>Ga0302299_10001347_pt1 | contig 14765 bp, 15 predicted proteins | sample III_Fen_N3_4_FD_198795 | JGI IMG/M metagenome (GOLD analysis project Ga0302299, IMG submission 198795) | Peat permafrost microbial communities from Stordalen Mire near Abisko, Sweden - III_Fen_N3_4 | ecosystem: Environmental > Terrestrial > Soil > Wetlands > Permafrost | place: Sweden: Abisko... | reverse complement strand
CCTCCGCGGAGGCAATCTCGGCGAGGATCTGCTTTCCCGAGTAGTAGTAGGACTGGAGCCACGGCCGGATGATGACGCCAGGGGCGACGCGCGGAGTCGCCTTGTTGAGAACCGCGGTGACGAGCTCGCCTGGGTGGTTGCTCGGCTGGTCAAGGCCAAACCAGCCCGCCCCCCACTGCTCCGGGTAGATCATCGGGGAGTACGCGTCGAGGGGCTGGGTGACCTCCTCGACGAGCTGGCCGATGCCCTGGTCGTCCGCGATGGCGTTCACGATTCCGAAGATGTCCGCCGACACCGCACACCCAAGCGGGTGCAACCGCTTGACGGCTTCGGTCAGGTAGGCCTTGATGTTCGCCGTCCGCCCCGCTGCGTCGGGCACCTTGCCCGCGGAGCGCGCCTGCGACGCGGCCTGGCCGCTGGGGTAGCGGACGTAGTCGAACTGAATCTCGTCAAAGCCCAGTTTGCACGCCTCCTCCCCCAGCGCGAGCGGGTACTCCCAAGCCTCCTTGTTGCCCGGATCGAGCCAGTCGCCCCCGATCACGTGCTCGGGGTGTGCCTTCGCGTAAGCGGGATCGAGGAAGGTGGGGATTCGCGTCATCGTGTAGAGGCCCGCGGCCTTTGCCTCCGCAAGTCGCTTCACCACGTCAAACCTCGGAGCGACGAGGCCCGCCGACACCGCGGCCGGCACCTTGGAGTCGTAGTAGATCAGGCCGCCGTCGTGCTTGCCGGGGGCGCTGTCGGAGTCGCCCTTGGTGTCGAAGACGAAGGTGTTGACCGTGGTCGCCGCCGCGAGGTCGATGAGGTTCTGATACTTGGCGTCGTCGGCCGCCACGTCGGGAACGATCCTGATTGCCTTCACGATCCGCGGCTGCAGGGCGATCGTGGCGGTCAGCGTCACCCCGTCGAAGTCGTAGGTCGCGGGCATGTACGCGGGCCGGGTGATCGTCACCGGCCCGACCGGCACTTCGGCGAGGCTGAACGTCCCGTCCGCGCCCGTCGTCGCCGAGATGCCGTCCGCGGAGACGACGGCGTCGGCAAGCGGGAGCGTCCCGTTGGTGATCGTCCCCGACAGCGGGTACGTCGGCTTGTCCGATCGGCTAACGGTGAACGGCACGCCCTTGAGCACGTCGTAGGCCTTGCCCCCGGAGGTCGGCAAGAGGTCCCCGGCGTAGAGGTAGACGCCGACGCCCTCGGCGCCGATGGCGAGGAGGCCCGCCGCGATCACGATGGTGGCGAGGCGCGATCTCATGGGATGAGTCTTACCCATTGCCCGCGAGTGTCAAACGCCCGCGCCCCCGCGTCAGGGCGTGTCGGCTGTGATCTTCGCGTACGCCACGGCCGCCGCTTCCTGCTCGGCGTGCTTCTTCGCGCTGCCGTGGCCCGACCCCGCCGCCACTCCGCCGATCATCACGGTCGCCGTGAACGTGCGCAGGTGGTCGGGGCCGAGGCCCTCCACCTCGTACGACGGGCTGCCGAGGCCGCGCGCGGCGCACGCCTCCTGGAGGGACGTCTTCCAGTCAAGGCCCGCGCCGACCTGGGCGGCGCGGGCGAGGCTCGGCGCCAGCAGGCGCTCGATCGCAGCCCGCGTTGCGTCGATTCCGTTGCTCAGGTACATCGCGCCGAGGACCGCCTCAAGGGCGTCGCACAGGATGGAGTCCTTGTCGAGGCCGATGGTGGCGATCTCGCCCTTGCCGAGCAGGATGAAGGGACCGAGGTCGAGTTCCCGCGCGACCTCGGCGAGCGCCCGCTGCGATACGCAAGCGGCGCGCATCTTCGCGAGGGACCCCTCCGCAAGATCTGGGTGATCGCGGTAGAGCCGCTCGGTGACGACGAGACCGAGCACGGAGTCCCCAAGGAACTCGAGGCGCTCGTTCGTCGGTAGCCCGCCGGACTCGTACGCGAAGGAGCGGTGAGTGAGCGCGAGGACGAGCAACTCGGGATCGATCGGGATACCGAGTCTCTCGACAAGGGCGGCCGCCGCGCCGCCCCGCTTCACCATGCGGGCACCGGCCTCGAGACCCTAGAGCGCGTTTGCGGTGCGGAGCGCCTCGGAGTAATTGCGTCCGTTGTAGGCGCCACACGAGGGGCACGCGGTGTGCGAGAGCTTGGGCGCCTTGCACTGGGGGCACGGCGTCAGGTTCGCGGCAGTGGTCTTCCACTGCGAGCGGCGCGCACGGGTGTTGCTGCGCGACATCTTGCGCTTGGGAACCGCCACGGCTACGTCTCCTTCTGTTCGGTCAAACTTTCGAGGGCCGCCCACCGTGGGTCGGCCTCGTCATGGTGGTGCTGCGGATCGTCCGCGAGTCGCGCGCCACACTGGTCGCACAGCCCGGGGCAATCCGGGGAACACAGCGGGACGAACGGGAGTGACGTCACGACCGCGTCCCGCAAGAGCTCTTCTAGGTCGAGCGAGTCGCCATCGAAGTCCCGCACGTCCACGTCGTCGCCCTCCCCCGCGCTCTCCGCGCCCGGGTTGGCGAACAGTCCCTGGACGGGGGCGAGGACGTCCTCGCTCACCTCATCGAGGCACCGCGAGCACTCCCCCACGGCGCGAGCCGCGACCGTGCCAGAGACCCAAATGCCCTCGGAAATCGACTCCAGGCTCAACTCGAGCGTGAGGTCGGAACCCTCCGGCACGCCGATCACGTCGGTGCCAAAGAACTCGGGTGCCGGAGTGTTGCGGGAGATCGACAACTGCGAGCCTGGTCGCCGCGCGAGGTCTCGAACGGAGACGACGAACGGGGAGGCCGCAGGGCCACGCGACGTCGCCATCGCATCCTCCTGCTATCTCCGGTCCTCGAGGACCTTGGCCCGCGCCATGAGCGGCTGGACCAGCGGATGAGTCTACGTGATGGGCGGCATCCGACTCAACCGACCGGGCTCGATCTAGCCGCGCTCCGTCTCGAGCGCCGCGAGGAGCGCGGCCTCGACGCCCTCCGGAACGAGTCCGGCGATCGAGCCCCCGTGGCGCGCGACGTCCCTCACCAGGGACGACGCGACGTGCTGGAGCGCGGGATCGCCGGAGACGAAGACCGTCTCGATTCCGGTCAGCGCGCGGTTCATCAATGCCATGGGGCGCTCGAAGTCGTAGTCGGCGCCGCCGCGGAGACCCTTCACGATCGCGATCGCGCCCTCCGCCTTGCAGAAGTCCACGAGGAGTCCCTCGGACGCCTTGACCTCCACACCCTCGAGATCGGCGAGCGCCGCGCGCGCGAGCGCGACGCGCGTGCGGGTGTCGAGCACCGGGCTCTTCCGGGCGTTGTGGGCCACCGCGATCACCACGTGATCGAACAGCGAGCGGGCCCTGATGGCGATGTCGACGTGCCCGACGGTGACGGGATCGAACGTTCCGGGGAAGACCGCGATTCTCATTTCTTGAGACTATCGCGTGCGCGAGGGGTGCGGCTCGGCGCGGTCTCCTCGCCGCGCTCGTCGTCGTCGGACGCGGCCCCGCCCGACGCGACGGCGTAGTGAACGGTGGTCTCGCCGTACCGCTTGCTTTCCGTCGCGGAAAGCCCCCTGGGCCACGCGGGCGGCTCCGAGCGCGACGACCACTCGACGACGACCGCGGCCCTCGGCGTGAGGCGCGGGACGAGCGCGGCGAGCGTCGAGGCGAGCTCCGCAGGAGGGAGGTCATAGGGCGGATCCAGTAGCGCAAGATCGAAGGTCGCGAGGTCCACCGGGCGCGTCGACCGCCCAAGCCACGGGAGGACCTTGTCGCGGGCGACCTCGCTCGCCCTTGAGACGCCGAGGGACTCGGCGTTGGCGCGAATCACCGCGACCGCCGCGGGGTTCGACTCGACGAAGACGGCGCGGGCCGCACCGCGTGAAAGCGCCTCGAGGCCCAGGGCGCCCGATCCTGCGAAGGCGTCGAGCACCCACGCGCCGAGAAGCCGGTTCTCGTGGTCCAGGCGGCTGAAGATGGCCTCTCGGACCCGATCGGTGGTGGGACGCGTTCCCTTCGGCGGGACCGCGAGGAGGCGGCCGCCGAGGCTTCCAGCGATGATGCGCGTCACGCGTCCAGGCTACGGCGCATGACGGCTGGCCTCGTCCCCGGGCCTAGAGCCCATAGTGGGGAAGAAACGGCATGTACATCTGCGCGGCGCTGGTCCTCGGGTTGCCGCCCGGGTGCGAGGCGGCCCATTCGGCCGCCTCGATGCGGATTCGAAGTGCCGTGAGCCGCGTGAACCACGCGAGCCGGTCGCGATCCACGGTGGCCGCGGTGAGGCTCTCGTACTCCGCGAGGAAGCGATGCGCGAGGCGTCGCCCCGTCGCCGCGACAAAGGGCCGAGCGAAGGCGGGCGCGGGCGCGGGGATGATCGTCATGGCGAAATGCGAGAACGCGACGTCGTACAGGGGGTCGTCGTACTGGGCGTGGGTCCAGTCCACCACGACGTCCCCGTCTGGGTTGCGGACGATGTTGAGCGGGTGGAGGTCGCCGTGGCACAACACGGCGCCGGTGAACGCGGGCCTCGTCGAGAGGAGTCACTGGGCGCCCTCGACGAGCGCCCGGTCCCCGAGCGCCGACGCCCGCGAATACAGCCAGTCGAGGAGCGGGCCAACCACCCGCGGGAAGGACAGGGCCGTGGCGATCGGGCTCGCGTCGATCTCGTGAATCGCGACCATCGTCCGGGCAACGTACGCTCCCGAGTCGCGCAGCCCGAAGATCAGCGCCCTCATCACCGAGGCCGGCGTCACCTTGCCCAAGGGGGTCTCGCCCTCGACGAAGTCCATGAGGAACCACGCGCGATCGAAGACCGGGGTCGGCGGCGCGCCCACGTGGATTTCCGGCGCGAGCGAGCTGGCCTTGGCGACGTAGGACTGTATGAGCATCTCCCGCTCGAAAGAGGCGGGATCGGGGAGGACGCGCGCGACGAGGTGCCCCTCGAGGCTAGGGGCGTTCAGCAGGCGGAACTCGAAGATGTCCGCCCATGTTCCCCCCTCGATTCGCCGCGGCGCACGCGCCCAGACGGCGTCGGCGCAACCGGACTCCACGCGGATGGCGGCAAGTAGGCCGTCAAGCAATCGCGTCGGTGCGGGCACGGTCTCAGTATGGTGCCCGCGCGGGGCCCGCGCACGGTACCAAACGGGCCACTACGAACGGAGCGCGCGCTCGAATGCCGCCGCGGATTCCCGCCGCAACACGACGAATCGGACAAGTTCGACGCGAGTTTCGACCCCACGCACTGCCGCGACAGCCACCCTGGCTGCGTCGTCCATCGGCCACCCGTACGCCCCGGCGGAGATCGCGGGAAACGCGACGGACGCCGCGCCGACCTCGTCGGCGACCTCGAGGGAGCGTCGGTAGGCGGACGTCAGGATCGCCGAGCGATCCTCCGTCGCGGAGTAGACGGGCCCGACGGTGTGGATAACCCAGCGCGCGTTGAGATTCCCCGCGGTCGTCGCGACGGCCTCCCCCTCCGGCATTCCGCCGGGCCAGCGGGACGTTCGCACGGCGCGGCAGGCGGCGAGGACCGACGGACCGCCGGCGCGGTGAATAGCGCCGTCGACGCCGAGCCCGCCGAGCAGGCTCGAATTCGCCGCGTTGACGATCGCGTCGACATCCTGGGCCGTGATGTCTCCGACGACGACCTCAAGGCGGGAGTCGTGCGCAGTCACGTCGTCAGTATGCTCGCGCCAACCGTCGGGGCCTACGACCGCTCGAGGAACTCCGCGCGCCCGGGGTCGATCCACTCGGCGATGGCTGCGGCGAGCGCCGGGTGCCCCGCGAGGCTCGGGTCGGCGTCCACGAGCGCCTGGGCGTCCTTGCGAGCCCGCTCGATGATCTCCCTGTCCCGCACGACGCGCAGAAGCCTGAGCGAGTTGCGCCCGCCCGACTGGGCGGCGCCGAGGACGTCGCCCTCGCGGCGGAGTTCGAGATCCCTCTCGGCGAGAACGAACCCGTCCGTCGTTCCGGCGAGAGCGGCGAGTCGCTCCCCGGCGAGGCTCGCCTCGTCCGCGTGGGAGACCAGGAGACACACCCCCGGGATGTCAGACCGCCCGATCCGCCCCCTCAGCTGGTGGAGAGTCGAAATCCCGAAGTGGTCGGCGTCGAGGACGAGCATCACCGACGCCTGCGGGACGTCCACCCCCACCTCGATCACCGTGGTGCACACCATCACCGGTGCCGCCCCCGAGGCGAAGGCGGCCATGGCGGCGTCCTTCTCCTCCGGCCGGAGCCGCCCATGCATCACCGCCACCCCCACGCCCGCAAAGTCGGCGCGCTCCCTTAGCCGCTCGGCGACCTCGGCGACGGCGTGGAGGGGCGCCCGCGGGGGGCCGCCCCCGAATTCGAGCGCAAGCGCGCCGTCGTCGGCGGGCGCCCCGTCGGGGGCCGCGTCGGCGTCGCGAAGGACGGCGTCGAGCGCCTCCTCCTCGTCCCCCTCCTCGACGGCGTCGCCCTCGATCCTCGCGCAGACCACGTACGCCCGTCTCCCCTGGGCGACCTCCTCGCGAACGCGGGCCCACGCACGCTCGATCCACGCGGGGTTGTCCGCGGGAACGACGTGCGTGACGACGTCGGCCCGGCCAGCGGGCTTGTCGCGAAGCACGGACGTCTCGAGGTCGCCGAAGACGGTCATCGCGACGGTCCGCGGAATCGGCGTCGCGGTCATCACGAGGAGGTGGGGCGGCCGGTCGCCCCGCGCGCGGAGGGAGTCGCGTTGTTCGACCCCGAACCGATGCTGCTCGTCCACGACGACGAGCCCGAGGTCAGCGAACTGGACGGTCTCCCCCAGGAGCGCATGGGTTCCGACGACGATCCCGGCTGCCCCCGAGGCGGCCTCCGCGAGCGCCTGGCGCCGCTCCGTGGAGCCCTGGGAGCCCGTCACGAGGGTGATTCGGGTGGCGTCGGTAGCGGCGGTCAGCATCGCGCCCTCCGCGAGTGGCCCCATGAGTTCCCGCAGGGTCCGAAGGTGCTGCGCCGCGAGAACCTCCGTCGGCGCGAGGAGGGCCGCCTGACCCCCGGAGTCGACCACCCTGAGCATCGCGCGGAGCGCAACGACGGTCTTGCCCGAGCCGACGTCCCCCTGCAGGAGGCGCTGCATCGGGACGTCGCGCATGAGGTCGGAGGCGATCCTGTCCCCCACCTCCCGTTGGCCCGCCGTAAGCGCGAACGGGAGCCGCGCGTCGAGGGCGTCGGCGATTCTCCCCTTCGCGCCGCGTCGCGCCACGGATCTCAGGCCCGCGACCTCGGCCCGCCGTACGGCGAGCGCCGCCTGCAGGATCAGAGCCTCCTCGTACCTCAGCCGGTCCTGGCCGCGCGCCCACGCGTCGTCATCGTCGGGCACGTGTACGTCGCGAAGGGAGGCGAGCAGGCCGCGGTGCCCGCGCGCGGCGAGCAGCTCGGCCGGAATCGGGTCGGGAACGTCCGCGTCCGTGAGCGGGTCGAGTACCGTGCGGACGGCGCGGGAGATCTTCCACGTTGGGACGGAGGCGGTCGCGGGGTACAGGGGGATGGGCCGCGACGCCTCGGCCAACGCCTCCTCCTCTGATCCCGTGTCGAGCCCGACGATGAGGTAGTCGGGGTGGGTGAGCTGCCGCCTCCCCCGGTACTCGCCTACGGTCCCCGTGAACAGTCCGGTCCGGCCGGGGCGCAACTTGTCCTCGTGCATGCGGAGCACGCCCGCCCGCTTGGCAAAGAACGTCAGCGCGAGGGTTCCCTTTCCGTCCGTGACGATCGCCTCAAGCATGGCTCCGCCGCGGGCCCGCAGCGGCCGAACCGTCGCCTGGACGATCTCGGCCATGACCGTGACGTGCTCGCCGACGCGCAGGGCACCGATGTCCGTGAACTCCCCCGGGCTGCCGTAGCGGCGCGGGTAATGGCGGAGAAGGTCTCCGACCGTGCGGAGACCGAGGGCGGAGAGGGGCCGCGCGGCGCGTTCCCCCAGCACCGCGGCGAGCGGCTCGCCGAGGCGCGAGTGGGCCGCCCCCGAGAGCGCCGGCGGAGAGGTCATGCGTCCGAAGAGGTCTCGACGCCAATGAGGACCGGCGGCGCGGCCTGCCCGCCAAAGTACACGTGGACCTCGACGCCGGGCGCGGTCGCGGCGACGCGGCTCGCCGCTCCGTCCGCGACGGACGACCGCACGCCCGCGCCGAGGATCACCATCGCGACCTCGACGTCGGGCGTCAGCATTCTATCGAGGTCGTCCGCCGCCGAGTCGGGCGTGGAGCGCCCGAACCGCGTCGCGGCGGCGGCTCGGGTCATGGCGGACAACGGGTCTTCCCCGGGTGGCAGGAGGGCGGCGGCGGCCAGGGCGGCGATCACCTGGGGCTCGCTCGATGACTCGATGACGACGATCTCCGCGTCGCCCGCACGCGCGACCAGGGTTCGCGCCGCGGCCGTCAGCGCCGGGGCTCCGGCGATGACGATGACCCGCCCCGTCGAGGCGTCCCGCACGGCGCGAGCGAGCTCGTCCTCGCCGACGCCCTCGGGGTTGGGCGCTACGAGCACGGCTCCGGCCGAGCCCGCGAGCGCGGCCGCGAGGCCCGGGCAGGCGGTGAGGGCGACAATCCCCGTTCGCAGGCGCGCGCGCGCCGCGGAAGTCGGAATGTGCCGCACCACGACGTGCGACGCGTCCGCCGCGCGGGCGATGTCGATCGCGCGCTCGGGGTGGTCGGTGTGAACGTGCGCGTGCCACGCCTCGGCTCCTGCGGTGACGGCGACGCTCGCCCCGATCTCCCGAAGGCTCGCCTTGAGGGAGCTGGCCTTGTCGTCCTGCGTGGCACCCTCGGGGACGCGCCCCCGATGCGCGACGAACATCACCTCGTATGCGCCAAGGCGCGTCGAGGAAGCGTCGCCGAAGGCGTGGACGGCGGCCTCGGCGGGCGTCCTTCCTTCGGTCCGGTCGTTCACCTCCCACTCGACCTCGTCGAGCGCGGCAAGCGCCTCCGGCCCCGCGAGCGTTTCGGCGAGCATCTCGAGCTGGAGCACGAGCCCCGCGGCGCCCGCGTCGACCACCCCGGCCTCGCGAGCCTCGGCGAGGACGCTCGTGGTCCGCGCCAGCTCGACCCTCGCCTCGATCACGGCGGCGACCGCGATCGACGCGACGTCCCCGCCCACCTCGAGCGCGCCTCGCCCGCCCCGCGCCGCCGCCCGCGCGACCGAGAGGATCGTCCCCTCCATGGGCTCCCCCACCGCGTCGTACGCCGCGTCGGCGGCGAAGTCGAAGGCGTCGACGAGACCGGTTCCCTTGACGTGGTCGAGCCCGCCGCGGGCGTCGATCTCGGCGAGGAACGCGCCCAGGTACTGGGAGACGATCACTCCCGAGTTACCGCGCGCCCCCATGAGGCACCCGCGGGCGAAGGCCGCGACGACCTCGCGGTGACTGGCGTCGAGGGGAAGTCGCGCGACGGCCCTGTTGCCCTCCCGCAGCGTCAGGTACAGGTTGGTGCCGGTGTCGGAGTCGGCGACGGGGTAGACGTTGATCGCGTCGAGCCGTTCGCGCTCGCGCAGGACGGCGCGGGTCCCGGAATCGATCCAGTGGCGCAGCCGCGACGATCCTCCGGTCACGGCGCCTCCTTGCTCGGTCAATCCTCCGTGCGCACCATCGTGGCACGCCGATGGCGGCACGCGAAACCCGGCAAGCCCGGGTTTGTGGTCAGCGCCCTTCGTCGGCTACTCTTGTGCGGTTGCCTGCCCAGCAGGCCCTCATCGTCGGCGCGGAGTCCGCGCCCCATGCAAGGTCAGGAGAAGATCGTGGCTGCCACCTGCGACGTCTGCGGCAAGAGCCCGTCGTTCGGGTACTCGGTCTCCCACTCCCACCGCCGCACCTCGCGCCGGTGGAACCCGAACATCCAGCGCGTGCGTGCGCTCGTGTCGGGAACGCCCAAGCGTCTCAACGTGTGCGCCTCGTGCCTCAAGGCCGGCAAGGTCACGCGCCGAGCCTAGCGGCACCCTCCCCGCGCCGCGGCGGCGTACGCCTACGCGCGAGGGAAGTGATCCCAGCCCCACATGGTCGGAACCTTCCCGTCCACCTCTAGCCCCTCGTGTCCCCTCGTGACGACACCAATCGGCACCCAACCAGCGGGTAGGTCCGCGCGCGCCGGGAACGTCGCGAGCAGGTGGTGGTCCTCCCCGCCCGTCAGCGCCCAGTCGACGGGATTCGCCACAACCTGGCCCGCGACCCGGACGACGGACGGATGTATGGGCACCCGGGCGGACTCGATGGCGATACCGATACCCGAGGCGCGCGCGACGCGCGCAAGATCGGTGACAAGCCCGTCGGAGATGTCCATCATCGCGGTCGCGCGCGCGTCGCACGCCTCGACGCCCGCACCGATCCTCGGCTGCGGTCGGAGGAACAGGTCGATCGACTCGGCGTCGATCCGCAGGCCATTCTCGAGTTGGTGGTACCCCGCCATGGCCGCGCCGAGTGGCCCAGAGACGGCCACCACGTTGTTGACTCGCGCCCCCGACCGGCGGACGGGCGTGCGCCCGCGGGTCTCTCCGAGCGCGGTCACGCTCACGCTGATCTCGCGCGAGCCCGAGATGTCTCCCCCGATGACGCCGACGCCGAGCGGCTCGCACGCCTCGCGCAGGCCGTCCGCGAAGTCCAGCACCCACTCCACGTCGGTGGACGGCGGCGCGGCGAGGGTGACCTGGAGCGCCAACGGTACGGCGCCCATCGCGTCGATGTCGGCGAGGTTCTGCATCGCCGCGCGGTAGCCGACGTCTGCCGCCGTCGACCACTCCCTCCTGAAGTGACGATCCTCGACGAGCACGTCGCTGGACACCACGAGGTCGCCCTTGAGGGACAGCACCGCGGCGTCGTCGCCGGGGCCCAGGAGGGCTGAGGTCGTAGTGGGAAGACGCGGGGCGAAGAGCGCGATGAGCGCGTCCTCCCCCACGTCCCCGATGAGGGGCATGGGTCAAGGGTAGGGGGCTTTCCCGTCCCGCGGGGGCCGGTTCCCCGAATGCGGCGAAAGTCCCGAGAGCGCCCATTGTCCCGCCTTGGGTGGCAGGCGAAACCCCCGGCGCGGCTTCCGGGGGGCCTCGCCGCCCCGGGCTAACGTGGTGGGGAAGCCGAAGGAAGGTGAGGCCTCGTATGGCATGGCGCGACGACATTTCCGAGGGAGCCCAGAGCGACCTCGACACGGTATTCAGTCAGGCGGCGCTCCTCGCGCGAACCTTGCTGATGCGCAACCGCGAGTTCTTCCCCTTCGCGGCGACCATCGGCGCCAAGGGCGCGGTCGGCCTGTCCACCCCCGTTCCCGACGCGACGACCCCGACGGTCCACGACGTGATCGAGGCGATCACGGCCGAGTTGCGGCGCGACAAGGCGGGTAAGCGCGCGTACGCGATCGTCGCGCTCGCTCGCACGGCGGACGGCGGAGAGGCCGTGCGGATCGAACTCGAACACAAGGAGGGCGTCGCGCTCCTCATCGGCATGCCCATCGTCCGTGGCGAGTCCGGATCGGTGACCTTCGGCGACATGGCGGCCCACCCGGGACGCCGACTCATCTGGCCGGGCAAGGCTCCGGCGGACGCCAAGGTGACCCCGGCGAAGGCCGCATCGACCTCGCCCGCGAAGGCGTCGGAGGCTCGCAAGGCTCCGGCGAAGCGAGCGGGCGTCGCGGAGCCGAAGCTCGCCCCCAAGGCGAAGCCCGCCAGGAAACCCCGCGGCACGGCCATCGCAACGGCCTAGGCCGTGGGCCGTCCCCGCCGGAGCCCCAACGCCCGCGCTTTCCTTGCGGTCCTCGGCGTCGCGTGCGCCCTCGGCGCGATCGCGGGTTGCGCCGCGGCCCTTCCCGTCGACCCCGCTCCTCACGCCGCGGACCCCGACTGCGCGCGGGTAATGCTCGCGCTTCCCGACGCGGTCGGTGGCCTCGATCGACGCGGCACCACCTCGCAGGCGACCGATGCCTGGGGGGCCAAGTATCCGATCGTGGCGAAGTGCGGGGTGGACGTGCCCGCGCCCACGACCGACCCGTGCGTGACCATCGACACCGCCGGGTACTCCGTCGACTGGGTCGTCCACGAGGGCGCGGACGCGTGGGTCGCGACCACTTACGGACGCAACCCGGCGCTCGAGGTCACGGTCCCGAAGATCCGGGTCGACGCGGCGATCAACGACCTCCTGGCCGCGTTCACGCCACCCGCCTCGCTCGCGCCGGCGACGGGCCGATCGTGCGTGGGGCTCGGCGACCTGGCCACGCCCTCCTAGGGGGCGATGATCGATCGCGTTTCGGCCACGCCGATGATGTCGCCTGGGTTGAGGGCGCCGGTGACGACGGCCAACGGGACGGTCGCGCCACCCTGCACGTAGCTCCAGAGGCTTCCGTGCCCGGAGAAGAGCGCCGTGTGACCCGATCCGCCCCAGCAGTGGTCGGCGCCGATGAACTCGCTGAGACCCGGCTGCGTGAGGCCCCCGCTGCTCGCGTATGCGGCCGCCTGGCCCGTCGTCGCAACCTCAAGGATCTCGACGTTGTTCACCACGCAATTGCCCATGAACTGCGGCGCTCCGGGGCCGGTGACCGCTCCGGTGAAGGAGTCGACCTGCGCTTCCGTCACGAGCGGAGTCGGGGCGTCGCCGTTGACGTGGAGCTCCCACGCGGACGCGTGGTTGCCGTGGGTGCACCCGACCGCGAGGCTACCTGCCCGGCCGGGGCCGAGGGGGCTGCACGAGTCGACTCCGGCGGGCTTGGACATCTCCGCGGGGTCCGTCCAGCCGGGGGCGGTGACGAGGAAGAGCTGCGGGGTGCCGAAGGAGACAACCGCGACCTGGTCGCTCCCGAGGTCGGCCGACCACGTCCCGAACTGGGCCTTGAAGTAGGAGGCGGGCGAGACGTCCGCGCCCGTGTCGGAGTAGACGCCGTCAACCTGCGCGCCGACGCACGAGCCCCGGAATGCCCAGGTTCCGCCGGATTGGGGAGTGATGACGGCCGTGATGGGGTGCGTGCCGCACGGTTCCCACGAGGCGCCGACGGCGCCGGTCGCGATGTTGAGGACCGCGTACTCGAATCCGTGGAAGACGAGCAGAGCCTTGCCCGCCGACACGTTCCATGCCGCGACGTCGGCCTCCTTGTCGGCCGCGAAGTGGGCCACCTCGAAACGCTCTCCCGCGGGCGACACGAGGTACACGAGGCGCGTGCCGGGAACGGGATTGTGCGATCCGTCGTAGGTTCCCGCGTCGAAGACGGTCAAGACCCAGCCGCTCGTCACGGAGGTGAAGGTCGCATCGTGAAGCACGCTCGCCGATGGCACGCCCTTTCCGGTGGTGACGGGCCTCGTCACGACGACCTTGTCCGCGGCCGCGGCGACGGTCGGGGCCTTGGAGGCGCTCGGGCTCGGCGTCCCGCTCGCTTCGGCCGAGGGCGAGGCCGACGGCCCATCGGACGCGGTGCCGCCGAGGACGCCCGTGCCGTAGGCGACCGCAACACCCACCGCACCGACGAGCAGGATGACGAGGACGGTCATCGCCGACTTCAGGGCACTTCCAAAGAGAACATGCTTCATTAGCGAGTCCCTCCCAGGTTCGCGGGCGCGCGACGCTCAAGCATTCGCGCTCTCATCGAACACCCCCGCCCAGGGTCTGTCTAGGGGGAACAGCCCGGATTCGGCGCGGCCGAAGGCCCGCTTGTTCGTTCCGGTTGCGAACCGCTCCCGCGGAGTTAGGCTTACCTAAGCCGGCATCGCGCCGGCACCATCGCAAACCAAGGAGGACCCGTGAACGCGGGCCGCAGGAATCGAGTTGCCGCAGTATCGCTCGTCGCCACTCTCTCCCTTCTCCTCGCGGGCTGCGGCCCCAAGGACTCGAGCCCGACCTCGTCAGGCACCGGCCCCACGGCCTCCGCGGCAGGCGGAGCAACGACGGGCACCAACGCTCAGGGAATGGCCGTTCAGGGCGAGACCGCCATCGGCCCCTTCGGAGACCCGTGTGCGCTTCTCACGGCCGCCGAGGTGGGCACGGCGACGGGCTTCACCGTCACGGCGGTCACCCGAGGAAAGGTCATTACGAGCAGCAAGGGCCCGTCCCAGAACTGCGTCTACCTGACCACCGGGCCCTCGCTCGTGGGGCCGCTCGCTGCCGCGCTCGGAGCCATGGCGGGCCAGGACCCGACGGCGGTTTCCGGCGCCGTCGCAGCCGCAGGGGGCCTCGTCGGCATCACGCTGACGGGCGTCGACCCCTCTAAGGCCACGGCCGCTTCCGGGAACTCGGGCACGGGCAGCACCGAGGCGGGCGTCGGCGTCAAGATGCTCACGGACCTCGGCCCCTACGCCGCGGTGATCTCGCTTCCGAGCGGTGCCGCGGCGTTTGCCGCGAAGGGCACCACCGCGATCACCGTGATGGTCCTGATCGACGGGAAGATCAGCGCCGACGGAACGGAGCAGATGCTCAGGTCGGCGTACGCCAAGGTCAAGTAGGGGTGTCGCCGCGGCCGCCCGCTAGGGCGGCCGCGGCCGCGCCGTCGGGTCGCGCTAGCGAAGCCCCACGGGCCGCTCGAGCGCGGTGGTGAGCAGGGTCTCGACGAGGGCGGGGTAGTCGATCCCCTCCACCTCCCACATTCGGGGGTACATCGAGAAGGGCGTGAATCCGGGCATCGTGTTGATCTCGTTGACGACGACCGAGCCGCCCGGCGTCACGAACATGTCCGCGCGCGCGATTCCCTCGCCGCCGATCGCGGCGAAGGCCCTGAGCGCGTAGTCCCTCACGACCTCGCTGACCCCGGCCGGCAACTCCGCCGGGCACGCGAGCGTCACCGAGGCCTCATCGAAATACTTGGCCTCGAAGTCGTAGAACTCGTGATCTCCCCGCGTGACGATT
>Ga0302299_10001346_pt1 | contig 14768 bp, 17 predicted proteins | sample III_Fen_N3_4_FD_198795 | JGI IMG/M metagenome (GOLD analysis project Ga0302299, IMG submission 198795) | Peat permafrost microbial communities from Stordalen Mire near Abisko, Sweden - III_Fen_N3_4 | ecosystem: Environmental > Terrestrial > Soil > Wetlands > Permafrost | place: Sweden: Abisko... | reverse complement strand
AGCTCCGGCTCGACCCCGATGACCCGGCACCTCGGGCGCAGTGTCTTCACGGCCGTCGCCACGCCACTGGCCAGCCCGCCACCACCGATCGGGACCAGGATGGCCGCGACGTCCGGCAGATCCTCGACGATCTCGAGCCCGACCGTGCCCTGCCCAGCGATGATCCGGTCGTCGTCGAAGGGTGGGATGACGGCCAGGCCGCGCTCACGGGCGAGCGCCTCGGCGACCTGCTGGCGCTCGTCGCTGGACGTCCCGACGATGACGATCTCGGCACCGTCCGCCGCGACCCGTTCACGCTTGATCGCCGGGGCGTCGGACGGCATGACCACGACGGCCGGCGCGCCGAGCAGCCGCGCGGCCCGGGCGACCCCTTGGGCGTGATTGCCCGACGAGTACGTGATGACGCCGCGGGCGAGCTGGTCGGCGGTCAGCGAGGCGACGGCCACGTACGCGCCCCGGAGCTTGAAGGCGCCGATCGATTGCAGCGATTCGGCCTTCAGGGACCGGCGCTCGGATGGTGGACCGAAGGCCACCAGCGGCGTCCGGAGCGCGATCCCCCGCAGCCGTTCGGCGGCGTTCCGGATGGCCGACAGGTCGACCAGCGGCGCGTCGTCGGTCGCAGTCAACGGCCGCCCCGGTCGAGGATGCGCTGGCAGTCGATGTCGTACGCGGCCCACGGCAGGGCCTCGAGGCGCTCCGGCGGGATCGGCTTCCCGCAGCGCTGGCACGGGCCGTAGGTGCCGGCATCGAGCCGGGCGAGCGCGGTGTCGACGAGCGCCAGGTGCTGGCTCGCCCGATCGCGCAGCGCCAGGTCGCGTTGCTGCTCGAAGACCTGGCTTGCGGCGGCAGCCTGCGACCCGTAGGTCATCTGGCTGGGCGCGGTGATCGTCTCGGCCACCTCGCCGAGCAGGTGCACCCGCTCGGCCTCCAGCGCCGCTCGCGTCATCGCCTCGTTTTCCGTCGCCATCCCACGATGCTACGCCCCTCGAACGGCGCCGGTCCGGCGGCCGCGCGGTATACTGTCCTGGAGTATCGAACCACCATCCGAGGAGCACGGACATGGCCATCCAGACCGATCCCGTCTGCGGCATGCAGGTCGACGACACGACCGCGCTGCTGTATCTCGAATACGCGGGGACGACCTACTGGTTCTGCGGCAAGGGCTGCCTGCTCGAGTTCAAGGACGACCCCGAGAAGTACCTCGCCGCGGACCACGTCCCGAGCATGTGACCGGCCGGCGGCGGGCCATCGGTCGTCGATCGGCCCCCGGATAAGCCGCCGATAAGCGCCCGATGACCGACGGTTGAGCGCCCTCTGCGACAGTCGACCCGACGGTCGTGGACCGGGCACTCCCAGGAGGGGTCCGCCGTCCTCGGTGCCGGCGGTCTCGCCGGACGGAGGTGCGTGGTGGGCAAGCGGGTCGCGGGTAGGGTCTCGTCGCTCCTGATCGTCGTCGGGCTGATCGCGATGGCCGGCTGGAAGTGGGCGATCGCCGTCCTGGTCGTCGGCTGACGCGGCCCGTCAGCTGCGGGAGCTCGCGATCGAGGTGGGATCGGCGGTCAGACGCGAGGCCAGGTAGACCGGGATGATCGAGATGATCAGCACGAGCACGGCCGCGACGTTGACCAGGGGCAGCTGGTTCGGGCGCTGGTAGTTGTTGAAGATCCACAACGGCAGCGTCTGGATCCCCGCGCCGGACGTGAAGTTGGTCACGATGATCTCGTCGAACGAGAGCGCGAACGCCAGCAGCGCGCCGGCGACCAGCGCGGTGCGGATCGCAGGGAAGGTCACGCGGCGGAACGTCGTGAATGTGTCGGCGCCCAGGTCCGCGGAGGCCTCCTCGAAGGACCGCGACGTCCGTCGGAGGCGGGCGACGGCGTTGTTGTAGATGACGACGACGCAGAACGTGGCGTGGCCGATGATGATCGTCATCAGGCCGAAGTCGATGCCGATCGCCCGGAACGCGGTGTTGAGGGCGAGGCCCGTGACGATGCCCGGGAGCGCCAGGGGCAGGATCACGATGAAGGCGATCGCCTGGCGTCCGAAGAAGCTGAAGCGATGGACCGCGAACGCCAGCAGCGATCCGAGGAGCAGGGAGAGGGCCGTGGCCCCGACGCCGGCCTCGACCGAGGCCAGCACGGCGGACCGGATGCCCGGGTCGTTGAACGCCTTGACGTACCAGTCGATGGTGTACGACTCGATCGGCCAGGTCGCCACCTTGGACGCGTTGAACGAGTACATGATGATGATCCCGATCGGGATGTAGATGAAGGCCAGCACGCCGACGGTCGTGACCTTCAGGGCGATCGACACCCACCGCGGCAAGGTCATCACAGGGCATCGAACGCGCCGAGGCGCCGGGCGACGAGCAGGAAGACGAGCATGATCGTGACCGGGACCATCGCGTAGGCCGCGGCGAGCGGCTGATTCCCGGCGACCCCGACCAGGTCGTAGATGACGTTGCCGATGAACTTCGTGTTCGAGACGAGGGTCGGCGTGATGTAGTCGCCGAGCGTCAGGCTGAAGGTGAAGATCGCGCCGGCCACGATGGCGGGCAGGGCCAGGGGCACGATGACCCGGCGGAAGGTGATCCCGGCGCGCCCGCCGAGGTCGGACGAGGCTTCAAGGAGTGAGTTGGGGATCCGCTCCAGCCCGGCGTAGATCGGGATGATCATGTACGGGAGCCACAGGTAGCTCTCGACGATCCAGACGGCCTGGATGCTGTACCCGGGTCCCTGCAGGCCGAACGGCGCCAGCACCCAGTTCAGCACGCCGTTCTCGCTCAGGATGAGCCGCCAGGCATAGACCTTCACGAGGTACCCGGACCAGAGCGGCAGCATCACCGAGACCGCGAGCAGGCCGCGCGTCCGCGATGACGCGACGCGGGCCATGAAGAAGGCGATAGGGAAGGCCAGCGCGATGTCGGTGGCGGTCACGAGGAGCGCCATGGCGACGGTCCGAAGGGTGATCGTCCGGTAGATCCCGGTCGGGTCGCTGATGATCTCCCGATAGTTGTCCAGCGTGGGCGTCGTGACGATGTTACCGCTGAAGTGGTCCAGGTGCCAGAACGAGGTGATCAGGAACAGCACGAGCGAGCCGAGATAGGCGATGACCAGCCAGCCGAGCGGCGCTGCGAGCAGCGTCGTCAGCTGGAGCCTGGGGTGACGGTAGAACGCCGTCGCCAGTCGCCGCACCGGGCTGGTGGGCGGGCTGGCGACGGCGTTCGAGGTCGTCATGACGATCGCACCGTTGGCGCGCGCGTCCGGATCGGGTGGCGGTCAGACGAGGATCAGGAGCCGGTGATGTCCTGCCACGCCTTCGTCCAGGCATCGAAATCGGTGCAGATCGCCCCGCGGCCGTCGAGGCAGTCCACCGTGGGGGTGTTCCAGTAGTAGACGTCCTTGAAGTACGTCTCGTCCTGGGCGTGGAAGGTGTCGCAGTGGCCCGGGCTGAGCTTCTCGGCCTCGGCGCAGGCGGCATCGCTGACCGGCGCCTCGCCGAAGTAGACGGTCACGGCCGCGTTGGCCGCCGGCGAGATGATGTAGTCCATCCACTTGTACATGCAGTTCGGGTGGGCCGCCTTGGTCGAGATCATCCAGGTGTCGGACCAGCCGGTGGCGCCCTCCTTGGGCTTGACGGCGGCGTACTGCTTCGCGCCGGCGGCGTTGATGGTGTTGACCTGGTACTGCCACGCGGTGCCGACGGTCATGTCGCCGTTGGCGAACCCGTCGATCTCTTCCTGCGCGGTGCCCCAGTACTTGCCGATCAGGCCCTTCTGGACCTTGAGCAGATCGACCGCGGCCGCGAGCTGGGTCGAATCCAGGGCGTACGGGTTCGTGATCTTGAGTTCCGGCTTGGTGGCCATCAGGTAGACCGCGGCATCGGCGATGTAGATCGCGTAGTTGTAGGCGGTCACCTTGCCCTTGTACGGGGAGTTCGCATCGAATACGACGCTCCAGCTATCCGGCGCCGTGGTCACGACGGACGGGTCGTACATGAGGATGTTGGCGCCGCGCCCGTGGGGCACGCCGTAGCCGACACCGTTGACCGTGTTGTACGGCTGGTTCTTCAGGCCGGCGAAGACATCCTTGTAGTTGGGGATGAGGTCGAAGTTGACCGGGGCCACGTCGCCGCCGGCGATGAGCCGAAGCGTGGCGTCACCGGACGCCGACACGCCGTCGTACTGGCCCGTCTTCATCAGCTGGACCATGTTCCCGGAGTCGAGGCCGACCTTGACGGTGACCTTGCAGCCGGTCGCCTGCTCGAATGGGGTGACCCAGTCGTAGCCCTCGACCTGCTCGCCGCCGGTGCCACCGACGACGTACCCGGCCCAGGCGACCAGGTTGAGCGCGCCCTCGCCGGCGCCGAGACTGGCCTGGGCGCTGGGTCCCGTACTGGCGCTCGAGCCCGAACACGCGCTGACCGCGAGCACAGCGACCGCTGCGAGGGCCATGGCTCCTCTCATCCTCATCGGGTTCCTCCTCCTCCTGGATCGCCACCGTCCGCGACGGGGAGATCGTGCTGTCGCTTCCAGATCAGGCGGACAGCCTTGCCTTGCTGCGCGAGTGCCTCCATCGAGGTCGTCTTGAGGTTCTGCTGGGTGACGACGAGGCGGCCACCAAGGTCGAGGGTCACGATATAGCGGGTATCGGGCCCCAGGTAGACCACGTCGTGGATCGTCCCGGTCGCCGAGGTCTCGTCGTCGGCCACGGGCGTGTCCGGGTCGGCGATGTGGATCTTCTCCGGCCGGATCGTGAAGGTCCCGGGCCGTCCGACGATCGCCTCGGCGGTCGCGCCGGTTAGGAGGTTGGACGTGCCCACGAAGCCTGCCACGAAGGCGGTCGCGGGCCGTTCGTAGACCTCCGCCGGCGCGCCGACCTGCTCGATCCGACCCTTGTTGAACACGGCCAGCCGGTCGCTCATCGTGAGCGCCTCCTCCTGGTCGTGGGTCACGTAGATGAACGTGATCCCGACGGCCTGCTGGATGGCCTTCAACTCGATCTGCATCTCTTCGCGAAGCTTCAGGTCGAGGGCGCCCAACGGCTCGTCGAGGAGCAGGACGCGCGGGCGATTGACGAGCGCCCGGGCAAGTGCGACCCGCTGGCGCTGGCCACCCGAGAGCTGACCCGGCTTGCGCTTCTCGTAGCCGTCGAGTCGGACCATGCGCAACGCCTCGGCGACGCGGGTCGCCCGCTCGGCCTTGGGGACCTTGCGGACGACCAGCCCATAGCCGACGTTATCGCCGACGCTCATGTGCGGGAAGAGGGCGTAGTCCTGGAACACGGTGTTGACGTCGCGATCGAACGGAGGCCGCCTGGAGACGTCCTCGCCCTGCAGCAGGATCCGGCCGCTCGTCGGGAGCTCGAAGCCGGCGATCATGCGCAGGGTCGTCGTCTTGCCCGAACCGGACGGGCCGAGCATCGAGAAGAACTCGCCGTCGTAGATGTCGAGGTCGATCCCGGCGACCGCGGTGACGACATCGCCCGGCGCAGCGTCGACGGCCTTGGCGACGCGGCGGCCGGCATCGTCGTCACCGAACGTCTTGACGATGCCCTCGAGGCGGACGGCGACCGATCGGGTCGGGGTACCGGTCGCTGGTTCGCGGCTGTCGGTCGGGATCGCCAAGCGGGACCTCGAGACTGGCAGGGGACCGGGTCACGCGCACCCGGTCCGGGTCGCCGCACTGTGCCGCCGCACCCGGGCCATGTCAAGGGAATCGCGCGGGCCGGTCCGAACGCCCGGATGGCTATCCTCTGTGCGTGCCCTTCACCCTGGTCCGGTCCGGTCGCCCGCGCCACGCCCGGCTCGTCGCTGCGCTCCTCGCGGCCGCCCTGGCGCTCGCCGTCGCCGGCTGCGATGCGGGTCCGCCCGCCGCCACGCCGCCGATCGTGCCGGGATCGTCGAGCAGCCCGCGCGAGGTCAACCTGATCACGAAGGACTACTCGTACCTCCCGGATACGCTCGATCTCGTGCCGGGCGAGACCGTCCTGCTCCACGTCGTCAACGGCGGTCTCGCCACCCACGAGGCGGTCATCGGGGACGCGGCGACCCAGGCCGCCTGGGCGAGCGCGGAGGCGGGATCGGATCAGGCGCCACCGGGCCCGACCCCGGTCGTGAGCGTGCCCCCGGGCGTCGGGGGCCTGCGTGTGGTCGTGACCTCAGGCCAGCGCGTGGACGTCGTCTGGACGGTCCCGGACGACGCCGAGGCGACCGGTCCGTACACCGTCGAGTGCCACATCCCCGGCCACCTCGAACGCGGCATGGCCATCCCCGTCCGATGGGCACCGGCACCCTGAGCCTCCCGGGTGGTACATTCCGTGGGCCTGCCGGTCGAGCTTCTGGTGACCGGCCGTCTCGAGGAGGATCCTGAATGGCCTACGTGATCGCCGAGCCGTGCATCGACGTGCTCGACGTCTCGTGCGTCTCGGTCTGCCCGGTCGACTGCATCCACTTCGAAGAGGGCGTGGATCGCAAGCTGATGATCGATCCGAACGAGTGCATCGACTGTGGCGCGTGCGAGCCCGAGTGCCCGGTCAACGCGATCTTCCCGGAGGAGTCTCTCCCGCCGGAGTGGGCGAACTACACCGCGATCGATGCCACCTGGTACACGGACAAGGCGTCGGCCCGCGCCGCCATCGACGCGGCCAAGCCGCGCTGAACGTCCGCCCGGCACGCCGGGCCTGGGCCGGATCGCCTGATCGGAGGCCCGATGCGCATCGTCTCGCTCCTGCCGTCAGCGACGGAGATCGTGTGCGCCATCGGCCTGGGCGATGAACTCGTCGGCGTGACCCACGAGTGCGACTGGCCGCCCGAGGTCATCGGCAAGCCGGTCATGACCCGCAATGTCGGGGCGCCGTCGGGCGCCTCGTCGCGCGAGATCCACCGGCGCGTCGAGACCGCGATGCACGGCGGCTCATCGCTCTACGAACTCGACGAGGCCGCGCTGGCCGAAGCCGCCCCGGATCTCATCCTCACCCAGGAGCTGTGCAGGGTCTGCGCGGTCAGCTATCGCGAGGTCAACGCCGTCGCCCGGACCCTCGATGCCGAGACGACCGTCGTCTCGCTCGAGCCGACTTCCATCGAGGGCATCCTCAATACGATCGCGACGGTCGGCGCCATGGCCGAGGCGGAGGACGAGGCGATGGAGCTCGTCGCTTCCCTGCGCGAGCGGCTCGGCTCCATCGAGGCGCTCGTCGAGGCGCGCCGCGACTCCGGCCGGTCGGCCATCCGGATCGTCGGGCTCGAGTGGCTGGATCCGCCGTTCTCGGCCGGCCACTGGGTCCCGGAGCAGATCCGGCGCGCCGGTGGCTGGGACCTCCTAGGTTCGGACGGCGAGCGGTCGCGCGAGACGACGTGGGATGCCGTCGCCGAGGTCGATCCGGAGATGCTCGTCCTCATGCCGTGCGGGTTCCACCTGCCCGAGACCGTGACCGAATGGTCGCGGACGTCGAAACCGAGCTGGTATCGCGAACTGAGCGCCGTCCGGCGCGGGCAGGTCTTCGCGGTCGACGGCTCGTCGTACTTCAGCCGGCCGGGACCGCGCGTCATCGACGGCATCGAACTGCTGGCGGAGATCCTGGACCCGGACGCGTTCGTCGACGTCGCGCCGCTCGGGTCCTGGACGCCGATCCAGGGCTGACCCGGTCGCCGATCCGATGCCGTTCCGCGCGACCTTCGCCTGCCTGTGGTGCGGGACCGCCCACGCGACGCGTGGACCGGACGACCTCGAAGGCTGGGCGCAGCTCTGCCCCGACTGTGTCGGCAAGGCCGGCGACAACGGCTTCCTGCGGTTTCGGCTCCACCAGGCGATCGCGGAACGGGGCGCGGCGGCACGGGTCGGGGGCGACGCTGCGAGCGAGACTACGGGCGGGACGGCCGTGGGCGCGGCGACCGCCGGCGAGACGGCTGGCACGGCGGCCACCCAGGCGGTGGGAGCGTCGGACATCGATGCCGAGATGGTGGCCTACTACGACGCCCGGGCACCCGAGTACGACGACTGGTATCTCCGCCGCGGCCGCTACTCGCACGGGCCGATCCACGACGCGGCCTGGGATGCCGAGCTCGATGTCGCCGGCCGGTGGCTCGATGCGCTCCCGATCGGCGGCGACATCGTCGAGCTCGCAGCCGGGACCGGCTGGTGGTCGCCGCTGCTCGCCGCGAAGGGCGAGGCGTCGCTATACGACGCCAACGACGCGCCCCTGGCGCGGGCCCGGGACCGGCTGGTCGCCCACGGCCTCCGCGCCCATCTCCACGTGCGCGACGCGTGGGCCGAACCGGACCGGGCGGTCGATGCGTTGTTCACCGGCTTCTGGCTGAGCCACGTGACCGACGACCGGCTGCCCGACTTCCTCGCCCTGGTCCACCGCTGGCTGAAGCCCGGTGGCCTGTTCGCCTTCATCGATTCGATGGACGACCCCAGTTCCGGCACGGTCGACCGGACCGCGGTCGTCGACGGCGTCTCCACCCGCCGCCTCGCCGACGGCCGGGCGTTCCGCGTCGTGAAGGTCTACCGGGACCCGGCCAGGTTCGCCTCGGCACTCGAGGACGCGGGCTTCGTCGACGTCGAGGCGGGGACGACCGGACGGTTCTTCGTCCACGGCGCCGGCCGGGCCGGATGACCCGGAACGGGGACGACGCCCCGCTATACTCCGGCCTCATGTCACCCCTCGCGCAGCGCACGATCGCGACCGTCGGCTCCGGCGTCATGGCCGAGGCGATGATCGCCGGCCTGCTCCGCGGCAAGCTCGTCACGCCGGATCAGGTCGTGGCGAGTCATCCGCGGGCGGAACGGCGTGAGGCGCTCGCCCGCGACTACGGCATCCGGACCGTCGCCTCCAACGTCGAGGCCGTCGAGGGCGCCGACGTGATCCTGCTCGGGATCAAGCCCCAGATGCTCGGCCGCGTCGGGCGCGAGATCGGGCCGCACCTGGACCGCGGGCAGCTCGTCCTGAGCGTCCTCGCGGGCGCCACGACGACGGCGCTGACCGGTCTACTCGGCCACGACCAGGTCGTCCGCAGCATGCCCAACACCCCGGCCCGGCTCGGCAAGGGGATGACGGTCTGGTACGCGACCCCCGAGACGACCGCCGAACAGCGAGCCCAGGCGGCCGCCCTGCTCGGGGCGTTGGGAGCGGAACTCGAGGTCGACGACGAGAAGTTCGTGGCGATGGCCACGGCCGTCTCCGGGACCGGCCCCACGTACGTATTCCTCGTCATGGAGGCGCTCATCGACGCGGCCGTCCATCTCGGCTTCCCGCGCCACGTCGCGCACGATCTCGTGATCGAGACGCTCGAGGGGTCGACGGTCTTCGCCAAGCAGTCCGGGATGCATCCCGCGGAGCTGCGCAACATGGTCACCTCGCCCGGCGGCACCTCGGCAGCGGCCCTCCACGAACTCGAGTCCGGGCGCCTGCGTACGGTCCTGTCCGAGGCGGTCTGGGCGGCCTACCGGCGCACCGTCGAGCTCGGGGACCAGCTGGAGGCGAGCGTCACGCAGCCACCGGCCAAGGGCGGTCCCGGCGGTCGATGACTGACGCGACGCTCACGGACCTCCGACGCGCGCCCCTGGCCGATGCCCGGGCGACCTCGTTCCGTTCGGGCAGCCGCGACCTCTGGGCGGATGAGGCCGCGATCCACGATCGCCTGCAGGCGTCCTGGGCCGGACTGGACGATGCGGCGTGGCATGTTCCCGGAGCTGCGCCGTCGGATGCCGGAGGCCCGGACTGGTCGCTCGCCGACCACGTCGGTCACCTCGTCCTGTGGCAGGAGGAGGCGAGCCGGTACACGGCCCGGGCGATCGAGACCGACACCTGGCCGACGGACGCCGACTACGACGGGGGCGACTTCGATCGGTTCAACGAACGCAACCGGGCGCCCTGGACGACGATGGCCCGCGACGAGATCCTGGCCCGGTTCGCGATCTCGCGGCGGGAGCTCGCCGCCCAGGTCCAGCGACTGACCGGGGAGCGGATCCGGCGCGACGACGCCTGGGACTGGATCCTCATGTCCCTCCACGGCCACTACCTGGATCACCTCGGGATCGTCGAGGCGTGGACCGATGCGCTGCGCATCCGGCAGAACGACGGCGACCCGTTCGTCGACGACCCACGCCCCGCCGACTTCGCGGGTCTCGTCGCCCAGGACGCGATCGTGGCGGCGGACGTCGATCGGCTCATCCGGACCGTCCCGGCCGAGGACTGGGACACCGACGAGCTGACACCCGGCTGGACGCTGCGGGATCACGTGGCCCACCTGGGCGATTGGGCGGAGGAGGGGATCCGCGCGATCGATGTCTATCGACGCCGTGGTCACTGGCCGGCGGATCCCGAGGAGGGTCTTGACGCCTGGAACCAGCGGATGGTCGAACGGACCCGCGGCAGTTCGAAGGCGGACACGCTGGCGCGGTATGACGCACTCCATGCCGAATTGCTCGTTGCGATCTCCGAGATGTCTTCCGACGAGCTCCGCTCAGCCGACGGCTGGGCCTGGACCTACGACTGCCTGCACGGCCACGCCCGCAAGCACCTGGCGCTCGTCGGTCCGTGGTGCGTCGAGCGCACGTGGCCCACGGAGGCCCTCGGGTGACGTCGTCCACGCCGGCGCCCGGCGCGCCCGTCGGCCTGACGATCGAGGCGATCGTCGCGATCGAGACGCCGCGCGAATTCCGAGTCCATCCGCGCGACCGCAGCGTGGCGTTCACCGCGGAGCACGGTGGCGCGCGACAGCTGTTCCGGCTCAACCTGCGCGGTGGCGTCCCGGTCCCGATCACCGCATCCGAGAAGGACGTCTCCGATCCGCAGTGGTCGCCGGATGGGCGACGCCTCGCCTATGTCCGCGACGGCGAACTGTGGGTCGTCGAGGCCGACGGTTCCCGGACGACGCTCGTCGTGGCCAAGCCCGGCGGTGGCACCGAGCCGCGCTGGTCGCCCGATGGCGGGCGCCTTGCCTTCCTGTCGCGCCGTCGCGGCTGGTCGCAGGTCTGGCTCATCGATGCGCCGGTCCCGCGCCGCGGCCGGCCGGCGAACGAGCCGAAGGCCCCCATCGCCCGAGGCGTCACGGCCGTCGGCCTCGACGTCGAGGGGTTCGCCTGGTCGCCGGACGGCGCTCGCCTGGCGGTCATGGCCCGGCACGACCCGATCCATCCGTTCGCCGCCGAGATCGCCCTCGTGGATGTCGCGACCGGGGCGAGCGAGATCGTCGCCGGCACCGACGGCTGCGCGACCGGGGCCTCGTGGCTGGCGGACGGTTCGATGCTCTACGTCACCGACGAGAGCGGCTGGTTCCAGGTCGTCCGCCGCTCGGCCGATGGGCGCGACCGGATCGTCCTGACCCAGGGCGAGCGGGAACACGGCGAGCCCGGTGGCGGCGTCGGATACACGCCCCTGCCCTCCCCGGACGGGAGCCGCTTCGTGCATGTCGAGGTCCACGACGGCCTCCAGGGTCTCGTTGTCGCGGAAACGGCCGCCGGGGCCGCCCCGAAGCGCGGCCGCGGCCGACCGCCCAAGACCCCGAGGACGGTCGCCGCTGCCGGTGCGGGCCAGCGCCTCGATCCCTGGGACGGCGTCTGGCGAGCGGTCGGGTGGCTTCCCGACGGGGAGTGGATCGCGGCGATCGGCGAGAGTGTGGACCGTCCCCAGGACCTGTGGCTGCTGCCCGTCCCGGGTGTCGGCCCGGAGGATGCCCGGCCCCGCCAGGTGACGGACTCCCTGCCCGCGGCCGCCAGGCCATGGCTAGCACCCGGTCGCGGAACGGTGGTGGAGCGGTTCGCGATCACCTCCCGCGACGGCCTCCGGGTCGAGGGCAACCTGCATCGCCCCACCGCGGCGACCGGCAAGCGCGGCGGCAAGCGCGTCCCGACGGTCGTCTACCCGCACGGCGGTCCCACGTCCCAGACGTTCCGGGCCTTCACGCCCTTCAAGCGCCTCCTCGCCGTCGAGGGCTACGCGGTCCTCGACGTCGACTTCCGCGGCTCCACCGGCTACGGCCGGGCGTTCCGCGAGGGCAACCACGACGAGTGGGGCCACGCCGACATCCACGACGTCATCGATGCCGCCCGGTGGGCGACGGAGCAGCCGTGGTCCGACGGCCGGCTCGCGATCTACGGCGGGTCGTACGGCGGCTACGTGGTCCTATGCGCCCTGGTCGAGGAGCCCGCGATGTGGTCGGCCGGCATCGACCTGTTCGGGGACTCCGACATCGCCGAGAGCTATCGCCACGGCGACCGCCTCGGGCGACTCGACCTGCACCGCCAGATGGGTTCACCCGACGACGCGGCCCGGGCCGCGTCGTTCCGGCGCGGCTCGCCGGTCTATCGCGCGGAGCGCATCGAAGCCCCGCTCCTGCTCCTCCACGGCCGGAAGGACAAGCGCGTCGTCCCGCTCATGACCGAGCGGATGGTCGAGGCGCTCGAGATCGAGGGGAAGACCTACGAGGTCCACTGGTACGACGAGGAAGGCCACGGCTGGCAGCGCCGCGAGAACCGGCGCGACGCGTTCGAGCGTGTCCTGGCGTTCCTGAAGACGCACGTCCCGCCCGACGGCGCGTCCCGGAGCTAGCCCCCGTCGGTCCCTGACTTGGCGATGACGCTGATCGTGCCATCGGTCTCGAGGACGGCGAGCCGGACATCTTCCACGCGCTCCACTCCGTGGCTCCTGACCGCCGCTCGCAGCTCATCCTGCGACACACCTTCCTGGCGGAGCGCCTTCTGCAGGATCTGGCCATCCCGGACGAGGAGGCGCGGTTCGCCTTCGACGGCGCGCCGGAACCGGGTCGACCGAGCGGTGAGGGCCTTGAGCCCGAAGTCCAGGCCCAGCAGGGTCAGCACCGCAACGAGGCCCGCCCACAGGGTCGTGTTCTGGCCGACCATCGCGTTCTGGACCCCGTTCGCGATGATGAGGATGAGGACCAGATCGAGGATCGACATCTCGCCGACCTCGCGCTTCCCGGTGAGGCGCAGGATCGCGATCAGGAACAGGTAGACGATCGTCGTCCGGAGGACGATGTCGGGCAGCTCGGAGCCGATGTCCGGCAGGGTCACGTCGTGGCGTCCGACCCGAGCTCGGGCGTCGACGCCGCCACGGCCGGTGCCGGCGCCCGCATCGCCAGGGCGATCGTGAGCGCGACGCCGACCCCGAGGAGCACGTCACCCACGCTGAAGACATTCGCGGCGGGCATCCAGGCCGGCATGGCGAAGATGTCGGTCAGGAAGGGCAACACCGGGTCCGTGACGATCGTGCTGTTCGTGTACCCGGGCCCGCCGAGGCCCAGCGAGGCGAAGGCCCGTGGGTCGGCCGGCATGTAGCCCTCGTTGGCGACGATCGCGATGAGGTTGCTGGCCGCGCCGACCGCCGCGACCGCCATCCCCGGCACCCGCAGGTTGCGCAGCACCATCGCGAAGACGAGCAGGTTCGAGACCACGTAGATCGCCGGCGCCGCATCGCCGAGCGCCGTGCCGAGCGACGTGTTGAAGAGCGCCACCTGCATGAGCAACCCGACCAGCGCGAGCGGGATCCAGCGGAGTCGCAGGTCGGCGAGGCGACCGATGTGGCCGCCGAGCAGGTAGCCGAGGGCGATCCCGATCGGGATCGCGTACAGGATGAACACTGCCGGTCAGGACTCCATCGGCCCGAGACCGAGGATGGTCTCGAGCTGGACCGCATGGTCGCCGATGTGGGTCGTCACGAAGCGTCCGACGATCGCCTCCACGGTCATCTCGCCCAGGCGAGGATGCAGCCCTAGGTAGCTGTATTCGGCCGGCGTCAGCGAGGCCAGGCGACGCTCGAACCGCTCGCCGAACGAGGCGATCCGGTCGAACAGTTCGGTGGGCGGCAGCGACCGATCGCGTTCGAGCACCGCGAGTCGGACGGTGTCGGTCGACACCCGCCCGAATGGGACGGCGCCGGTCGCCCCGGCCGCGACGCCCGCGACGATCCGCTCGATCTCGCCCTGCCAGAACGGGATCATCTCGGCGACATGAGCCAGGACCTCGGGCGGGCCCCATTCGGCTTCGGGAGCGTCGTCGAAGCGCTCGGCCAATGCCCACGGCGCGCCTTCGACGATGGCGGGACGGGTGGCCGCGAGCCGGCCACTCGCGGCACGTTGGCGGAGGAGCAGGTCGTCGGTCGTCATGGTGGGCAGTGTCGCACGAGCGGCGTAGCATGGGAGCCCACGACATGGGTGGCCCCGCCACCCGCCCCACCCACAGCCGGGGAGCAGACATGACCGAGACGGTCTCCCGCGGTGCCGCCAACCAGGCCGGCGCCCGGATCGACGTCGATGCGTACGCGAAGGCCGCGGATTTCCTGCCCCTCAAGGGCATCGACCACGTGGAGTTCTGGGTGGGCAACGCCCGCCAGGCGTCGGCCTACTACCGTGCCCTGTGGGGCTTCACGCCGGTCGCGTTCAGCGGCCTTGAGACGAAGGTCCGCGACCGCGCCAGCTACGTCATGGTCCAGAACGGGATCCGGTTCGTCTTCACCGCACCGCTGACCCCGGATGGCGAGATCGCCGAGCACGTTCGCGAGCACGGCGACGGCGTCCACGACATCGCGTTCGCAGTCGACGATGTCGAGTCTGCCTGGCGCGAGACGACGGCGCGCGGCGCGGTCTCCGCCCTGGCCCCGACCGAGCTGGACGGGGGCGACGACGGCATCCTGCGCAAGGCGTCCATCCGGACCTACGGGGAAACCCTCCACTCGTTCGTCGATCGCAGCGGCTACGACGGCGTCTTCGCGCCGGGGTATCGCAAGGTCAAGGCGACCTCGCCGGCC
>Ga0302299_10001345_pt1 | contig 14768 bp, 15 predicted proteins | sample III_Fen_N3_4_FD_198795 | JGI IMG/M metagenome (GOLD analysis project Ga0302299, IMG submission 198795) | Peat permafrost microbial communities from Stordalen Mire near Abisko, Sweden - III_Fen_N3_4 | ecosystem: Environmental > Terrestrial > Soil > Wetlands > Permafrost | place: Sweden: Abisko... | reverse complement strand
GGACGTCAGCCAGCCGTCCGAGTCCCCTGGCCAGCCCGTCGAGGGTCGCGTACGAGGGGTGCTCGGGGGAAAGGGGGATGTCGTCGACGAAGTCCCCGATGGCCACCCGACGCGCCGCGGTGCGGTACGGCGCCTGGTACGCCGCGCGGACATCGGGCTCGAGTGGGGTGCGGGCCAGCCGCAGCGTCCCGTTCAAGAACGTGGGGGTGCGGACGGTCGAGGCGCGCAGCACGCCAGGGGTCCGAGCGAGCGCGATCAGCCCCGGGACGGGCGAGCCGGGTGGCTGGCTGACGGCGGTGTTCGTCAGGACGATCCCGGCGAGCTGGTCGCGGTGCTCCAGCGCCCAGCCGAGCGAGATCGCGCCGCCCCAGTCGTGCGCCACCGTGACGACGGGGCCGGTGATCGCCAGCGCGTCGGTGAGCGCGCCGAGGTCGCTGATCCGGTCGGCGAGGCGGCGGAAGGTGTCGGTACGCTCGGAGAAGCCCATCCCGAGCTGATCGACCGCGACGACCCGCCAGCCCGCCGGTGCCTGGGCCAGCAGCGAACGCCACAGGTATGACCAAGTCGGGTTCCCGTGCACGCAGAGCAAGGTGCCGAGCGGTTCGCGGCCGCCCTCGCCGCCCAAGCCCTCGAGGGTGTCGAGCACGTGCCAGGTACGCAGCACTCCGGCCGCGTCGCGCGCCTCGACCAGCCGGGACCACTGCGGGTCCAGGCCCGGCAGGCCGGCGGGCGGCAGCGAGGCGGGCGCGGTGACCCGAACGGTCACCAGAGGATTTCGGAGAACGCGGTGTTGAGCCCCGAGCCGATGCCCATGCAGAGCACCCGGTCGCCCGGCATCAAGGACTCGCTCTGGTGAGCCAGGGTCAGCGGAACCGACGCCGGTCCGATGTTGCCCAGCATCGGGAACGTGAGCGGTACGCGATCGGGGTCGAGCCCGAGCCGGGCGCACAGTGCGGACGTGTGCACCGACGACACCTGGTGCAGCACGTAGCAGTCCATCTGGGTCCAGTCGTGGTCTTCCTTGGCGTCGAGCCAGGTTTCCTCTGCCAGGTTCAGTCCCGCGTCGAGCAGACCCTTGGTGTCGGTGCGCATCAGCTCGAGGTCGCCGACGCAGAGGTCGTGGTGCTCGGTGCCGGAGCGGGCGACGCCGCCGATCAGCCGGTGCGCCCCCGGGTGGGCGTCGGCAGGGCCCAGGACCATCGCCGCCGCGCCGGACCCGAGCGTCAGGGTCGCGAACTCGTTGAACAGGTCGTCGGCGGTTGTGGTCGGCCGGGTCAGCCGACGGATCGTCGCTTCCTGCGTGTAGCGGGCGCTCTCGGCGTCGACCACGAGGGCGTACTCGATGTGCCCGGCGTCGATCATCGTGGCCGCGAAGTGCATGGCGTTGACGAAGCCCAGGCAGGCGTTCGCGAGGTCGAAGTTGAGGCACGACGTCGGCAGGCCCAGCAGATGGTGGACCTCGACAGCGCCGGACGGCTCGAGGTGCGCCCGGCAGACCGAGCTGTTGATCATCAGGCCCATCCGGGACGGGTCGATGCCCGACTCCGCGAGCGCCTTGGCCCCGGCCATCGCGGCGGCGTCGGCGAAGCTCACGTCCTCGGGCCACCACCGGCGCTCGTGGATCCCGGCCAGGCCCTGGAGCAGTCCGGGACGCAGCCCCAGCCGGTTCAAGGTGTCGCCGAGCTGGGCGTCGAAGTCCGCCGACGTCACCACGATCGGACCCTCGACCGCGGAGACGGCCAGGATGGCGGTGTTCGTGTGGCTGTATCGCGCGTTGCCGCTAGGTGCTGTGCCGCTAGGTGCAGTGATCTTCGGTGCTGTGCCGGTCATGGACGTCCCTTCGGGCGGTGGCGTCCCCGACTTCCGATTCGCCGCCGTACGCACTGAACGCGAACGGTCCGCCGCCGCGCCTCGTCAGTGTTTCACGAACATCGGGTGAACTTCCCCTCCAGGGCTAGAAGCCGGTCGCCTCGCGCCAGCGGGCCCCGATCAGTTCGGTGATCTCGCTACAGCTCCCGATGGGCGGTCCTACGGTGCGGGCGCCCGCGGTGAGCGCAGTCGCCGCGACCGTGTCGGCGAGCCGTCCCGGGCAGATCAAGTAGGTGAGGACGATCACATCGTGGCCGGCGAGGACCAGGCGGTGGACCTCCGTGTCGAGCCGAGACCCCGTTCCGGAGAGGTAGCCGGCGACCACCGGGCCCGGGTGGTGCCGGTCGAGCATGGCGACGACCTCCTCGACGTCGGCCAGCGCTCGAGGGTCCGAGGAGCCCGCGGCCGCGACCACGAGGGCGGACTCACCCGTGGCGCCGGCCTCGGCTGCCTGCCGCACGAGTGCGCGGGCGAGCAGCGGGTCGGGACCGATCGGGCGGGTGACCACGGTGCCAGCGACGGTGGCCAGCATCCGAGGGATGTCGACCCGGGCGTGGAAGCCCGCCGCAAGCAGCAACGGCACCACGACGACCGGACCACCTGCTGGACCAGCGGCGCCTGCTGCGGCGGCGGCCGTCGCGAGGTCGGGCTGCTCGTGGTCGAGCCAGCCGAGCCGGACGTCGTTGGCGGCGCCCCCCTCAGCGTCGACGGCGTCCGCGGCGACGACGGCGGAGCGGATCGCTTCGATCGCTGCGCGGTAGGCGGGGTGCGCGCTGCCGTGAACGGCCAGCACCAAGGACGGTCGGGCGATCGGCACGATCAGCCGTGCAGCCCGCACTCGGTCTTGCCGAAGCCGGCCCACCGGCCGGCCCGCTCGTCCTCGCCGGGCTCGACCGCACGGGTGCAGGGCGCGCACCCGATGGAGGCGAAACCGAGCAGACGCAACGGATTTACCCGAAGGCCGTACCGCAACGCGTACGCGTCGACGTCGGCCTGCGACCAGCCGGCGATCGGGTTGATCTTGAGCTTGCCGCGCGGTGCGTCCCACGCCACCACCGCTGTGGTGGAGCGGCTCACCGACTCGTCGCGCCGGACGCCGCTGATCCAGGCGTCGTACGGATCCAAGGCCCGGTGGAGCGGCTCGACCTTGCGCATCCGGCAGCACGCGTCGGGGTCGCGGCCGTGCAGCCGGGGACCGAACCGGGCGTCCTGCTCCGCGACGGTCAGCTCGGGCTCGATGTCGATGACGTTCACGTCAAGCCGGCTCGCGACCGAGCGCCGGAACTCGATCGTCTCGGGGAAGTGGTAGCCGGTGTCGAGGAACACGACGTCTACGCCCGGGATCGCGCGGGAGGCCAGGTGAGCCACCACCTCGTCGGCCATCGACGAGGCGACGACGATGCGCCGGCCGAACGTGCGGCCGGCCCACTCGAGGGTCTCGAACGGGTCCGCGTCGGCGAACTGCCGATCTGCCGCGTTCGCCAAGGTGCGAGATGCTGCCGTTGCGTACTCGACACTCATCGCAGAGCCTCCTCGTCGGCGCGCACGGCCCAAGCCGCGAACGTCTCTTCGTCCGTACGGGATTCGTCGAAGCGCCGCACCACTCGCTCGACGTAGTCGGGCAGCTCGTCGGCCGAGACGCGCAGACCGCGAACCGTGCGGCCGAAACCGGCGTCCTGACCGAGGCGGCCGCCCAGGTGGACCTGGAAGCCCTCGCTGTCGCCGCCGGCGCCGTCCGGGACGAGCACGCCCTTGAGCCCGATGTCGGCCACCTGGATCCGGGCACACGAGTTGGGGCAACCGTTGACGTTGATGGTCAGCGGCTCGGCGAACGTCGGTAGCCGGTCCTCGAGCTGAGCGATGAGCTGGGTCGCCCGGCCCTTGGTCTCGGTGATGGCCAGCTTGCAGAACTCGATGCCGGTGCAGGCCATCGTGCCGCGGCGGAACGTGCTGGGGTCGGCCTGCAGGCCCGCGGCGTCGAGGCCGGCGACCACAGCGGCGACGGCGCTCTCGCGGACGTCGAGCACGACCAGGCTCTGCTCGGCCGTGAGCTGGACCCGGTCACTGCCGGCCAGCTCGACGGCGTCGGCGAGGGCCGCCAGCGTCGTACCGGACATGCGACCGACGGTGGGCTTGCCGCCGATCGAGAAGCGGCCGTCGCGCTGGGGGTGGACGCCGACGTGGTCGCGGCGACCACGGGGTGGCTCGGCCGGTGCCGGGCCGTCACGCAGCGGTGCCTTGAGGTACTCGGTCTCCAGCACCGTGCGGAACTTCTCGATGCCCCAGTCGGCGACGAGGAACTTCAGCCGAGCCTTGTTGCGCAGCCGGCGATAGCCGTAGTCGCGGAACACGCTCACGACGCCTGCCCACACGTCCGCGACCTCGTCGACCGAGACGAAGGCACCCAGGCGCTGGGCGAGGTGGGGGTTGGTCGACAGTCCGCCGCCGACCCAGACGTCGAAGCCGGGCCCGTGCTCGGGGTGCCTGACTCCGACGAACGACAGGTCGTTGACCTCGTGCGCGACGTCCTGGTGCGGCGACCCGCTCACCGCGGTCTTGAACTTGCGCGGCAGGTTCGAGAACTCCGGGTTGCCGACGTGCCGCCGCACGATCTCCTCGATCGCCGGTGTCCCGTCGACGATCTCGTCGGGTGCGACCCCGGCCACCGGGGAGCCCAGGACGACCCGGGGGGTGTCGCCGCAGGCCTCGGCCGTCGTCAGTCCCACGGCTTCGAGCAGCTGCCAGATCGCTGGGACGTCCTCGATCCGGATCCAGTGCAGCTGGATGTTCTGCCGGTCGGTGATGTCGGCGGTGTCGCGGCCGTAGGTCGTGGACACCTCGGCGATCGCGCGCAGCTGGGCGAGGTTGAGCCGGCCCCCGTCGATCCGTACGCGGAGCATGAAGAACTCGGCGTCGAGCTCCTCTGGGGCGATCGTCGCGGTGCGGCCGCCGTCGATGCCTTCGGCCCGCTGGGTGTACAGGCCCCACCACCGCATCCGGCCGCGCAGGTCGGACGGGTCGATCGAGCTGAATCCACGGTGGGCGTAGACGTTCTCGATGCGGGCCCGGACGTTCAGGCCGTCGTCGTCCTTCTTGAACCGCTCGTTCGCGTTGAGGGGCTCGCGGTAGCCCAGAGCCCACTGCCCCTCGGCGCGCGGGGGCCGCTTGCTCGTCCGGGTGGGCGCCGTGGCGGAGGCGCCGGCTGGTGCGGCGGCGGGTGCCGAGGCGGGTGCGGGTGTTGCGGGCGGAACCATGGGATGTCCTCGCGGGGCTGGGGCCACGCACCGGGGCGTTCGGCGATCCACTGGACGGGAGCGCGGGAGCCGGGCGGCACGCGCCCGGGAGAAATGCTTCGGGCGACGGTCAGGCCGGGCAGCAGTACATGCCGCAGACCCGCATCAAGTCGACGTGCAGCCGCGCGACGAGCATGGGCTCGGCGGGGAGCACGGAGTCAGACATGCGCCCACTGTGACAGAGGGTTGGGCCCCTGCCCAGCAGGGTCCGCATGCCGGACACCCCACCCCCCGCTCATGTTGATCTTGAGCAACACCGGGGCCGCCACGGCGTGTCGGCCCCGTGTTGCTCAAGATCAACAGGGTTAGCGGGGGAGGAGGTAGACCTTGCGGAGGGTCTGGTGGACGGTCCAGGTCGTCCGGGCGCCGGCCTCGAGGATGCCGATGTCGCCGGCCGCGAGCTCGAGGGTGGCGGCGCCCTCGACCTCGACCGTGGCCCGGCCGGCTACCACCACGAACACCTCGTCGGCCTCGACATCGGTGGAGACGCCGACGGTGTGCTCCCAGATGCCGACTTCGATCGACCCCTCGGCCACGACGGTCAGCGTGCTCACCTCGGGGTCGCCCTCGACGACCTGGTCGGCTTCGAGCGGGCTGGGCGACAGGGGAGCGGAGAGGGCTCGGACGACTCGGCAGGACATGCGCGGACTGTAGTACGCAGGTGAATGACATCGGTGGGATTCCCCCCGTACGATGGCGCTGCGGCCCGGGAGGGGAAGCCTGGGCCGCACTTAGACCCTGGACCGCTCGAACCCGAGTGATCCGACAGAACGACGGACGCGAGACGCGAGGGGAGGCCGGTCATGGACGCTGCAGGTGTGGCTTCAACGCTCGGAACGGCGATCGAGGCGCCCCCGGTCGTGGTGTCCGACGGTCTCACCGAACGCGATCACCGGGTGCTCGCGTTCGAGCGGCAGTGGTGGAAGTACGCCGGGGCGAAGGAGCAGGCGATCAAAGACCTGTTCGACATGTCGGCGACCCGCTACTACCAGGTGCTCAACGCCTTGATCGATCGGCCAGAAGCGCTCGCCAGCGATCCCATGCTCGTCAAGCGGCTCCGCCGGCTCCGGGCCTCCCGGCAGCGGGCCCGTTCGGCGCGGCGCCTCGGTTTCGACGCCTGACCTAAGGGTCTCCCATGTCTGATGACGGCCCGCTCGGCGGGATGTTCAACCCGGCTGCCCCCGATCCGCGCGACCCGGCGACCGTGGCCGCCGAGCACCAGGCCGCCTTCGAGGCAGCCCAGAATCCGCCAGCCGCCCCGTCGCCCCCGGGCTCGCGACACCCCGTCGGGGCACACCGGGCCACCCACCAGCCCGGCCGGCTGCTGCTCCCCGCGCTGATCGCCGTGCTCGGGGTCTGTGCGCTCGCCGTCGGTCTCATCGGTTGGTTCCACAACGACTCCGGCGATCCGTCCGGGCTGGTCACGAAGCCGAGCGCCACGAGCTCGGTGGGCTCGGACACCGGGTCGCCCTCCTCGTCCCCCAGCGCGTCGACCTCGCCCAGCTCGACCGCCTCGGAGGACGTGAGCGAGTCACCCAGCCCGACCCCCTCGGCGTCGGCGAGTCCGAAAGCGACCGCGAGCACCCCGGTCGTCATCGTGCGCGCGCCCTCGGTCGTGCTCAACCAGACCCGGACCGTCGGGCTGGCGGCGCGGGTCGCAGCGCGGTTGCGCGCCGCGGGCTGGACGGTGACAGGAACCGGCAACTGGCGCGGCTCGATCGCCAGCACCACGGTCTACTACCCCGCCGGGATGGAGGCCGCGGCCCAGTCCCTCGCGAAGGAGCTCGGCGTCGATCGAGTGCGCCCGCGGGTGGCCGGGATGCTCAACAACCGGCTGACCGTGGTCCTTACGAGCAACCCGTACGCCTAGCCGGGTCGATCGCACCGAGGCCAGCGATGACGCCTGATGCGCGTGCCGCCTTCGCGGCGGCTCTGCGGGCCGACCCCGGTCACACTCTGGTCGCGTGCGACTTCGACGGGACCCTCGCCCCGATCGTCGCTGATCCGGCTCAGGCGCGCCCCGCGCCGGGGGCCGCCCAGGCCCTGACCAGGCTGGCTGCCGCCGGGGTCGCCGTTCGCATCATCACCGGACGTCCTGCGGCCAAGGTGGTCGAGCTGGGTGGGCTCGACACCGTTCCTGGCCTGGTCGTTCTCGGTCTGTACGGCGCCCAACGCTGGTTCGGGGGCACCTTGACGACGGCCGAGCCCGCGCCCGGGCTGGCCGGTGCGCAGACTCTGCTCGAGCTGGTCCTCGCCGGCGCAGCACCCGGTGTCGTCCTCGAGGGCAAGGGGCTCTCGGTGGCGGTCCACACCCGGCAGGCCGCGGACCCGTCCGGCGAGCTCGAACGGCTGCGGCCCGCGGTCGAGGCCATCGCCGCCTCGACCGGAATGCACGTCGAGCCGGGCCGGTACGTCCTCGAGCTGCGGTCCGCCGGCAGCGACAAGGGAGCGGCCCTGCTCGCCAGCGTCACCGAGATCGGGGCGCGGTGCGTGCTGTTCGCGGGCGACGACCTCGGTGACCTCGCGGCGTTCTCGGCCCTGCGATCCCTTACCCAGCAAGGGATCGTCGGTCTCGCCGTCGCGTCCGCGAGTGACGAGGCGCCTGAGGTGGCGGCCGCCGCTGACTTGACCGTGGCCGGGCCGATGGCCGTGGTGCAGCTGCTCGACGAGCTGGCTCAGCTGGTGGAGTGAGCCGCGGCGAACGCCTCGAGGCTGGCCAACAGCTCGGGTTTGATCGACGGTCGCACGGTCGCCAGTGCGAGCTCGAGATGGTGAGCCGTGACCAGCGGGGCCGCCATCGACTCGCGCATCGCGACGAGCGCGGCCTCGCGGAGCAGGGCGGCGCAGTCGGCTGCCGAGTAGCCCTGCAGCCGCTCGGCGAGGGCCGCGAGGTCGATCCCCGCCTCGAGCGGGGTCTTGCGCGCCGCGGCTTTCAAGATCTCGGCCCGGGCCGGGCCGTCCGGCGGGGGCACGTACACCAACCGGTCCAGCCGCCCGGGACGCAGCAGCGCGGAGTCGATCAGGTCAGGACGGTTGGTCGCGGCGACGACCACGACGTCGCGCAGCGCCTCGATCCCGTCGAGCTCGGTGAGGAGGGCGGCGACCACCCGGTCGGTGACTCCGGAGTCGCTGCCCTGGCCGCGCTGCGGCGCGAGCGCGTCGACTTCGTCGAGGAAGATCAGCGCCGGCGCCGCCTCGCGAGCCCGGCGGAACAGCTCGCGAACTCCTCGCTCGGACTCGCCGACCCACTTGCTCAGCAGCTCGGCGCCCTTGACCGGCAGCACGTTCGCCTGCCCCGACCCGGCCAGCGCGCGCACCAGATAGGTCTTGCCGCAACCGGGCGGTCCGTAGAGCAGCACGCCGTGGGCCGGCCGGATGCCCAGCCGGGCGAAGGTGTCGGGATAGGTCAGCGGCCACAGCACCGCCTCGGTCAATACCTGCTTGACGTCCGTCATGTCGCCGACGTCATCAAGGGTGAGGTCGGGAATCTCGAGCCCCTGACCGTCCATCGACGTGGGACGGACGACCTCGAGCGCCGCGGAGAAGTCGGCGGCGGTGACGACCGCGGTGCCGTCGGTGGGGGCGCCGCGCAACCGGTGGGCGGCCCGAACGGCCGCCTCGTGGACCAACGAGGACAGGTCGGCGATGACGTACCCCGGCGTGCGGGCCGCGACGTCGTCGAGGTGCACGTCGGCCGCCAGCGGCATCGACCGGGTGAGGAAGCCGAGCATCTTCAGCCGCAGGTCGCGGCCGGGCAGGGGGACCGTGATCGAACGCTGGAGCAGCCCGTCGCCGCGCAGGGATGGGCTCACCGCCTCGGCTGCCGAGGTGGTCGCGACCACGGCGACCCGGGCGTCCGCAACCAGTGAGCGCACCGTGTCGACCACCGCGCTCAGCAACGGGCCGCCGTTGCCGGTCGCGTCCGGGGTCAGCTGCTCGACGTCCTCGAGGTAGAGCACGGCCGGTGGTTTGCCCAGCGTCCGCTGGGCTGCAGCCGTGAGCTCGGCGACCGCGTCGTTGACCTCCAGCGACGCCAGCCGCTGGCAGCGGAGCGGGACGACGGTCGCGCCGACGGCGGCGCAGACCGACTCGACGATCGTGGTCTTGCCGGACCCGGCAGCGCCGGTGAGCAAGATGCCGACCTGGGGGGTGGTGCCGAGCCGGGCCAGCAGATCGCTGTGGTGGAAGGCCAGGTCGAGCTGTTCGCGTAGCTCGGCGGCCGGTCCCTCGAGACCGGGCACGATCAGCGGGGCGGTGGAGCCCGCGGCCGGCGCCGCCGAGGTCGAGGGGTCCGCAGCCCGCGCCACGGGACCGACCAGCGGCGTGCTGGTGCCGTCGGTGCTCGTGCCGCCCGCCCAGCCCACGACGGTGCCCATCGTCACGATCGCGGGCTCGGCCGGCGAGGCGTCCAGCACCAGCAGATCGACGGCCATCCAGGCGGTGACGCCGACCTCGATGGTGCGGCGGGCGGCCGACAGCTGGCCGGGGTCGGTGCCCGGGGGCAGGGCGAAGTCTTGGGGCAGCAACGAGACCTGGTCGCCGCGCACCACCACCTTGCCGAGCAAGGCGGTGCGCAGCACCTCGGGAGGAACGGCCGCGATGACCTCCGGCGGCGCGGAGACGACCAGCTGGGCGGCCGACTGCTCGGCGGCCCGCCGGACCCACACGGTCGTGCCTGAAGCCACCTGGAGATTGCGCAAGGTGAGCGCGTCGGCCAGCAGGGTGCGCTCGTCGCTGCCTGGCGGGGAGAGGGCGACCAGCGCGCCGGTCACCCGGTTGCCCCGCACCCGCAGCGGGTCCCACGGCCGCAGCCCCAGCGCGGCCAGCGTGCTGGCAGCGATCCGGACGACTCCGCGCCGGGCATCCAGACTGCCCGCGTGCTCGACCACGGTCAGGGCGAACTCGCCGTCGCCCGCAGGGGGAACAGTCGGATCGGCGGGAACAGTTGTCATGTGGACCCGACTCCCAGCGCCGTCAGCTGCGCCGCGAACCACGCGCTCGGTGGCATCGCGGTGGCGGCGACGGTCAGCCGGTCGCAGCGCTCGCGTCGTTCGAGCGGCGACATCAGCAGGGCGGTGTGCAGCGCGTCGGTGGTCTCGACGATGTCGAACGGGTTGACGAGCAGCGCGTCGGCGCCAAGCTCTGCAGCGGCGCCCGCCTCGCGGGAGAGCACCAGGACGCATCCGCCTGCGGCGAGCACCGGACCCTCTTTCGCGACGAGGTTCATGCCGTCGCGGACCGGGTTCACCAGCAGCACGTCGGCCAGCTGATAGGCCGCGAGCGAACGCGGATAGTCGTCCTCGACGTGCAGGAGCAACGGGTTCCACTCCGCCGTACCGAACTCGTCGATGATCGCCCGCGCCGCGCGCTGCACGGCAGCGGTGTACTCGCGGTAAGCAGGCAGGTCGTGGCGGCTGGGGTACGCGAACGCCACGTGCACCACCTGCCCCACCCACTGCGGGTACCGGCGGAGCAGCTCGCGGTACGCCTCGAGCCCGCGCAGGATGTTCTTCGACAGCTCGGTGCGGTCGATGCGGACGATGCAGCGGCGGTCGCCCACCTGCTCGCGCAGTGTCGTCAGCCGGGCCTGGACGTCCGGACGCGCGGCTCGCTCACGCAGGCCCGGCCCGTCGACACCGAGCGGATGCACATCGACCACGATGCTGCGTCCGGCGTAGCTCACGGTGCGGCCGTCGACCGGGACGCCAAGCAGCTCGGCGCAGCAACGCAGGAAGGCGTCCGCCCAGCGCTCGGTCAAGAAGCCGACCCGGTCCGCGCCGAGCATGCCGGTGAGCACCTCGGTCGCGACGGCCTCCGGGAGGATCCGGAAGTAGTCAGGCGTCGCCCACGGGGTGTGCGAGAAGTGGCTGATACGCAGGTCGGGCCGCTGTTCCCGCAGCAGCTGCGGGACGAGCGTGAGGTGATAGTCCTGAACGAGCACGGCCGCGCCGGGGGCCGCGGTCGATGCGATCGCGTCGGCGAAGGCGCCGTTGTACTGCTCGTAGCTGGCCCAGTCGCGCGCGAACCGCTCGTCGAACGACGGGAGGTACGCGGCGTCGAACAGCTGGTGCTGGACGAACCACAGCACCGAGTTCGCCACCACGCTGTACGCCCGGTCGAAGGTCAGCGGGTCGATGTCGAGCATGCGTACCGCGGGGGATGCCTCGTCGGCCGGGTGCAACCGGCCCCCCTCCGCCTGGCGGCTCGCCAACCGGTCGCCCTCGGTGAGTGCCGCGCAGACCCACACCCCGGAGGCCGCCCCCGACAGCCCTGAGACCAGCCCGCCCCCGCCGCGCCGAGGCACGAGCTGCCCCGCGTCGTCGAGCGCGTACGACACCGGCCCACGGTTGGAGGCGAGCACGACGGCGGCTGCGCCGGCGCTGGTCGGGGTCGTGAACGGCTCCATGGCTTAGACCCTAGAGGGGCGAGCTGACTCGCGTACCGGCGCGGGTTTCAGGACGCTCGCTCGGCCCGGACGGCGGCGTACTCGGGGACCCCCAGCATCGGCGGGCGCTCGACCAGCTCGACGTCGTGGGTGCGTACGACGAGGGCGCCGTCGACCCGGGCGAACTGGGCGAGGGTCGGGTTCAGTGGCGCCCGCAGCCGCACCCGGTCCTCACGTTCGAGCCGCCGGAGCGCGACCTGCCAGATCTCGGACGCCATCAGCCCGAGCCGGGCATCGTCGTGATGCCGGTGCTCCCGCACCCCGAGGTCGACCTGGGCGATCGCGTCGAGGCCCGCGGCGTTCAAGGTGTCGACGAGCAAGGCGAGCTCGACGCCGTACCCGGTCGGGAACGACAGCGTCTCCAGCAGGCTGCGCCGGGCGGCGTACTCGCCGGCGAGCGGCTGCACCACACCGGCCAGCTCGGGCCAGTGCAGGTTGAGGAGCGGCCGGGCGACCAGCTCGGTGACCCGACCGCCTCCCGCCGGCAGGACCGAGCTCCCGTCGCGCAACGGACGGTCGTAGGCCGCCTTCACGAGGGCGACGCCGGGGTCGGTGAGCAGCGGCCCGAGCAGGCCGATCACGTAGTCGGGCCGGAACGACCGCAGGTCGGCGTCGACGAACACGATGAGGTCGCCGCCGGTGGCGCCGAGCGAACGCCACAGCACCTCGCCCTTGCCGGGGCCGGCGCCCAGCCGGCTGAGCACGGCGTCGCGATGAACCACCTCGGCGCCCGCTGCGAGTGCCCGCTCGACCGTGCGGTCGGTGCAGCCCGAATCCATGACGACGACCTCGTCGACCAGCGCGTACGGTGCCGGGGCCATCAGCTCGGTGCGGATCGTGGTCACGATCGCGCCGATCGTGTCCTCCTCGTCCAGGGCGGGCAGGACGACGCTCACCCGGGTCGCGCCCTTGGCCGCGTGGAGCGCCTCGGCCGACCAGTCGCTCGCCGCGGACGTCCGCCGGCTGAGCCAGCGTTCGACGTCAGGTCGCACCGAGTCTCCTTCGGGTCGAGAGCTTCGTCTCGCAACCCGGACGGGGGCGAGCGCCGCGCGCTCCGTTCGGTACAGTCTCTCCAGCGCGACCCCCAACTTAATACCGCTCATCCAGAGGGGCAGAGGGAACGGCCCGGTGAAGCCCCGGCAACCAGTACACGACGTACCAGGTGCCAACTCCGTCCCGCCGGTGTCCCGGCGGGGAAGATGAGGAGCTTCCATGTCCCAGTCAACAACTCTCCCGCCGTCGACGCCGACCGCCCATTCGGCCTCCCGACGCTCGTTCGGCCCCGCGACCGCCCTGGTCTGTCGCGAGTGCGGCGAACGCTACGAGCTCGGCGCGCGCTACGCCTGCGACCAGTGCTTCGGCCCCCTCGAGGTCTCGTACGACTTCGGCGCCGTCACCCGCGCGCAGATCGAGGCCGGCCCCGGTTCGATCTGGCGGTACGCCCCCCTGCTGCCCGTCCCCGCCGACGCGGCCGACCGGCCCACCGACCTCGCGCCCGGCTGGACCCGGCTGCACCGGGCCGACCAGCTCGCCGCCGCGCTGGGGATGCGCTCGCTCTGGGTGAAGGACGACAGCGGCAACCCCACCCACTCGTTCAAGGACCGCGTCGTGGCCGTCGCGCTCACCGCCGCGCACACCCTGGGCCTCACCACCGTCGCCTGTGCCTCGACGGGCAACCTCGCCGGAGCCGTGGCCGCCGCCGCGACGCGGGCCGGGCTGAAGTCGGTCGTCCTGATCCCGGACGACCTCGAGGACGGCAAGGTCGTGACGGCGGCCGTGTACGGCGGCACGCTGATCGCGATCGAGGGCAACTACGACGACGTGAACCGGTTGTGCTCCGAGGTCGCCTTCGAGCACGAGGACTGGGGCTTCGTCAACGTCACCCTGCGCCCGTTCTACGCCGAGGGGTCCAAGACGGTCGGGTACGAGGTGGCCGAGCAGCTCGGTTGGCGACTGCCCGAGCAGGTCGTCGCCCCCATCGCGTCGGGGTCGCTGCTCACCAAGGTCGACAAGGCGTGGCGCGAGCTCGGGGCGCTCGGCCTGGTCGAGACCAGCCCGTACAAGGTCTTCGGGGCGCAGGCGACGGGGTGCTCGCCGGTCTCCCAGGCGTTCGCGGCCGGGCACGACATCGTCCGGCCGGTCAAGCCCGACACGATCGCCAAGTCGCTGGCGATCGGCAACCCGGCCGACGGGCCGTACGCGCTCGACGTCGTCCGGCGCACCGGCGGGGCCGTCGCCGACGTCTCCGACGACGAGGTGGTCGACGGCATCCGGCTACTCGCCTCGACCGAGGGGATCTTCGCCGAGACCGCAGGTGGCGTCACCGTGGCGGTGCTGCGCAAGCTTCTCGCCGAGGGCCGGCTCGATCCCGAGGCCGAGACCGTCATCCTGAACACCGGCGACGGGCTCAAGACGCTCGACGCCGTCTCCCCGGTGGTCGGACCGACCGCCACCATCCGTCCCACGTTGGACGCTTTCCGAGAGGTTGGTCTGGCGTGAGCGTCACCGTTCGCATTCCCACGATCCTGCGCACGTACACCGGTGGCGCGGCGGAGGTCGCGGTCGAGGGCGGCACCCTCTCCGAGGTCATCGCCGCGCTCGACGCGGCCCACCCTGGCATCGCGCCCCGGGTCCTGGACGACACCGGCAAGCTGCGCCGCTTCGTGAACGTCTACGTCGGCGACGAGGACGTCCGGTTCGCCGAGGGCCTCGACACCCCGACGCCCGCCGGCAGCTCGGTGTCGGTGATCCCGGCTGTCGCCGGCGGCTGAACGCCCCTGAACGTTCTGGGACCTGAACGTTCTAGGACCTGGGGCCCTAGAAACTGACGGGCGCGCTGGATACCCTCGTCGCTCTGAGCGGCCGGGTAGGTCGGCCCGGCGGACGGAGCAGACGCATGGTGCAGGGCACGGTCAAGTGGTTCAACACCGACAAGGGCTACGGCTTCATCGGCCAGGACGACGGCCCCGACGTCTTCGTGCACTACAGCGCCATCGAAGCACCCGGGAGCCAGTCCCTGGCCGAGGGCGATCGGGTCGAGTTCGACGTCTCGCAGGGCCAGAAGGGCCCGCAGGCCGACGCGGTGCACAAGCTCTGACCTGGGGGTTACGGCTTGCACTCGACGGGGTCGAGTGCTAATCATTGGGTTAGCACTCTCCTGG
>Ga0302299_10001344_pt1 | contig 14770 bp, 12 predicted proteins | sample III_Fen_N3_4_FD_198795 | JGI IMG/M metagenome (GOLD analysis project Ga0302299, IMG submission 198795) | Peat permafrost microbial communities from Stordalen Mire near Abisko, Sweden - III_Fen_N3_4 | ecosystem: Environmental > Terrestrial > Soil > Wetlands > Permafrost | place: Sweden: Abisko... | reverse complement strand
TGATCACCCTGGGCAAGACGAACATCCCCGAGTTCGCCGCCGGCGGGCACACGTTCAACGAGGTCTTCGGGGTCACCTGCAACCCCTACGACCGGTCGGTGACGGCCGGCGGCTCGTCGGGCGGAGCCGCGGCCGCGCTGGCCGCCGGCATGCACGCATTGGCCGACGGCAATGACATGGGCGGATCCCTCCGCCTCCCGGCCGGGTACTGCAACGTCATCGGGCTGCGCCAGTCGGCGGGCCGGGTCCCGGTGTACCCGGCCGCCGACGGCTACGCCGGGCTGTCCGTGCAGGGCCCGATGGCCCGGACCGTGGATGACGTTCGCTGCTGTTGTCGGTGATGGCTGGTCCCGATCGGCGGTCGCCGATCTCGCTGGAGGAGCCGGCTCGTCGTTCGCCGACGTCCCCGCCGGCGGTCTGGCCGGACGCCGGATCGCCTTTCCACCGACCTCGGCGGCCAGATCGAGATCGAGACGAGATCGCCGGCATGGTCGGGTCGGCGGCCGCGGTGTGCGAGACCGCCGGCGCGCAGGTCGAGGATGCCTGCCCCGATTTCGGCGCGGACGAGTGTTTCCGGACTCTGCGGGCCTGGCAGTTCGAGGCCACCCTGGGTCCCTGGACGAGCACTCCGCGCTGGTCAGGGCGAGCCTGTACGAGAACATGCTGCAGGGTCGGACATTGACCGGCCCGCAGGTCGGGCGGGCTGCGGTACTGCGCCCAGCGCTGGTCCAGCGGATGCGGGAGTTCCTGGAGTTCTACGACGCGCTGATCCTGCCGGTGGCGCCGGTGCGCGCCTTCGACGCGGAATCCAGTACCCCGACGTGGTCGCCGGGCGGCAACAGCCGGACTATCTCGGCCGGATGGGCGCGGTCTGTCACGTCACCGTCACCGGCCATTCGGCGATCAGCATGCCGGCCGGGTTCACCGCCGCCGGCACGCCCTTGGGGTGCAGTTCGTCGGACGGCACCGCGGGGAGCGCGACCTCCTTGGCCTGGCCAGGGTTCGAATCGGTCACGACCTGCGCGTCGATACACCCACATCTGAGCTGACCTCGACGGTGTGAGGTCCCGCACCGGTCCGAACCCGCGGCGTCTCGGGCGCGTCTTTACTCGTGCTGGGCCATACGCGACCAGCGACCGTGAACGAACCCATACCGAACAGATGAGAACAGCCACCGATGATTTCGCCCGACCGCAAGGCCATGTCCGACAGAGCCCTCGAGAGAGATCCCCGAACAACCGGAGCCCAGAACGACACGCCGCTGCCGCCCGATGGGGCGGCGCCCGGGCCCGCCCCATCCGCCCCATCCGCCCCATCGGCGTCAATCGCGTCAACCGAGCCGGCTGCCCGGTCCACGCCGACCGAGGATCGATCCCCGGACGACGACCATGACACCAAGTTCAGCCTCTCGGCCACCCAGATCGTGGCCAGCACCGCGGCGGCGGTGACCGCCGCGCTGATCGGTTCCCATTTGGGTGTCGCCGGCACCCTGGTGGGAGCGGCGATCGCCTCGATCGTGTCGGGCGTGGGCGCCGCGATCTACGGACACTCGCTGATCGTCACGCGCCGCGGGGTCAGGAAGGCGTACCTGCTGGTTCGCCCGGTGCAGGACGCGGCCGGCATTGCCGATTCGACCGATGCCCTGTCCGCGGCCAGGCAGCGCCCCGCATCCAGCCGGCCGGCGTGGGTCGCGGCCTCGCGCAACCACCGTTACCTCCCGTCGCTCAGAGGCCGGGAGGATGTGCGAGCCACGGGGTCGCCGGGCTGGTATCAGCCCACCGACGACGCCGGCGCCACGACCGTGATGCCCGCGGTCAGCCTTCGCGCCGGCTCGTCACGGCCGGGATCCCCGCCGGCGCGGTCATCACGGCCGGCGTTCCCCCGCACCCGGTCCGACCAGCCGGTTGCGTCGCGGCCCCGATCCCGGCGCGGACTGATGACCGGGGTGCTGGCCGGTGCCGCGGCCGCCGCGGTGATCTTCGGGGCGAGTCTGGCGGCCGTGACCGTGGTGGAGACGGTCAAGGGCTCCCCGCTGTCCGGTGGCGACTCCGGGCTCTCGATCCTGGGCGGTCAGAACGGCTCCGACCCCCTCTCGCCCTCCGTCGATCCGCCCGCGGTGACTGCCCCGACCGGTTCGGACTCGACCGCCGCGTCCACGGTGACGCAGACGGTCACCGAGGGCACGACCGCAGCGTCGAGGAAAGTCTCCGGCTCCAGCGGGGCGGCGCAGACTTCCGCGACCTCGGCGGTGACGGGCAGTTCGTCCGCTCCGGCGCCGTCGGCGACACCGACACCGACACCGACACCGGCACCGGCGGCGTCGGCGTCGGCGGCAACCGGAGCGCCGTCCGTCACCCCTGTCCCGGATGCCGTGACCGGCGGGTAACCCGACCTCGGCCCGTCGACACCACTGGATGCACTGGACCTGGATGACGGCGCGTGCTCTGATGGGAGGTGGCGAAATCACATTCGTGTGATTTCGTGTCGGTGCACGCCGATCACCTCTTGGGAGGACCACTGATGGACAGCTCGGCTGCTTCTCCGCCTTCCGACGAAAGCCGGCGGCCGGACGGGGCGGAGTCCGGAGGATTGTCCCGCCGGGATCGGGACGTGCTGGCGTTCGAACGTCAGTGGTGGCAGTATGCGGGCGCCAAGGAGCAGGCGATCAAGGAGATGTTCGACCTGTCGCCGACCCGGTATTACCAGGTGCTGAACGAGGTGATCGACAATCCGGCCGCGCTCGCCGAAGACCCGCTGCTGGTCCGGCGGCTCCGGCGATTGCGCACGAGCCGGCAGAAGGCCCGGTCGGCCAGGCGGCTCGGCTTCGAGATCTGACCCACCCTCTCGGCACACCGGTTCTTCTCACTACCGTCAGCACGACTCGTCAGCACGACCGTTCCGACCCGTTGGAACAGCTGTGTGCCGCAGGTGATCCGGGACCGACGCTGACGCCAGGTGATGTGCCGCAAAGGTTCCCCGGCTCGCCCGGACGCCGAAGATCCATGCTCGGCGCCGATTCGTCAGCCCCTGTTTCCCCCTCCGATTCCCCAGGCATGCCAGAACCCGATGTCGATCCAACCGCTGACCCGGCCGCGGTGGCGGACCGGATAGGGCTTGCCGGTGTAGTGCATGGCCACCCGGTCGATGTCGGCCAGGTCGCGATCGGGCACGAGTTCGTCGATCCGGCCCTGGACGGTGACGTGGGTGCCCCAGCTCTCGTGCGACAACACGGTGAGGCTGACGCGCGGGTCCTGCCGGAGGTAGTCGAGCCGGCGCCGCCCCTTGTCCATGTTGACCAGGATCCGGCCGTCGTCCTCGATCAGGTACCAGGTGGCCACCGTCACCGGCTGGCCGTCCGGCCGGACGGTCGCCAGCACGGCCGGATTGGCGGCGCCGAGCAGCTCGACGAGGTGGCGCGGGAGTGGCGGTTTCGGCATCAGGCTCCCCTCGAGAAGGTCGGCGGCCGCAGAAGGTTGATCGCCCGTGTCCGGTGACGGCCGGTAACGCGGAGGGGCCGGTGACGGAGGGCAGACTACCGAGTCAGCCGGTTGTTGCTCCTGGGCCGGCCACGTTCGCTGCCGAATCGCCGCTGTCGGGGCAGCGGCGAACCGTCTGGCGACCGGCCGGCCACTCGCCGACGCCGGGGCATCCGCAACCTGATCCGGCGGGTGGACCGCCGGGCGCGCACCGGCCGCGATGTCCGCCACAGCTCCGGGTGATTCCTGAGGTGCCGGTACTTCCACGCCGCGTACGGCAGGTGCAGCAGGTAGATCACCATCCCGACCACGGTGACCAACTCCGGCTCGTTGAACAGCAGGGCCACGCCGAGTACCAGCAGGATCAGCATCGGCACGATCAGCCTGGGCGGCAGTCGGACCGACTTGAGCGCGATGGACGGCACCCGGGAAACCATCAACAGCCCGATGAACACCACCCAGATGGACACCGCCCACGGCCGGGCCCAGACGCCGTCAACGCCGAGCCGTTCGGTCAGCAGCAGTGGCGCGGTGACGATCAGGCCCCCGGCGGGGGTGGGCACCCCGGTGAAGAATCCCTTGCCCCAGGGCTTGGGGTCTTCGTCCTCGAGCAGCGAATTGAACCGTGCCAACCGCAGCGCGGCGCAGACCGCGAACAGCAGGCACACCACCCAGCCGAAGCCGCGGCCCTGGTCGCGCAGGATCCAGATGTACATGATCAGGGCCGGCGCCACGCCGAAGGAGATGCAGTCGGACAGCGAATCCAGTTCCGCTCCGATCCGGCTGGTGGAGCGGAGCAACCGGGCCGCCGGCCCGTCCAGCGAATCGAGGATCGCGGCGGCCGCGATCGATCCGACCGCGAGCCGCCACTGCCCGTTCATCGCGAAGGCCACCGAGGTCAGACCGGCGCACAGCGCCAGCACGGTGATGGCGTTGGGCAGGAACCGAACCCCTGGCACACCGCCCATCAGGAATCGCCGAGGGTCGCCCGTGAAGTCCTGGCGGTGCCCAGGACGGTCTCACCGCCGATGGTGCGCTGTCCACGCCGGACGGCAACCTCGGTGCCGACGGGTAAATAGGTGTCGACCCGAGAGCCGAACCGGATCAGCCCGTAGGTGTCCCCCGCCAGCACCGGGGACCCCGGTTTCGCGTCACAGACGATCCGACGTGCCACCAGCCCGGCGATCTGGGTGACCACCAGCTGCCCGCCGAGGGTGGCCTGGATGACCAGCGAGTTCCGTTCGTTTTCCGCCGACGCCTTGTCCAGGTCGGCCGACACGAATGTGCCGGGTCGGTAGGCGATCCGGGTGATCACCCCGTCGACGGGGATCCGCTGAACGTGCACGTCGAAGATCGACAAGAAGATCGACACCCGCGGCCTGGGCGTCGGGTCCAGACCGAGCTCCGGCGGAGGCGCGGCATCCTGGATCAACGAGACAAGGCCATCGGCCGGCGCGACCACCAGGCCCTGCCCGACCGGAGGGACGCGACGGGGTGCGCGGAAGAACGCCGTCGACGCCAGGGTGGCCACCGCACCGGCCCGCCCGACGGCACGTCCGGCCCCCTTGAGTCCCACTGCACGCAGAACGAACCGCGCGCCGATGGTTCCGGCGGCGACACCCAGCACGATCGGCCGGCCGCCCGGGTGGATCGGCGGGATCGTCGTGCGGATCAGGTCCATCAGGTGAGCACGGGCGCCGGAGATGTTCTCGGCCATCGTTCGCAGTTCGCCCGCCCTCTCGGTTCCGGCATCGGTGTCACGGCGGTCGCGCGCGGGCGGGCTTGTGGCAACCTCGCGCAGCGGCCCCGCGCAGCCAACGGTATCGGAGCGGAACGTGGCGCATGGGTGGCGCGCGGGGATGGATCGGCGAACAACAGGCGGGGCATCCGCTCCGTCACACCTGGCGAATACGGGTTCGGTCGGTCGCGCAGGCCTGGATCGGTCGGCACACTGGGTGAATGGATCTAACTGCCGCGCTGCAGTTCGCCCGCACCAACGACCGCACCGTGCTGTGCACCCGGCGTCAGGACGGCCGCCCGCAGATGTCTCCGGTGAATTCGGGCCTGGTCGACGGGGCGGTCTGCATTTCCAGCCGGAAACAGCTGGCCAAGGTCCGCAATGTCCGGCGGGATCCGCAGGTGTCGGTGTTGATCTTCACCAAGGGGTTCTTCGGCTCCTGGGTGCAGATCGACGGGCGGGCCGAGATCGTCGATCAGCCGGAGGCGCTCGACCTGTTGGTCACCGTCTACCGGGCGATTGCCGGCGAGCACCCGGATTGGGACGAGTACCGGGAGGCGATGATCCGAGACGAGCGGGTCGTCATCCGCATCCACCCCGAGCGCGCGTCCGGCACGATCCTCTGACGCGCGACCGGGGTCGTCGGCAGGATCGACCTGATGCGCCGTAGGGTCCGGCGTTCGCGCCTCTTGTCCGGGTTTGCGACCCCTGGGCGCGTCGCGAACCCGACACGCGCGTCGCGAACCCGACACGCGCGTCGCGAACCCGACACGCGCGTCGCGAACCCGACACGCGGGCCAAGGCGCGGCGTGGGGCGGACCGGTCAGAAGACCCGGATGGCGACCTCGGCCGGTGCGGCCAGCAACCGCTCGATCTCCTCGTCGAGCTTGACCAGGGTCAACGACGCGCCCGCCATGTCCAGGGACGTGCAGTACTCGCCGACATAGCTGCGCCCGACGGTGATCCCGCGGTCGGCCAGCTGCTGGTGCGCGCGCCCGTAGAGCAGGTACAGCTCGCTGATCGGAGTGCCGCCGAGGCCGTTGATCATCAGCGCCACCCGATCGCCCGACTCGTACGGCAGATCGCTCACGACCGCATTCAGCAGCTCGTCGACGATGTCGTTGGCCGGTTTCATGGTGTCGCGTCGGCGGCCGGGTTCGCCGTGGATCCCGACGCCCATCTCGATCTCGTCCTCGCCGAGCTCGAACAGCGGCGACCCCTTGGCCGGCGGGGTGCAGGCGGTCAGCGCCATGCCCATCGTGCGGGTGACGCTGTTGACCTTCTCGCCGATCCGCACCACCTCGTCGAGGTCGGCGCCTTCCTCGGCCGCGGCGCCCACCGCCTTCATCACGAAGAAGTTCCCGGCCACCCCGCGGCGTCCGACCGTGTAGGTGGAGTTCTGCACCGAGACGTCGTCGTCGATGAACAGGGTTCGCACCACGATGTCCTCGGCCTCGGCCATCTCCTGCGCCATCTCGAAGGCCATCCGGTCGCCGGTGTAGTTGTTCACCAGCAGCAGCACGCCCTTCGGCGAGGCCACCAGTTTGGTGGTCTCCAGCACGTAATCCATCGGCGGCGCGGCGAACACGTCACCGGGACAGGCGGCGTCGAGCATGCCCTTGCCGACCACCATGACGTGCGCCGGTTCGTGCCCCGAGCCGGAGCCCTGGACGATCGACACCTTGTCCGCGCTCGGTGCGTCGGCCCGCATGATCAGGTTGTACTCGGGCACGTACTTCAGCGTGTCCGGATTGGCCAGCGCGAGACCGGTCAGCATCTCGGGCACGAACTGCTTGGGGTCGTTGACGAACTTCTTCACGGTGAGCCTCCACGTCGGTGTGTGGGTCGGGCGGACAAGAGGTGTGGAACTTCGCCGCCCGGAGCCCGGACCGGGAGCGAACGGTGTGGTCGCGACCACCGAGGGTCAGCCGGTTCGGTCCGGCCAGCCCTCGGCGATTTGCTCGGCGATCTCGGCCAAGGCCATGGCCCCGGCGTCCACCGAACCGATGCTGCGTTCGCCGGTGTAGCTGGCCCGGCCGCGTTTCGCCTCGAGCGCCTTCGTGGCCTCGGCCGATTCCCGGGCGGTCACCGCGGCGGCGCGGGCGATCTCCGCCGCCGGTTCGCCGCGGCCGACGGCCGACGCGATGGTCTCGGTCGCCGGGATCAGGGCGTCCAACAACGTCTTCTCGCCGAGCACCGCCTTGCCGCGCGCGGAGATGCCTTCGGCGCAGGCGCGGAGCATGACGACGACGTCGTCACCGGAGAGTTCGGTCTTACCGTTGGCCTTCGCTCCGGCGCGCAGGAACGCGGTCCCCCAGATCGGGCCGGAGGTGCCGCCGATCCGGGAGGTGATGACGACCGCGATCTTCTTCAGGAAGGTGCCGATGTCGGTGCGGTCGTAGGTGTCCCAGTCCTGCAGCACGATCTCGAATCCGCGTGCGAGGGAGTATCCGAAGTCGCCGTCGCCGACCACTGCGTCCAGGTCGCCGAAGTGTTTCTCGTTGTCCACCGCGGTTTGCGCGATGGTCCGGACGACGTATTCGACGTCCTGGAAACTGGTGCTCATCGGGTCTCCTCGGTGCTGATTTCCGTGCTGGTCTCCGTGCTGGTTGCGGTGCCGGCGGCGGGCCGGATCGGGGGGGCCGCGCTCGCCCGGTCGAGCAGCCGGGACAGGTCCTCGAGCCGGACGGCCTCGCCCGGCCGCAGGTCAAACGGATCGGCCAGCGCGCTCGCCGGGTCGCCGCCCGGATCGCCCAGGCTGGACACCACCAGCGCGGCGCCGGTGAAGTCCTCGTCCGCGGTGTAGGTGGACACGGTCACCACGCAGGCCAGCCCGGCGCCCAGCGCCGCCCGCAGGCCGTTGGCGCTGTCCTCCACGGCGACGGCCTGGTCGCGGGGCACCCCGAGGCGGTCGACCGCCAGTTCGTAGATCGCCGGGTCCGGCTTCTTGGCCGATACCACGTCGCCGGCGAACACCGCGAAGTCCGCCGCCCGCTCGGCGCCCACCGCATGTTCCAGCACGGCCAGGACCGACGCTTCCGCGGACGTCGACGCCACGGCGAGTTGCCAGCCGGCCGCGGCGGCCTCCTCGACGATGCGGGCGATGCCGGGCCGGCCGGGCATCGCACCGGAGGCCACCATCGCCGTGTAGGCCGCGGTCTTCCGCCGGTGCCAGTCGGCGAGCATCTGCCGCTGTCCCTCGTGGTCGGCCGGAAGGTGGTTGGCCGCAACGAACTCCGGGGTCAGCATCGACGCCATCCGTTCCTTGCCGCCGCCGATGAGCAGCCGCCGTGCGTACTCCTCGTCCGACCACCGCACCGGAAGGCCGACTGCGGCGAAGGTGGCGTTGAACGCGGGCAGGTGCCCGTACCGCTCGGTGTCGGCGAGCACCCCGTCGCAGTCGAAGATCAACGCCGGCACGTGCGCCTCACTTCGCCCGCCCCGCGCTGCCGAACGTGTGCATCAGCTCGGTCGTCATGTCGACGACGTCGGCCAGCACCGCTCGGAACAGCGACGGCGGATCCCACGTGTCACGTGCCTGGGCGTCGAGCAGGAATTCCAGATTCGACTGCATGAAGCGGCGCTTCAGCGCGGTGGAAATGTTCACCTTCGCGCAGCCGCGGGCGATCAGGTCGGTGAACTGTTCGTCGGTCAGCCCGCTACCGCCGTGCAGCGCGCAGGGCACGCCGGTGGCCTGGACGACGTCGGTCACCCGCTGGGCGTCCAGCGTGGGGGTCCGCCGGTAGATGCCGTGCGCATTGCCGATGCCCGGGGCGAACACGTCGACTCCGGTGGTTCGGATGAACTCGAGCGAGACGTCAAGTGACTGCCGGGCGGCTTCGGTGTCGGATCCGACCCCGTCCTCCACGCCGGTGATCGACTCGATTTCGCCCTCGACGTGGGCGCCGTAGCGGCGCGCCTCCGAGACCACCTCCACGGTCTGCCGCTGGTTCTGGGCCACCGGCAGTTGCGAGGCATCGAAGAGCACCGAATTCCAGCCCACCTGGAGGCATTCGGTGATGACCGCGCGATCGGGGCAGTGGTCCAGGTGCAGCGAGACGGGGACCTCGATGCCGGCCGTCATCGACGTCCATATCGCATACAGCACACGGCTGCCGATCGATTTCACCGTCTTGACCGACGTCTGGACGATCAGCGGTGACCGTTCCTGCACGGCGGCCTGCAGCACGCCCTCCAGGGTGAGGTCGTTGAGAATGTTGATGGCCGGGACGCCGTAACGCTGCGACAGCGCCGGGTCCATGATCTCCTTCAGGGAGACGACTGGCACGCGCACCTCCTTGTGCGGGGCACCCGGCGTCGGGCCCGGGCGGCCGATCGCATCGACGGGACCGGCACCTCCGACCGTAGGCACGAGGGACCTCGAGCGGATCGGGAGTTTCCCCCGTTTGGTGGTAGGGATCTCCCCACCTGCTCGCTCGGCCGGCGTCGCCCGGCCGGGCAGTTCGCGGTGCCGGCCGCTCGGCCGGCTGTCCTCCGGCGGGCTCTCCCCGCTGTCCTCCGGCGGGCTCCTACCGGTGACTCCGACCGTTCATGGCCGTCAACTCCGTGCGGTTGCGCGCCCCCGTCTTGCGCAGTGCCGACCCGACGTGTTTCTCAACCGTCTTCACCGAGATGTGCAGCCGCTGCGCGATCTGCTTGTCCGGCAGCCCACGGCTGACCAGCGAACGCACCTCGTCCTCGCGTGGCGTCAAGCGCGCCCCAGGCACGTGCGGGTCCCCGGGCAGGCCTACGATCGGTCCGGCGGACCGACCTTGCACCACCTCGTCGGCGAACAGCACACCCCCGCGCGCCGCGGCCGCGATGGCCCGCGCCAGCGCCGATCCGTCGGCCTCGGTGGTGACGGTGGCGCGGGCGCCCGCCCGCACGGCGTCCCGCATGTCACGGCCCTGCGAGCTCGACGCCGTATCGCCGATCGCGACCACCGCGGCGTCGGCGTCGTGACCGCGCAGCTGCGTGATCACCGGCGCGGCTCCGCCGGGCAGCGCCAGGTCGATCACCACGACATCCGGTTCGAGCAACCGATAGGCGTCGAGCACATCGTCGTGGCAATCGACCTCCCCGACGACCTGCACCGCCGGGCCGATGTCGCCGAGTACCGCGACCAGACCGGCACGGACCAGCGGCCGGTGCTCGACGATCAGCACGGTCTGCCGCGCCCGCGGCGCGTCCGGTGTCGAGGACAGGTACGGGATCGCGGCGCGGATGGTCGTGCCCCAGCCGGGGGTCGCGTCGATCTGCACCGCCGCGCCGAGATGCTCTGCCCTGGCCGCGATCCCGGCCAACTCGGTGAGCCCCCGACCGGCGGATCCGGCGCGCGAACCGTCCGGCCGCGGCAGCGCGGCGGCGTCGAACCCCACACCGTCGTCCTGGATCAGCAGCACCAGCTCGTCCGCGCCGTACACTAGTCCGACCCTGGCCGTGCGCGCGGCGGCGTGCGCGACGATGTTGGCGATCGCCTGCTGCGCCAGCCCGAACAATCGGTCGACGACCTCGGACGGCACCGTGCGCGATGGGCCGGCGACGACCAACCGGATGTCCAGTCCGGTGGTCCGGGCGCGGTCCACCTGCGTCCGGATGGCCTGTTCGACCGTGGGCGCGGCGGGCATGACGGGCCGGAGCCCCAGGACGTCGCGGCGGGTTTCGGTCAAGGCGGTGGCCGCCGCCTGCCGAGCCAGGTCGAGATGGTCGCGGCCGTTCTCCACCCGACGGCCGCTGCCTGCCCCGCCGCTGTCGCCGCCGCCGTCGCCGCCTCCGTCGCCGCTGTCGCGGCCGTTGGCCGCGCGGCCGTTCCCTGCGGGGACTTCACCGTCCGGCACGGCCGGCTGCGCGTTGCCCAGGTGCAGCAGGACGGACGCGAGCGCGCGGGCCACCGAGTCGTGGACGTCGCGCACCACCCGCTCGCGTTCCAGGCCGGTGGCCTCGGTCCGGGCCAGCTCGGCGGCGTGCGCGTGCATGCGCGCGTTGACCATGGCCAGCCCGGCATGGCCGGCGAAGAGTTCCAGCAGGGTGATGTCGGGTGCCTCGAACCGCCGCGCAGGGTCGCGGCTGAAAACGATGCAGGTGCCGATCACGGTGGCGGCCCACATGATCGGCACGCCGATGACGGCGTGCAGATCCCTGCGGTCGGCGGCGTCGATGTGCCCGCCGCGGACCTGCGCATACTCGGCGAAGGTGACCGGTCCGCCCGCGCGCAGGATCTCGCCGGTGACCCCTTCGGTGAGCGGGAACTCGTCCCCGGAGCGGCAGGCCACACCGAGATCGACCTCCTTGCGGTAGGTACCCACGTGCTCGTCCACCGTGCAGATCGATCCGCTGTCGCAGCCGAGCAAACCCACCGCGTGCCGCAGGATCCGCTCGAGCAGCGGGCGGAGCTCGAACTGCCCGGCAAGATCTTCGACGACTCCGGCGAGGGCATCGAGTTGGGCGCGCGCCACGCCCCGGGGGAGCGCCGCCGAGCCGAGCCTGGACACCCTCGGCTCGCTCCGGGCGGGTCGGGCGAGCCCGCCGGGCGGGTCAGCAGCTCTGCTGATCGTCATCGTCGAGAGTCCTCCACCGGCCATCGGACCGCCGAGTCTGCTGTGCACAGTACGCGGCGGCGGATCGAGTCGGCGGAGCGAAGCCTAGCCTTGCCGGGCAACCGCCGAGCCCCGCCCGACCGCGGACTTGAGCCGGTCGCAGGGTCGGACCGTCGGCACCTGAGCGGCTCCGGCAGTGCCCGGGGATCGCCCCGTGCGGCGTTCGGCAAGATCGGTTGGTGCTGCGTTCGAGCTGGCCATAGTGATCATTGGAGCCGCCGCTCCGATACCTTGACCTGCATGACGGTTGTCGCCGAGGACGGTGGGCCGGTGCCCGACGTGGGCACGGGCATCGTCATGCCCATCGGCGGGGCCGAGGACAAGATCGGCCGGATGACCATCCTGCGGGAGGTGGTCCGCCTGGCGGGTGGTCCGGACGCGTCGCTGGTGGTGCTCTCCACGGCATCCTCGCTCGGTGACGAGATCACCCACGCCTACCTGCAGCTCTTCGGCTCGCTCGGGATCAGGGACGTGATCGGGATCAGGCCGGAGAGCCGGGCCCAGGCCGCGGACGCCGAACTCGTGGCCGCGGTGGATCGATCCAGCGCGATCTTCATGACCGGCGGGAACCAGGTCAAGCTGGCGACCCTGGTCGTTGGCACCCCCTTGGGGAAGGCGATCGTGGCGGCCCACCGCCGCGGCGCCCTGGTCGCCGGCACCTCCGCCGGCGCGAGCATCTGCTCGACCCACATGGTCTCGTTCGGCAGCGGCGGATCGACCCCCAAGTTCAGGATCGGCCAGGTGTCCGAGGGTCTGGGGTTGCTCGACGGGATGATCATCGACCAGCACTTCACCCAGCGGAACCGCTTTGGTCGGCTGTTGGCGCTCGTCGCCGGCAACCCCGCGCAGCTCGGCGTCGGCATCGACGAGGACACGGCGGCGATCGTCCGCTCGGACGGGTTGCTGGAGGTCAAGGGTCGCGGCGTCGTGACCATCGTGGACGGTGCCGACGTCGTCACCACCGCCTATACCGCGACCGGCACCCAGCCGCTGATGATGTCCGGGATCAGGTTGCACAGCCTGCCGCGCGGAGCGATCTTCGATCTGACCGCCCGCGCCCTGGTTTCGGCGCCCGGTCTGCCGGACCTCAACGGCCGACCACTGGTGGTCACCGGGGCCGAGGTGCCCGAGGGCACCAGGCCGCGACCCCGCCGGATCGCGGCCGAAGGCGCCCACGAGACGACCTCGGAGCTGCGCCGTCGACCGGCGTCATCCTGAGCGGGCTCTCGCGCCGGGATCTACCGGGCCGCACCGGCCGACCGGGGCAAGGGCCGGTTCCGTTCGTTCGTGCCGCGGCCGCCGCCGTGATCGGCCGGAGATGGCGCGGGCGCCCGCAGGACTCCCGCGAAACGGTGGCGAAGCGGGCGAACCAGCGGAAACCGGGACCGCCGCGCGGGCCACGCAATCGCGGGCGCCGCGGTCGATCGTCCCCGCGACGCGGGGCCGGCCGGGCGCGGGAGAGAATCGCTGGACGCAGCACCTGCTTCATCGGAAAGGCGCACAGCTGATGACGGCGACGACATCCACCCTTATCGCTACGGAGCCATTTCGGCATCCCGACATCACCATCAGGGAATCCCGGGTGTATCGCGGTCCGAACTACTACTCCTACGAGCCGGCTGTCCACATGGTCGTCGATATCGGCCGGTTGGAAGAATTCCCGACCGACACGCTGCCCGGCTTCACCGAGGCCCTGATCGCGCTGCTACCCGGCCTGCATGACCATCAGTGCTCCCGCGGACGGGACGGCGGTTTCATCGAACGGCTGGTCGAGGGCACCTGGGCCGGCCATGTCGTCGAGCACGTCTCCCTGGAGATCCAGCGGTCGGCGGGTCATGAGATGACCCGCGGCAAGACCAGGTCGACCGGCGAGACCGGCGTCTACAACGTCATCTTCGGCTACCTCGACGAGACGGTAGCCACGCTGGCCGGGCGGCTGGCCGTCCGGTTGGTCAATCACCTGGTGCCGGGAAACCAGTTGGACGGTGACGGGTTTGACTTCGACGCCGAGCACGACGAGTTCCTGCGCACCAGCCAGCGGGTGGCCTTCGGCCCGTCGACGCAGGCAATCCTGGAGGAGGCCATCGCCCGCGACATTCCCTGGCAGCGGCTGAACTCCGGGTCATTGGTGCAGCTCGGCCACGGGGTGAACCAGCACCGCATTCGCGCCACCATGACGTCGCTGACCTCCTCGCTCGCGGTCGACATCGCTTCGGACAAGGAGCTGACCAACCGGTTGCTGGCCGCCGCCGGCCTGCCGGTGCCGGCCTCGGAAACGGTCCGCCGGGCCGACGACGCCGTGCGGATGGCCCGCCGGATCGGCTACCCCGTTGTGGTCAAACCGCTGGACGGCAACCACGGGCGGGGCGTGGCCATCAACCTGCAGGACGAGGCGGCGGTTCGTGGAGCGTTCGACGAGGCGTACGACCAGTCACGACAGGGCTATGTGCTGGTCGAGTCGTTCATCACCGGTAAGGACTACCGGGTGCTGGTGGTCGGCGGCCACATGATCGCGATTGCCGAGCGGGTGCCGGCCCACGTCATCGGTGACGGGGTGAAGTCGGTCGCCGAGTTGGTCGAGATCTCCAACGCCGACCCACGGCGGGGGGTGGGGCACGAGAAGGTATTGACGCGGATCGATGTGACCGCAGGAGCCGTCGATCTGGTCCGTGAGCAGGGCTACGAGATCATGGACGTGCCGCCCCGCGGCCAGCTGGTCAAACTGGCGCTGACCGGGAACATGTCCACCGGCGGGATCTCGATCGACCGCACGTTCGAGGCACACCCGGACAACGTCGACATCGCCGAGGAAGCGGCGCGGGTCGTCGGGCTGGATGTCGCCGGCATCGACTTCCTGTGCCCGGACATCACCCAGCCGGTGCGCGAAACCGGGGGCGCGATCTGCGAGGTCAATGCCGCGCCCGGCTTCCGGATGCATTCACACCCGACCATCGGCGAGC
>Ga0302299_10001341_pt1 | contig 14785 bp, 13 predicted proteins | sample III_Fen_N3_4_FD_198795 | JGI IMG/M metagenome (GOLD analysis project Ga0302299, IMG submission 198795) | Peat permafrost microbial communities from Stordalen Mire near Abisko, Sweden - III_Fen_N3_4 | ecosystem: Environmental > Terrestrial > Soil > Wetlands > Permafrost | place: Sweden: Abisko... | reverse complement strand
GACGCCGTGATGCTCATCGCGGAGCGCACCCGTGCGGTCCTGCAGCGCCACCCCTGGATCCTCGACATCGCCGACGACCCGGCGATCGGCCCGAACGGCGTGCGCCACTTCGACGAGAGCCTGCAGGCCGTGTCCACGATCGATGCCGACATCGCCACCAAGTTCGACATCGTGTCCGCGGTCGACGAGTACGTGTTCGGCTACTGCCTCAACCAGCGCAACAACGCCCAGAACGAACCCATCGTCGACGAGGGCATGGTCGACTACGTCGAGGGTCTGCTCGAGACCGGCCAATACCCGGCGCTCAGCGCGCTGGCCGACGAGCTCGGCCTGCTGGAGTCGTGGCGGCGGGTCGAGGCCCACATGCGCGACGAGACGCGGTTTCGTCGGAACCTGGTGCGCCTCCTCGATGGCATCGAGGCCGACCTCGGCCCGACATCGAGCTGAAGCCGACCTCGGCCCGACGTCGACCTGAAGCCGATGCCGAACGCGCTGGTCACGCGGCGTAGATGTTGACGCGATCGTCGAGGCCGATGGCGTTCGGGTCGAGCCGGCCGGTGGCGGCCAGCACGAAGGGCCGGGCCTCCACCCGATGGGCCGGGGTGCCGGCGCCGGCGTCGCAGACGGCCACCGCGCCGAAGCCCTCACCCTGATCGAGGAACAGCACTCGCGCCGGACCCCAGTTCCGTCGGGTGAGCTCGGCCTCGAGGTAGGCCACTGCGGCGCGGAGCCCGGGCCCTTCGGCCGGGGGGCGACCGAGCGCCGTCCGCACGTCGTCGGCATGGACGAACGTGTCGTACCAGAGGGTGAGGATGCCCTCGCCCATCGTCAGGTCGGGGACGCCGCTCGGACCGGCCCACACCTCGGCGTCGTCGAGGCCTGCGCCGAGCTGGCGCACCTGGGCGAGGGCCGCCCGCAGGTGCTCGGCCACCACTGCGGCGGTCTCGCCGCGGAGGGATGCGGCCTCCTGGGCCGAGTCCCTGGAGCCGGGCACGCCGGCGGCCACGTCCTCGCACAACCCGACGACGTGCCCGGCGATGTCGCGAACCTGCCAGCCGTCGCATCGTGAGGAGGCGCTCCACTCGTCGGGACCGAGGCCACCGATGAGATCGGCGAAGGCGCCGTACTCGTCGAGCATGCCCTCGATGGTCTCGGTGCGGGTCAGTTCCATGGCACTGCCTCCTGTCGGGTCGACGCGGCGATCACGTCCCCGGCATCGTCCGCCTCGTTTCGACGCCCGGCCATTCCCTCTGAGGGAATCGTCGGACCCCGCCTCCGGCGATACCGTCGCCACGATGACCTTGGCCGGCAGTCGACGAACGGAGCGGGCGGTACCGCTGGACGCGAATCGCACCGCGCCCGTCGGCGATCCCACAGTCGGGAACCTCCTGCGCTCGTGGCGACAGCGACGACACCTCAGCCAGCTCGACCTGGCCAACCTCTCGGGGGTGACCACGCGCCACCTGAGCTTCGTGGAGACCGGGCGGTCGCGCCCCAGCCGCGAGATGGTGCTGCACCTGGCCGAGCACCTCGACGTCCCGCTCCGCGAGCGCAACGAGCTGCTGCTGGCCGCCGGGTACGCCCCCGCCTATCGCCGCACGGAGCTGACCAACGAGTCGTTCGACGCGGTGCGCGACGCGATCGACCAGGTGCTCGCCGCCCATGAGCCCTATCCCGCGTTGGTGCTCGACCGACGGTGGAACGTGGTCACGACCAACGCCGCCGCCTTCGTGTTGGTGGAGGGCATCGACCCCTCCCTGCTCGAGCCGCCGATCAACGTGTTGCGAATCGCCGTGCACCCCGACGGGCTGGCCCCTCGCATCGCCAACCTCGACCAGTGGTCCGAGCACATCCTCAACCGGCTGCAACGCCAGGCGATGCTCACCGGCGACCCCGAGCTCGACGAGCTGCGCGGCGAGCTGGTGCGCCTGCTGGCCCGTTCGGGCGTGGTGCCGACGGCGGAGGTGGTCGAGGCGCCCAACCTGGTCGCCACCCCGATGCTCGTGGAGTCACGTCTGGGCCCGCTCGCCCTCATCACGATGATCGCCACCTTTGGCACCGCGCTCGACATCACCCTCGCCGAGCTCGCGCTCGAGACGTTCCTGCCGGCCGACGCCGAGACGTTGGCCACGCTGAACCGCTACGCCGCTGAACGGGCCTGAGGTCGATTCTGGGGCTTGACAGGTCGGCGCGATCTCGCGACTATTCAACCATGCAGTTGATTAACCAGTTGGTTGTCTAAGGGGATGACCGACGACCAGCTGAGCACGACGTTCGCCGCCCTCGCCGATCCCACTCGACGAGCGATCCTGACCCGGCTCGCCGAAGGGGAGGCCACCGTCAACGAGTTGGCCGAGCCGTTCCCCGTCAGCCTGCAAGCGATCTCCAAACACCTCAAGGTGCTCGAACGGGCCGGGCTGATCACCCGGGGCCGCGATGCCCAATGGCGACCCTGCCGCCTCGAGGCGGCACCACTGGAGACCGCGTCCAGCTGGATCGACACGCAACGTCAGGTCTGGAACCACCGGCTCGACCAACTCGATCAGCACCTCAAGTCCCTCGCCCGAACCTCCAAGGAGACATGACCATGCCCGATGACACCGCCACCATCACCACCACCGGAACCGACGACGACCTCGGCGAGGTCACCATCACCCGGGATTTCGACTTCCCCCGCGAGATGCTCTTCGCCGCCTTCTTCGACCCCGAGCAGCTCACCCACTTCTGGGGCCCTCCCGGCATCTCGACGCCGGTCGACAAGATCACGATCGACGCCCGTCCGGGCGGCGTGTTCGCCACCACCATGGTCGACGACGCCAGCGGCGCCGAGTACCCGAACGAGGGCGTGTTCGTCGAGATCGTCGAACCCGAGCGCTTCTCCTGGAAGGAGCCGAGCGGCATGGTCACCTCATCGACGCTCACCGACCTCGGGGGTGGCCGCACCCGCCTGGTGATCCACCAGACCAACGTGCCGGCCATGTACCGCTCGGCCGAGGCCCTCGAAGGGTTCAACGCCAGCCTCACCCGCATGGCCGAGTACCTCGCCACCCGCCCGAGCTGACCCTCGGTTCGCGGGGCGGTGAGGTCGGGGACCGGGTCAGGCGCGGGCGGACACGATGAACGCGCCGGCAGACAGGCGGAGCTCACCGTCGACGACCCGCTCCTCGACGGCGGCCCGCACCCCGTCCATCAGGCGTCGCCGCAGGTCGTCATCGGCATCCTTCATGGCCTGGCGCACGGGGCCAACGGCCTTGCTCATCTGCACGAGCGACTCGATCTCGGTGCCGACGAGGACGACCACCTCGTCGTGGGGCACCACATCGACATGGCTGAAGCCCGCGGCGCCCAGCACCTCCTCGACCCGGCCCGGCTCCGACAGGGAGAACGGGCCCGGCTCGCCCGGTCCCGGCATCGGGGGCATCTCGCCGGTGACGGTGAGCACCGCCGATCCCGGGACGAGCATCCACTCGTTGGAGAACAGCCCCTGCCAGCAGGCGAAGGCCACCGGCCCTCCAGGGTGGACCGCCGTGCGGATGTTGGCGAAGGCGGCGACCGGGTCGGCGAAGAACATCACGCCCATCTGGGAGAACGCGGCATCGAACTGGCCCGAGCCCAGGTCGTCGACCTGCATGTCGGCGGTCACGAAGCGCACGTTGCGGGCACCGGCGTCGGCCGCCCGCTGCCGCGCCGCGGCCAGCATCGTCGGCGAGATGTCGGCGCCGACGACCTCGCCGTCGGTGCCGACCAGCTCGGCCAACGCCAGGGTGGTCGGTCCCGCGCCGCAGCCCACGTCGAGCACCCGCTCGCCGGACCCCAGCCCGAGGCGCGCCATCGCCAGCTGACCGAAGCGGCTCGACACCTTGGCGACGTGCTGCTCGGCCTCGAGCCACGACGGCGCCCGTTCCTCCCAGAACTCGGCCTGCTCGGTGTTCGGTCCGCTCATGATGAGACCCCCGGGTCGCGTCGGGCTGCGGCGCCCAGTGTGCCTGACACCGGCCGAGGCCGACGGGCGGTGCCCCTATTGACGTGACATCTCGGCGATGTACTCGGCCAGGGCCAGCGATCCGGGCTCGCGGTGGCGACCCTCGGGGTCGGCGTCGATGTGCACGGCGTGGAGGGTGCCCGTGAAGGGGTTGGGGGCCGCGTAGCGGTCGCTCACCGCTGAGCCGTGGTCGAACCCGACGCTCGGGCCGACGCTCGACATCATGTGCATCACCTTCGACAGGTGGAGCGCGCCGACGTCGGAGCCATCGATGGTGAGGGTGGCATCGGCCTCGCCCTTGGCCCGCTCGAAGCGGACCGCTACCAGCGACTCGCCGATCGGAACCGGGCGATCGGAGACCACGACGTGGTGCTCGCCGAAGTAGTTGTAGTCGAAGACCAGATGGTCCTCGTGCACGAAGAAGCTGAGGCCGGAGTTCTCCGTGCCGGTCGCGTAGAGCACGCCGCCGGCACCGGCGGGACGGTCGATCTCGGCGGCCATGGCCCAGCTGCGCCCGCCGATCGCCGCGCCGACCTGGGCCGGCATCGGGGCCAGGGGCGGCCGGTAGGTGTAGCGGCGGCTCGCCGGGTGGGGCGACCGATCGTGGAACCGCGCACCGAACAGCTCGATCGTGCGATCGTCGAGCGGCAGCGCACCGTGGTGCTCGGCCTCGCTCCACCACAGGGCGACCAGCTCCTGCAGCCGATCGGGGTGCTCGGCGGCGAGGTCGTGGCACTCCGAGGCATCGACCGCGACGTGGTAGAGCTCCCAGCGGTCGTCGTCGAACGGGACGCCCTTGTCGTGGCGGGTCACGGCCTTCCAACCGTCGGCGTAGATGCCCCGATGGCCGATCATCTCGAAGTACTGCACGTGCTTGTGGCTCGGCTCGTCGGGGGCGCCGAACGTGTAGGCCATCGAGGTGCCCGAGATCGGGATCTGCTCGAGTCCCCGATAGGTGGCCGGCACCTCGGCGCCGACGATGTCGTAGATGGTCGGGGCCACGTCGTTCACGAAGTGGAACTGGTGGCGAGTTCCGCCCCGCTCGTGGCCACCGGCCGGCCAGTGCACGATCAGCGGCACGTGGACACCACCCTCGTGGGTGTTCTGCTTGTACCAGCGGAACGGCGTGTTGCCGGCCTGGGCCCAGCCCCACGGGTAGTTGGAGTGGCTGTGCGGCCCACCGATGTCGTCGAGCCGCTCGACCGCCTCGTCCGGCGTCTCGAGGATCAGGTTGAACGTCTTCATCTCGTGCATCACGCCGAACGGTCCTCCCTCCTGGCTGGCCCCGTTGTCCGACATCAAGAAGATGAGGGTGTTGTCGAGCAGACCGAGGTGCTCGAGCTCGTCGACGAAGCGACCGATCTGAGCGTCGGTGTGGTCGAGGAAGGCGGCGAAGGCCTCCTGGAGGCGCGCCGCGAGGCGGCGATCGTTGTCCGGGAGATCGTCCCAGGCCTCGACGCCGGGGTTGCGAGGTGCCAGCTCGGTGCCGTCGGGTAGGAGGCCGAGCTCGACCTGCCGGGTGAACCACTCCTGGCGGGCCACGTCCCAGCCGGCATCGAAGCGGCCTCGGTACTTGGCGAGGTAGCCGTCCGGCGCCTGGTGCGGCGCGTGCGTGGCCCCGAACGCGAGGTAGGTGAAGAACGGCCGGTCGGGGCGGATCGACGTGGTGTCGTGGATGAACTCGATGGCGTGGTCGACCAGGTCCTCGCTGAGGTGATAGCCCTCGGCCGCGGTCGCGGGGGCCGACACCGAGTGGTTGTCGTAGACGAGGTCTGGCGAGAACTGATCGGTCTCGCCGTCGAGGAACCCGTAGAAGCGGTCGAACCCGCGCTGGCACGGCCACTGGTCGAAGGGGCCGGCCGCCGAGGCGCTCTCCATCTGGCAGAGGTGCCACTTGCCGAGGGCGAAGGTCGCGAAGCCCTCGTCGCGCAGCACCTCGGCGACGGTGGCCGCGTGGTTGGAGATGTGACCGAGCTGGTTGGGGAAGCCGGTGCGGAAGTTCGACACGGCGCGCATGCCGACCTCGTGCGGGGTGCGACCCGTGAGCAACGAGGCCCGGGTCGGCGAGCAGAGCGGGGTGACGTGGAAGTCGGTGTAGCGCAGCCCGCCGGCCGCCAGCCTGTCGATGTTGGGTGTCTCGATCGACGAGCCGTAGCAGCCGAAGTGGGAGAAGCCGAGGTCGTCGAGCAGGATCACCACCACGTTCGGCGTGCCCGCCCCCGGGTGGGGCGCCTCCTCGAACCACGCCTCCGACTCGGCGAACGTCGGGCCGATCGTGCCTTCGAACGGGCCATAGGTCCTGGTCATGCTGCGTCTCCTCGGGAGGGCGGATCAGGGGTGGGTGCCGCCGGGGCACCGGTCACCCGGACACGGGTCACGGTGGTGAGCGAGCACAGGTAGAGGTCCCGCTCGAATCCCGGCGCCGAGAACACCACCGACTGCACCATGCTGCCGGTGTCGACCCGGGCCAGCTCGGCGCCGGAGACGATGTCGACCACGACGACCTGCTCCATCGAGCGCTCGCGGTCGTGATCGCACGTGACCAGCTCACCTGTGTCGCCGAACAGCACCATGTGGCAGCCGTGGTCCTGGTCCCGGCGCCACAGCGGCTCGGTGCGGCCCTGCTCGTCGAAGCGGAACGCGGCCAGCACGCCGTTGCCGGTGTCGTAGCCGACCACGATGCCCCGATCGGGATCGACGACGGGTGGGTTGGCGATGAGGCCGCCGGGCTGCCCGCAGATCTCGGTGAGGGTGACGGTACCGGTGTCGAGGGCGACGCGCACGAGGTGCAGCGGCTCCGTCGCCGTTCCCTGGCCGCGCAACGTGCCGATGAAGCGCTCGGCACCGTCACCGTCGTCGAGGAACCACGCCGCGCCGGCCTCGATCACCGCATCCCAGCCGTAGGTCTGACCGTCGAGCGTGCGGTAGCGCGGTCGGAACCCGACGTCGGCCTGCAGGGTTCGATCGGCTGTCCACGTCACCCGCATCAGGCTGGTGTCGCCGACGATGTAGATCTGGTCGGCGTCGGCCGACAGCCGAGCGATCGACCGCTCCGGCAGCGGCAGCCGGTCGATGATGGCCAGGCCATCGGGCTCGAGCACCACCAGCTCCGACGGCTGCACGAGCGACCGCGCCGTCGTACCGGGTCCGAGGGCGCCGGCGAAGTCCTTGGTGACGATGCAGCCGTCGGGCATCACCACGAAGCTGTTGTAGGGGCGCTCCCGGGGCAGCTCCTGCGAGCACACGAGCGAGCAGTCGGCCGCCAGGCGGTGGGCGTGACGGCCGAACACCACATAGAGCGATCCGTTGGCGTGGGCGGCCAGGCCCCCCGGCCACATCGGCCCGCCGGGAAGATCAGGGGAACGCTCGAGGGGCTCGAGGGTGACCGGGTCGATGCGCTCGACCCACGCCACGGCGTCGTCGCCCGCCGTGTGGCGGAGCAGATACACCTCGCCCGGCGCACGGAGCACCACCATGGTCGCCAACATGGCGTCTCGCGCCACGGCCTCGAGCGACTCGCCGGACTGGAGACCGAGACCTGGCCCGGCGTGCGGGCGCTGGCGACGATGCGGTCCCCCGTCCTCGGCCGGCCATCGACCAGGCCAGTAGCCGGCCGGTCCGGTCACGTCGTCGTCCACCAGGTCAGACCGGGGCTTCGAGCTGCAGGCGAGGATCGCGCTCGGGCGGCTGGCTGTCCCAGAGGTCGGCCAGGAGATCGTCGCGGAGCGAGCGCACGGCCGGGTCGTCCCATCGGTTGGCCTGCTGGAGCGGATCGTCGGCGAGGCTGTACAGCTCACCCTCGGTGCCGTCGTGCACGTGGCCGGGCAGATACGCGGTGCAGACCCAGCCGTCGCGGGTGATGGTCCGCAGGTAGACGGCCACCCCGAACAGCTCGCTGTCCCATTGGGTGAGGACCCGTTCGATGCCACGAGCCTCGGCGTCGGCATCGTCGACGGGGAGACGGGTGCCCTGCATCCACTCTGGAGCCTCGAGCCCGGCGATGTCGCAGAAGGTCGGGGCCAGGTCCACCAGCCCGACGGGGGCGGTGACCACCGACGGAGTCGATCCCGCGGCCGGGGCCGGACGCCAGACCAACGGCAGTCGCATGAGCGCATCCACGTGGTAGGGGCCTTTGAACAGCAGCCCGAAGTCGCCCTGGAGCTCGCCGTGGTCGGTGGTGAAGATCACGTCGACGTCGTCGTCCCAGCCGCGGGCGGCGATGGCCGCGAGCACCCGACCCAGCGCTTCGTCGATGAGCTCGCACTCGATGGCGTTGCGGGCGTTGACCTCACGCACCTGGTCGTCGGTGAGCGTCGCCGGGACCCACTTGGTCGGTGCCTCGAAGTTCGACACGAGAGCCCCGTCGTACCAGAGCCGCCAGTGCCGCGGCTTCGCGTCGAGGATGCGCTCCCGCTCGGCGCGCGACTGCGGGTAGCCGGCCGGCAGCGGGACGTCGCGCCAGTCGATCCGGCCCATCTCCGAGGCGGGCGGGTCCCACGGGTGATGCGGGTCGGGGAAGCTCATCCAACAGAACCAGTCGTCGTCGGCGTCGAGCGAGTCCAGCCACGACGTCGTCCGATCGGCCACCCAGTCGGTGTGGTACCAGGCCCGATCGATGGGGTTGTGCTTCACCTGCGGCGCGTCGGTGTCGCCCCCGCCGGCGGCGTTGACCTCGAGGTCGCCGTCGAGCGGGTTGTAGTAGCCGCCGACCGCCTCGGGGTGGTTCGCCTGGAGCCAGCGCGCGTAGTGCATGGGCCCGGTGGCCCCGTGCGTCGCGAACTCGAGGTGCTCGAAGCCTCGGTGGGGCCCGGTCGTGCCGTCGGCCCACGGCCCGATCCGGGTCTCCTCGCCCCGGACCGCGAGCACGTTCTCGGTGAACCGCCCGAACGGGTCGAGGAAGGGCTCGAAGTGCGCCTTGCCGATCAGCGCGGTGCGATACCCGGCCGTCTGCAGCAGCGCCGCGACAGACGGCGCGTCGACCGGCAACGGCACGCCGTTCATCCACACGCCGTGGGTCGAGGGATGCTGCCCGGTGATGATCGTGGACCTCGAGGGCATGCACACCACCGACTGGGGATGGGCGCGCTCGTAGCGGACGCCGCTCGCCGCCAGGGCGTCGATCACCGGGGTGCGAGCCAGCGTGCCGCCGTTGCACCCGAGGGTGTCGAACCGTTGCTGATCGGTGGTGACGAAGAGGATCTTGCGGCCCATCAGTTCGCTCCTTCGAGTCGGCGCTTGAGCTCCAGCAGCCCGTTGCCGGCGGCGCCGCCGATCACCAGGGCCAACGTGGCCGGATCGGCATCGGTGGAGTAGACGACGAGGCTGGCGCCGTCGCCCAGGTCGATCACGTCGATGGTGCCGAGGTGGTAGGTGAACAGCGGCGACGTCACCCGGTACTGGAACCGGCGCTGGATGGGATCGATCGTGACGATCTCCTCCGGCATGGGGAGCCCAGATTCGGTGGTGATGACCCGCTGCATGCCGTCGACGGTGCAGCCGGCGATGCCCGGGAACCACTGATCGATCGTGGTCGGATCGCCCACCAACGCCCAGACGTCGTCCGGGGACCGATCGATCCTGACCTCTCGCCGCAGCGTCGCCCGGCTCACGCCAGAACCTCGGCTCGCTGATCGATCACGTTGCGTTCCCTCCACCCGAGCCAGCCGATGCCGAACCATTGACACCCGCTCTACCAGAACCAAATGTCCAGAATCAAAATGTATTGACACTGACTCTGACAGAAGTTTTCGGTGCTGTCCAACAGTCCATCGAGGACAGAACGGGGTTGACCAGGCTCATCGTCGCCGACGCGATGCCGGCCCGACCGATCTGCCGATCGGCCGGCGCACCCCGCCTCAGGGCACGGCAACGCCCACCGCTTCGGCCAACCCATAGAGATCGTCGACGATGGCGTCGACCATGTCCCACAGGTCGGGGACGAGCTCGCGGCAGCTGACCAGCCCGAAGTCGAGCGTGTCGAGGTAGCTCTGCACCGTGATGTTGAGGCCCTGGCCGTCGACGATCGTCGAGACCGGGTAGTAGTGCAGCATCTTCGAGCCAGCCGAGTAGAGCGGGTCCCGCGGGCCGGGCACGTTGGAGATCACCAGGTTGACCGGTGAGCGGAACCGGCTGCTGAGGCGGGTGGCGACGCGCATGGCCTGGGTGAACACCGCGGGCGGTGGGAACTGGGCGAAGTCGGTGAGGGTCTCGGCCGGCACCGCGTCGAACAGCTGCTTGGCGTCGACCATCGCATCGTGCACCCGCTGCACGCGCGCCACGGGGTCGGCCTCGTCGGTGGGCAGGGTGGCGAAGATCGCCGACACGCGGTTCGTCCAGCGCTCGACCTCCTCCCCGGTGCGGATCGACACCGGCACCATGGCGACGACCGGATCGTCGGGCAGGGCATCGTGCTTCTCGAGCCAGGTGCGCAGTCCGCCCGCGCAGACCGCCATCACGACATCGTTGACCGTGGCCCCGAGCTCGTTCTTGACGCCCTTGACCACGTCGAGCGGGGTCGACCGGAACGCGAACCGCCGGTGGGGCGTGATGGGGGCGTTGAACGGGGTGCGCGGGGCGGCCAACGGCGGCAACGGCCCGAGGGCGTCACCCTCCTGGTCGCGGGGCCGGCCCAGGTTCAGCACGCTGCCGAGCGGGCCGCGGAGGCTGCCTCGGACCTGGTTGGCGGCGGCGACGAGCACCGGGTTGCGGGTAGCCTTGCCCAGCTCACGGACGGTGCGCGCGCTGAGCAGCACGGCCCGAGCCGGCTTGCGAACCAGAGAGCCAGCCGCCATCACGACCATCTCTCCGTCACCCGGCACCCGCTCGGTTCGCCAACTGGTGGTCGCCATGCCGTTGGACCACTCGCCGTCGTGCTCCTCGATCTCGAGCTGCTCCTCGGGCTCCTCGATCTCATCGCCCTCGACGGTGGTGTCGAGCATCATCGTGAGCAGCTCGGCCCCGGAGGCCCCGTCGACGGTGGCGTGGTGGATCTTGGTGAGGATGGCGAAGCGACCACCGGCGAGGCCCTCGATGACGTAGGTCTCCCACAGCGGGCGCGAACGATCGAGCGGACGGCCGACCAGGCGAGCCACGAGGTCGGCGAGTTGCGCGTCGTCGCCCGGCGGGGGCACCGCGGTCTCCCGCACGTGGAAGTCGAGGTCGAACGAGGCGTCCTCGACCCAGTAGGGGTGATCGAGGCCGAAGGGCACCATGCGCAGTCGCCGCCGCAGGGGCTCGAGCAGGTGGAGACGGCGGGCGACCTGGGCGCGCCACGCCGCGAGCGGCTGGTAGTCCGGGTCGTCCGGCGGCTGGAACACCGACAGGCTCGACACGTGGCCGAACTGCGACGGGGTCTCGAGGTAGAGGAACGAAGCGTCGAGGCCGGTCAGCTGCTTCACGGATCACTCACCTTCCTGGTCGCCCGGGCACGGTGGCGAGGGCGGGTCTCGGTTCAGCGCACGGGGATCAGGCGGTCTTCGGGTAGAGCAACGACCACGGGGGTCGCGGGTGGAACGGCTGCCACTGGCCTTGGGGCTGGGCCAGCCGGTCGGCCACGGCCCACAGCACGGCGGGGTGGTGGCCGAGGCCGCAGTGGCTCGCCACCACCTCGATGCTCTCGCACCTCGCCCCGGTCTCGCCGCGCGAGGCTCGCCACGGCACCACCCCGTCGCTACGGGTGAAGACGGCGGTCGATGGCACCGGTAACGGCCCACGATCGAGGTTCGGGGGTGGCGGGCGGTCGCCGAAGATCCGACGCATGACCGCCCCCGGGTGGCTCTCCTCGCCCGGTGACTCAGCGAACGGGCTCCCGAGGGTGATCACCTGCCGCACCGACGACGGCGCCGCCAACGCGATCTGACGGGCGTAGATGCCACCGAGGCTCCAGCCCACGAGGCTCAGCGGTCGGTCGCCATGGCGCGCGACCAGCTCCTCGACCCGCGTCCTCAGCCCGTCGCGGATGCGCTCGGACGGGAGGTTGCGACCGAGGCTCCAACCGTGCACGTGGTAGCCGAGGCCGCGCAGGAAGCCGCGCATCGGTGCGGTCGAGCGGTCGTCGGCCAGCAGACCGGGCAGCACCAGCACCGGGTGACCGTCTCCCGCGGGCGCCTGGCGGAGCAGCGGCTGGAAGCCGGCCAGCAGACCGAGCTCGCCCATGGCCCGGGGTCCCTCCAGGGCGAGCAGCGCCAGGGACGGACGGCGGGCTGGGGTCTCGGTCACCATGGCCGACCCTCCCACCGCAGCCCCGCCGATGCAACAGGTCTCTCGGGTTCGGTCGCGGGACGGGCGATCCACCGAGCCGGGCGACGGGGCCACAACACTGGCGACGATGACCACAGGAGAACGGGTGCTCGTCGTCGGGGGCACGGGGCCGACCGGCGTGCCGCTGGTGCAGGGCCTCGTCGATCGGGGCCACCGGGTGTCGATCCTGCACCGGGGAACCCACGAGGTGCCCGACACCCCGGCCGAGGTCGAGCACCTGCACGCCGATCCCTATGACGCCGACTCGCTGCGCGTTGCGCTGGGCACCCGCACGTTCGACGTGTCGGTGGTCATGTACGGCCGGCTCCGTGCCATCGCCGACGTGCTGGTCGGTCGGACCGGGCGCTTCCTGTCGGTCGGTGGCGTGCCGGCCTACCGGGGGTTCATGGACCCGTTCCTCAACGACCCGCCGGGGCTGCCCGTCCCCCTGGCCGAGACGGCTCCGCTCGTCCGCGACCCCGCCGAGGACGAGAAGGGCTACCGCATCGTCCGCACCGAGGAGTCGGTCTTCGAGTCCCACCCCACCGCGACCCACTTCCGCTATCCGTACGTCTACGGCCCCCGGCAGGTGGTGCCTCGTGAGTGGTGCATCGTCCGGAGGGTGCTCGACGGCCGCCGCCAGATCGTGGTGGCCGACGAGGGGCTCACGCTGCACCACCACGCCTATACCGACAACTGCGCCCACGCACTGCTGCTCGCGGTCGATCAACCCGACGCCGCCTCCGGCCAGATCTTCAACGTCGGCGACGAGGAGGTGCTGACCGTCCGCCAGGTGATCGACCTCGTCGCCCGCGAGCTCGGCCACCGGTTCGAGATCGTGTCGATGCCCTACGGTCTGGCCGTGCCGGCCCGCCCGCTGCTCATGCAGCCACTGCCCACCCACCGGATGCTCGACCTCACCGCCATCCGCACGCGGCTCGGGTACCGCGACGCGGTGCCGGCCCGCCAGGCCCTGGCCCGCACCGCCCGGTGGCTCGTCGACCACCCGCACGAGCGAGGCGGCACCGAGGAGAAGATCCTCACCGATCCCTTCGACTATCCGGCCGAGGACGCGCTCATCGCGTCGTGGCAGGCGGCCGAGCGATCGGTGACGGTGCCGTCGTTCGCCGTCGAGCCCCGCTACGGCCTGGCCTACAGCGGCCCGGGGGGACGGGCCCGGTCACAGGCGGAGTTCGAGGAATGACCGGCGCCCCCGAGCGCACCGGGCCGCTCGCCGGCCTGCGGGTCGTCGACATGTCGATCGCCGCGACCGGCCCCTACGCCGCCGCGCTCCTGACCGACCAGGGCGCCGACGTGATCAAGGTCGAGCGGCCCGGCATCGGCGACCTCGCCCGGTGGGTCGGCGCCTCGCACAACGGGGTGAGCGCGCTGTTCGTCTCGTGCAACCGCGGCAAGCGCTCGATCGCGGTCGACATCCACACCGACGACGGGCGCGAGATCGTGCGGGCCCTCGCTCGCCGGGCCGACGTGTTCGTGCAGAACTACCGGCCGGGCGTCGTCGAGCGGGCCGGCCTCGGCTACGACGACCTGAGCGCCGACAACCCCGGACTCGTCTACGCGTCGCTGTCGGGCTTCGGCACGGTCGGCCCCTATGCCGACAAGTCGGCCTACGACACGGTGATCCAGGCCTACGCCGGCCTGGCCAACACCCAGGCCGACCCCGCGGACGGCACGCCCGTGTTCCTGCGCCAGACCGCGGCCGACAAGGTCACCGCGCTGACCGCGGCCCAGGCCATCACGGCCGCCCTGCTCGCCCGCGAACGCGGCACCGGGGGCGTCAGGGGCCAACACCTCGAGCTGTCGATGCTCGACGCCGTCGTGTCGTTCCTGTGGGTCGACGCGGCCGGCAACGAGGTGCTGCTCGAGTCCGACGGCAGCATGCCGTCGAGCCTCGTGCAGGGCTTCGAGCCGATGGCGTTCACCGACGGATGGGGCATCGCCACCCCCACCTCCGACGCCGACTTCGCCGGCATCTGCCGGGCCCTCGGCGTCGACGGCTACGACGACCCCGAGGTGGCCACCATGGTCGCTCGCATGACGAACCGCGAGGCCATGCGCCAGATGATGGAGCGCATCTACGCGGCCGCGGCCCGGCTGCCCACCGCCGAGGCGATGACCCGACTCGAGGCCGAGCGGGTGCCGTGCGGAGTGCTCACCGCGCCGGCCGACCTGCCGAACGACCCCCACGTGAAGGCCATGGGGTTGTTCGAGGAGCTCGACGACCCGGCCGCCGGACGGGTGCGCCTCCCCCGCCATCCCACGCGGTTCGGCACCACCCCCGCGTCGCTGGGCGGACCGGCGCCCACCCTCGGCCAGCACACCGACGAGGTCCTCACCGAGCTGGGCCTGGCCGATCGCATCAGCGAGCTGCGTGCCAGTGCTGCGGTCGCCTGACGACGACCGGGAGCGCCCGCCGCCATACTGACGGCCATGCGCCCCCTCGACGACGAGACGCTCGCCACCCTCGGTCACCTCAACCGGATCGAGGCCATGCGGACGCTGGCCCGCTGGTCCGGCCCCGCCGGGCGCATCGTCGAGCACGGC
>Ga0302299_10001337_pt1 | contig 14813 bp, 12 predicted proteins | sample III_Fen_N3_4_FD_198795 | JGI IMG/M metagenome (GOLD analysis project Ga0302299, IMG submission 198795) | Peat permafrost microbial communities from Stordalen Mire near Abisko, Sweden - III_Fen_N3_4 | ecosystem: Environmental > Terrestrial > Soil > Wetlands > Permafrost | place: Sweden: Abisko... | reverse complement strand
CCGCAGGTTGACGCCAAGGGCCGTCTGCGCGGCCCACGTCAGCGACGTCGCGCCTGTCGTCGAGGTGACGACGCCGGCCACGTTGGACGAGTTGAGCGCCGTCGTGTACGTCGTCTTCAGGGCGATCCCGACACCGGGGAGCCCGGCCAGACCGAGCCCGCCGCCGCCGAGCCCGAGCGAGGTCGGCGACGCCGCCGACGCGTCGAGCATGGCGAACGTGAGCCCGTCACCGCCGGTACCGCCGCCGTTGCTCGTGGTGAATGTCGTGGTGAACGCAGCTGACGGGATGGCCTTCGGGTAGATCGCGGACCCTCGTGTCGAGGCGGTGGCGGGGTTGAGCACGAGGTCGGTGCCACCCAGCGAAGCAGACCCGTTCAGCGTCCAGCCGCCGGCCGACGGCGACGGGATCGGCGTGCTCGTGGTGGTCGCTGTGTCACCGGCTCCGGTGACGGGAACGGTTACCGTGCCGCCCACCGTGGTCACGGACAGGGTGGCGGAGTCGTTCGTCGCGGCCACGGGTGCGTAGACGACCGGGACCGTCACGGTGCCGCCGGCCGCGACCGACAACCCGATCGCGGGCATGGTCGCGGTGAACGGCGCGGCCGGTGACTTGGCGCCGGTGATCGTCTGCGACACCGACGACGTGTTGGTGAACACGATGGACGCGGGGGCCGCTGTCCCCACCTTCACCGTGGCGAAGTCGACCGCAGGCGGGCTGGCGGCGAGGGGCGACACCGGCGGCGTCGTGACGGTGCCGGTGGCCACGGAGATCGTGACGTTGCGCACGATGTGCTTGTCGGTCTTGGACCCGCTGGCTCCGGTGAACGCGAACAGCACGTTCGCCGGGAGAGTCTGGGTGCTGTCGATCACCTGGGTGGCGTCGACGGTCACGGTGAGGTGGCCGTTGCTGCGAGCGACGGTGACGTTGTGCGTGCCCGAGCGCAGGTTGACCCCGAGCGCCTTCTGCGCGGTCCAGGTCAGACCCGTCGAGCCCGCGGTCGACGTCACGACACCCGCGACGTTCGACGACGCCACCGCGCTCGTGTACGTCGTCTTCAGGGCGACGCCGACGCCCGGGACTCCGGCAAGGCCGAGGCCCGCGCCGCCGGCTCCCAGGGAGCTCGGGGAAGCGGCCGACGCGTCGAGCATGGCGAAGGTCAGCCCGTCGCCTCCGGTGCCGCCGCCCATGCTCGTGGTGAAGGTCGCCGTGAACGCGCTCGAGGGGATCGACGTCGGGTAGACCGCGGAGCCCCGCGTGGACGCCGTCGCCGGGTTGAGCACGAGGTCGGTGCCCGACAGCGCCGCCGAGGTGTTCAGTGTCCAACCCCCGCCCGAGGGCGCCGGGAGCAGCGAGGTGCCGGTGCCCTGGATCTGCTCGTACATCACGCCCTGACCGGAGTCGGACGAGATGAGATAGGTGTCGTTCGCCGTGCCGGTCGCGGTGGGCGTGAAGGTGACCGACTGCGTCACCACACCGCCCGCCGGGACCGTGAGGCCCTCAGACATCGGCACGGCCGACGTGAACACGCTGGTCGGAGCCTTGGCCTTCGTGATCGTCACGGGGATCGTGCCGTCATTCGTGACGGTGAACGACAGCGTCGACGACGCGCCGACCGGGACGTTGCCGAAGTCGAGGGTCGGCGGGTTGAACGCGAGGCGCCCGATCCCGGTCACGGCGGTGCCGGTCAGCGGGACCGTCGTCGTCTTGGACGTGGTTCGGATGGCGAAGGACCCCGTGTCCGTGCCGGCGGCGATCGGGTTGTAGGTGACCGTCACGACGAACGCGGTGCCCGCTGCCACGGATGCGCCGATGGTCGGGACGCCGCCCAGGGTGAACGGCGCGGCCGGGTTGGTGATGCCGAGGATCGACTCAGCAGTCGTGCCCGTGTTGGTGAGCTGCACGGTCACCGTCTTGGACAGACCGGTCGGCTGGGAGTCGAACGACACGGAGGTGGGCGTCGCAGCGAGACCGGGCGAGGTGCCGAACCCGGTGAGGCCGAAGGTGAAGGTTCCGGCCGAGGTCGACACCGACAGGGCGCCGGTCGACGACCCCACGGACGTCGGGGTGAAGGCCACCGGGATCGTGATCGTCCCACCGGCTGCGAGCACGGTGCTCGCGGGCGACGTCGCGCCGAAGGGCGCTCCTGCGCTCGCGCTGGTGATGGTGAGCGAGTTCGTCGCCGTGAGCGTGACCGAGGCGGTCGTCGTCGACCCGAGCGCGGTCGACCCGAAGTCGGTCGACGTTCCCGTCAGCGCGCTCGATGCGGGTCGGCCGAAGGAGTAGATGCTCCCGTCTCGAGAGCCGACGTAGATCCGGCCGTTGTAGGACAGGGGGACCTCGAACTTCGAGGCGACGCCGATCGGTGCGGTGTAGAGCTCCTTGATCGCACCGGTGCCGTCGGGCACCGCGTTGAACGCGTGCAGCGTGCCGCTGGCCCCCGTCGGTCCGCTCGCGCTCACCATCCAGATCGTGGCGCTGCCGCTGGCCGTGCCGTTGGACGTCACGATCGGCGAGCCCGTCGTGTATCCGAAGGTTGCTCTCGTGGCGCCGGCATCGACGAGCGCGGGCTGGCCGGCTCCTGTCGTCCCGGACCTGAACGCGCGCAACGGACCGTAGGCACCGACCATGTACACGTAGCCGCCGTCGCCGCCCCAGACCGCGGGGTGACCCCACTGGCCCTGGTAGGGGCCGAGGACCCCGACCGCGTTGTCGGTGCCGCCGGCGCCCTGGCTACGTCCGCCGAGGTTGTCGCGGTTGAGCAGGAAGACCCGCCCGTCCTTGCCCTGCTCGACGAGCAGGTGAGGCACCGAGGTCGTGCCGAAGGAGTCCGGCAGGGCGACCGGCCCGCCGGACCCGAGGTCCTGGTCGTTGACGTCGAGCGTCGGCGCGTCCGACGGGCTGAAGAAGTCCTTCGCCTGCAGCGATCCGTCGGCCTGTACCGCCAGGCGGACGACCGACTCCGAGAGCGTGCTCGGCGGTGTTGTGCCGGGCCCCACCGGCGGGCTGGCGCCGTTGCCGGTGCTGAACAGGATGCGTCCAGCACCGTCGGAGACGAGTCCGCCCCCGCCCTGCCAGATGCCGGCGCCGCTGACGCCGGAGCCGGACTCGGTGGTCCACATCGCCGTCTGCGTTCCGCTGCCGGTGCTGACACCCACGACATAGCCGCGGTAGGGACCGCGGTCGCAGTGCGACCCGAAGCCCATGTAGACCACGCCGCCGAGCACGAGCAGCCCGGGACGCTGGAGCTCGTTGGCCGGGAAGAAGGTGTTGGTCGGGTCGTTGGACGGCGAGCCCTGGATGATCTGCGGCCACCCCGACCGCTCGGCGCCCGTCGTGGGGCCGATCGCATGCAGGTACCAGTGCGGGTGGCTGACATCCGGGCCGTCGTTGACCTTGCTGGTGAAGTAGACGTACCCGCTGGTGCTGTCGTACACGGGTGTCGACGTGATGCCGATCGTGGGCGTGAGGTCCGAGCAGCTCACGGCAGAGGCCGGCCACGCGGCGCCCACGTTGCGGTGCCAGATCGCGGCGCCCGTCGCCAGGTCGAGGCCGTAGATGTCGTTGCTCTCGGTGCCGACGATGAGGACATTGCTCGCGATGATCGGCTGCGCGTAGATCTGGCCGGTGAGGGAGACCTTGAACTGCGAGCCGAAGTCGGATGCCGACGCGTCGGCGGGCGTGAGCCTCGGCTCGTTCTGGTCCCAGGCCGTGCGCAGCGTGTCGACCGAGACCATGCCCGGGTCGGCGAACGCCGGAGCAGCAGCCACCGGAAGCGCCGCGACGAGCGCGAGCGCACCGATGCCGGCCACTCGGGACAGGACGGAGCGACGGTTCCTCATGGGCTTCACCTCGGAGGGGAGACTACCGACCGGGTCGCACCCCGCGATGCGTCTCGGCACGTCGCTGCCTGCTGCGGCGTCATCTCGACGGACAAAGTTCACCTGGGCGGCGGAGACGTCCTGCGGAGGGTCAGCGTGCCGTCGCTGCGCGTGACGACTCCGGGTCCATCGACTCCGATCTGAACGCCGAAGGCCCGACTCGGCGTGAGCCGGGTCGGGCCTTCGGACGCGACTGCTGTCGTCAGGCCTTCTTGGTCTCCCAGAAGATCTCGGCGATCTCGTCGATCTTCGCGATCAGGCTGTCGGCGACCGCGACGTCGAGCGAGCCCTTGGTGCCGCCGGCGCCGGCGAGCTTGGTGGCGTCGTTGAACAGCGTGTTGAGCTGCGGGTACTTCTCGAAGTGCGGGGCCTTGAAGTAGTCGGTCCAGAGCACCCAGAGGTGGTGCTTCACCAGGTCGGAGCGCTCCTCCTTGATGGCGACCGCGCGGCCCTGGAAGACCGGGTCGTCGGAGGCGTGGTACTTCTCGATGCAGGCCTTGACGGACTGCGCCTCGATCTTGGCCTGCGCGGGGTCGTAGACGCCGCAGGGCAGGTCGCAGTGGGCGTGGGCGGTGATGGTCGGCGCGAACAGACGGCGCATCATGGGGGACCTCTCGTCGGTGGCACGGATCAGGTGGAACCTGCTGGTGACACTACCCCCGACGATCGGCTCGAGCACCAGAGAGGCGGGTCCGATGCCTGACAGCCACGCGCCGGTCGGTGGTCGCACCGCGCTCCTCCGCGTGGCCGTCGCGGGCGACTCGATGAGCCCCACGCTCGTCGACGGCGACTGGCTGGTCTGCCGTCAGGTGCGGGGCACCGCCGGCGTCCGCGAGGGCGACGTCGTCGTGCTCGAGCGCCCCGATCGACCGGGTCTGCTCATCGTGAAGCGCGTGGTGCGGCGTGACGGCGCAGGCTGGTGGGTCGAGGGCGACAACACCGTCGGCAGCGACGACTCGCGGCTGTTCGGCCCGGTGCCCGACGCCTATGTCGTCGCCCGCGTGCTGGCGCGCTACTGGCCGCATCCTCGCCGCGTGCGACCCGCGTGAAACACTCACCTGTGCACACTTCCCACGACCCCGCCGACCATGAGCACTTCGCCGCCTACGACGAGGACCCCTCGTTCCCGCTGCACGTGCGCGGCAAGATCGAGGTCCGCCCGACCGTGCGCGTGCGCGACAACGCCGGACTGGCGCTCGCCTACACGCCTGGCGTCGGCCGCGTCTCGCAGGCCCTGGCGGCGGACCCGTCCCTGGCGTGGCGCTACACGTGGAAGTCCAACGCCATCCTCATCGTGACCGACGGCACCGCGGTGCTCGGCCTCGGCGACATCGGCCCCATCGCCGCCCTGCCCGTGATGGAGGGCAAGTCCCTGCTGTTCAAGGAGTTCGGCAACATCGACTGCGTGCCGATCTGCCTCGACACCACCGACGTCGACGAGATCGTGCGGACGGTGGCGCACATCGCCCCGGCGTACGGCGGCATCAACCTCGAGGACATCAGCGCGCCGCGGTGCTTCGAGATCGAGCGTCGGCTGCAGGAGATCCTCGGGATCCCGGTCTTCCATGACGACCAGCACGGCACGGCCGTCGTGGTCACGGCGGCGCTCGAGAACGCCGCGAAGGTCACCGGCCGCGAGCTGGCCGACATCCGCGTCGTGATGTCAGGTGCCGGCGCGGCGGGCGTGGCGATCGCCAACATGCTGCTCGCCGCGGGCGTCGGTGACGTGTCGCTCAGTGACCGAGTCGGTGTGATCGGCAAGCACCGCACGGACCTCACCGACGTCAAGGCCGACCTCGCCGAGCGCACGAACCGGATGGGCCTGCAGGGCTCGCTGTTCGAGGCGATGCGCGGCGCCGACGTGTTCGTCGGCGTCTCGTCGGGCACGGTCCCGGTCGACGTGGTGCGCACGATGGCGCCGCAGTCGATCGTGTTCTCGCTGGCGAACCCCGACCCGGAGATCCACCCCGACGTCGCGCACGCGGCTGGCGCGGCCGTCGTCGCGACGGGTCGCAGCGACTTCCCGAACCAGATCAACAACGTGCTCGCCTTCCCGGGCATCTTCCGCGGCGCGCTGGACTCCGGCGCGACGCGCATCACCGAGGGCATGAAGCTCGCGGCCGCCGACGCCATCGCCGGCCTCGTCGCCGACGAGCTCGCGGCGGACTACATCGTGCCCGACCCGTTCGACCCGCGGTTGTCGGCGACGGTCGCGCACGCGGTCGGCATGGCGGCGATCCATGACGGCGTGGTCCGTCGCGCGTAGGGTCGGCTCCTCGGCGTCAGGGCGTCGACCTACCGAGGAGGTACGCCGTGACCCGCATACGCGTGCACAGCATCGTGGTCTCGCTCGACGGCTACGCCGCCGGGCCGGACCAGTCGGTCGACGCGCCGTTCGGCGTGGGCGGGCAGGTGCTGACCGCATGGTTCTGGGACACGCGCTTCGGTCGCGCCATGATCGGCCAGGACGGCGGCACGGAAGGCGTCGACGACGCCTGGCTCGCCCGCGGAGTCCAGGGCATCGGCGCGACGGTCATGGGGCGCAACATGTTCGGGCCGGTGCGCGGCCCGTGGCCGGACTTCTCCTGGCGTGGGTGGTGGGGCGAGGAACCGCCGTACCACCACCCGGTGTTCGTGCTGACGCACCACGCGCGACCGCCGCTGGAGATGACCGGGACGACGTTCCACTTCGTGACCGACGGTCTCGAGTCCGCCCTCGCGCAGGCGGCCGAGGCCGCGGGTGGCCTCGACGTACGCATCGGCGGGGGAGCGGCGACCGTGAGTGCGGCGCTGCGCTCAGGTCTGGTCGACGACATCCACCTCGCGGTCGTGCCGGTCCTGATGCGCGGCGGGGAGCAGCTGTACGCCGACCTCGGCGCCTGGCCCGACGGCTACACCTGCGTGGAGACCGCCGCGGGAGAGGGCGCCCTGCACGTCCGGTTCGAGCGCTCCTAGTCCCCGAGCTCGTGCACGACTACGCCCGTTAGTTCACCGGCGCCACGGTAGCGGGATCGTCGTGAGTGGGTAGTCTCGAATCATGTTCGCCGTCACCGCCACGTCCTTCGACCCGACGAACCCGCTCGCGGGGCTGACCGTCGGCGAGGTGCCGGACACTGTCGTGCCCGAGGGTTGGGTGCGCGTGCACGTGCGCGCGGCCGCGCTCAACCACCACGACCTGTGGACCCTCAAGGGCGTGGGGCTCAAGGCCGACCGGTTGCCGATGATCCTCGGCACCGATGCTGCGGGAGTGCTCGACGACGGCACCGAGGTGATCGTGCACAGCGTCATCGGCGACCCGCTCGCCGGCGGCGGCGACGAGACCCTCGACCCCGGTCGCACGCTGCTCTCCGAGCTGCACCCCGGCACGTTCGCCGAGACCGTGGCGGTGCCCGCGCGCAACGTGGTGCCGAAGCCGGACGAGCTCACCTGGGCCGAGTGCGCGTGCCTGCCGACCGCCTGGCTCACGGCCTACCGCATGCTCGCCACGAAGTCGTCGCTGCGCGTCGGCGACACCGTGCTCGTCCAGGGCGCGGGCGGCGGCGTGGCGACGGCCGCGATCCAGCTCGCCGACGCGATGGGCTTCCAGGTGTGGGTCACGAGCCGCGACGAGGCCAAGCGAGACCGCGCGATCGAGCTGGGCGCCGATGCCGCCTACGAGACCGGCGCGCGGCTGCCCGCGCGGGTCGACGCGGTGATCGAGACCGTCGGCGAGGCGACGTGGGCGCACACGCTGCGCGCGCTCCGACCCGGCGGGACGGTCGTCGTCTCCGGCGCGACGAGCGGGATGAACCCCCCGTCTGACCTCGCGCGGGTGTTCTTCCTGCAGCTGTCCATCGTGGGCTCGACGATGGGCACTCGCGACGAGCTCGACGCCCTCGTATCGCTGCTGGTCGACACCGGCGTGCGCCCGACGGTCGACGCGACGTTCCCGCTGACCGACGCGCGCTCGGCGTTCGAGCGGCTCGCCTCCGGCGATGTCGTCGGCAAGCTCGTCCTGACCAACGGCTGACGCCGGCTCCTCCGCGAGGTCGTCCGAGTGTCCACGGACTGTGGACGAGAAGTGTTGTCCACCAACGGGTTTTGGCCGGGACTGATTGTCGGACCCCGTGTCTAGGCTTGCCGCATGTGTTCGATCGTGGAAGCGCCGACCCGGTCCGCCGGGTCGCGTCTCGCTGCGCTGGTCGGGCACCTGGGGGAGGTCGCTGCCGGGGTCACCGCGCTGCTCGCGGACCCCGAGCTGGCGGCGGAGATCGCGGCGCTGCCGGGTGATGCGCTCGCCGGGTTCGTGACCTCGCTGGCCTCGATGGTGAACGCGGGCACCGCGGCGATGACGGTGGTGACCGGGCACGTCGACGCAGGCGGTGGTCGCGGGTCGGGGTGTCTGATCGCGGGGAGGTACGCGTCGACGTCGCGGTTCCTGCAGGTCGAGACGGGGATGTCGAAGCAGACCGCGTCCGCGACGATCGCCCGGGCCCGGGACCTGCGTGGGGGCTTCTCGGTGCTGACCGAGCCGTGGCTGACCGGTCGGGTGTCGTCGGATGCGGTGCGGGAGATGACCGTCGGGGTCCGGGACGCGTTGAAGGCCACGAAGCTCCCGGCGGCGGAGCGCGATGTCGCCCGCGCCTCGATCCTCGCGAGCGTGCTCCCCGTCGCGGAGGTCGGGACGGTCGGGGACGTGAAGCACGTGATCGGGCGGTTGCGCCTGCTGACCGACGAGGACGGGGCGAACCGGGCTGCGCTCGAGGCCCACGCCGAGCAGTCCCTGACCTGTGAGCAGGTCGGGTCGATGTCGAGGGTCACCGCGTGGGTGACCCACGAGGTCGCCGCGGCGGCGATGACGGTCCTGGAGCGCCGGGTCGCGACGATGCGCGCCGAGGGCGACCTCGCCCCCGAGGAGCAGCTCCCGCCCAACGTCGACCCGCAGGCGTGGGACGGGCGCCGTCGCGCGAACCAGCTGCACGCCCACCTGCTCGCGCTCGCGTTCGGCGACACGTTCACCGACCACCTCGACGACAACACGATCGGGTCGCACCACGGCATCGCGCCGCACGTGACCGTGACCGTGGATGTCGCGAGGTTCGAGGCCGGGATGGGTGCCGACCTCACGATGCCCGGGTCCGACGACCCGGTCCCGCTCGCGAACGACACCGTCCGCCGGATCCTCTGCGACGCCGACCTCACCACCGTCATCACCCGCGCACTCGCGACCGCCGACGCCGCCCCAGGCACGGTCACCCGTTCCGCCGCCGCTGCCGCTGCCGCTGCCGGTGCCGACGGTGATCGGTGCACGAGGCCGCTCGCGGACCTGCTCCTCGACGCGTCCCGCGAGGTCCTCTACGTCGGGCGCACCGAACGCGTCGTCCCGCCCCGCCTGCGTCGAGCGCTCGAGGCCCGCGACCGGCACTGTCAGTTCCCCGGCTGCCGCGCCCACGTCCGGCGCTGCCACGCCCACCACGTCCGAGAGTGGGAGAACGGCGGGCGCACCGACCTCGACAACACACTCGTGCTCTGCGTCCGCCACCACCACGCCGTCCACGAAGGCGGCTGGTCGATCACTCGCGCCACGGGCATCCCACCCGGCGGCACCGGAGCGTGGGAGTTCACCCCACCCGCACGACGAACCCGGCCCTGACCAGCAGGGCGCGCCACCCCTCGCACGAGCAAGCGCTCGTGATGGTTATCCGGCAATACCGCTCTCTCCCCGCGGGGCCGTTGCAGCATGGAACGCAGTCGGGTTCCTCCGCGTCCAAGTTCACATGATCCGGAGTGAGGTGATCCTGTGAGGCCGTCTAGCATCTGGCGGCTGTTCGCCACGGTTGTCCTTGTGTCGCTGCTAGCCGCGTGTTCATCGGAGTCGGCCCCGTCGCCCACGGCGCACGCCACGGACAGGTCGTCAAAGGGGACCGTGACTGGCACGGCACGTATATTTGGGGGCCCGATCATGACCGTGTCGCATTTTGCGGCGGTCGGGCATCCGGCCAGCAACGTGACGGTGGGCATCCGCGGCGGTTCCGGGGTCGAGGTACTCACGCCGACGGGTGCCGATGGGAGGTTCAGCGTGGCGCTGGCACCAGGTACCTACACGCTGGAGTGCAGCAGCGGCGGAGCGTTCACAATCAGAGCAGGTCAGACGACCTCGATTGACTGCCAGTTCGACCTCGCTTGACGAGGATTCCAGCGAACCAGATGTGCCGTCCTCGCTCGACCTTCACGTTGGCGGGTGGCAGCGATTCACCTCTCTCGCCCCAGACGCGAGGCGGCAATCCCACCGAGCGGGGCGACCACCAGCAGGACCAGCGTCGTCGTGACGAACGGCGATGGTGAGTCGACGTGTGTGAGCCGTTCCGTGGCCCCCGGCTGGCCCATGAAGAGGTTCGCCGCGGCCACGCTCAGGACAGGCGCTTCCTGGTCCACCACACGCAGAACCCGGCCAGCAGGCACGACGCCGCGAGGTACAGCGCTGCCTCGGCCCACTGGATCGGCCAGAAGCGGTCGGCTGGCTGGTAAACGACCCGCTGCGTGTACCCCTCGGCGTTCAGCCGAGCGAGGCAGGGGTCGATCGGCCTGGCCCGGACGCCGCCGTTCACCGCCGTCGTCGTCGGGGGCGCCGCGCAGTCGGCCAGCCAGGTCGGGAGCGTCGCCACGAGCCCCGCGCGGTCGAGCGTCTCGTTGCTGAGGATCCAGTCGTCCCGGTCACCCGTATGCACCGTGAGGGAATCGAGCCGCCCCGACGGGTCGGCGCTTATCCCGTCGAGCGTGTCGACGCTGATGGTGACTGTGGCGGTGGTCGGGGCGACGAGGTGCGGCCGGACCCAGAGCGGCACGACGAGCTGTACCACCACGTACAAGGCGAGGGTGAGCGCCATGGCGGGGATCGGGCGGCGCAGCACGGCACCGAGGGTGGCCCCCAGGACGACGGCGAACACCGCGTAGGCCACCGGCACGACACCCCGCATCGCGAAAGACACGGGCGTGAGGTGACCGGGCAAGCTTCCGCGGGTGCGGCTCACGACCCCGTCGAGGGGGGCGGACCACAGCGACACGGCCAGGGCGACCGCACCGACCGCCAGCGCGGCGGCCACCGCGGTGACGACGAGCTTCGTGGTCAGCCACCGGGTCCGCGTCACCGACTGCGCCCACGCCAGCCGGTGGGTGCCCCGTTCGAGCTCGTGCGCGACGAGTGGGGCGCCCCAGAACGCGCCCACGAGCGCGGGGAGGCCGGCCACGACGATGACACCGGCCCAGAACAGGGTGATGTCGGTCGGGGTGAGCCGGTCGAACACCTGGGCGGCGCCGGCAGCCGCGAGGTCGGCGAGCCGGGGCCCGGTGACGGCGAGCACGACGACCACCGCGGCCACCGCTGCTACGGCGGTGACGGCCTGGAGCCGGAACTGACGCCACGAGAGCCAGATCACCGGAGCACCTCCAGCGCCGGGGTTGTGCCGGTCGAGGCCGGCTGTCCCATGTACGAGAGCACGAGGTCCTCGAGCCCCAGAGCCGAGACCGACCACGAAGGGTCGAGAATCGGGCCGTCGGTGCGCACGACGTACGTGCTCTGCCGATCGGTGTGACGGACCGACACGACCTGCTGGTCGTGCGGCATCGCCGTCTCGGCGCGGCGGGGCCCGGTGAGCCTGTGGTGGGTGTCGAGCAGAGTCTCAACGTCTCCCGCGAGCCGGACCTTCGCGTCGACGAGCACCACGACGTGATCGCTGACCCGCTCCAGGTCGGACACCACGTGCGACGACAGCACCACGCTGAGCTCCTGCTCCGCGACGGCCTCCATCAGCAGCTGGAGGAACTCGCGCCTCGCGAACGGGTCCAGGCTGGCCACCGGCTCGTCGAGGATGAGCAGCTCGGGACGCTTGGCCAGGCCGATGGCGAGAGCGAGCTGGGCGCGCTGCCCGCCCGACAGCCGTCCGGCGCGCTGGCCGGGGTCGAGCCCGATCCGCTCGACGCGCGACCACGCCAGGGCGTCGTCCCAGCCGGGGTTGAGGCGGGCACCGAGCCGGAGGTGGTCGCGCACGCTGAGCGCCGCGTAGGTGGGGGTGTCCTGGGCTACGAACCCGACCTTGGCCAGCTGCGCCACGTCGGATGCCGGGCGGCCGCCGCAGACCTCGATCGTGCCCGTCGTCGGGCGCAGCAGCCCGGCGGCCAGGTTCATCAGGGTGCTCTTGCCGGCCCCGTTCTGTCCCACCAGACCGGTCACCCGCCCCGCCGGGATCTCAAGGGTGCAGTCCGACAGCGCCCACCGGCGCCGGTACCGCTTGCCCAGGCCGGTCGTGACGATGGCGGCGGTCACGCTGCACCTCGCTGCGCGCCGCGGAAGGCGCTGCGGAACAGCGCTTCGATGCTCTCGTCGTCGACCCCCGCCGCGCGCGCTCGGGCGAGCCAGCGGTCCAGGTCGCGTCGCAGGGGTTCGTGCGCGGCCAGCGAGTCCCCGGCCAGGGAGCGCGTGACGAACGTTCCGACGCCCGGCCTGGCAGCGACCAGGCCGTCCCGCTCGAGCTCCCGGTACGCCTTGAGCACCGTGTTGGGGTTGATGGCGAGGGTGGCGACGGCGTCCTTGACCGTTGGCAGCTGGTCTCCCTCGCGCAGCAGCCCGAGCCGCAGCGCCTGGCGTACCTGCTGCACCACCTGCAGGTACGGCGAGACGCCGGAGCGACCGTCGAGGGTGAACTCGATCACCGTGACCTCCAATAAACTATTTACCTAGCACAATAGATGTCTGGACCTCGTCTCACAAGCCAAGACAGGTCGCCGTCGTCGGCTCCTCCGAGAAGGTTCAGGGTCAGCCGTCGCGGCGGTGAAGGCGAAAGCGCCCACCGCTTGACGTGCTTCGGAACCTCACGACCCGGGAAACGGCGTCCGAGTAGCCGCACCTTTGTGCCGATAGCGTGCCGCTTCGCGGCGCGCAGATGTCCCGTTCTCGCTCGAAGTGTTAGGGCTGTGCGGCTTGCCGCTGGTGTCTCGCTCGGTTCACGCAACGCCACGCGGGCGCCAGCCATCAGGCGGTTCAAGACGCCCCACCCTCGCGCCCGTTTGCGCCGCCGCATGCGCAAGTCGGACTGACACCGGATCGGACCTACGCCAGACTCCGAGGATGCCTGGTCAAGAGGGCGAGCCCTGCTGGGACTGCAGACTCCGCCCTGCAGTGTTCAACGTGCGCTTCAAGGAATGGGCAGCCTCCAGCACGTGCGCGATCTGCTACGTCGAGTCCCCATCGCACCCGCCAGGGACGGGCGCCGAGTGGCTCGACTCGACGCAGCGGGAACCGCTGCACGTCGAGCTGCGTCGCGAGCTCGCGGCCGAGCGCCTAGGCGGGCACCTCCCATCCGACGTCGAGTTCGACGGAATCTGTGGGGAGACACGCCGAGCACTCGGGGGGAACCTCGCGCGCGAGGCGTGCTCGGACTGGGAAGGGATCAACGCCGTCACGGTTCAGGCGTTGAACCCCGGCGTGACTGCCTCGCAAGTCATCCTGCTCTTCCGCAAGCTGGACTACTTGCGCTTCTCCGGTCACCTGACTGACGAAGAACTCGTGCCGTGGCAGGGCTGGGAAGTCCTGTCGAGCGTTGTGCTTGCCGCGAAGGCCAGGGGTCACCTTGATGCCTATCGAAGCCAACCGCTCGGCTAGCACTGCTGCGTGTCGCCCATGTGCCTGATGGATGGTTCTGGCGGGCGTTGAGCGTGTGCTCGTAGCGTCCGGGGATCTGGTGGGCCGTCTCGAGAAGTGCCTGCTACCGGTGTCGGTTGGCTTTCGAACGAAGCGTCGGCTCGCCAGGTTTCCCTAGGCGGTGGTGTGGCTCGCAAGAGGCAAGCACCGGTTCGCATCAGGAGTGCCTGCGGCCGCCGTTCCCTTCTGGTTCCCCAAGGAGGAGCCATGGTGTTGATCGGTATCGACCCGCACAAGGCGACCCACACTGCGGTGGTCGTCGATGAGTCCGAGCGTGAGCCCGCGCGGATCAAGGTGAAGGCAGACAGGTCGCAGGTCTCGGCGTTGCTCGAGTTCGCCGACGGGTATCGGCCGCGGCGGTGGGCGGTCGAGTCCGCCGGCGGGCTGGGGTTCCTGCTCGCTCAGCAGCTCGTGCGTGCCGGTGAGGATGTCGTCGATGTCCCCGCCACTCTCGCTGCGAGGGTGCGGTTGCTGGGGTCGGGGCGTGGGTCCAAGAACGACCCGAATGACGCGCTCTCGACGGCGATCGCGGCGTTGCGCGACCCGCACCTGCGCACGGTGATGGTCGAGGACCACGCGATGGTGCTCCGGTTGCTCGCGGACCGTCACCAGGACCTGACCTCGCTGCGCACCCAGGCGGTCTGCCGACTCCACGCCCTGATCGCGGCCATGGTCGCGGGCGGGGTCCAACGGCGGATCTCCGCTGACAGTGCGGCATCCCGGCTGCGCACCATCCACCCGGACAACACTGTCGAAGCCGGCCGCAAGGAGATGGCCCTCGAGCTCGTCGCGGATGTCCGCCGCCTGGACAAGAGCATCGCGGAGGTCAAGAAGCGGATCACCGCCGCCGTCGCAGCATCCGGCTCCAGCGTGACCGAGGTCTACGGCGTCGGCCCGATCGTGGCCGCGTTGCTGATCGGGCACAGCGGGGACATCACCCGGTTCCCGACCAAGGGGCACTACGCGTCCTACAACGGGACCGCACCGATCGAGGCGTCCTCGGGGAAGGTCGTGCGGCACCGGCTCAACCAGCGCGGCAACCGCCAGCTCAACCACGCCCTGCACATGGCCGCGGTCACCCAGATCAGCCGCGAGAACCCCGGCCGCGCCTACTACCTCGGCAAGATCGAGTAAGGGAAGTCGACGAAGGAAGCCCGACGCGCACTCAAGCGGAAGATCAGCGACGCGGTCTTCCGCCAGCTCCGCGACGACGCCCGACCCCAGACATGAGTGGGTCCGGGAGGGCAACCAGGGCACG
>Ga0302299_10001334_pt1 | contig 14828 bp, 12 predicted proteins | sample III_Fen_N3_4_FD_198795 | JGI IMG/M metagenome (GOLD analysis project Ga0302299, IMG submission 198795) | Peat permafrost microbial communities from Stordalen Mire near Abisko, Sweden - III_Fen_N3_4 | ecosystem: Environmental > Terrestrial > Soil > Wetlands > Permafrost | place: Sweden: Abisko... | reverse complement strand
CGTCAGGGCCTGCCGGGCGGCCGGCACATCCCCTGGGGCGAGGCGGACCTCCACCCGTTCGCGACTTCCGGCCAGGGCATCGGGCGTGCCCGTCGCCACGATCCGGCCGTGGTCCACGATCGTGACGTGATCGCAGGTCTTCTCGACCTCGGTCAACAGGTGGCTCGAGATGAGGATCGTGCGCCCGCCGCCGGCCAGCGCGAGCAACAGGTCGCGGATCTCCACGATGCCGGCCGGATCCAGGCCGTTGACCGGTTCATCGAGGATCAGCAACGGCGGATCGGCCAACAGGGCCAGGGCGATCCCGAGCCGCTGGCGCATCCCGGTCGAATAGCCCCGCGCCGCTCGGCCGCCGGCCGCCGTGAGGTCGACGAGGCCGAGCGCCGCCGAGATCCGCGCATCCGCGCGGGCCCGAGGCCACCCCCATGCGGCGGCCAGGACGCGCAGGTTGTCGGTGCCGGAGAGGTGGGGGTAGAAGACCGGCGTGGAGACCATGGCCCCGACTCGCTCGCGGGCGACCCAGGCTTGCGTGACCGGTTCGCTGCCGATCGTGACGCTCCCCGCGTCTGCGGCAACGAGGCCCACGACGATCCGCAGCGCGGTCGTCTTTCCGGCGCCGTTCGGCCCGAGCAACCCGACGACTTGCCCGTCGTCGACCGCGAGATCGAGGCCGTCCAGGGCGGCCACGCTCCCGTATCGCTTGCGCAGTCCCGTCGCCTCGAGGAGGTGGGTCATCCTCTCCAGCATTCGGGCTACTCCAGCCCGTGTCAACGGGTCCCGTTCGTGCGCTCGGTCGCGGAGGGCCGCAGCGCGGTCTCGGTTCGTTACCATTGCGTCCGATGCCGCCTCCCGACCAGATCCCAGATCCGCGCATCGTCGCGTTGCCCGCTTCCGAGATCCGGCGACGGTTCGTCGACTTCTTCGAGGAACGCGGCCACACCGCCGTGCCCAGCGCCAGCCTCGTCCCGGCCGGCGATCAGACCCTCCTGTTCACGAACTCCGGCATGGTCCAGTTCAAGGAGGTCTTCACCGGCGCCGAGACTCGCTCGTACACGCGGGCGGTGGACTATCAGCGCTGCCTGCGGGTCGCCGGCAAGCACAACGATTTCGAAGAGGTGGGTCGCACGCCGCGCCACCACACGCTCTTCGAGATGCTCGGCAACTGGAGCTTCGGAGACTACTTCAAGCGCGAGGCGATCCACTGGGCGTGGGACTTCCTGACCCGTGACATGGGCATCCCGGGCGATCGCCTGGCCGCGACGACCTACAAGGACGACGAGGTCGCCTGGGCGATCTGGCGCGATGAGATCGGTCTGCCGCCCGAACGGATGGCGCGCTGGGGCGACGTCGATGCCGGGGACGACAAGAACTTCTGGCGGATGGCCGATACCGGGCCGTGCGGGCCGTGCAGCGAGATCCACTACGACCGCGGGCCGCAATTCTCCGAGGGCCCGCACTGCGTGCCCGATCACGACGAACACTGCCCCCGCTGGCTCGAGATCTGGAATCTCGTGTTCATGGAGTTCGACCAGCGTCCCGACGGTCGCGTGCCGCTGCCCTTCACGAGCGTCGACACGGGGCTGGGCCTCGAACGGCTCGCGAGCGTCCTCCAGCAGGTCCCCACGAACTACGACACGGACCTGTTCACCCCGATCCACGCCCGCGTCCGCGAGCTCATGGGCCACGACCCGGACGCCTTCGAGACCGAGCGGTTCAGCTACCAGGTCATCGCCGACCACTCCCGTGCCGTCACCTTCCTCATCGCCGACGACGTGGTGCCGTCCAACGAGGGTCGCGGCTACGTCCTGCGCCGGATCCTGCGTCGCGCCGTGCGCCACGGGCGGCTCCTCGGCCGGCGCGAGCCGTTCATGGCCGAGGCGGCCTCGGTCGTGATCGACGTGATGGGCGAGGCCTATCCGCATCTCATCGAGCGGCGGGACGAGATCCTGGCGGCGATCGTGCGCGAGGAGACCCAGTTCGCCCGCACCCTTGACGCGGGGACGGGTCAGCTCGAGGCGGCGCTTACGGCGCTCACGGATGCGGAGCGAGTCGTCGGCCGTCGTCCCGAGGATCTCCCGGCGGACGTGCCGCTCGTGGCGGGCGACCTCGCCTTCAAGCTGCACGACACGTACGGCTTCCCGATCGACCTGACCGTGGAGTTGGCCGCCGAGTACGGCGTCGGCGTGGACCGGGCCGGGTTCGATGCTGCCCTGGCCGAACAGCGCGAGCGCAGTCGGTCGGGCAAGAAGGCCCAGCTGAGCAAGCACGCCGAGCTCGGGGCGCTGTACGGCGCGATCCAGGGCCGCGGCGGCGACACGCTGTTCCTGGGCTACGAGACCACGTCGGCGGACGGCCGGATCCTCGCGATCATCCGCGACGGGATGGAGTTCGACGAACTGACCGGCAACGGCGAAGCCGAGGTCGTCCTCGACCGGACGCCGTTCTACGCCGAGGGTGGCGGCCAGGTCGGCGACCACGGTGTCCTGCGCGAACCCGGGGGTGGGAGCGAGCTGTTCACCGTGAGCGACACGCAGCGGCCGCTCGGCGGACTCGTCGTGCACCGAGGCACGCTCCATGGGCGACTCCGGGTCGGCGAGACCGTCTCGGCCGAGGTCGACGCCGAGCGGCGCGCCCACACGATGCGCAATCACACCGGCACGCACCTGCTCCACCGGGCGCTCCGCCACGTGGTCGGCGAGCGGGCCCGGCAGGCCGGCTCACTCGTGACGCCGGACTACCTCCGCTTCGACTTCCCGCTTGATCGAGGCCTGACCGCCGTCGAGACCCGCGCCATCGAAGACGAGGTGCGCCGCATCATCCGCGACGACCGACCCGTCTCCATCGCGTTCATGCCCATGGCGGACGCGATCGAGGGAGGTGCGGATGCGTTCTTCGACGAGAAGTACGGCGAGACCGTCCGGACGATCCGTGTCCAGGATTACAGCTTCGAACTGTGCGGCGGCACGCACTGCCGCGCCTCCGGGCAGATCGGCGGCTTCGTGATCACCGGCGAGCGGAGCATCGGTTCGGGCATGCGCCGGATCGAGGCAGTCACCGGCGCCGCGGCGGACGCGCTCAACCGCGAGCGATCCGATGCGCTCGAGCGGGCCGCCGAAGCGGTCGGTGCGCAGGGCGTCGACGCCGTCCCGGACCGGATCGCGGCGTTGCAGGAGGAGCTGCGCGAGGCCAAACGACGGCTCAAGGCGGGCGGCGGGGCCGGACTACCGACCCCGGCGTCCCTCGCCGCGGGTGCCACCGAGGTCCGACCGGGCGCCCGGCTCGTGGCCGCTGCCCTTGCCGCGGAGTCGATGGACGCGCTCAAGGCGACCGCCCGCGACGTCAGCAAGGCCCTGGGCTCCGGGGTCGTGGCCCTCGTGCTCGACGCGGACGAGCCGCAACTCTTCGTGGCCGTTTCCGACGACCTCGTCGCGGCCGGAGTCTCCGCTGGCGACCTCGTGACCGCGGCCATGCCCGCGCTCGACGGTCGCGGTGGCGGACGTCCGAACATGGCCCAGGGCCGCGGCACGCGTCGGGCGGGCATCGCCGACGCCCTGGCCGCGCTCGCCGCCCACCTCGGATCGGGGGCCTGATGGCGTTCTGGCGCCGGATCTGGCAGCGCGACGGGGAGCCGTCCCTCGCCGCCTGCACCGCGCTGGACGTCGGGACGGAGTTCGCCAAGGCCCTCGTATTCGATATCGACGAGACCGGCCATGGCACGGTCCGCGGTGTCGGACGCAAGCGCCAGGGACTCTCGCACATGCAGTCCGGCACCGTCGCCGACATCGCCGCGGTCGTCGACAACTGTGCCGTCGCCCTCCAGGAAGCGGAGGAGATGGCCGGGTTCCGCCCCAGCCAGGTCGTGATCGGGATCGCCGGCGAATTGGTCAAGGGCTTCACCACGACCCACAGCCAGGAACGCAAGAAGCCGGACCAGCCGATCACCGAGGCAGAGCTCCAGAAACTCATCGATGTCGTCCAGCGGGAGGCGCTGCACGAGGCCGAACGGGCGATCACCTGGGAGACCGGGCTGCCGCACGTGGATGTCCGTCTCGTGCATGCAGCGGTGACCGGGGCCTCGATCGACGGGTACGCGCTGACGAACCCGGTGGGCTTCCAGGGCCGGCACGTGAAGATCGGTATCTTCAACGCGTTCGCCCCGCTGGTCCATCTCGGCGCCCTGCAGAGCGTGGCCTCGCAGCTGGACCTCGAACTCCTGGAGATCGTCGCCGAGCCGTATGCCGTGGCCCGCGTCCTCGGGAGCGAGCAGATCCGCCAGGCCGGCGCCCTGTTCGTCGATGTCGGCGGTGGCACGACGGATGTCGCGCTCGTTCGCCACGGCGGTATCGAGGGGACGCGGATGTTCGCCCTCGGTGGTCGTGCGTTCACCAAGAGCATCGCCGACCGGATGGATCTGCCGTTCCCGCGCGCCGAATCGACCAAGGTGGATTACGCCCGTGGGCTCGGCGACGAGACTCGCGATACCGTTGCCGCGATCATCCGCGACGATGTCGCGGTCTGGGCCGCCGGGGTGGAACTGGTGATGGAGGAGCTCTCGGGTGGCGATCTCCTGCCGGGCAGGATATTCCTGTGCGGCGGCGGCTCGCGCCTGCCCGAGATCCGAGCGGCGCTCGAAGCCGAGGCCTTCTGGAGTCATCTCCCGTTCGCCCGTCCGCCCGAGGTGACCGTCATGTCGCCCGGCCAGATCGAAACGATCTCGGATGCGACCTCGTTGCTCGTCGACCAGCAGGACGTCACGCCGCTCGGGCTCGCCTACCAGGCCATCGAACTCCAGACCAGTGAGGACGCCCTCGACGCCGCCCTGCGCCGCGTCCTTCGCGCCATGAAGGTCTGACCATGGCCGACGGCGTCCTGTATCTCGATATCGACGACGAGATCACCTCCGCCGCGGCACGGGTCAGAGCGGTGGCCGGTGGCCGGGTCGCGGTGGTGCTGCCGTACGGCTCTCGGGTCGCGACATCGCGGATCAACTTCCGGCTGCTCGCGCGCGACGCGTTGACCCACGAAAAGCGCCTGTCGATCATCGCCAGCGACTCGGCCACGCGGGCCCTCGCGGCCTCGGCCGGACTGCCGGTCTTCGCGAGCGTGTCGGAGTACGAAGCGTCACTGCCGCCCCCGCGCCAGTCGGCGACGGACGTCGCGGCAGGGGCGGCGATCGCGGGCGCTGGGAGCGCGGCCGCGGTCCGGAAGGCGAAGCGGGCGGCCGGGTCCGGCGCGACCGACGCGTCCCAGGAGGCCATCTGGAGCGAGACGGCGCGCGTCGAGGCCCCGGGCGGCGAGGCTGTCGGCGGCGAAGCATCCACCGGCCGGGACGCGAACGACGACGATCGGGCCGGGACGGCGGCCGTGGCGGCCTCGGCGGCGATCGTCGGGGCCGGCGTCGCGGACGGCGGGGCCTTCGCCGCAGAAAGCGCAGGGAGTGCGCCGGCCGACAGCGGTCCGACGAGCCCGCCGATCCCCACGACTGACGGCCGCCGGCGGGCGGAGGTCACCGCCACCAAGTCACGCGGGCCGGGGCGTCGCGGCCCGATCGCCGTCGGCCTGGCCGTGCTGGGCCTCGCGTTGCTCGTCGGGATCGTCGGGGCGTACCTGTTCCTGCCGTCCGCGACGATCGTCGTGACGCCGAGGACGAGGACGGTCGGCCCGATCCAACTGGTCGTCGTCGCCGACCCGACCACAACCCAACCCGATCCGTCCGCGCCGAGCGTGCCGGCCCAGACGCTGAGTGTCGACGTCTCCGCGAGCGATACGTTCCCGGCCACCGGCAAGCGGGTCGCCGAGACCGCAGCGACCGGCATCGTGCGCTTCCAGAACTTCGACGCCACGCCCGGCGTCTCGAACACGATCCCGGCGGGCAGCATCGTCAGTACGTCGAGCGGCATCCACTTCCGGACGAACCGGTCTGTCACCATCGGCGAGGCCACGCTCGACTTCCTGACGGGCAAGGTGACGCCGACGGCGGCCTTGGTGGGCGTGACAGCGGTCAAGCCGGGGCCAGCCGGCAACGTCGGACCAGACACCATCCGCACGATCCCGCCGGGCGAGGGCCCATTCCTGCTGGTGACGAACCCGAACGCCACCACCGGCGGGACCCGCCAGGAATTCCCCCAGGTCACCCAGGCCGACGTGGACGCGGCCCTTGTCGCCCTGGACGTCACGCTCCACACCGACTTCGCCGAGCAGGTCGCCGATCCGGCCCTGCCGCCGGCGGGCAGCACGGTCTTCCCCGGGACCGCGAAGCTGGGTCCGTCGACCCCGACCGTCGACCCGGCCACGCTCGTCGGGACCGAGGCGGCCACCTTCGACCTCGGCGCGACCGCGACCGGGACCGTCCTCGCGGTGGACGAGGCGCCGCTGACCTCGATCGCGGAGATGCGCCTCCGCGAGAGCGTGGCTAGCGGGTCGCAGTTGGTCGAGGACTCGATCTCGATCACGGTCGGGACGGCCGTGGTCGTCGGCGACAAGGTCACGTTCCCGGTGACGGCGACCGCGACGCAGGTGGCCGTCCTGGACGCGGCCGAGCTCAAGACGATGGTCCTCGGCAAGACCAAGGCGGAAGCCACCGTCATCCTTGCGCCGTATGGCACCTCCGTCATCACGCTGTCGCCCGACTGGGTCGGCACGATCCCGACGTTCGAGAACCGGGTCGAGCTGACCGTCGAGCCCGGACCGGCGGGGCCCACCGGATCGCCCGGAGTGAGCCCATCCCCGTGACCGGCATCCTGGGCGTCGATCTCGGCGAGCGCCGGATCGGGATCGCGCTCGCGTCCGACGAGGCCGGCTCCGCGCTCCCACTCACGACGCTCCGCCGCGCCCGCGAGCCGAAGGACGATGCCACGGCGCTCCAGTCGCTCATCGCCACCCATCGGGTCGTCGAACTGGTCGTCGGCCTCCCACTCGAGGCGGCCGGTCAGGAGGGGACCCAGGCCGCGATCACGCGACGCTGGGTCGAGGCCGTCGAGACGATTCTCGCGATCCCGGTTACCCTCCGGGACGAGCGATTGACGAGCCACCTGGCCGAGACACGTCTCGGTCCGATGAAACGCGGTCGCTCGGGGGGTCCGCCGAGCAAGACCCAGCGCGATGCCTACCGGGCGCGCGTGGATCGCGAGGCGGCGGCGATCATCCTCCAGGACGAACTCGACACACGGGCCGGACGTCGCGCGTCCATGACCCGGACCCCAGATCCCCAGGAGACTCCTTCATGACCATCCGCTCCGGCGGAGGCCCGCGCGACCCGAAGTCCCAAGCCCGCCCCTACGACGAGGACGCCTACGCGACCGAGGCGATGTCGACGTACCCGGATCCGTCGCGGTACGGCGGCCGGGACTCACGAGGCGGCGGCCGTGGGTCCCATGGCTTCGTGGGCCTGGTCAAGTTCCTCGTCTTCGCGCTGATCCTCGCCGCGGTCGTCCTTGTCGTGTCACTGACGGCGCTCCGCCCCGTGGTCAACGGGGCCATCCTGAGCCTCGCCGAGGACAACCCCGCGACCCTGCAGCTCCCCTTCGTGAAGGACATCGTCCGCGAGGATCTCGGGGCGGCCCTCACGGCGCCGGCCTCGTCGGACTCGGCACAGGTCGAATTCCTCGTCGAGTCTGGCGACACCGCCGGCACCATCGCCACCCGTCTCGAGCAGGAGAAGCTCCTCACCGACAGCCGGGCATTCGTGTTCCTCGCCAGCGACGAAGGGCTCGCCGGGTCGCTCCAGCAGGGGACCTTCGTGCTGCGCAAGAACATGACGCCGGATCAGTTGGTCCATGCCCTGCTCGCCCCGCCGACGGTCAAGTACGTCGACATCGCGTTGCGGACCGGGCTTCGTCTCGAGCAGATCACGGCGAAGCTCGAGACGCTCGACCTGTCGATGGACGTACAGGACTTCTACGACATCGTGAAGTCGCCGCCGGCCGCCCTCCTGGCCGATTACCCGTGGCTCAAGAAGGTGCTCGCCGACGCCCCGAAGGGCGCCTCGCTCGAGGGGTTCCTCTGGCCCGCAACCTATCGCGTGCTGCCTGATACGACCGCGGACGAGCTCGTCCGACTGATGCTCGACCAGTTCGCGGCCAATGTGGGCGCGGATCGTCTGAACGTCCCGGCCGAACGCGGGATGACCTTCTACCAGGTCCTCACGATGGCGTCCATGGTCGAGCGGGAGGCCCAGTTGGACGAAGAGAAGCCGCTCATCGCGGGTGTCTTCGCGAACCGCCTGAACCCGAAGAAATGGCCGCGGCTAACCCTCGAGTCGGACCCCACCATCTTCTACATCCACGACTCGCTGACCCTGGCCAAGATGCCGATCGCGACTTGGCCTACGTACGTGTTCTGGGCGCCGATCAAGGGCGGGTTGACCGACAAGGAACTACCGGCCGACCTCGCCGGGTACAACACGGTCACGCACGGAGGACTGCCGCCAGGCCCGCTCTGCACGCCGACCATCACCTCGATCGATGCGGCGCTGGACCCCGACACCACGGCCGGCTACCTGTACTTCCTCGCGAAGGGCGACGGCTCCAAGACCACCGCCTTCGCCAAGACGTTCAAGGAACACCAGGCCAACATCAAGAAGTACCTGACCCCGTGACGCGGGGTGCGCGGGCCGGATGGCCCGTCCCCGCGGACTTCGGTGTCGCCCCGACCGCCGCCCAGCGTCGAGCCTGGGACGAGTCCGACCGAGCCACCCGGCCTGTTCGCATCGAGCGCGTGCGCGACCGGTTCGCCTCGATCGGCGTGGACGCCTACTTCGGCCTCCGCCCGGAGCACATGCGCTACCTGACCGGGTTCGCCCTGGGCGATGGCGAGGAGAAGGTCGCCGGCGACTCGGGACGATTCCTCCTCGGAGCCGACGAGGTCGTCGTGCTGGCCGACTCGCGCTACACGATCCAGGCCCGGGCGGAGGCGCCGGACGCCCGCCTGTTCGAGGCGTATCACGACCTGCCCAGCCGCTGGCCGGCGCTCGTCGAGTCGGTCGGTGCGCGGCGGGTGGCCATCGAGGCCGGGTTCATGTCGCATGCGCTGTGGCAGCGCCTGGCCGCGGCCGCGCCGGATGTCGAGCTCGTGCTGGTCGAAGGCTGGATCGAGGCGGACCGGGCGGTCAAGGAACCGGCCGAACTGGAGCGCGTCGCCGCCGCGTGTGCCGTCGCGGACCGCGCCCTGGCGGGCCTGCTGCCGGAGATCGTGGCGGGGGCGACCGAGGCGGATCTCGCCCTCCGGCTCGAGTGGGGCATGCGGACCGACGGCGCCGACGCGCTCGCCTTCGATGTCGCCTGCCTGGCCGGGCCGCAGGCCGCGCTGCCGCACGGGTCGCCGGCCGATCGGCCCGTCCTCGACCGCGCCGTCCTGCTATTCGACTTCGGGGCGCAGGTGGCGGGCTATCGCAGCGACATGACCAGGACACTCTTCGTCGGAGAGCCGACGTCCCGCGACCTCGCCGTCTACGAGCTGGTCGCCGATGCCCAGGCTTCCGTGATCGAGGCCCTGACCGTCGCGGTCGCGGCCGGTGCAGGGTCGGCGGGCGGTCCGCCGCTGCCGGACGGGCGCTCGCTGGACGCGATCGGACGCGACCTGATCGGAGCCGCCGGCCATGGCGACCACTTCGGCCACGGCACCGGCCACGGCATCGGCCTCGCGACGCACGAGGCGCCGAGCCTCGGCAAGACCGCGGCCCAGACGCCGCTGCCGAGCCCGACCGTGTTCTCCGTGGAGCCCGGGGTCTACCTGGCGGGCGAGACCGGCGTCCGGATCGAGGACCTGGTCCTGCTCGATGGCGCCGCGGGGCGCGTCGAGCGACTCACCCGGTTCCCGCGCGAGGTCCTCGTCGTCGGGTAGCCGATTCGCTAGGCTGCACCCATGGATGGTCTTCCGTTCGATCCGGGTGGGTTCATCGGCGCGACGCTCGTGTTCACCTTCGTCGTGTTCCTCGTCCTCACCGCTCTCATCATCGGCGTCATCGTCTGGACCGTTCGCCGGATGCTGCCGCCCAGTGAGGACCCGGCCGTCAGCGAGCTGAAGGCGCGGCTGGCCCGCGGCGAGATCGACACCGCCGAGTACGACGTCCGCCTGCGCGCCCTGCGCGGGCAGGACTGACCCCTCTGCTACGATCGGGGCAACAACCCCAGTCCCACGACGCGCCGGACCGCCTCGTCCGCGCGCTCGCCAGGAGCCCATCCTCATGATCAGCACCGGTGAACTCAAGAAGGGCGTCGCCATCGAACTCGACGGCGAGCTCTGGCAGATCCTCGACTACCACCACATCAAGATGGGTCGCGGGTCGGCCCAGGTCCGTATCACGCTGCGCAACATCAAGCGCGGCCAGACCGTGGAGCGCTCCTTCCAGGCCGGCACGAAGTGGCCGCGAGCCTCGATGGAGAAGCGGCCGGTCCAGTTCCTCTACCGGGACGGCGACGACTGCCACTTCATGGACACCGACACCTACGACCAGTTCGTCATGACCGTGGAGCAGCTCGGTGACACGGCGAACTACCTCAAGGACGGCATGACGCTCGATCGGACGAGCTACCAGGGCGAGACGATCGGCGTCGAGCTGCCGATCACGGTGGATCTCGCCGTCGTCGAGACGGAGCCCGGGTTCGCCGGCGATACGCAGAGCGGCGCCCGCAAGCCGGCGACTACCGAATCCGGCCTCATCGTCCAGGTCCCGATCTTCGTCGAGCCCGGCGACACCATCCGGGTCGACACGCGGACCGGGGAATACCAGACCCGGGTCTGAACCATGGCCGACTCGGAGCCGCCTGACTGGGCTCTTCCGAGCTGGGACTCGATCGTCGACGGGTCCGCCGGGACGCCCGGGCCGACGGGTGGCTCCGCCCCGGCCGGGAGCATCAAGACACCCGGTGCGTATGGCGTCCGCATCCTGGGGGTCAGCGAGGCGACCCGGGCCATCCGCGACGCCGTCCGCTCCGACCCACGCCTGGGCGACCTGTGGGTCGAGGGCGAGATCAGCCGCGTCACGATCTCGTCGGCCGGACACGCCTACTTCGCCCTCAAGGACGAACGCAGCCAGCTCCAGTGCGTCTGGTTCCGCGACGATCGCCTCCGGTCCGCCTTCGAGGCACTGACCGGCCTCCGGGTCGTGGCCCACGGCCGGATGGACCTGTACGAGCCCAGCGGCGGGCTGCAGCTCTACGTCGATTCGATCCAGCCGGCGGGGGTCGGCGACCTGGCGCTCAAATTCGAGGCCCTGAAGGCGCGGCTGGCAGCCGAGGGGCTCTTCGATACCGCCCGGAAGCGCCGCCTGCCGACACGACCGGCGACCATCGCGGTCATCACCAGCCCGACCGGCGTCGTCTGGAAGGACATCTGCCACGTGCTCGGACGTCGCTGGCCGCTCGCCCGGGTCGTCCTCGTCGCGGCCCAGGTCCAGGGTGAGGGCGCCCCTGCCAGCCTCGTGAACGCGTTCCGGCGGCTCGAGGGGCACGTTGCGCGCCTGACCGCCGAGGCTCGTTCCGCGGAGGCACCGACGGTCACCATCCTGGCCCGCGGCGGCGGATCGCTCGAGGACCTGTGGGCGTTCAACGACGAACGGGTCGTGCGGGCCGTCGTCGGGCATCCGCTGCCGGTCGTCTCGGGCGTCGGACACGAGTCCGACGTGACCCTGGCCGACTTCGCCGCCGACGTGCGCGCCCCGACGCCCTCGGCCGCGGCGGAGATCATCGTGCCGGATCGGACGGAGTACCTGGCGAACCTCGGGGTCGCCCGGCGGCGCCTCGATGCGGTCGCGACACGACGGATCACCGAGTCCGCCGCTCGCCTGGCCGCCGAACGGCGAGCCCTCGAGCGCTCGAACCCGGTCGCTCGCCTGTCGATGTCGCGTGAGCGGATCGGCCTGTTGCTCGATCGGGCGACCCGCGCCACGACCTCACGACTGGCGGGGGAGCGGGCCCGGCTCGGGCGAACGCGCGTCCTCCACGAGGTCGGAGTGCGTCGCACGGTCATCGCTCGTGCCGAGCTCGCGGCGACCGGGGCTGCGCTGACCGTCCTCGGGCCGCAGGCCACCCTGGAACGCGGCTACGCCATCGTCCGGCTGACGGTCGACGGGTCGATCGTCCGTGAGCCGGTCCAGGCGCCGGCAGGAAGCCGTCTCGCGATCCGCGTCGCCCGCGGCGACCTGACGGCGACGGCCGATGGCCCGACGGCGATCCCTCGCTCGCCTCGCCCGACGCCCCGCACGTGAGCGACCTCGGGGCGGCGCTGATCTACCTCGCGATCGTCGGCGTGCTGGTCGCCGGGTCGATCTGGTTCGGTATGCTGATCGCCCCGCGGCTCGGACGGCTGCTCGACCCCAAGGACGAGGGACCCGGTGACGACGACTGACCCCGCAACGGCCCCCGCAACCGATCCGGCGATCGAAACCCTGTCCTTCGATGACGCCCTCGCGGACCTCCAACGGACCGTGACGGAACTCGAGTCGGGCGGTCAGCCACTGGAGGCCTCGATCGCCCTGTACGAGCGCGGTGTGGCGCTCCAGGCCCGCTGCGAGCGCCTGCTCTCCGAGGCCGAACTCAAGGTCCAGCAGCTCATGGCCCAGGCCGGCGGGGCGATCACCGCCCGCGACGTTCGACCGGAGGACGCCACCGACGACGCCTGACGGGCGTCAGCCCGGCGGGATGTTGAGGTTGGAGCGGAAGACGTTGGCCGGGTCGTAGCGGCGCTTCACTGCCTGGAGCCGCGCGAAGCGCTCCGGACCGTAGGCCGCCCGGACGCGCGTCTCGGACTCATCTTGCGAGGCGTAGTTGGCGTACCCGGCGCCGCTGTACGAGGCCGGCTCGATCGAGGCTGCGACAGCCCGGGCCCACGCGATCTGGCGCTCGTCATCCGCCGGGTCCACCCAGATCGCGAGCGCACTGACGTTCCATCGAGCTTCACGTTGCCCGAAGGCAGCGCCGCCATCAGGCTCGCGCCGCGCCTGTCCGGTCAGCGATTCGACGAGCAGGAACGAAGGCTCCGCCGGTCGCGATCGCATCGCGGCGATGATGGTCTTGGCCGTCGCCAGGTCGATGTCGCGGACCATGTGGCCCTTCCAGTAGTGGCGGAGCCCGAACGGGAGCGACCCACTGCCGATCTGGACGGCTTCGTAGGTCTGCGTCGTGAAGCCGCCGTGCACACCCGGCAGCGCTGCGATGGGCGCGAGAGCCGCCTCCGCAGCCTCGGCCGAACCCTGGTAGACGACATGGAACGCGAGGAAGTCGGCAGGCCCGACGGGCGCCTCACCGGCCACAGGGGCGACTTCGAACGTGGGTCCCGTCGCGTAGAGCATCACTTCGTCCGGCACGCCGCGGACGAAGGCGGCCGCTCCCACGAGCGCCTCGGCGGCGTCGTCGAGCCGGACCACGAAGCGACCGTCCTGGAGGGGCCCGATCGGCTGCAGCCGGAACTCGAACTCGGTGACGACGCCGAAGTTCCCGCCACCGCCGCGGAGCGCCCAGAGGAGCTCGGGATCGCCGGTCGGGCCGGCCTCGACGAGCTCGCCCGCGGCCGTGACGACCGTCGCGCGCATCAGGTTGTCGCAGGTCAGACCGCCCGTGCCCATGAGGTACCCGAGTCCGCCGGACAGGGTCAGCCCACCGACGCCCGTGTCCCAGAAGGTCCCGCCCGTCGTCGCGAGGTCGTGCGGCATCGTGGCCCGATCCACGTCCTCCCAGAGGGCCCCGCCTTGCACGGTCGCCCGCCGGGCCACCGGATCGACGCTGACACCGCGCATCCGACGGAGGTCCAGGCAGACGGCGCCGTCGGCGACGGCATGGCCGGCGACGCTGTGCCCCCCGCCGCGCACCGTGAGCGGCAGGCCCGCGGCCACCGCGGCCTGGACCGTCGCCACGACCGATGCGGTGTCGTCCGGCTGGACGATGATCGCTGGCTGCCGCAGCACCGTCGCATTGAAGGTCCGCCGCACGTCGTCGAAGTCGGCGTCCCCAGGGCGGATCACCCGCCCGGCGATCGACCGCTCCAACCCCTCGAGGACGATGTGATCCATCGACGACTCCCGCTGCGAACACCTGGTGAGGACCCGCGCAACGTACCATCGCGCGCCTCCCGAGAAACTGGCGACTTGACGGGAACAGGTTTACACTCACCGACGATGTCGATGCTTTCCGAACTCCAGTCACCGGCCGATCTGCGCGGGATGGACGAGGTCCAGCTGGCCCAGCTGGCTCTCGAGATCCGCGAGACCATCATCGAGACCGTCGCGACGACCGGCGGTCACCTGGGGTCGTCCCTGGGCGTCGTGGAGCTGACGATCGCGCTCCACCGGCTGCTCGAGTCGCCCCGTGACCGGATCGTGTGGGACACGGGCCACCAGGCCTACCCGCACAAGCTCCTGACTGGCCGCCTGGAGCGCTTCGGGACGCTCCGTCAGCTCGACGGCGTCGGGGGGTTCCCGCGCCGCAGTGAATCCGCACACGATGTCTTCGATGGCGGCCACGCCGGCACCGGCCTGTCCATCGCCGAAGGCCTCGCGGAAGCGCGCGACATCCGCCACGGCCTCGAACGGATCGCGGTCGTCGTCGGCGACGCAGCGCTCATGAGCGGCCTTTCCCTTGAGGCACTCAACGACATCGGGCAGCGCCAGACCCAGATGCTCATCGTCGTCAACGACAACGAGATGTCGATCAGCCCGACCGTCGGGGCGTTCAGCAAGTACCTCTCGCAGATCAAGCTCTCGAGCGCGTGGCGCCAGAGCAAGGGTGCCTACGATCGGACCGTCGAGCGGATCCCGGTCGTGGGACCGACGACGCTCGAGTGGAGCAAGCGCCTGCGCAAGTCCGTAGTGAACTTCGCCCAGGCGGGCCAGCTCT
>Ga0302299_10001333_pt1 | contig 14830 bp, 11 predicted proteins | sample III_Fen_N3_4_FD_198795 | JGI IMG/M metagenome (GOLD analysis project Ga0302299, IMG submission 198795) | Peat permafrost microbial communities from Stordalen Mire near Abisko, Sweden - III_Fen_N3_4 | ecosystem: Environmental > Terrestrial > Soil > Wetlands > Permafrost | place: Sweden: Abisko... | reverse complement strand
CGCCCGAATCCTGCCCGAGAAGAACGCCACGCTGCAGCGCCAGCACCGCGTCGAAGGCTTCGACCTCGACGAGCTGGTCACTCTGGCGACGGAATGGGGCAACCGCCTGCGGCCGCACATGGCCGACACGACCCAGCTGGTCCAGCAGATGCTGGCTCGCGGCGAGCACATCCTGTTCGAAGGCGCGCAGGGGGCGCTGCTGGACCTCGACCACGGCAGCTATCCGTTTGTCACTTCATCGAACCCGATTGCGGGCGGTGCCTGCACCGGCGGCGGGATCGGGCCGCTCCAGGTGGACGAAGTGCTTGGCGTCATGAAGGCCTATGCCACGCGCGTCGGCGCCGGACCATTCCCGACCGAGCTGGAAGACGAAATCGGGGAAGGGATCATCGATCGCGGGCGCGAGTTCGGGACCACCACCGGGCGGCGTCGCCGGGTCGGCTGGTTCGACGCTGTGCCATTGCGCTATGCCGTCGCGGTCAACAGCTGCAGTTCCATCATGCTCAACAAGATCGACATCCTGTCCGGCCTCGACGAAGTGCTCATCTGCATGGCCTACGAGGTTGACGGCGAGCGCGTGGACTGGTGGCCCTCGGACGCGGACGTGCTGGCTCGCGCGAAGCCGGTCTACGAACGGTTCCCCGGCTGGAAGGAACCGATCCATGATTGCCGTTCCATGGCGGATCTGCCGGAGAACGCCCGCCGCTACGTCGATGCGGTGGAGCGCCTTTCGGGCGCCCCGATCTGCTTCGTCTCGGTCGGGCCGGAGCGGCATCAGACGATCGAACGATCGCCGCGACCGCTGCGACCCAAGCCGGTCACCGCACCGTTGCCGGCCGACCGATGACCCCCGGGGCGATGCCCGCCGGCGCCGCCGCTCGCGTGCCTGCCCGCCTGCTCGTTCTGGGCAGCGGCGGCCGTGAGCACGCGCTCGTCTGGAGCCTCGCCCGTGAAGCGGCCGTAGAGGCGGTACTGGTGGCCCCCGGCAGCGACGCAATCGGCGGCGAGCCGAAGGCGCGCTGTTTCCCCGCCGTGTCTGCCGTGGACGCGGCCGCCGTAGTGGCGCTGGCCACCCGCGAGAACGTGGATCTGGTCGTGGTTGGACCGGAGGCGGTTCTCGAGGCGGGCGTCGTAGATGCGCTCACCGATGCGGGCGTGCCCACGTTCGGGCCTACCCGAGCCGCGGCCCGGATCGAGTGGAGCAAGGCGTTCTGCCGCGACGTGGCCGCTGCCGCCGGCGTGCGGATGGCCCGCGGCCGCGATTTCGCCGAGCTGGAACCGGCCCTCGCCTACGCGCGTGACGAGGCCGAGCGGCCCGGGTCGCGCGGCGTCGTCATCAAGGCCGACGGCCTGATGGCGGGCAAAGGCGTGACCGTCTGCGACGACTTCGCCACTGCCGAAACGGCGCTGCGGGCCTTGTTTGCGGCCGTGAAGGGCATACCTGCGCTCCCGGCCGTGGTCATAGAAGAGCGTTTGTTCGGCGCCGAGGCCAGTCTCATCGCCCTGTGCGACGACCACGCGGCCCTGGCGCTGCCGCCGGCCCGCGATCACAAGCGGCTCCTCGACGGCGACCGTGGTCCCAACACCGGCGGCATGGGCGCCTACAGCCCCGTTCCGGATCTGCCGGAGAGCCTTTGCGCGACGCTCGTCGATGTCGTCCACCTGCCGATCCTGGCCGAGCTGGCTCGCCGCGGCGCTCCTTTCCGCGGCGCTCTCTACGCCGGCCTGATGCTCACGCCCGAGGGTCCGGTCCTGATCGAATGCAACGCCCGCTTCGGCGACCCGGAGATCCAGGCCCTGCTGCCGCGGCTCGCGGTTCCGCTCGGGCCGCTGCTCTACGGCGCCGCCCAGGGCGATCTTGCCGCCGCGGCCGCGGAGTTGGGGCTGACCGGCCGGATGCTGCCGACGACCGGCGACGCGGCTGTGGCCGTGGTGCTGGCGGCCGCGAACTACCCGGAGACGCCCCGCCGCGGCGATCTGATCTCGGGGCTGGAGGACGCGGCGCGGACCGGAGCCACGGTCTTCCATGCGGGCACGGTGCGGGCTGCCACCGGGGCCGCTGCCGTGACCGCTGCCGGCTCTGCCGGCGGCGCCGCGGGCCAATACACGACAAACGGCGGCCGCGTTCTGGCGGTGGTCGGGACCGGGCACACGCTGGCAGCCGCCCGGGCCGCCGCCGAGAAGGCCGCGGAGAAGATCGCCTGGGACGGCATGCAGCGACGCCACGACATTGCTGCCGCTCTGCCGCCGGCCGCGGCGCCGTCGGCCGCCGCATCGGGCGCCGACTGGACCAAGGGCGGATCGATCGGAGGGGACGCTTCGTGATTCCTCGCTACACCTTGCCGGAAATGGGCGCCATCTGGACCGAGCAGGCCCATTTCGAGGGCATGCTCCGCGTCGAGATCGCCGTCGCCCGCGCCGAAGTCGGCCGCGGCATGGTGCCGGCAGCCGCGGTCAAAGCGATCGAGGCTCGCGCCAGAGTCGATGTCGAGCGCATCGCCGAAATCGAGAAGACGACCGACCACGACGTGATCGCCTTCGTGAGCCAGGTCGCCGAAACGGTCGGCGAAGAAGGCCGCTACCTCCACCTCGGGCTGACCAGCAGCGACGTCGTCGACACGGCGCTCGGGCTGCAGCTCCAGGCCGCCGGCCGCCGCCTGGTCGAGGATTGCGACGCCCTGGTCGAGGCGCTCGTCGCCCGGGCCCGGGCCGAGGCAAACACCGTGATGATGGGCCGCACACATTCGGTCCATGCCGAGCCGACGACGATGGGCATGAAGATCGCCGGGTGGGCATTCGAGATCGCCCGCGACCGGACCCGCCTCGCCGCCGCGGTGGACGACTCCGCCACCGGCAAAATCTCCGGCCCGGTCGGCACGTACAGCCACCTCGAACCCGACCTGGAAGAAGAGGTGCTGGCCGAGCTGGGCCTGCACCGCGATCCGATTTCGACGCAGATCGTCCAGCGCGACCGCCATGCGGCGCTGATCGCCGCCATCGCCATCACCGGTGGCTCGCTGGAACGCATTGCCACCGAAGTCCGCAACCTCCAGCACACCGAGATCGGCGAGTTGATGGAGCCGTTCCGGTCCGGCCAGAAGGGCAGTTCGGCGATGCCCCACAAACGCAACCCGATCCTTTCCGAGCGGATCGCCGGCATGGCCCGCGTTCTACGGGGCTATGCCGCAACCGCCATGGAGAACCAGCCGCTCTGGCACGAGCGTGACATCAGCCACTCCAGCGCCGAGCGAGTGATCCTCCCCGACGCCACGATCCTTCTCGACTACATGCTCGTGAAGACGCGCGGGCTGGTCGAGCGGCTCGTCGTCCGCCCGGAGCGGATGCGCGAGAACATAGAACGCGGGCTTGGGCTCCATTGCAGCAGCCGGGTGCTGCTGGCACTGGTCGAGCAGGCGGGCCTTTCGCGCGAGGAGGCGTACGCTGTGGTCCAGCGCAACGCGCTTCGGGCCGCCGATGAGCGCCGCCAGCTGCGTGAACTGCTCGCCGCAGATCCGGACGTCGCGTCGCGGCTGTCGGACGAAACCCTTGCCGCCTGCTTCGACGAAACCCACTTCCTGCGCAACGTGGCCACCGCCATCGCCAGACTCGATCAGCTCGCTTCGGCGGGCCCCGCCCCCGATCGAAAGGAGACCGCCGATGCCGCCCGCTGAGACGATCAACCCGGGTGATCCTCGAGCTGCCGGGCCGACCCTTCACGCAGCCGCCGGGCCGATCCGTTCGGGCAAGGTTCGCGATCTCTACGAAGTGAGCGAGCGACTGTTGCTCGTCGCCAGCGATCGGCTCTCCGCTTTCGATGTCGTGCTGCCGACGCCGATTCCCGACAAGGGTCGCGTTCTGACTGGCGTCTCGCGCTACTGGTTCGGCCAGACCGCGGACATCATTCCGAACCACCTGCTGGGCACGAGTCCGGCCGATCTGCCCGCCGGGTTCACCGACGAGGCGGGCCTGCGAGAACTGCGCGGCCGGATGATGCTGTGCCGCCGGGCCCAGGTCCTGCCGGTCGAGGTCATCGTCCGCGGCTACGTGTCGGGCTCCGGCTGGAAGGACTACAAGCGCAGCGGCGCGATCTGCGGCATCAAGCTGCCGGAAGGACTGTGCGAGTCGGATAGGCTGCCCGAGCCGATCTTCACGCCGTCCACTAAGGCCGAAGTCGGACACGACGAGAACATCGGCTTCGACGCCATGGTCGAGCTGGTCGGCGCGGAACTCTCCGAACGCGTCCGAGACATCGCTCTGCGGCTATATGCCCGAGGCGCCGCCATCGCCGAGAAGTCCGGCATCCTGCTGGCCGACACCAAGTTCGAACTCGGCACCGCGCTCGACTCAGGCGAATTGCTCCTAATAGATGAAGTCATGACGCCCGACTCGAGCCGATTCTGGGACGCGGCCGAGTACGAGCCGGGCCGGGCCCAGGCAAGCTTCGACAAGCAACCCGTCCGCGACTGGCTCGAAACCCAGCCGTGGGACAAGACCTATCCGGGACCCGAGTTGCCGGCCGAGATCGTGGCCGATACTCGCCAGCGGTATGTGGCAGCCTTCGAGCGGATCACCGGGGCCGCCTTCGATCGCTACCTGCAGGAGGATGTAATCGCCCGATGAGCGACTTCCGGTATGCCGTCAACGTTCTGCCCAAGCCCGGCATTCTCGACCCGCAGGGCCGAGCCGTGGAGTTGAGCCTGCCTCATCTCCACGTCACCAACGTGTCGATGGTCCGTGTCGGGCGTCGCGTGGAGCTGACCGTGACCGCCGAAGCCGAGCCACAGGCCCGGCTCGTCGTTGACGGCCTCGCCAAGGAGCTGCTGAGCAACCCGCTCATCGAGGTCTACGCCATCGAGCTGCTCGAGGGGATATCTGCGACCACGTCGAAGGTGCCGGCGCTGTGAAAGTAGGGGTCGTCACCTTCCCCGGCTCCAACTCGGACGTTGACTCGCTCAACGCCCTGACCGTGGCCGGCGTCGAGGCCGTCACGCTGTGGCACGAGTCGCCGGATCTACAGGGAGTATCGGCGGTCATCCTGCCGGGCGGATTTGCGTACGGCGACTACATCCGGGCCGGCGTCATCGCCCGCTTCTCGCCGGTCATGGCGAGCGTCAAGGACTTCGCCGCGGCCGGGGGCTACGTGCTCGGCATTTGCAACGGCTTCCAGGTCCTGGCCGAATCCGGGCTCGTTCCCGGCGCGCTGCTGCGCAACCGCTCGCTGCGGTTCGCCGGCCGGCTGGTGAACATCAAGCCGGAGCGGCTCGACTCGCCGTTTACACGCTCCGCCACAGGCGCCCCGCTGCGGGTGCCCGTTGCCCATGGGGAGGGCTGCTACTACGCCGACGAGGCCACTCTCGACGAGCTCGAGAAGGCCGGCCAGGTCCTGTTCCGCTACGTGCACGACGACGGAACCGTTGCCTCCGACCCCGACGACGCCGCCAATCCGAACGGCTCGCTGCGCGGCATCGCGGGCGTCTGCAACTCGGCCGGAAACGTGGCCGGGCTGATGCCCCATCCGGAACGAATGTCGGAAAGCGTGATGGGCAACGACGGCGGCATGCAGCTGATCCGCTCGCTGATCGAGAGCGCGAGTGACTGGGAGAAGGCCGGGCGGCCCGCGCCGAAGACGACGAAAGTGGGATCGGGACGATGAGCGAAACGACGAACGGCCGGGCGGCGGGGGCGAGCGAGCCGTCGGTTCCTCCGCTCCATATTGCCCTCGGTGTTACGGACCAAGAGCTCGAAGTCATCCGCCAGAAGCTCGGCGGCCGCGAGCCCAACCACACGGAGCTCGCCGTCTTCAGCGTGATGTGGAGTGAGCACTGCTCGTACAAGAGCTCCAAGCCGCTCCTCAAGACGCTCCCGACCCGCGGCAACGGCATGATGGCCGGCGTCGGCGACAACGCCGGCGTGGTCCGTATCGGCGATGGGCTGGCGGTTGCGTTCAAGATCGAGAGCCACAACCACCCGTCCGCAGTCGAGCCGTATCAGGGCGCCGCGACGGGCGTCGGCGGCATCCTGCGCGATATCTTCACCATGGGCGCGCGGCCGATCGCGGTCCTCGACGCGCTCCGTTTCGGCGACCCGTCGGATCCGCGAACTCGCCACCTCGTGGACGGCATCGTCCGCGGCGTCGGCGGCTACGGCAACTGCGTCGGCGTGCCCACCGTCGGCGGCGAGCTCGTATTCGACCCGAGCTACCAGGGCAACCCACTGGTCAACGTCATGGCCATCGGCATCCTCGAAGAGCGGATGCTGATCCTGGCCGAGGCGCCGGGCCCGGGCAACTATGTCGTCCTGTTCGGCTCCACCACCGGCCGCGACGGCATCGGCGGCGCGAGCGTCCTCGCATCGGCGACGTTCCAGGATCAGGATCCGTCCAAGCGGCCCGCGGTCCAGGTCGGCGATCCGTTCGCCGAGAAGCTGCTGATCGAGGCCAGTCTCGAGCTGATCGACCGCCGTCTTGTCGTGGGTATCCAGGATCTGGGCGCCGGCGGAATCAGTTGCGCCACCTCCGAGTCGGCCGACAAGGCCGGCACCGGCATCCTGCTGGACCTCGACGCCATCCCGCGCCGCGAGCCCGGCATGGAGCCATGGGAAGTGATGATCTCCGAGTCGCAGGAGCGGATGCTGGCGACGTGCCTGCCGGAGAACTACCCCGCGGTCCGCGAAGTCTGCGAGCGGTGGGGGATCCCGATAGCGCTTGTCGGCCGCGTCACCACCGACGGCGACATCGCCATCATCGAAGGCGGCATCGGCCCGGACGGCTGCCCGAACCCGGGCGCCAGGGAAATCGCCCGCATGCCCGCCGCCGCCCTGACCAGCGACGCCATCGTCCACTACCGCCTGGCCACGCCACCGACCCGCCGCCGCGCCGCGCCGGCTCCGGGGATTCCTCTGACCGCCCATGACGGCCTACCAGAGCGGGGCATGGATCCGGCGGCGGTCCTGGCCGCTTTGCTCGGCAGCGCCAACCTGTCGAGCCGGCGCTGGGTCTACGAGCAGTACGACTCGAGCGTCCAGAGCAACACCGTCGAATGGCCCGGCCACGGCGCCGCCGTGCTGCGGGTCAAGGGCACCAAGAAGGCGCTCGTTGCCACGACGGACGGCAATCAGTCGGTCAGCGCCATCGACCCGCATCTGGGGGCGCAGCTGTCCGTGGCGGAGGCCACGCGCAACGTCTCGATCACCGGAGCGCGGCCGCTGGGCATCACCAACTGCCTCAACTACGGCAACCCGGAGCGCCCCGAGGCGTTCTGGCAGCTCCAGGAAGCGGTCCGCGGCATGGCCGAGGCCTGCCTGGCGCTGAGCGTGCCGGTGACCGGCGGCAATGTGTCGCTCTACAACGAATACCCGGGCGGCGCAATCGCTCCGACTCCGGAGATCGGCGTCGTGGGACTTCTCGACGACGTGTCAACCCTCGTCCGTCCGCCGTTCACCACCGACGGCGACGCCGTCGTCCTTGTCGGCAACAGCGTTCCGGGGATGGCCGGTTCCGCGTACGCGACGCTGGCCGGCATCTCCGCGGAGGACTCGCCACCCAGCATCGACCTCGCCCGAGAGGCGGCCTTGCAGTCGTTCATTCGCGAAGCAATCGGCCGCGGGCTGGTGGCGTCGGCCCAGGACGTCTCGGGCGGTGGCTTGGCCGTTGCCCTGGCGGAGTGCGCCATGTGGAGCGGTCTCGGGGCAAAGTTGCGGCTCGGCGTCCTCGGGTCGCCGGCGATCGAACTCTTCGGTGAGAGCCCGTCCCGGCTGGTTCTGTCGTGCCGGCCGCGCCACACCGCCGCGATCGAGCTGCTGGCGCGCCAGTTCGGGCTGGACTCCGACGTGCTCGGCACGGTCGGCGGCGATCGGTTGCGCATCGAGCTCACCGGCCAGGGAGCCACCGGAGCGGCCGAAGAGCGCGGGTCTCGCGTCGCGGACGCGCTCGACGTCTCGATCGCGGATCTCCGCCACACCTGGGATCACGGCCTCGCCCGGGCCCTCGGCGTGGAGCCCGGCCCGGTCCGCGAAACGGCAGGTGGCCCGGGCGGTTCGGCGGCAGCCTCGACCGGCGAGGCGAACTAGCCGTGTGCGGCATCTTCGGCGCGGTAACCCCGGGCACCGATGCCGCCGGGGTCGCCGCTCTTGGCGTCTTCTCCCTCCAGCACCGCGGCCAGGAATCGGCGGGCATCGCCGTCAGCGACGGTGAGCAGCTGATGCTCTACAAGGATCTGGGCTTGATCGCCCAGGTCCTCGACGAGCGGCGTCTGCCGAGCCTGCGCGGGCCGCTGGCGATCTCCCACTGCCGCTACTCGACGACCGGCTCGACGGTTTGGGAGAACGCCCAGCCAACCTTCCGGATGAGCCGGGGCCGCGCCCTGGCGGTCGGCCACAACGGCAACCTGGTCAATACCCGCGAGCTGCTGGCCCGGCTCGAGGGCGGCAAGACCCGTCTGCCGGCCACGACCGACACGGAACTCCTGACCGCACTGCTCGCCGACGATCCGTCGGGCGACACGATCCAGGCCCTCAAGAATGTCCTGCCGCACGTCAAGGGCGCCTACTCGCTGGCCATCCTCGACGAGAAGCGCGTCATCGGCGTGCGCGACCCGTTCGGCTTCCGGCCCCTCGTTCTGGGCCGTCTGGAAACCGCGGCCGACGATCCGCTGGGCGAGCACTCGGGCGGCTGGCTGATCAGCTCGGAATCGGCCGCCATCGAAGTCGCCGGCGGAATCGTCGTGCGCGACATCGAGCCCGGCGAAATCGTGGTCCTCGAAGAAGGCAAGGAGCCGGTCTCGATCCGTTTCGCCGAGGGTCACGAGCGGCTGTGTGTCTTCGAGTTGATCTACTTCGGCCGGCCGGACTCCTACATGATGGGCCGCAACCTGTACGAGTCGCGGCGCCGGATGGGCATGGCCCTGGCCATCGAATCGCCGGTCGAGGCCGACATAGTGATGCCGGTGCCCGACACCGGAGCCCCAGCTGCGGCCGGGTATGCCGAGGCGTCCGGGCTGCCGTATCGCGAGGGCATGGTCCGCAACCGCTATTCGGGCCGCACCTTTATCCAGCCGTCGCAGGGGATGCGCCAGCGCGGCGTCACGGTCAAGCTCAGCCCGCTGCGCGAGGTCGTGGCCGGCAAGCGGCTGATCGTGGTCGACGACTCGATCGTGCGCGGCACCACCACCCGCCAGATCGTGGCCCTGCTTCGCAAGGCCGGGGCGACGGAAGTCCACCTCCGGATCAGCTCGCCGCCGATCCACCATCCCTGTTTCTACGGCATCGACACGCAGATCGAAACCGAGCTGATCGCCTCGACGCATTCGGTAGACGAGATTCGCGATTTCGTCGGCGCCGATTCACTCAACTTCCTTTCGATCGACGGCGTCTTGCAGGGTCTGGATCTGCCTTACGACCGGTTCTGCTTCGCCTGCTTCGACGGCAAATACCCGGTGCCCGTTCCCTACGACACGACCCGGCACAAGTTCGTCCTGGAGGATGCCGACGGGGAACCGGTGTCGCAAGGCGAGCTTCGTCGTGAGTGAGGGTCACGGCGCCAAGTCCGGCGGGGCGTGGGACGCATACCGGGCCGCCGGTGTGGACATCGACGCGGGCGAGAAAGCCGTCGAGCTTATGCGGGCCTCGGTGGCGGCGACGCGGCGTCCCGAAGTGATCGGCGGGCTGGGCGGCTTCGCTTCGGCGATGGTCCTGCCCGCGGGCATGCGCGAGCCGGTCCTGGTCAGCTCCACCGATGGCGTCGGCACCAAGACGGCGATCGCCATGGCCCTCGGCCGCTACGACACCGTGGGCCACGACCTGGTGGCGATGTGCGCCGACGACCTGGTTTGTGCCGGCGCGGAGCCGCTCTTCTTCCTCGACTATGTGGCCGTGGGACGGGTCGTACCGGAGCGCGTCGCGGCGCTGGTCGGCTCGATCGCCGACGGTTGCAACCTTGCCGGCTGTTCGCTGATCGGTGGCGAGACGGCCGAGCACCCGGGGCTTATGGAGCACGACGAATTCGACCTCGCCGGTTTCTGCGTCGGGGTCGTGGAGCGGTCCAGGCTGATAGACGGCACTGCCGCCCACGAGGGCGATGCTTTGATCGGTATCGCATCTAACGGACTGCACTCCAACGGCTTCACGCTGGTGCGGCGCATCGTGACGGATTCCGGCCTCGATCTCGGCGAGGGCTACGACGAGTTGATCGGGCGAATCCTCGGGCCGGACACGACGCCCGAGCCGGAGACCGCCGGGCTGACCCTGGGCGAGGTTCTGCTGACCCCGACGACGATCTACTCGCTGGCAATTCTGCGCTTGAGGCGGCGGCTGAACGAGGCCGGGGCGGACCTTCTGGGCGTCTCGCATATAACCGGTGGGGGACTGCCCGGCAACATACCGCGTGTATTGCCCGAAGGCCTCGGCGCGCGCGTTCATCCCATGGTCTGGCGGATGCCGTCGGTGATGCGATTGCTGGGCGCCCTGGGCAGCCTCTCGGAAACCGAGATCCGGTCAACTTTCAACGGCGGCCTCGGGATGGTTTGCGTTGTCCCGGCCGCGGTGGTCGAGGTCGCGATCCGCAGCCTGGAGGACGACGGCCTCGAATCCTGGCGGATCGGCGAGGTGGTCGCGGTGGATCCGGGCCAGGCGCGCTACCGGGAGTCTTAGGCGAATCAAGTGGCGGCGCACCGGCGCCCTTTCGGCGAAGTTGTGGAGGAGTGGCGTGGCACACAGGATCGCGGTTGGCGTCTCGGGATCGGGCAGCAATCTGCGGGCGTTGCAGGCCGCCGCGATGCGTGGCGCGCTCGACGCGGAAATAGCCCTCGTCTTTGCCGACCGCGCATGCCCGGCCATCGATTGGGCCGTTGGGCAGGGTCTGGAGACGCTCGTCGTTCCGGCCGCCGCGCGCGGCGATGCATCGGGCCGTGCCGAAGAGGATCGGGTCCTAGCCGAGTCGCTGGTCGCCGTGGCGCCGGAGGTCGTCGTGCTGGCGGGCTACATGCGCGTCGTTGGACCGGCCATGCTGGCGGCGTTCCCGCGCCGGATGATCAACCTCCACCCGGCGCTCCTGCCCGCCTTTCCCGGTGCCCACGCCGTACGCGACGCTCTGGCAGCCGGCGTCAAGATCACCGGAGTAACCGTTCACTTCGTCGATGACTCGCTCGACGGCGGCCCGATCATCGCCCAGGACTCCGTGGCCGTTCTAGCCGGGGACACGGAAGAATCGCTGTTCGAGCGGATCCACGCAGTTGAGCACCGCCTCTTGCCGATGGCCGTGGGGATGGCGCTTGCGGGCGCCCTGACGGTCGGCGCGGATGGGCATACCGTGGCGATCGATGCGGGACGCGCCGCCGAAACGATGCCCGTGCCGCGCCGTGCGTTGCTGTCGGTCTCCGACAAGACGGGTCTGGCCGAATTTGGTGCCGGGCTGGTGCGTCTGGGCTTCGAGCTTGTTTCGACCGGCGGCACGGCCAGGGCGCTGCGGACCGCCGGTCTGCCGGTCACGGACGTGGCCGCCGTCACCGGTTTCCCGGAGATGCTCGACGGCCGCGTCAAGACGCTCCACCCGCGGGTCCACGGCGGCATCCTGGCCGATCGCCGACTGGCCTCGCATCGCGAGCAGCTGGCTGCGGCGGCGATTCAGCCGTTCGATCTGGTCGTGGTCAATCTCTATCCGTTTGCGGCCGCGGCCGAGAAGCCCGGCATCTCGTTCGACGCGCTGGTCGAGGAGATCGACATCGGCGGGCCGTCGATGGTCCGCGCGGCGGCCAAGAACCACGCGTCGGTGGCGATCGTCACTTCGCCGGCCCGCTATGAAGCCGTGCTCGCCGAGCTGGAAACCGCCGGGCAGGTGGGGGAGGGGTTGCGTTCCGCGCTGGCTGTGGAGGCGTTCCGCCACACCGGCGCGTACGACGCTCGCATCGCGGCCGAGTTGCCCGGCCGGATGGCCGCCGCCGGAGTGGCGCTGCCCGACGAGCCGGGCCTCCCCGGTTCTGCCGACCCGTATCCGCCGACGCTGGTCGTCGGCCTGGAGAAGGTCGAAACGCTCCGCTACGGCGAGAACCCGCACCAGCAGGCCGCCCGCTACCGCCGCCCCGGCACGAGCAAGTGGGCCGGACCGTTCGCCACCGGCGGCTCGATCATCCAGGGCAAGGCGCTGTCGTACAACAACGTTCTGGACGCCTCGGGAGCGGACGCCGTCGCCCGCCAGCTACGCGGCCCCGCCTGCGTCGTGATGAAGCACACCAACCCGTGCGGGGCCGCCGAAAGGGCGACGCTGCTCGAAGCGTGGCAGTCGGCGCTGGCCGGCGATCCCGTTTCCGCCTACGGAGGAGTGGTTGGGCTCACTCGCGAAGTTGACGCGGCCACGGCCGAAGCTATGGCTTCGATATTCCTCGAGGTCATCGTGGCGCCGTCCTACTCCCCGGAGGCGCTCGAGATCCTGGCTCGCAAGACGAACCTGCGGCTCCTCGAGGATCCGCTACTGGGTTCGGCGGACGTGATGCCGGCCCCGGACCCGCTCGGATCGATCCGTTTCGCGGGCGGCGGCGTGCTCGTGACCGCTGCCGACGTGATCCCCGACGATCCCACGACCTGGCGGCTGGCGACGACTCGCGCCCCGTCCGACACGGAGAAGCGCGACTTGGATCTGGCCTGGCGCCTCTGCCGGGGCGTTGTTTCCAATGCCATTGTCCTGGTCAAGGACGGGATGGAGATCGGCCTCGGTTCCGGGCAGACGAGCCGCGTCGATGCCGCCCGCCAGGCCGTCGCCAAAGCGATCGCATTCCAGGGGCCGGATGCGCTGGTCGGCGCCGCCTGCGGTTCGGACGCGTTCTACCCGTTCCCCGACGCGGTCCAGGTTTGTCTCGATGCCGGCGTGACTGCGTTCGCCCAGCCGGGCGGCTCGATCCACGACAAAGACGCGATTGCCGCGGCGGAGGCGGCCGGTGCGTCGATGCTCATTACGGGCGTGCGGCACTTCCGGCACTAGGCGGTTGCGGGATCTCAGGCGGGCGGGCCGCCGGCCTGAGAGCTAGCGGAACTCCCCGAACGTCCCGATGAGTGGGATCGCCAGCAACGCGAATATCGTCGTGTTGAGCGCGGCGTTGACCCAGACGCGGTGGTAGATCGAGCGGCCGGTATCCAGCGCAAACCAAACCGCCAATGGCGCGGCGATGGACCACCAGACCCATGACTCGCGGGTCGAGAATGCGTTGGCCACGACGATGGCCATGCACAGGCCCCAGCCGGCCATGACGGCGAAAGTGACGCTGTAGGCCCAGGACTGAAATGCGAGCGTTTGAGCGTCGGGCTTGGCGGGCCAGAACGGGCGGTCGAGCAGGCGGGCCACGACGGCGAAGACCGGCGTACCGACGATCAGCACCGCGACCCCACCCGCCACGGCCATGCCTGCAGCAACCACCAGAATCCATACCCTGAAGAACTCGAACATGCCCGCCTCCCCGCAGGTTCGCGACCGGTTCGGTGCAAAGGGGACGTCCGGTGCGCTGGCCCACAATCATGACAAATGCGGACTCGGGCGATCATCCGGGCTCGCGTGGCTGCGGCTCCAGGACGAACGCCCGCATTCAGGGCAAGCTACGCGGGATGTTTCGCCTCGAATTCGAGCTTTGCTCCTTCGCCGACCTCCGGGCGCCGGGCGTTCTGACGCGCCTGGGCCGAGCGCTCGATTCCGAGCCGTTACTCAAGCTCGATCGAATGGACACGCATGAGCCGGTGCGAAACATGATCGCCAGCGCGGAGGCCTACCTCTCCGATGGGCACGAGCTGATCGCCGGCCGGGAAGTTCTATTTGAGCGGCGGCGGTTCCCAAAGCTGAGCGGCGAGCTCAGCGCCCCTTCCTACGACGACGGCACGCCCGAGCAGCAGCATCGATTCCATGCCGAAATTGCCGACGGCGACCGGGACTGGTTGCTCGAGGCCGAGAATCTCGACAGATTCGCCGCGTGGTTCGGGAGGGTCGCGGACGGGTTCGAGGCTTGTTATGGCTACGCGGCCGACCATCAGATGGCGCATCAACAGGCCGGTGAGTTCGGCCGCCTCCGCCGCGAAAGGCGATGGGCGCCCCTGCCGCCGGGCCCCGAGAGCGACATGCATTCGGTCCGCGACGTCTACTGGCTCAACTATTTCGGGCCGGCCTATGTCGAGATGTGGGGCGGCCGGATCGGCGGTCTGGGAGCGCGCCGGGATGCCACGCCGAACGGCGGGTTGGTGGTCTGGGCCATCGAGACGCCGTTCGTGTACGAGGAGGGGATCGGTTCGTTCATGGACTATGCCTGGAAGAAGCCGTTCTACGACGCGCTGGGACTCGACACGTTCGTCAATGCCGTGAAGCCGTCGTGGGTCAGCAACGTCCCGACCCGAGCCGATCACCTGCGTCGCACCCGCGCCACCGGCTGAATTCGGGCTGGGCGGCGGTGTGCGGCCGAGCGTTCGCGGCAGAGCCGCCGGTCGCCGGCGCCCGTTGCCGCGCCGGTGCCCGTTCCGGCCGTGGTGCCCGTTGCCGGCGACGGCGCCCGTTCCGGCGACCGATCGCCGCGCCCGCCGATCACGGGCGGTCGCAGTGCCGACCTTTCTGGTCAGATGCAAACCCCCGTAGCACGAAGTCAACTAATCACGCGTAGGCGAACCGGTTGACGGGTCAGCAGCCGCATTTCACCGTGCCACACGCACGAATCTTTCCCCTCCGAACCCGATTCGGCGCCGGAATCGGTGTCCAGGGCACATTCGACTGATCTCGTGCTACCCGGGTTTGAATCTGGCAGGATCGCCCCGCCGCCCGCCCCGCGCCGCCCCGCCCCGCGCCCCGCCCCGCGCCGCCACGCGCCGCCCG
>Ga0302299_10001332_pt1 | contig 14830 bp, 11 predicted proteins | sample III_Fen_N3_4_FD_198795 | JGI IMG/M metagenome (GOLD analysis project Ga0302299, IMG submission 198795) | Peat permafrost microbial communities from Stordalen Mire near Abisko, Sweden - III_Fen_N3_4 | ecosystem: Environmental > Terrestrial > Soil > Wetlands > Permafrost | place: Sweden: Abisko... | reverse complement strand
TGGGACGGTCGATCATGCCTAGCGCCAGCACTCGATCGCGTCCGGGCGGGAGGGGTCCCGCGCTGTCGCTGGTCGGCGCAGCGGTGGCGCTCGTCCTCGCAGGGTGCAGCTCGGCGTCCAGCGTCTATGTCGGTCCCGTCGGCCAGTCCTCGGCGTCCGCCACGGGTCCGAGCGCATCCGCCTCGCCCAAGGACGGGCCGGTCGTCCCCGGGCAACCCGGTGTCGGGCGGTTCATCACGTTGCGCACCGGGGAGCTCGAGCGTCGCTTCTGGATCCACCTCCCTCTGACCGCGCCCCAGGGGCCACGCCCTGTCGTCATCGCCTACCACGACAGCGGGTCCTCGGCGACGGGGCTGGCACGCGACTCCGGGATCGACGGGGCGGCGGACCGCAACGGCGTCATCGTGGTCTTCCCCGACGCTGTGGGCGGACGCTGGTCGTCCGGCCAGGCCGGCGCCGTCCGCAAGAACGGGGGAGTCGACGACGTCGCGTTCACGCGCGACATCCTCGCGGCCCTGCCGAACATCGCCCGCGTCGACCTCAAGCGGGTCGTGGTCACCGGCATCGGCGACGGTGCGCTCATGGCTCTGCGGTTCGCGGCCGAGCGGCCGACCGACGTCACCGGAGTCGTCGCCATCCAGGGCGGACTGGTGTCCGGCCCCACCCCGACCGTGCCCAAGACGCCGATGTCCGTCGCCTTCATCCGTGGCAACGCGGACCCGTCGCTCCCGTCGGACGGCCTTCCGGAGCGTACGAACGGCGGGCCACAGCTCGGCATGCAGCAGACGCTCGACACCTACCTCAGGCTCGACGGCCTGCTCGGTGCCACGCCGACGGAGTCGGTCCTCATGCCTGACCGTGACCCCGGTGACGGCACCCGCGTCCGGCGGACGACGTGGGGACCGGGGACCGCGGGGCGCACCGTGACGCTCTACCTGGTCGACGGTGGCGGAGGTCCGTTCCCCGGCGGGGCTGCGAACACCCGTGACTTCGCCAGCATCGGACGGGTGACCCGCGATCTCAGTGCCGCGAGCGTCATCGTGCGCTTCGCCCTCGAAGTGCGCCAACCTGCCTGACAGCGACCGCTCGGTCTCTCTTGGTCACCAGATGCGCCCGTTCGAGTGGCTCTTTCGCCACGGAGCGGAACGGTGATCAGCCGTTCGGCGGAATCGCTTGAGGGCTTTGGCGTGATGGAGTGATCACCGTGACGTTGAGCGACGTAAACAGCTGGTGACAGTCACGTGACATGGGAATCCAGCATCACCCGCCGGGATTGAATCGGTGGGAACGGGATCTGAATTCCAGGCGACGTCGGGGTGGATAGGGGGCGACATGTGGAAGCGTGATTCTGCGGGCGTGGGTCGCGCGTCGACGGCCTGGTCCATGACGGCGCCACAGGTCGACCTCCGTCCCGACTCCACGGTCCTGTCACCCTCGGTACCGTCCCAGCCGCGACCCTCTGACCGTCACGAGCACGGGCGGCGTCTGGACGTCCTCCTCGACGACTTCAGCGGCCCGCGTCCGGTCGAGGCCGCGCCGTCGCTGACGGCCGACCTCGGCTCCGTCCCCGAGCAGGCCACCCCACCGCTGTCCCTGGCCGACGGGGAGACCGTCACCCCGCTCACGATGGCACCCGCTCCGGCCGTCGGCCTGTTGCGGACCCAGTGGATCGCCCGCTACACGCGATGGGTCGTCGTCGGCGACGCGGTCTCGGCCCTCCTCGGTGCCGTCGTCGCCCTCGCCGTCCGGTTCGGGCTCGTGGCGGTCGAAGGGCCCAACGAGCTCTACCTCCCGCTGTCGTTGGTGTTCCCGTGCGTGTGGGTCGCGCTGCTGGCGATGGGTCGCTCCTACGAGCCCCGCTTCATCGGCGAGGGAACCGACGAGTTCCGTCGCGTGATCGATTCGGCGGTGCGCGTGATCGCCCTGGTCGCCGTCGTCTCGTACGTGCTGAACTGGGGCTTCGCCCGCGGATACCTGGTCGTGGCGCTGCCCGTGGCGACGCTGGGGAGCCTGGCCGTGCGCGCGATCGGCCGGCGGGCGCTGAAGAACGCCCAGGCCCAGGGCCGGGCCACCCGGAGAGTGCTGGTGACCGGCACGGAGCGGGCCACCGCCGAGATGATCCGGCGGCTCCAGCAGCGCGGGGACCACCCCTTCGACGTGGTCGGTGCGCTCGTCGACCACTCGCGGAGCACGACCATCGAAGGCGTCCCCGTCGTCGGTCGGGCCGCGGACACGAGCGCGGCCGTCGTCGCCATGGGTGCGGACACGGTCGCGATCGCCGCCTGGTCGACCTTCTCCCAGAACGACCTTCGTCGGCTGTCGTGGGAGCTCGAGGACAGCCACGTCGACATCCTGGTGACGCCCAACCTCGTCGACGTCTCGGGACCGCGCATCTCGATCCGGCCCGTGGCCGGGCTGCCTCTGCTCCACGTGGAGAAGCCTGAGTTCACCGGGTTCCGGCGCGTCGCGAAGGCGTTGTTCGACCGAGGGGTCGCGCTGATCGCTCTCCTCGTCCTCTGGCCCCTGCTCCTCGTGCTCGCCATCGCGGTGCGGCTGGACTCCGAAGGCCCGGCCTTCTTCAAGCAGGAGCGGGTCGGCAAGGGTGGTCGGACCTTCACGATGGTCAAGCTGCGGTCGATGTCCGTCGATGCCGAGGACCTGCTCGAGTCCGTGGCCGGTGACAACGTGCACGCTGAGGGACCGCTGTTCAAGGCTCACAGCGACCCGCGGATCACCCGCGTCGGTGCGCTCCTGCGTCGGACCTCGCTCGACGAGCTGCCCCAGCTGTTCAACATCCTGTTCGGCCAGATGTCGCTCGTGGGCCCGAGGCCGCCCCTGCTCAGCGAGGTGGAGCAGTACGAGAGCGACGTACGCCGCCGCTTCCTCGTCAAGCCCGGGCTCACCGGCCTCTGGCAGGTCAGCGGGAGGTCGGACCTCAGCTGGGAGGACTCGGTCCGTCTCGACCTGTTCTACGTGGAGAACTGGACCTTCCTGCTCGACATCGAGATCCTCGCCCGGACCTTCCGGGCCGTGGTCGCCGCCCGCGGTGCCTACTGACCCTGCGGTCGACCAGCGCCTGAGCCCGGCGGTGTCGACCGGTTCGCCGAGTGTCGCCCTCGCGGCGGACTACCTCACGCAGCGCGGCGGCGCCGAGCGAGTCGTGCTCGCCATGTCGGCAGCCTTCCCCGAGGCAGGGATCCTCGCCGCCGCGTACGACCCCGAGTCGACGTATCCCGAGTTCGCCGACCGGCGTATCACGACGTTGTGGCCCGACAGGATCGGCGCGTTCCGCAGCGACCCCCGTCGCGCGTTTCCGGTGCTGGCTCCCACCTGGAGCCGGGCGTTGGTCGACGCCGACGTCACGGTGGTCAGCAGCAGCGGCTGGGCGCACGGCGTACGCACGACCGGACGCAAGATCGTCTACTGCCACAACCCTGCTCGGTGGCTCTACCAGCGCGACGACTACTTCCAGGGGTTCGACGGAGTCATGCGCGCGCTGCGCCCGGCGTCGGCGCCGGTGGCGCCGCTGCTGCGCCGGTGGGACAGGAAGGGCGCGCGCGACGCCGACCTCTACCTGGTCAACTCGACGTCGGTGCGGCGTCGCGTCCGCGAGGTCTACGGCATCGAGGCCGAGGTGCTCCACCCGCCCGTGATGCTGCGGCCCGACGACGCCCAGGAGCCGATCCCGGGCATCGAGCCTGGGTTCCTGCTGACGGTGTCGCGTGCACGCGGGTACAAGAACGCGGCGCTGCTGGCCGAGGCGGTCTCATCGCTTCCCGACACCCGCCTCGTGGTCGTGGGGGAGCCTCCCGAGGGCGTCGATCCTCGCCGGGTCCAGGCAGTCTCGGGGATCTCGGACGCCCAGTTGACCTGGCTCTATGCCAACGCCGAGGCGTTGCTGGCCGCGTCGCACGAGGACTTCGGGCTCACCCCGGTCGAGGCCAACACCTTCGGCACGCCCGTCGTCGCCCTGCGCTTCGGCGGCTACCTCGACTCGGTGGCCGAGGGCGTGAACGGTGTCTTCTTCGACACGGAGTCCGCGAGCTCGGTCCGCGCGGGGATCGTGGAGCTCCGCCGGTTGGGGCTCGACCGGGACCGGGTGGCCGACCACGCTCGCAGGTTCGCCCTCGGCCCCTTCGTCGCGCGCTTGCGCGAGCTCGCGACCTGACGACCGCCCGTCCGGCTCAGTCGCGACCGGCGCCGAGGTCGGCCTCGATCCAGCGCGGCATCTCGGTCAACAGGTGCTCGCGGACCGCGCGCGTCTTCAGCGCGTGGTCGTCGTGCACCGCGACGTCGAGGCGCACGCGCGGCTCGGCCGCGAGCCGTTCCTGTCCTCCGTACCGCTGGAACCGGCGGTAGTGCTCGAGCTCGACGGTGCCGACCGCCGACGTCACGCGCGTGCCGCCGCGCGCGAGCCCGGTGAGCAGTGCGTCGACGGAGCCGAGGACGCCGATGCGCACCAGCACGTCGCGGGCTGCCTGGGCGGACCGGCGCACGGTCGGACGGCTGCGCACCCAGTGCCGCGCCTTCCACGACAGCGAGGCCGTGCCTGCCGCCCGGGCGGCCGCGCCCGTGACCGACGGTCCCATGGTCGGCGGGGTCGAGGTCCAGATCAGCGGGTTCACGAGGTAGAGGGCGTCCGGGTGCACGTCGCGCGCGGCCATGAGCGAGGCCCACGATCCCGAGCAGTGGCCGATCATCACGAGCGGCACGCCGTCCGGCCGCAGGTCGCACGCGGCAACGGCCTCGCGAACGTCGCGCACGCACGCCGCGTTGTAGTACCGCGGCCCGTCCGCGTACGAACCGCCGGGCGAGTCGCCGAGGTCGTAGTGGTCGAAGCGGGTGACGCGGTGGCCGGCCCGCGCGAGGTCGCGGGCCAGCTCGACCCAGATCCGGGCCGGCCCGATGCGGTAGCTCGTCGCGGTGTCCGCCAGCACGACCGACGACCGCACGGTGGTGTCGCCCGCCGGCCGGCTCACGATCGCGAACAGGTCGCGCGGGCCCAGGCTCACCACCTCCTCGACGATCGCGCCGCCCGACAGGTACGTCGACCGGACCAGCGCCGGCGTGATCGCCGAGCGCTGCTCGGGGCAGCCGGCCGACACCGCGTCGGCCACCGCCTCGATGGTGCGCGTAGGCAGCGCCGCCTCGAGCCGCACGGTGTCGAGCCACGCCTCGGACTCCGTCGTGCGCACGGTCGTGGCGTGCAGGCCCACCGACGACGCGTCGACCTCGGCACCGGCCTGCGGCGTCTCGCGCAGCACCAGCGTCACCCGCTGCGCGGGGTCGAGGGACGGCAGCCTCATCGCTGCCAGGGAGGAGGCCGTGCGGGCGTCCACGAACGTCCCCGGTCCCTCGACGCTGCCGGGCTCGTCGTAGGGCGCGAAGCCCGAGAGCATGTGCAGGGCGCGCAGCCTGCGCAGGTGGGCGCGTCCGGAGGGCCACGGGTCCCACAGCACCAGGTGCTCGACGTCGCCGAGCAGGGGGAGCGCGTCGGCGGCGACGAGTGCGCCGAGGCGGAGGCCGACGACGGTGACCCGCTCGGCGCCGCATGCCCTCGCGTGCGCTACGGCGGACGCCACGCCCTCGCGCCACGCGACCGTCCGGTCGCCCTCGACGTCGCCGCTGTCGCCCGATCCGGGCAGGTCGACGCGCAGCGCCGCGATCCCCAGCTGCTCGAGCCGCTCGGCGAGCACGCGCAGGGCGCGGTGCGCCACGAGCTGCTCGTCGCCCACCGGGCCGACGAGGACGGCGACGGCCCGCGATCCGCCGTCGGGCACGTGCCACCACGCGAAGGTCGGGTTGCCGCCCGCGGCGAGGAACCAGCCGGAGGTCGCCGTCATGCGGTGGCTCCCGCGACCAGCACGCGGGCGGACGCCCTGCTGTTGAGGGCGCGCACGGTGCCCGACGGTGGTGTCGCCGCGTCGCCGCGGAGTCGGACACGCCGCCGGCTCCCGGGCGCGAGGTGGAACCAGGAGTCCAGCGGCTCGTGCGCGTCGAGGTCGACCGACACCCACTGCGCAAGGCCGCCCGTCGACACGTCGAGGCACCAGCCGCCCTCGTCGACGACGGCGGTCGCCGTGAGGCCGACGTCCGGCTGCGCTCCCCGCAGGTGGGTGCCGACGAGGTGCACGTGGTCGGCGACGGGCTCGCCGTCCACGAGCAACCGCGCGTGCACGGCGTCGTACTGCTGATCGCCGAAGCGGTAGGCGTGCGTAACATCGCGGAAGACCCCGAGGATGCCGTCGACGCTGACGCTGCGACCGGAGCGGGCGGGTACGTGGATCGGTGCCGACGCGAGCTCGGCCGCACGTCCTGCGCGGTCGACGAGCGTCACCTCGACAGTGGCCTCGAGCGTGGCCGGTGTGTCGTTGACGACGTGCAGCCACAGCCCGTCGAGACCCTCGTCCGTGGCGAGCAGAGCCACCGGCGTCCAGACCTGGCGCAGGGCGAGGAGCATCGACTTCGCGCGGCCGTCGACGTCGAGCAGCCCCCAGCCCGCGCCACGCACGAGGTCCCGCGCCTGCAGCACGAGACCGCCGCTGCTCCCCGATCCCGGTCGGCGCCACTCGCTGAAGACCTCGACAGCGAGGTGCGCGAGGGCCGCACGCCCGAGGTCCAGGTACGCCCCGGGATCGGCCGCGCGGACGGCGTCGGGGTCGACCTCGAACAGGTCGCGGACGTAGTGGTCTCGCACGTCCTCGAAGTCCCACGTGGATCCGTTGTCGCGAGGGATCCCAGCCTCCCAGCGGTCGCTGACCCCCGCTTCGGCGTCCGTCCAGCCCCACTCGCGCAGGCTCGAGGGCTCGGGCGGTGCGGCGAACGCCAGGCACTCGACGGCGAGGCGCACGGCCGCTCGGCGCGTCTCGTGCAGAGGGCGGCGGTAGCCCCCGACACCGAACCAGTGCGCGACACCCCTCGACGAGTGCGTCGGCAGCGGGCCGCCGGAGGGGCTCGACGTGACGTACGGCGTTCCCGGCGACGTGCGCGCGACGACGGCGGGGAAGGTCTCGACGAGCGCGCGGACCGTGCGCCGCTCGAGGGGCAGCCCCATCAACGTCGGCTGCTGCTCGGTCTCGGAGCCGCCGCTCACGACGGCGAGCGACGGCCGACCCTGCAGAGGTCGCAGCACGCCGGTGAGCTCGTCGGCGAGCTCGCGCTGGGTCTCGTCGTCGTCGGAGGGGTCGAGAGTGGCCAGCATGGAGTCCTGCCAGACGAGCAGGCCGAGCCGGTCACAGGCGTCCCAGAACTCGACGCCCTCGTAGACCGTCGTGCCCGGCACGCGCACCATCGTCGCCCCGGCTTCCGCGAGGCGCTGGAGCTGGTCGACGACTCCGTCGTGTGCCAGCGACACGGCGTCGGGAGGCGACCACACGGCTCCGCGCGCGAAGAACGGGATCCCGTTGACCCGCAAGGAGAGGAAGCCGGTCGGGTCGACGAGCTCGACCGTGCGGAACCCCACGTGGCCGAGCTCGTGCGCCACGTCGTCGACCTCGATGCGCACCTCGTGCAACGGCTGGTCGCCGTATCCCGCGGGCCACCACAGCGCGACGTCCGGAAGGTCGAGGTCGGCAGCGACGACAGACTCCCTGCCGACGACGGCGACCTCCACGCTCGCGTCGCCGACCCGCACCACCGCCGTGGCAGCGTCGTCGGACGCCCGGCGCAGGACGGCCTCGACGCGCACGTGGCCCGTCGTCCCTTCGAGGCGCGCGCTGATGTCGCGGCTCACGACGTGCGGTGATGCCATCGGTTGCAGGGTGATGGGCCGCCACGGCCCGACCGGCGCGTGGTGCGGGGCGAGGGTGGGCATCCTGCCGAGCGCGGAGGTGCGGTGCCAGCGCAGGTTGCCCGGCGCGACGAGCGAGGTGCGCCAGCGCGCACGAGGCCGCTTCTGCTCGAGCAGGGGCGTCAGCGCGGCGCAGCGGAGGACGACCACGTGGCCGCCGAGCTGCAGCTCGACGTCGGCGCCGAACGCCCGGAACATCGAGGTGCTCGAGGCCACGTGCCTGCCGTCGACCCAGACGTCCGACACCGTCGCGACGCCGTCCAGGAGCAGGCGGTGGGCGCCCGGCTCGGCGACGTCGACCGTCGTGCGCCACCACCAGTCGAGGTCGTCGTACGCCGTGGCACGCGCAGCACCGGCGCCGTCGGCCGCACGCACCGCCCCCGCCGCAGTGCCCGGCACCGTGGCCTCGAGCCAACGCAGGGCAAGGCCGTCGAGGTCGTCCGGGTGCGCGACGGTGCCGGGGGAGGTGGACGCGACATGCCACCCGTCCCCCAGCACGAGGCGCGCGTCAGCCCTCATGCCAGGCGACCACCTGGTCGAGCGCGGACTGCCAGTGGTCCGCGAGCACGACGAACGGGGTGTCGAGGTCGACGGCGCGACCCCGGGCGAGCCGGGACGCCTGCAGCTGCACGGTCTTCATGCCTCGGGACACCGCACGGAAGTCCTCGGCCGCGCCCTCGAGGGGTGCGCCGGTGCTGCGCCCGAGCCACCCGCAGAAGTCGGCCGCGAGCTGCGCGGTCGAGCCGCACTGGCGCAGCGTGCCGAAGGCGTACTTGTGAAAGGCCTCGAGGCCCTCGGCGGCGATCCACGGCGCGTCCGCGCGCAGGCGGGCGCCGAGCTCGGCCACCGGGTTGCCGACGGGGCGGCGTGCGAGGTGCTCGCCGACCAGGTCGACCGCACGGTCGACGACCGCGCGGTCGCGGCGCACACCGTCGAGGCGCACGAGCTCGACGTACGGCGGGAGCACGTCGTCGTCGTATCGGCGTCCGAGCCGGAAGACGCCGTCGAAGTCCTCGCCTGCGAGCTCGAAGTAGCCGGCGTTGTGGAAGTACCCGAGACGGCGTCGTGCGACGTCGACGTCCTGCGGAACCACGGTGGTCTTCACGTGCTCGACCCGGTAGGACACGCCCGCGGTGTCGGGCAGGCACCAGCCGTCGACCTCGACCGTGAGCAGGTTGCCGAGGGAGAGATGCTCGACGACGTGGTCGAGCACCGGGCGCCACACGTTGAGCTCGGACACCTCGATCCCGTAGAGCGTCCGCAGGTCCTCGACGGGGTACTTGAGGAACGTCCACTGGTCGCCCTCGAAGCGCGTGCTGAGCGTGCAGGCGCCCGCGGCCCCGGGGTCGAGGTCGAGGGCGTGCAGCACCTCGATCCAGAGGTCCACGTAGCAGTTGGTCTCCGTCCAGTCCCGGTCCGCCGAGTGCAGCGGGTCGGGCACGAACGTCGCTGCCGTGACGGGCAGCAGCGAGACCGCCGCCGCCGTCATGGCCACATCGCGGCCCGAACCGGCGCCGGCCAGCCGGCGGGGTCGAGGCCGTGGTGGCGGAGGAGCGCGAGAGCTATGCGCTCCATGCCGAAACCGACGCAGGCCGAGTGCGCGACCTCGCCGTCGGAGGTGCGGATCCCGAACGGTGCGCCGAAGTGGTCCTGGTGGCAGTTCGCCGACACGACCGCGGTTGCGGGCACGTCGTCGCCGTACAGCCGCACGACGAGCTCGATCTTGAGCGCCTGGTCACGCTGGTTGACCGCGAGCATCCGGCCCGCGCGGCCGAAGAACGGATCGTTCGCGACCTCGGGCTCGGCAGCGAGCCCGAGGGTGCTGAGGACGTCGAGGCCGCGCTCGATCCACGTCTCGCGATGCGCGAGGGCGTCCTCGGGCGTGCCGACGCGGACGTACTCGTGCATCCGGAACGCTTGCATCCGGGCGGGGTCCACCGAGGGCTCGTGCCGGAAGCAGTAGGAGAGCACGTCCACCACGTCACCGCCCTCGGGCAAGGTGCCGGTCAGCGTCGGGTAGACCGGGTGGCACGCGGCAGGGACGAGCACGAGCTCGCTGGGCTCGAGCTCGACGGTCCAGTCGGCGCCGCTCTCGTGCAGCGCGAGCAGCCGTGCGTGGCCCTTGTCGTCGCCGGTGAACGTGTGGATGGACCCGGTGAGGTTCGGGAAGGAGGCGAGGTAGTCGGTGCGCGCGAACACCGTGCGCGGCAGCACGGGTGGGAAGCGCAGCCGGCGTGCGCCGAGGTACGAGCCCGCGGCGACCACGACGCGGTCGATGCCGTCGACGACGTCCTCGAAGGCGCCGGACCGGCCGTAGAGCCCCTCGACGTCGGTACGCACGAGGAGACCGGCGTCGAGCAGCTCGTCGCGGAACGCGGCGCGCAGGGCGGTGTCGTCGGTCACGGTCATGGTCAGTCCTTGTGCACGAGGAGGAGCTGCGCGGTGTTGCCCGCGATGCGGTCGTTGTTGACCATGAGCGCGCCGCCGTAAGCGTCGCGGAGGAGCCGGCCCATCGCGAACGGCCCGTCCTCGCGGTAGCCGGCGATACCGACCACGAGGAGCGACCTGCCGACGATGTCGATCACGAGGGTGGACGCCGCGAGCTTCACGTTGTTCATCGCGATGGCGAAGCCGACCGACGTGAGGACGTCGTCGTCGTGGGAGACGGAGTCGAAGCGCGCCGCTGCGCCGTGGACGAGCTCGGCGAGCTGCTGGTGCTGCGTCACGACCTCGACGAGGCGCAGCGCGCCCGGAGGAGTCGTTCCCGGCTTGGAGCGTGCGGCTTTGCGCACGAAGCGTCGAGCGTTCTCCACCGCGGCGTCGGCGATCCCGAGCCACACGTGGCCCCACAGCGAGTGCGAGACCGGCAGCATCGTGCGCGCCGACATGTCGCCGTAGGTGTCGTCGAGCACGTGCGAGAGCGGGCCCTCGGAGCGGATCACGAACCCGGGGGAGCAGGTGCCGCGGAAGCCGAGCGTGTCCCACTCTCCGGTCGGCTCGAGCTCGATGTCGTCCTTGAGGCAGACGGTGAGCACCTGGTCGCTCGGCGGGCTGTCCGGGGTCGCGCGGGCGGTCACGAAGATGGCGTCGGCGTGGAGGGCGTAGGAGATCACCGGCGCGTTCTTCTCGAGGCGGTAGCGCTCGCCGACCGTCTCGACCGCGCACGAGCTCGTGCGCACGTCGCCGCCGATCCCGAGCTCCGTCGTCGCCGACGCGAGCAGCAGCTGCTCCTCCACGAGGCGCCGGCGCAGGTCGGCGAACACCGGCGAGCGGCCGTGGCGCACCAGGCAGGCCACCTGGATCTGGTGCATCGCGAAGATCATCGCGGTCGACGCGCAGTAGCGCCCGAGCTCCTCGGTCGCTCGACCGACCTCGGCGAGCGAGGCGCCCGCCCCGCCCTCCTCGACGGGGACGAGCGCCGACAGCGCGCCGATCGCCCGGAGGGCGGCGAACGCCTCGTGCGGGAAGCGGGCCTTCGCGTCCACGTCGGCCGCGGCCGGGCCGGCGACGTCGCGGGCGATCTCGGCAACCCGCTCGGACAGCGTGCGGTCTGGGGCCCGGGCGCTCATGCGTCCACCCGGATCTCGTCGATGGCCTCGACGATCGAGCCGAGGCTGCTGAACGTGGCCTTCTTGAGCAGCCGCTCGGGGAACTCGAGGTCGAACGCGTCCTCGAGGGCCAGCATGACGTTCACGCTGGCGTGCGACGTGAGGCCCGCGGCGTACAGGTCGGACTCGTTCTGGAGGCCGTCGACCGGGACGGCGAGGCGGCCGTGCTCCTCGAGCACGGTGCGGACGATGGTCGCGGTGTCGCTCACGGGTGTTCCTTCCAGGCCGGCGCCGGGACGGCGCCTGATGCAGCACGACGCAGGTCGCCGTGCAGGATGTCGGGGTCGCTCGCACCGCCGACGAGACCGACGACGGCCGCGGCCGCCTGGTCGTGCTCGTGGGTGAGCGACACGGCGAGCGCGGTGATGCCGCCCGCGGAGGCCAGCTCCGCCGCGGTGCCCGTGAGGCGCAGGTCGCACGCGCCGGACTCGTGGCGGACGACCTCGATCGAGGTCCACGGTGGGCGTGCCCCGGTGGGGCGCAGCACCTTCAGAGCCGCCTCCTTGGCGGCGAACCGGGCTGCGAGCCGCTCGGCCCGGACGCGTGGCTCGCCCGTGCTGTCCGCCTGCTCCGCGGCGGTGAAGACCCGGTCGAGGTAGCGGGTGCCGAAGGTCTCGATCGCGTCGGCGACGTCCTGGACCCGCACGAGGTCGACGCCGACGAGCGGAGTCTGTGCTCGAGCCGACGTCATGATTCCCCTTCGCCCGGGTGAACGGTCGCGCCCACACGCCACCGTAGATGACCAGACTGCCGTCACGGTGCGTGGTCACACATCAGCCGACTAGGTGACGCTCCGTGGTCCGGAGGTGCCGGTTGGCCGGTCCTGCGCCGCGGTTGCCGGACGCCGGTCACGATGCGTGCCGAGCGGCGTCGCGCTGCGTGCTCGCGTTGCTCCGTTCGTGGATGCGGCGGGTCGTCTGGCTGCTGGGGCGTCGGACGAGCGGTGCGAGACCCACGCCGTCCTGAACGGCCGTCGTCCCGGAGGGGTGACCGTGCGGACCCGACTGTGTCCCCCTCCTTCCTGCTACGGACACGACAGCGCTTTCTCCTCCTGTCCGCACCGATCGACGCGCTGCGACGTCGTCGATCTGCTCGAAGACGGCCGGAGGCGGTCCGGGACACCGAACGACTCGCCACGTAGTGAGCGCCGCACCGTCCGTCGCTCTGCTCGATCGCCTGGTCGGCCCGCCGGGACTCCCCGCGCGCGGTCGAGCGAGCTCCTCGACGGGCGCCGCTCCGTCTATCGACAGGTGCCGGCTGGCCGTCAGGGCGGCAGATGCGCGTTCGGAGTGCGCCGCCAGCTCTAGGTGAGGCGTGCCAGCTCCGCGGCCACGAGGTCAGGTGAGGGCATCGCTCGGATGTCGTCGGCGATCCCGACGGCAGCGCGCCGGAATGACTCATCGTGCAGGATCCCGCGCAGGGAGACGCCGATGGCATAGGGGGTCGCCTCGTCGGGGTGCAGTGACAGCCCGGCACCCGCGGTCGTGACGCCACGTGAGTTGCGGAACTGGTCGGCTGCCTGGGGCAGGCACAGCTGGGGAAGGCCCCCTGCGAGCGCGCCGAGCACCGTCCCGGAGCCCGCGTGCGAGACGACGGCGTTGGCGCGCGGCAGGACCTCGGTCTGCGACACGTACCGCGCCACGGTGACGTGAGGCGGCTGGGGTCCGAGGGCACCGGGGTCCCCGCCCGGGCCGACGGTCACCAGGATGCGTACGTCGAACGACCGAAGGCTCTCGATCGCTGCGCGCAGAACGGCCACCTGGTTCTGCGACTGCCCGCGGACCGTCCCGAGCGTGACGTAGACCAACCGACCACCGGGCGAAGGGAGCACTCCGGGCTTCACCGACGACGGCCCGCCGGTGTAGGAGACCGGCCGCAGCGGCTGGACCACCGGGATGTGGTCCATCGACACCGTCTGCACGGCACGAGGGCAGATGTCGAGGTAGGGCCCGACGAAGCAGCCGGCGTGCTCCGGGATGGACAGACCGTGCTCCGCCCACAGGGAGGCGAGCCGGTCGGCGGCGTCGTCGACGATGGCAACCGGTATCGCGCCTCCGAAGGCGTGGGTCACCGCCGGTATGCCCAGCAGGGCGCCGACCAGCGGGGCGGCGAGCTCGGCGTGCTCGTGGACGAGCAGCTGCGGCTGCCACGCGCGCGCGATCGGGAGCAGGTCCGCCAGCATCGCCGGGGTTGCCGCCGCCCCGAACATGCGCGGGAACACGAAACCCGCCCTGTCCTCGGGCCGAACCCCGGTCATCTCGGCATGAGTCCCCGTGACGAGCGCGCCGATGGCCGTGGCGGGCATGCCGGCCGGAATCGCCGCGATGCCTGCCTCGTTCACGAGGGCGCTGCTGTCGCCGCTGGTCGCCCAGCGGACCTCGTGGCCGAGCGCGAGGAAGGCGCGAGCGAGCGGAACCATCGGGAAGATATGGCCGTGGCCCCACGTGGAGGAGAAGAGAACACGCACGACGCCCACCACCCCTTCTCAGAAGAGCACTTTGGTGGTCCACAGCGGTGAGTGGGGGATGCTGCCGTCGGGGCGGCGGCCGGCCATCACCCGGGCGAAGTCGAGTGCGTCGAGCGTCAGAGACGGACCAGGACCCCCGGCTCGGAAGGTGCCGCCCGCCTCTCCGGTCAGCATCAGGGTGAACGGCTGTGCGTGCCGTGCCGACCAGTCCGCGACGATGTCGGCGACGACGGGACCGTCGACCCGCGGGTCGATCGTTGGTGGCTTTCCGAGGGCTCGGGCGAGGTCGAGGCGGTGCGCCCACACGTCGCGGGTGAGCACGACGGAGCACAGTTCACCCATGGTCGTGTGCGTGGGCATGCCGGTGTACCAGGACCCTGCCTGGTCCAGGGTGATCGGTGCCCATCCCAGCCATCGGGCGCGGCGGGAACGGCCGGTGACGGCACGCGGTGCGAGCTCCCCGAGGCGCGCGAGAAGTGCGGCGTCGCCCATGGCCTGCTGGTCGTTGATCTGCTTCTGGTTCATGGCGTCCAGCCCGCTGCCGCCGTGGTCCTTGCGGTGTCGCAGCCCCCACGCGTACTGACTGACGAACACGGGCATGGATCCATGGCCTTCAGCGGCGCCGACGAGGTGGGCGACCATGTCGCGCACGGTCCATCCGGTGCAGTCGGTCGGTCGCCTCCAGTCGGCGTCGGTGAGGTCCGTCAGGTCGGTGAGCAGGGCGGCATAGACGGCGCGGGCGAGCTCATCGGCGTCGCGACCCGGGGTGATGCGGCGCAGCGAGTGGGTGTCGGGTGGTGTGGCGGTCATGGGGTCCCCTTGCGTTGTCGGGCGGTACGCCGGGCGCGCGTGGCGGTGTGCTGGAGGAACATGTCCACGACGTCCTCGATGCGCCGCGACCATCGGTCCCCGGCGGGGTCGTTGGCCATCTGCTGGGCCACGAGGCCCGCGGACAGTGCGGTGCAC
>Ga0302299_10001330_pt1 | contig 14839 bp, 14 predicted proteins | sample III_Fen_N3_4_FD_198795 | JGI IMG/M metagenome (GOLD analysis project Ga0302299, IMG submission 198795) | Peat permafrost microbial communities from Stordalen Mire near Abisko, Sweden - III_Fen_N3_4 | ecosystem: Environmental > Terrestrial > Soil > Wetlands > Permafrost | place: Sweden: Abisko... | reverse complement strand
CAACCGCACCGAGGTGCCGATCCTGATCCTCGAGACCGACGTCGGCCTCGAGGGCATCGGCCTAGGGGCGCACCACGAGGTCGATCGCGTCTTCCCCGCGATCGACGGCGAGGATCCTCGCGCGGTCTCCGCCCTCTACGACCGAATGTTGAACCGGGTCTTCAAGACTGGCCACTACGGCGCCACATTCGGCTCCATCGGCGCCGTGGACATGGCCCTGTGGGACCTCAAGGCGAAGGCCAACGACGAGCCCCTGTGGAGGACCCTCGGCGGGCGGGACCGCTTCGTCAGGGGCTACGCGTCCGGGCTCGAGTTCGGGCTCGACGACGACGCCATGGTCCGACTCTACGAGCGGTTCGCCGAGCGCGGCTTCGACGGGGCGAAGGTCAAGGGGGGAAGCGATTTCGCGGGCGACCTCCGTCGGCTCCAGGCCGTCGAAGAGGTCCTGCGCAAGAACTCAACCCGTCCCGCGCTGATGTTCGACGCGAACGAGTCGTGGAACCGATCGCAGGCGGTGCGGTTCGTGAGCGAGCTCGAGGAGCACGTGGACCTCACCTGGATCGAGGAGCCGGTGCGCCGCTGGGACGCCGCCGGCCTCGCGGCCGTGCGGGCGGGGGTCAAGGCCGCCGTCGCGACCGGCGAGAACCTGACGGGCCTTGAGCAGTACCGCCCCCTCCTCGACGCCGACGCCGTCGACGTCGTGCAGGTCGGCAACGTCTGGGGCGTGACCCACTTCCTGCGCGTCGCCGCCGTGGCGCACGCGAGGGACCTTCCGGTCAGTCCCGTCGCGTTCAATTGCAACCCGATCGCCCACGCGGCGACGGCCGTCCCCAACTTCCTGACGTTCGAGGTGCAGGACCTGGGCTACCCCACGGGCCTCATCGTCGACCAGCAAATCGCCGACGGCGGGATCGTCCTCGGGGATTCGCCTGGGATGGGGATCGTCGTCGACGAGGCGGCGGTCGCCGCGATCGCGACTCGCGCCGCGCTGCCACCCGTGGGCGGCCCCAACGTGCGCCCGGACCGCGCAGGCCTGCGCCTCGTTCCGGAGCCACGCAACCCCGCCCCCGGAGGGAAGGAACGTCGCTCCGGCGGAGCCCCGGTGGACGCACCGCGATGACGGACGGGGCTCGGATGGAGCGCCACGCGCTCGTCGTGGGCGTGCGGCCGGAGAAGAGGGAGGAGTACCTCGCTCTCCATCGGGCCGTGTGGCCCCAGGTCGAACAGACCCTCCGAGGCTGCAACGTAACCAACTACTCGATCTACATCTTCGGCGACATCCTCTTCGCGTACTACGAGTACGTGGGAGAGGATCACGACGCGGACATGGCGCGCATCGGCGAAGACCCGAAGACCCGGGAGTGGTGGACCCACACCGACCCGTGCCAGGTACGGATCGCCGACGAACGCTTGCCCGGTGCGCGGTGGCAGCCGATAGACGAGGTGTGGCACCTCTCGTGAGCCTGACGCTCGACGCCCATGTTCATGTGTGGAACCGGACGACGGACCCTCAGCCCTGGATAGATCCGGCGACGATGGCTCCCATCGACCGGGACTTCTCGATGGCGGACGCCGAGAGCATGCTCGACTCCGTCGCGCTCGATCGGGCGATCGTCGTCCAATCGAGCAACAGCGTCGACGAGACGCGCAGACTGCTCGACAGCGCGACCGAGCGGATCGCGGGCGTCGTCGGATGGCTCGACCTCACCGGCGACGTTGCCCGCCAACTTGGCTCGCTCGACCCGGTCGCGCGGCGTCGACTCGTCGGCGTCCGCCACCTTGTTCACATCGATCCCGACCCCGAGTGGCTCGGGTCCGAGGCGGTTGCGCGGGGACTCGTCGCACTCGCCGCCGAGGCTCTGACCTTTGACGTCGTCGCCCGATGGTGGCAGCTCCCCCTCGTTGCCCGGGTCGCGGCCCGAGTGCCCGACCTGACATTCGTCCTCGATCACCTCGGCGGGCCGCCCCTCGGGACCGGCGACATGCGCGCATGGCAGGCCGGACTCCTCGGCCTCGCGCGCCGAGACAACGTCCTCGCGAAGTTGTCGGGGGTCGCGGGCGAGCTCGGTTCGCCCGAGTGGTCGCCCGCGGAGTGCCTCCCGGCCATCGAGGCGGCCTTCGATGCGTTCGAACCCACCCGGCTCATGTACGGCTCGGACTGGCCGCTCGTGGAAATCGTCGGCGGCGCCGCCAAGTGGCACGCGGCGGCCCGCGCCTGGGTGGCGTCCCTGGCCCCGACGGAACGCGACGCCATCTTCGGTGCGACCGCGAGCGCCACCTATCTCGGGGGCACGGAGCGGTGACGCGGGCCTACGGTGCGGGGACGGCGTCGATCGAGGGCGCGTCGGCGGCCCGGATGCCCAGCGGGATTGGGTTCGGCGGCGCGAGCGTCGGAAACCTGAGGCGGGAGATCTCCGATTCCCAGGCCGACGCCGCCATCCGCCGGGCCTGGGACCGCGGCGTCCGCTACTTCGACACAGCGCCGCACTACGGGCTCGGGCTGTCCGAGCGTCGGCTCGGGCGCACACTCCGCGACTTCCCTCGCGACGAGTTCTGCCTCTCGACGAAGGTCGGGCGACTCCTGGTTCCGCGCGACATCCCGCTCGAGCGGGACGACGACGGTTTCGCCGTTCCCGGCGACCTCGAGAGGCGGTGGGACTTCTCGGCCGCGGGCGTGCGGCGCAGCATCGCCGAGAGCGTCGAGCGCCTGGGCATCGACCGGATCGACGTCCTGTACGCGCACGACCCCGACCAGGCGTGGCCTGGCGCCGCGCGCGAGGGTCTCGCATTCCTCGCCTTGGCCAAGGCGGATGGCCTCGCGTCGGCGGTCGGCGTCGGCACCAACGCGATCGACGGGCTCGTCGCGCTGATCGACGAGGGCCTCATCGACGTGATGATGCTCGCGAATCGCCTCACCCTCCTCGATCACCGGGACGCGCTGCCGGTCGTGGCCGCGGCACGGCGCCACGGCGTGGCGATCATCGCCGCCGGGGTGTTCAACTCGGGCCTGCTCGCGACCCCGCGGCCCGTCGCCGGCGCGCGATTCGACTACCGAGAGGCGGGCGACGACGTCGTCGCCAAGGTCAACGCAATCGCGGACGTGTGCGAGTCCCACGGCGTCGATGTGCCGACCGCGGCCATCGCCTTCCCCCTCTTGCAGCCGTGCGTCGCCTCGGTCGTGCTCGGGATGCGGTCGGAGGCCGACGTCGACCAGAACCTGGACCGATACGAGACCAGCGTCCCCGCCGGGCTCTGGACCGACCTCGCCGCCGCGGGACTGATCGCCGCCGAGGCGGTGCCGGGCGCGAGCGACGAGCAACGCTCGTGAGCCGGGTGCGCGCGCTAGACCCGCGGACGCCGCCGTTCCCACCCTTGTTCGATGTGCAGGCGCATCGCTTCTTCGGCGCCGGCGACTTCCTTGCCGGCGATCGCCTCGTAGATCTCGGTGTGCCCCCTGAGCGTGAACTCGTACGCGCCGTGGAAGTCGACGCCCTGATACTGGGCGCTCTCGAGCGCCCGGCGGTAGAGGTTCTTGGCGATGTTCTCCGCGAGGCGGTTGCGCGAGATCTCCATGATCGTGAAGTGGAAGACGACGTCCTCTTGGCGGAACGCGTCGGAGTCTGTCTTGGCCTCGCGCATCACCGAGAGCGCGCGGTTAATCCGGCCGAGCTCCGCGCTCGTGCGTCGACCGGCGACCGCGCCGGCCATCTTCGCCTCGAGCGCGCTCCGAACCACCGTGAGTTCGTCCAGGACCGCAAGGGAATCGTCGCTGTCGATCATCGCCGAGAGGACCACGTGATCCAGGACGTTCCACGAGCCCGAGCGGGCCACCTGCGTACCGCGACCCTGGCCCACGTGCACGAGCCCTTTCTCCTCGAGCCTCTTGACCGACTCCCGGAGAACCGTGCGGCTCACCCCGAAGTGCTCGCACAGCGCGCCCTCGGGCGGCAGAAGCTCGCCCTCCTTGAGCTTGCCCGTGACGATCAGCTCAACGATCTCCTCGACCACGGCGACGCCGAGACGCGCCCTGGGCAACCGGCGGGACGGCTCCCACTCGGCACTCGTCGGTTCAGCCGCCATAGAGTGAACTCTAGTACGGAGGCACCGCGCCGATGCGGGTTGCGACCTCCCAGGGAGGCGCGCGAGCGCGACCCGGAAGGGCAGGTGAGATGCAGTGGCCGAGGTTGAGATGAGGCCAGCAGATGGGTGCCGGTTCGACGCGATTTCGCTCGGGGAGGTCATGCTTCGCCTCGATCCGGGCGAGCACCGGATTCGCACCGCGCGGGACTTCCACGTGTGGGAGGGCGGCGGCGAGTACAACGTGGCGCGCGGCCTCCGGCGGGCCTTCGGCTTCAGGACGGCGGTGGTGACCGCGCTCGTCGACAACGAGATCGGGCGCCTCGTCGAGGATTGCATTTTGACCGGCGGCGTCGACACGGAGTTCATCCGGTGGCTGCCGTTCGACGGGGTGGGACGCGACGCCCGCAACGGCCTCAACTTCACCGAACGCGGCTTCGGCGTGCGAGGGGCGCTCGGCGTCTCGGATCGCGGCCACACCGCGGCGTCCCTCATGGCGCCGGGCGACGTGGACTGGGATCGCATCTTCGGCGAGCTGGGTTCACGGTGGTTCCACACGGGGGGCATCTTCGCTGCGCTCTCCGACTCGGCCGCGGCCACCGTCATCGAGGCGGTCACGGCCGCGAAGCGCCACGGGACCGTGGTCTCCTACGACCTCAACTACCGTCCCAGCCTGTGGAAGGCGATCGGCGGTCAGAAGCGAGCCCAGGAGGTCAACCGCGAGATCGCCCCGCTCGTCGACGTCATGATCGGGAACGAGGAGGACTTCACAGCGTGCCTGGGGTTCGAGGTAAGGGGCTTCGATGTTGGGGCGCCTGCCGCGCACGCTGGCGCCACGCTCGACAAGGTCGAGGCCGACGCCTTCGCGGCGATGATCGACGACGTCGCGAGCACGTACTCGAACTTCTCGGTCATCGCCACGACGCTCCGAGGCGTGCGAAGCGCAACGGTGAACGACTGGAGCGCGATCGCGTGGTCGCGGGGGTCGAGAGTCATCGCGTCGACCGAGCGCCCCGGCCTCGAGATCCTCGACCGAGTCGGCGGCGGGGATTCCTTCGCCTCGGGGCTCATCTGCGGCCTGCTCGACGGCGAGGACCTCGCGACGGCGCTCGAGTACGGCGCCGCGCACGGGGCGCTCGCAATGACCACCCCTGGCGACACCTCGATGGCAACCCGCGAGGACGTCGTGCGGCTCGCGAAGGGCGGCGGTGCCCGTGTCGTTCGGTAGCGGCCGGGCCGGGGCCGACTTCGCCCCCCGCCCCTAGACTGGCCGCATGAACGAGGATCCGGACCTGAGCAACTACCGCCCCGACACGCGCGCCATCCGCGCGGGGATCGAGCGCTCGCAGCACCACGAGATGTCCGAGGGCCTCTTCATGACCCAGGGCTACGTCTACGACCGCGCGGCCGACGCCGAGGCCGCCTTCGCAGGAGAGCTGGACGTCTACATGTACGCGCGCTACGGCAACCCCACCGTGACCGCATTCCAGGAGCGCCTGCGCGCCATCGAGGGCGCCGAGGCGTGCTTCGCGACCGCGACGGGCATGGCCGCGGTCTTCACCGCGCTCGCCTCGATCCTCGTCTCCGGCGACCGGCTCGTCGCCTCGCGCGCCCTCTTCGGTTCGTCCATCCAGGTCTTCAACCTCTACTTCGCCAAGTGGGGCATCGAGGTGGAGTTCGTCGATGGCCACGTGCTCGACCAGTGGGAGGCGGCCCTCGCCCGGCCCGCGAAGGCGGTCTTCTTCGAGACGCCGACCAATCCAATGCAGGACATCGTGGACGTCCGCCGCGTCGCCGAGCTCGCCCACGCGGCCGGCGCGATCGTCATCGTCGACAACGTCTTCGCGACCCCGATCGGCCAGCGGCCCCTCGAGATGGGCGCCGACGTCGTCATCTACTCCGCGACGAAGCACATCGACGGCCAGGGCAGGGTCATGGGCGGGGCGATCCTCGGGCGCGATGAGTACGTCAACGGGCCGGTCAAGATGATGATCAGGCAGATGGGACCGACGCTCGCGCCCTTCAACGCGTGGGTCCTGCTCAAGGGCCTCGAGACGATGGCGGTGAGGGTGCGTGCGCAGGCGGCGAGCGCGCTCGCGATTGCCGAGTTCCTTGAGCGGAAGTCCGGCGTCGCGCGCGTCCTCTACCCCTTCCTCAATTCGCACCCGCAGGTTGAGCTTGCTAGGTCCCAGATGACGATCGGCGGGACGGTCGTGACGTTCGACCTCGCGCCCGCGCGGGGAGGCGACACCAAGGCCGCGGCCTTCCGCGTGATGGACGCGCTACGGCTCTTCGAGCTCTCCAACAACCTCGGCGACGCGAAGTCCATCGTCACCCACCCGGCGACGACCTTCCACCGCAGCCTCGGCCCCGACGGCCGCGCGGCCATCGGCGAGTCCGACGGGACCATCCGCCTCAGCATCGGGCTGGAGGACGTCGAGGACCTCAAGGAGGACCTCGACCGGGCGCTCGGGGCCCTCTAGCCGCGCCTCGCGCACCGGACCCCCCTGACCGGAGCCTCGCGGCCCCGCGCGCTCCCGCCGTAGGCTTGCCGCATGTTCAAGCGAAAGCAGCCGCCTCCGGCGAGCGCATTGCGCCTCGACCCCCTGATCATTCAACTCCGCGAGAAAGCGCTGACGGGTTCCATCGACGACCTCGGCCAGCGCCGCGACCCGATGCCGCCCGTCTGGCTCGGGGTGATGGAATGGATCGTCGGCGACAGCGCCGTCACGCTCGTCTCGGTGAACGACGGGGCGACCTCGCTCTACTTCAGCCAGGGCGGCGGCTTCATCGGCGCAGGCGAACACGAGCCCGTCGCCGTCGCCACCGGGCAGTTCCTGGGAGAGTGCTATATCGCGCGCGAGCAGTTCGCGCCCGCGATCGGCTTCGACTTCCCGCCGGCGGGAGTGGTGCGCTTCTACGTCCGAACCGACGGCAACGAGATCCTGACGGCGAGCGCGCCCGAGGACGAAATCCGCCAGCGCGGCCACGCCCTGTTCCGACCCTGGGCCGCCGCCCAGGCCGTCATCACCCAGATCCGCGAGCGCAGCCGCGAGGTAGGGACGGACGACCCCGCCAGTTAGCGTGCGGCCTTGAACCCCCGCAGCCGCATCGAGTTGCCGACGACGAAGAGCGACGAGCAACCCATCGCGCCTGCGGCGATCATCGGGTTGAGGACGCCGAAAGCGGCGAGGGGGATCATCGCGACGTTGTAGGCGAACGCCCAGAAGAGGTTCCCGCGGATCGTCGAGAAGGTGCGGCGCGCGAGCCGGATGGCATCCACCGCCGCCATGAGGTCACCCGAGACGATCGTCAGGTCCGAGGCCTCGCGGGCCACGTCGCTGCCCGTCCCGATCGCGATGCCAAGGTCCGCCTGCGACAGCGCGGGCGCGTCGTTGATGCCGTCGCCGACCATCGCGACGCGCTTGCCCTCGCCCTGGAGCGTCGTCACGACGTCGGCCTTCTCCCCGGGGAGCACCTCGGCGTAGACCCGGTCGATGCCGACCTCGGCCGCGACCGCCTTCGCGGAGCGCTCGTTATCGCCCGTGAGGAGCACGACCTCGAGACCCAGCCCCTTGAGGGCCGCCACTGCGGCGCGCGACGACGGCTTCATGGCGTCGCGGACCACGACGACGGCCTCGGCCGACGCGGGCGTGCGGACCGAGATGAGGGCGCCCGACGCCGGCAGGGGCGTGCGACCGGCGAAGACGGCGGTGTTGCCAAGCGCCTCGGCGGCCGAGGCGGCGTCCTCGAGCTCGGGGGCGATGGAGTCGAACATGCGGCGGGAGCCAACGCGGACCTCGCACGGCTCGCGGTCGGCGCACTCCTTGCCCTTGCCCGTGGCCTCCGGCGAGCCATCGACCGTCGCGACGACGCCTTGGCCGGCCGCGATGCGGAAGTCCTTCACCCCCCGGTGCGCCTCGACGAGCGCCGCGACCGCGCGGCCGACGGGGTGCTCCGAGTTCTTCTCGGCCGACGCGATCGCCTCGATCAGGAAGCGCCGGGCCTCGTCGTCGAAGCCGGGGGCGACGACGTCCGTCGCCACCATCCGGCCCTCGGTGACGGTCCCGGTCTTGTCGAGGATGATCACGTCGATCCGGCGGGTGGTCTCGAGGACGGGCCCGCCGCGAATGAGCGTGCCGAGCTGCGCGCCGCGCCCGGTCCCGACCATGATGGCGAGCGGCGTCGCGAGCCCGAGCGCGCACGGGCAGGAGATGATGACGACGGCCACGGCCGCCGTGAAGGCCCTGTTGACGTCGCCGGTCGCGAGCAGCCACGCGGCGAGCGTCCCCAGCGCGATGAGCACGACCGCGGGGACGAACACGCTCGCCACCCGGTCGGCGAGCCGCTGGATGTTGGCCTTGCGCGACTGGGCCTCGTCCACCATTCGCGCGATCTGCGCGAGCATCGTCTCCGAGCCCACGCGCGTCGCCTCGACGGTGAGCGCGCCGTCGGTCGCGATCGTCCCGCCGATGACGTCGTCGCCGACTCCGGCGTGGACGGGCACCGACTCCCCCGTCGCGAGCGAGGCGTCGACTGCCGCGCCCCCCGCGACGACGGTGCCGTCCGTCGCGATGGTTTCGCCCGGTCGAGTGACGAAGCGCTGTCCGACGGTGAGTTCGTCGAGCGGGATCTCGCTCCCGTCCTCAAGCCGCACGACGTTCGTCTGGACCTTGGACAAGGCGCGGATCGCGTCCCCGGCGCGCGACGTGGAACGGACCTCGATCCACTTCCCGAGGAGGATGAGGGTGACGATGACCGCGCCGGTCTCGAAGTACACGTGGCCGGACGCGAAGACGGCCGAGCCCAGCGCCGTGCCGAGGAGCACGACCGTCGACCAGGTCCAGGCGGCGCCGGTGCCGATCGTGACGAGGGTGTCCATGTTGACCGCGCCGTGGCGGGCCTGCTTGACCGTCGACCGGTGGAACGGCCACGCGGACCAGCCGACCACCGGGGTCGCAAGCGCGAACGCGACCCACTCCCAAGCGGGGGCCGCGCCCGAGCCGAACTGGAGCGCCGGCACCATGGAGATCAGCAGGAGCGGGACGGTGAGGACGGCCGCGAGCGCGAATCGGCGCCGATAGTCCGCGACGCGCGAGGCGTCCGCGGCCATGTGGGCCGCGTGCTCGTCCGCACGGCTCATCCCACCTGCGCCGTCGATGCCTCCGGTTCCGCTCGGGCGATGCGCGGAGCCGTGCTCGCCGGGGGCGACCGAGCTCGAACCTGTGGGCGCGCTCAGAACCTCGTACCCGAGGCCGGTGATCGTCGCCTTCATCGCCTCCTCGAGCGCGGCGGAGTCAACGGTCCCGTCCGGGCGCACCGTGGCGCGCTTCGTGACGAGATTGACCGTCGCCTCGCCGACGCCGTCGAGCTTGGTGAGCCCGCGCGTGATGTTGGCGACGCAACCCTGGCACGTCATTCCCCCGACGGGGAGTTCGATCGTCTGGGCCTCGGACTCGGCGGCGTGGGTTGTGGTCATGGCTTAGGAGACGACCTCGTACCCAACCTCGGCGATCGCGGCGCGGGCTGCGGCCGTGACGGCGCCGGGTGCGACGGACCCGTCGAGGGTCACGTGAGCGGAATTCGCCGCAAGGTCGACGGACGCGTCGGCCACGCCGTCGAGCCCCTTGAGCTCCTTCGTTACCGTCATGACGCAGTGGTTGCAGGTCATCCCGCCGATGGCGAGGTCCATCTCTTTCGTAGTCATGCTCCCACCGTAGGCCTTCCAGTCGACTGGAACGTCAAGCCCGGAGTCCGGTATTCCCCAACAAGGGCCGACCGACTTTCGACGCCGCCCGCAATTCCGCGCCCCAGCCCCGTGCTCACTTGCGCAATTTCGCGTTTCTGCAAGTCGGCGTTACGATAACTGCGTCCGCCCTGACCAAGGAAGTGCCATGACCACACCGCTGCACGAGGCGAAGGCCAGCCTGTTCCGCGCCCTTGGCCACCCCGTGCGGGTCCGGATCCTGGAACTCCTCCTGGATGGGCCCCGTCCCGTTCACGAACTCGTCGCCCAGATCGGGGTCGCGCCCGCAAACCTCTCCCAGCAGCTCGCGGTCCTCCGCAACGCCGGCCTCATCTCCGACGACCGGCAGGGCGGCGCGGTGACCTACGCGCTCACCTCGGCCGACACCGCGGCCCTCTTCGCATCCGCCCGCGCCCTCCTCGCAAGCCTCCTCTCGGACCAGATCGACCTCCTGCGTGAACTCGCCAACGAGGCGGGCCATACCGAGTCGGCGGGCCGGTCGTGAGCGCGTCATGAGCTGGGCAACGCGAATCCTCAAGGCGGGTCGCATCGTGCAGGACTCTCCCGCCATGCCCGCGAGCACCGTCTCCCCGCCAACGGGGACACGCGCGTCGCTTCAGATTCGGCACGTCGACGCCGGGTCGTGCAACGGGTGCGAGCTCGAGCTGTCCGGGGCGTTCTCGTCCGTGTACGACGCCGAGCAATTCGGCGCGCGACTCGTGGCCTCGCCCCGGCACGCCGACGCCCTGATCGTCACGGGCGTGGTCACGCACAACATGCGGACGGCGCTCATCGACACGGTCGCCGCGACCCCGGAGCCGCGGCTCGTCATCGCGATGGGCGACTGCGCGTGCAACGGCGGACTCTTCCGCGGGGGCTACGGCGTCGCCGGCATCGTCGAGGACTTCGTCCCCGTGGACGTGGAGCTTCGCGGCTGCCCCCCCACCCCCGACGAGATCATCGAGACGCTCCGGGGGGTCACAGGCCGGTGAAGCGCAACCACACCGGCGCGCCCGTCGCGTCAGGAACCGCAACCGCGACGCTCGGCGTACTCGGCGTCGTCGTGGGGCTCCGTGCCGTCTTCGGGGCACCCCTCCGGGCGAGCATCGGGTGGCTCGTGCCCTTCGCGGGACTCAGGGTCGACGTGGACCCGCTCGGCGGGGCCTTCATGGCCCTAACGGGCGCGGTCGCGGCCGCCGTCGGCGTCTTCGCCATCGGGTACGCGCGCCGCGAGCGCTGGGCGCGCTTCCCCTTGGTGGCGCTGCCGATCTTCGTCCTCACTCTCCTCGTCGTCCCGGCCGCTGGCTCCGTCACGACCTTCCTCTTCGCGTGGGAGGCGATGGCGCTCACCTCGCTCGCCCTCGTCCTGACCGAGCACCACCGCGCCGAGGTGCGCTCGGCCGGGCTCTTCTACGCGGTCTTGACGCAGATCGGGTTCGTGGCGATCCTCGTCGCGCTCGCGACCCTGTCGTCGGCCGCCGGCTCCGGGACCCTCGCCGGGATTCGCGCCGCAGCGGGCGACCTGAGCCCCGCGCTCCGCAGCGGGGTCTTCCTCCTCACCATCCTTGGCTTCGGGTCAAAGGCCGGCCTCCTCCCGCTCCACGCCTGGCTACCGCGCGCGCACCCGGAGGCCCCAAGCCCCGTCTCCGCGCTCATGAGCGCCGCGATGGTCAATCTCGGCATCTACGGGATCGTCCGAATCGACGTGCAAATCCTGGGCGGCGGCCCCCGCTGGTGGGGCACGACGCTCATGGTCGTCGGCGCCGCTTCCGCCGTCTTCGGCGTCCTCCAGGCCTCGGTCTCGGCCGACCTCAAGCGCCTCCTCGCGTACTCGACCACGGAGAACATGGGGCTCATCGGCATGGCGATCGGCGCCTCGATGCTGCTAGGTGCGTCGGGGCTCGCCTCCGTTGCCGCGATCGCGCTGGCCGCCGCGCTCGTCCACCTCGTCGCGCACGCCGCGTTCAAGGCCCTCGGGTTCCTCGCGGCTGGCTCCGTCCTCGCGGGCACGGGGGTGCGCGACCTCGATCGCCTCGGCGGGCTCGCGCGCCGGATGCCCTACACCACCACGCTCTTCGGGATCGCGGCCCTCGGCGCGACAGGGCTCCCGCTCGGCGCCGGGTTCGTCGGCGAGTGGCTCCTGCTCCAGAGCCTCATCCACACCCCGCAGGGCGACAACACACTCCTCTCGCTCGTGATGCCGCTTTCGATCGGCGCGCTCGCCCTGACCACCGGCCTCGGCATCGTCGCGATGGTCAAGGCCTTCGGCATCGGCTTCCTCGCCCGGCCCCGCTCGGAGGGGGCCGAGAGTGCGCGCGAGGCATCCCCGACCATGCTCGTCGGGATGGCCCTCGCCGCTGCCGGCTGCGTCGTCGTCGCCGTGGCCCCCGTCGCCCTCGGCCCCGTCCTGACGCGCGTCGCCACCACCCTCCCGAGCGTCGGCGATGGGCACGGCCCCAAGCTCGGCGCCATGCTGCGGCTCCCCGGCGCCGCCGGATCCGTTTCACCCGTGGTTCTCGCCGCGGCGCTCGCGGTCTCCGCGGCGCTCGTCCTGCTGCTCGCCCGGTGGGGCGTCCGCGCCCGGCCCGCGGCCGTCGTCCGGCCGCTCTGGGCGGGGGGAGGCCCCGCGCTCACCCCGCGCATGCAGTACACCGCGACGTCCTTCGCCGAGCCGCTTCAGCGCGTCTTCGACGACGTCCTCAGGCCGGACACCGACGTCGCCGTTACGCACGTCGCCGAGTCGCGGTACCTGATCGAGAAGATCACCTTCCGCACGGCCCAGGCCGACGCCGTGGAGGAACATCTGTACTGGCCCGTCGTGCGAGGGGTTGCGGCCGCCGCGCGGGGCGTCAGGAGGGCCCACACGGGGAGCATCCACCTCTACCTGCTCTTCGGCGCCGTTGGCCTGCTCGTCGCGATCGTTGTGGGGCGATGATGGCGCTCTCGATCGCGCTCGCGGCGCTCCAGGTCGTCATGGTCCTCCTCGGCGCTCCCCTCGTCATCGGGGCGATGCGCCAGGTCCGCGCGAGGCTCGAGGGTCGAAGGGGCGGCGGCCTCGGGCAGCCGTGGCGCGACCTTCGGAAGCTCTTCCGCAAGCAGCAGGTCACCCCAGAGGGCACCACCGTGGTCTTCCGAGCGGCCCCGTTCGTCATGCTCGGCTCGACGCTCCTGATCGCGGCGATCATCCCGGTGGTGAGCCTCGGCTCGCCGCTCGACTCTTCCGGCGACTTCGTCGCCGTGGTCGGGCTCCTCTTCCTCGGGACGGTCGCGCTCGCGCTCGCCGCCCTCGACACGGGCACGGCGTTCGGCGGCATGGGGTCGAGCAGGCAGATGACGGTGGTCGCGCTCGTCGAGCCGACCATCCTCCTCGTGCTCTTCACCCTCTCGCTCCGCGTTCACTCCGCGAACCTCGCGGCGATCGCGACCGGGACCCTCGCGAACCCGGCCCAGGCCTTCTCGCTGGGACGCGTCCTTGCGTTCGCGTCGCTCGTCATCGCCATCATCGCCGAGACGGGGCGCCTCCCCGTCGACAACCCCGCCACGCACCTCGAGCTCACGATGATTCACGAGGCCATGACGCTCGAGTACGCCGGTCCCCGGCTCGGCCTGGTGGAGTGGGCGAGCGGGATGAGGCTCACGGTGCTCCTCGTGCTCCTCGCCAACCTCTTCTTCCCTTGGGGCCTCGCGCCGGGCGAGCCCGGCGCGATCCAAGTCCTCATCGCCGTCGCCGCGATCGTCGCGAAGGTCGCCGTTCTCGCGATGGCGCTCTCTGTCGGCGAGACCTTCCTCGCCAAGTTGCGGCTGTTCCGGGTCCCCGAACTCCTCGCTGGGTCGTTCCTGTTGGGAATCCTCGCGGTGACTGCGAGCTCGTTCCTCCCGTCAGCGGGCCGCTGATGGAGGCGCGCGCATGACCACCGCCATCTACACCGGGATCCTCACCTTCGCCGCGGGCTCCTTCCTGCTCGCCGCGGTCCTCGTCGTGTGGCGGCGCGGTCTTCGGGCGACGATCAGGCTCCTCGCGTGGCAAGGAGTGGCCCTCGCGGCCATCCCCATCGCGAACGGCGTCCACCAGCGCGCCTGGATGCCGATAGCCGTCGGGGTCGTCGTCCTGGTGCTCCGGGGCGTCCTCCTTCCGCTGCTCCTCGCCCGCGCCGTGCGCGGCGAGGACGACGGCGCCCGCGAGGCAACACCGATCGTCAACACGACCGCCGCGCTCCTCGTCACCGCGGCGCTCACCATGATCGCCTACGCCGCCACGCGGCCCTTGATCGAGCACTCGCCCACACCCGGCACGAGGGCGGCGCCAGCGGCCTTCGCCGCGCTCCTCATCGCGGTCTTCGTCATGGTGAGCCGCAGGCGCGCGATGTCGCAGGCGATCGGCTTCCTCATGCTCGACAACGGAATCGCCGCCACCGCGTTCCTCATCACCGCGGGCGTGCCCCTCATCGTCGAGCTCGGGGCGTCCCTCGACATCCTCTTCGCAATGATCGTCCTCGGGGTCCTTACCGATCGCATGAGGCTGTCGTTCGGCGACACCGATCTCAACCAGCTGAGGGAGTTGCGCGACTAGTGACCGGCCTCCTGCTCCTTCCCATCGCCGCGCCGCTCGTCGCGGCCGGCCTCGCCGCGACCTTCGGGTGGCGGCGCTGGACGGCGGTCGCGACAGCGCTCTCCGCGCTTGCGATCCTCGCGACCGGCGTGGCCCTCGCGTTCTTCACGGACGGCGAGGCGGTCGTCGATCCCCATCGCCTGGTGCGCGCCGACGCCCTCACGTCGACGATGCTCCTGGTCATCGGCGCGGTCGCCACGCTCGCGTGCCTCGCGAGCATCGGGTACATCGACGCCGAGTTGGCTGAGGGGCACACGAGCCCCCAGGGCGCGCGCCTCTACGGGGTGCTCCTCCCGCTCTTCCTCGCAGCCATGGCCCTGTCCGTGATGGCCATGAGCATCGGGGTCATGTGGGTCGGCATCGAGGCGACGACGGTCGTGACGGCCTTCCTCGTCGGCCACCGCCGA
>Ga0302299_10001327_pt1 | contig 14848 bp, 14 predicted proteins | sample III_Fen_N3_4_FD_198795 | JGI IMG/M metagenome (GOLD analysis project Ga0302299, IMG submission 198795) | Peat permafrost microbial communities from Stordalen Mire near Abisko, Sweden - III_Fen_N3_4 | ecosystem: Environmental > Terrestrial > Soil > Wetlands > Permafrost | place: Sweden: Abisko... | reverse complement strand
AGGAGTGGATGAAGGAAGTGCGCGCCCTGGGCCTGCACAAAGAGATCAAGATCCTCGCCGGCATCACGCCGCTCAAGGGCGTCGGCGGCGCGCGCTACATGCAGAAGTTCGTCCCCGGCATGGACGTGCCCCAGGAGATCGTCGACCGCATGGCCGGCGTCGAGAAGGGCCCGGCGTCGCACGCGGAGGGCAAGAAGCTCGCCGTCGAGATGATCAAGGAACTGGCCGAGGTCGAAGGCGTGGCCGGCGTCCACATCATGGCCGTCGAGTGGGAAGAAGCAGTGCCCGAGATCGTGGAGACCGCCGGCCTGCTGCCGCGGCCCGCGGTCGCCTAGGAGGCGCGGATGGCCACCACCTGCACACCGAGCGCCTCGCTCAGCCGGCAAGTCACCGCCGGCTGCGACGAGAACGCCTACAAGTGCTACCAGTGCAAGAAGTGCACGTCCGGGTGTCCCGTGGCTCGCTACGCGGACATGCACCCGGCGATGATCATGCGCGCCGTCCAGCTCGGACAGTACGACCTGATCTTCGACGACCGGTTCATCTGGCTGTGCACCGGCTGCGAGACCTGCACGACCCGGTGCCCGCAGGGCATCGACATCGCGACCATCATGGACGAGCTCAAGATCATGGCCCGCAAGCAGGGCCGCATCCCCGCCGGCACGCCGTCGGCCCAGATGCTCAAGCTCAACTACGACTCGTTCGTCCGCTGGGGCCGCATGTGGGAGGTCGAGCTCATCGCCATCGACGTCCTCAAGCGGCCGAGCAGCGTCAAGAACTGGCTCACGCTCGGCCCTAAGATGATGCTCAAGGGCAAGATCAACCCCACCCTCAAGCGCGGCGACACGCTGGCCATGAAGCGCATGGTCCAGACCGCCGAGAGCATCACCAGGGCCCGTGAAGCCCAGAACGCCGGGGGTCAGTGATGACGAAGACCCTCGCCTACTACCCCGGCTGCTCGCTGCACGGCACGTCCGGCGAGTTCGACGCCAGCTTCAAGGCGACCGCCCGGGCGCTCGACCTGGTCCTCCAGGAGATCCCGGGCTGGGAGTGCTGCGGCAACACCGCGGCCCACTCCATCAACCGCCTGCTCAGCGTGGCGCTGCCCGTGAACGAGCTCGCCAAGGTCGAGCAGGACATGAAGCTCGACGCGGTGGCCGTGCCGTGCGCCGCCTGCTTCAGCCGCTTCAAGACCGGAGCCCACGAGGTCGAGGAGAGCGAGCAGACGGCGGCCGACGTGCGTGCCGTGGTCGGCCGCGCCTACAACGGCGGCGTCGCCGTCGACAACCTCATCGACGTCTACCACGACGCCGTAGGCCTCGACGAGCTCGCCGCCAAGGTGACCAGGCCGTTCGCCGGCCTCAAGGTCGCCTGCTACTACGGCTGCCTGCTCACCCGGCCGCCCAAGGTCACGCTCGCCGACGACCCCGAGTACCCGACGCACATGGACGAGGTCGCCAAGGCCATCGGCTGCGAACCCGTGGACTGGAACTACAAGACCGACTGCTGCGGCGCTTCGCTGGCGCTCACGGAGCAGGGCATCGTCGACGACCTCGTCGGCCGCATCCTCACCGACGCCAAGGCGTGCGGCGCGGAGGCCGTGATCGTCGCCTGCCCGCTCTGCCAGGTGAACCTGGACGGACGGCAGCTCGAGATCACCAAGAAGGACGCCGGCTGGCAGGGCATCCCCGTGGTGTTCCTCAGCCAGCTCGTCGGCCGCGCGATCGGCCTCGACGACAAGACGCTCGGCCTCAAGAAGCACCTCGTGGACATCATGGCGGTGATGGCGTAGGCCGTAGCACCGCCGCGTAGCCGGCCGCGGTCACGCGGCCGGCCGGCAAGGGAAGAAGCAGCAGAAGGGGCGCCGCAAGGCGCCCCTTCTGCGTGCGGCCTCAGCCCCGGGCTACGCCCGGGCGAAGCGGACAAGGCTCAGGGCTCGTACATCCAGAGCCCGATCTGGGGGGGCAGTGAACCGGGGCCTACCGTCCCCGCTACGCAGACGCCGTCCGCCGAGACCACGAGGCCGGTGCACACACCGACGTCGACCGTCGTGCGCACCCATGCGTGCGGGGCCGGGCCGAGACTCACCAGATGCATGCCACTGCCCAGTGCCGTGGACAACCAACCTGCGGCGACGACCGTGCCGCCACTCGTCAGCCACACGCGGTGCCCTGAGGCCGCGCCGCTCAAGGGCGTGTAGTGCGTGAACGTCGCGACGACGCCGGTCGCCAGCCATTTCGCGACGGCGAACTCGCTCGTGCCACCGCTCGTCGCTTCGCCGGTGGCGGCCACTTCTCCGGCCCCGTTGGTGGCGACGCTCGCCCACCCGAGGTCCAGGCCCGGCACGGCCGAGCGGAGCGCGCGGAGCTTCGCCGCCTTCGTCATGCTGAGCTTCGCCTTGAGGACGACGCCCTGCGCGTTTCCCGTCGCCGGCATCGTGGCGCCGGCGACCGCCACGCCGGCCTTGCTCACGGCGAGCGCGTGAGCCACATCGTCCTTGCTCGCGCCCCCGTCCCAGATGCGCTTCCACACGAGCGCGCCCGCCGTAGTGAAGCGCGCGAGCGCCACCTCGGTCCCCTTGTGGAGTGACGCGACGGTGCCGGCGATGAAGCAGCGGCCCTTTGCGTCCACCACGACATCGACGCCGATGTCGTTGCCGCCGCCGGGGGCGGAGAGATACCTCGTCCAGCGCAGCTTGCCCCTGGGACTGTACGCGACGAGCACGAGCTCACGGCCCTTTCCGCTGCGGTCAAGAGTGCCCAGCACGTACGCGTTGGCGTGAGAGTCGCAGGCCACAGCGAAACCCACGGCGCCGTTGGCGAACGACGTGCCGAGTCGACGAGCCCAGATGCGCTTGCCCGCGGGGCTGACCTTGATCGTCCAGATCCCGCGGCCCGTGGTCGTCCCCGTGACGTAGGCGCTGCCGTCGCGGGCCACCGCGATATCGGCCGCGTAGTCGCTGCCGAAGGGGGACGCCCCGGTCTCGAACGTCCAGCGGGCGGCCCCCGTCGGCGCGTAGCGCAGGACGACGTAGTTCCTGTCGCGATCCATTCCGTCCATGCCGGTGGCGGCGATCCAGAGGTCGCCGCCCGGGCCCCGGACCAGCACCGGGTCGCTCCTGATCTCGTAGTAGTCAATCGCCGGCGTCGGCCATAGCTTCGTCCACAGCTGATCGCCCGGAGTCGCGCTGGCCGCCAGCGCCGCCATGATGGCGATCGACCAGAACAGGCGGCTCGCGCCGGGTCTTCTCTCGGAGCGTCTCATCGTTCCCCCCATCGAATCGTCGCTGCGCGGTCTCCTCGGCATCCAGCATAGCCATGCACGTACCATCAGCCCAGTGTTGCGTGCCCTGTGCGACGCGGCTTCACGCCCCACCCGCCCGGGAGTAGAGTCCGGTGGCATCACCGGCGGAAAGAGGAGCAGTCATGGACCAGCAGCAGGGCCAGTCTCAGGAGGCGCGACCGGCGCCGGAGACACCCGGCGGCGGCGTCGTGGCCACCGGCGGGCGAGCCCTTTTGGTGTACGCGACGAAGCACGGGTCGAGCCGGGAGATCGCCGACGCGGTAGCCACCGAGCTCCGCACCGCATTCGGCGACGTGGACGTCCGCGAGGCCGGCGCGGCTCCGCCGCCCGCCGGCTACGACGCCGTCGTGGTCGGCGGCCCCATGATCATGGGCTGGCACCGCGACGCGGAGAAGTACGTGAAGCAGCATCGGGACCAGCTCGCCGGCGTCCCGTTCGCGCTGTTCGTGACCGCCGCCGCGCTGACCGAGGACGGCATGACCGACGTCCACGGCGTCCCCGTCGCCAAGGACCCCTGGCTGGTCAAGAAGCCACGCCGCGCCGACAAGCTCACGCGCAAGGAGCGCTACGCCCTCCCGTCTCATTATCTCGGGGACATCTTCAAAGCATGCGGGCCGGCGCGGCCGCGCACGGCCGCCGTGTTCGCCGGCTCGCTCGACCTCACGACGATGAACATCTTCGAGAAGCTGTTCGTGCTGTTGATCGTGGGGGTCACGCCGGGCGACGGCCGCCACTGGGACTTCGTACGCGAGTGGGCCGACGAGGCGGCGAAGACGCTCTCGGCCGGCTAGGCGCGGCGCGGGCCGGGCTCGAGCCCGCGGCCCTCGCGCACGAACAGCAGCAGGACGAGCGCCACGGCCGCCGACGCGGCCAGCGCCCACCAGGCCGGCGGATACGAGCCGGTCGCGTCGACGATGTAGCCGAAGAGCGGCGGCCCGAAGAAGATCCCCACGTTGAAGAAGGCCGCCGAGACGCCGGCCGCCGCGCCGGCCGCGGTGTGCCCGCCGGTCTCGCCGGCCAGCGTGCCCATGAGGCCGCCCCAGCCGACGGCGCCGAACCCCAGAAGGAACAACATCCCCCAGAGCGCCAGGGTGTTGCCGGGCCGCACCAGTGCGAGCAGGACGCAGGAGAGACCCGCGAGCGTCCCCATGCCGAGCAGGGCCGGCACACGCCGGCGGTGGAGCAGCCGGTCGCTCACGAGGCCGCTGAGCGGCTTGCCGAGGGCGCCGGCGAACTGGCAGAAGGCGAGCATCCCGGCGGCCGCAGCAACGCTGAAGCCCCAGTCCGAGTCCAGGAACAGCACCAGATGCGCCAGCGCGGCGAACTCGACCATGCCGAGAAAAAGCGCCGCGAGCCCCATCATCCAGATGTCGCGGGAGCGGAGTACGGCGGCGAAGCCGGGCTTGAACGCTGCCCTGTCCGTCTGCTCGTCGCCGGTCACGGCCGGCAGCCCCTGGTCGATCTCGGAGACCGGCACCGGCGCCTCATCCGTGCCGGGAGACTCGCCGGGGCGCGGATCGCGATAGAAGAGCACCGCGACCACGCAGACGACGAAGGCCAAGCCGGCGGCGAACACGAACCCGGCCTGCCAGCTGTACGCGGCGGCGAGGGCGGGCATGATCGCGGCCCCCAGCATGCCGCTCACGTTGACGGCCGACTGGTTGATGCCGACGGCCGTGGCCCGCTCCCGGGCCGGGAACCAGAGCATGATCGCCTTCACGGCCGTCGGGTAGATGAACCCGCAACCGAGGCCCGAGGCGCCGAGCAGGAGCAGCATGGTGCTGTAGCTCGGCGCCAGCGCCACCGCCCCGATGCAGACCCCGGTGACGACCGTGCCGATGAGCAGCGCGCGGCGTACGCCGATGCGGTCCACCAGCCAGCCGGCGAAGATCAGCGTCGGCGCGTACGCCACCGCCGTGGCGCTGGTCAGCCCGCCGATCTGGGCGTTGCTCAGGTGGAAGGCGTCCTTGAGGTACGGCGCCAGCGGCCCGACGCAGAGGCGCGAGAGAAAGACGACCAGGTAGGCGCACCACACCACTCCGAGGGTGACGAAGCGGTAGCGCGAGAGGCGCGCGGGCGCGGCGGCGGCGCGCGTGACGGCGGAAGATGCTGTGGCGGGGGGTTCCACGCCCCCGATTCTATCGGCTCTCGCGGGCGCGAGGCAGGCGGCGGCGCGCGCTCCCGGACACAGCGGGCGGGGCGGCGGACGGACCCTTCGTCCACCCGCCGCCCCGCTCCGGTCCTACGGCCGCCGGCAGGCAGCCGTCACTCGCTCAGCCCTGCTTCGGCGGCTTGTGCACGCCGATGCGGTTGCCCTCGCTGTCGATGAAGAAGCCGATGAAACCGACCATCTCCCCCATGTCGGTCACCGGCATCCCCACCTGACCCCCCGCGGCGACGGCGCGCTCGATCATCCCCTCGGGGTCGCCGTTGCTGTTCAGATAGATGGTGACGCCGGGCGCGCCCGGCGTCCTCATGTCGCTCTTCACAAGGTCGCCGCTCATGTCGCCCGGCTCCATCGGCAGGAGCGCGACGTCACCGTTGGCTCCGTCCATCAACGGCACCTCGGTCTGGAGTACCGCCGCGTAGAACTTGCGTGCTCTGTCCATGTCTGCGACGGGGATGTCCGCCCAGACGAACGTGTTGGCCATGAGAGCCTCACTCGTGGTTGCTTTGCGAATGAGAAAAGCATGGCCCGGAGGCGCGGAGGCAAAACGTCCGCCGCGCCGTCGGTCGACGGCGGACGCCGTCGCACGCGGCCGCTGTCCGGGCTGCGGGGTGCTGGACAGGGAGATACCTCTGTGATATCACATCGGTATCGCACAAGCGCGGCCGCGCGACCACTCGGGCGAGACCAGACTCGCCGGCGCGGCCTCCCGGAGGTGGAGCAATGTCCGCAGACCAGAAGTCCCCCACCCAAGAGCGCGAGGCACGCGTGATGAGCGGCTGGCCGATGCTCGTGGTCACGATCGCCCTGTACGTCGCCTCGGTCCTCCTCTTCTACTTCTCGTTCACCAGGCCCACGGTGACCGCCTCGGGCGGTTCCCATCCCGACTGGTGGCTCTTCGCCGGCGCCTGGGTCGCGCTCGCTGCAGCCGTCCTGCTGACCCCCGGGTTCTTCGCCATCCAGCCCAACGAGGCGCGCGTCCTGATCCTCTTCGGCGCCTACCACGGCACGTGCAAGCAGGTCGGCTTTCGCTGGGGCAACCCCTTCTACGCCAACGGGCCGACCGGGCAGACCGGCGGCCAGTCGATCTGGACGCAGAGCAAGAACAAGGGCAACGGCGACGCGGCGCAGACAGGGCCGAAGAAGCTCAAGCGCTACAAGATCAGCCTCCGCGCCCGTACGCTCAACGGCGAGAAGCTCAAGGTGAACGACAAACGCGGCAACCCGGTGGACATCGCCGCGGTGGTCGTGTGGCGCGTGGAGGACACCGCCAAGGCCGTCTTCGACGTCGACGACTACGAGACGTATGTGGCGACGCAGAGCGAGACGGCCGTCCGCCACCTCGCCAGCGCCTACCCCTACGACACAGGCGAGACGTTCGCCGACACCGAGGACGAGATCACGCTGCGCGGTAACGTGGACGAGGTCTCCGAGGCGCTGCGCGTGGAGCTGGCCGAGCGGCTCGAGCAGGCGGGCGTCACCGTGGAGCAGGCCCGCCTCACGCACCTCGCCTACGCGCCGGAGATCGCCCAGGCGATGCTCCGCCGGCAGCAGGCCGAGGCCGTGATCGCCGCGCGCCGCAAGATCGTGACCGGCGCCGTCAGCATGGTCGAGATGGCGCTCACCGACTTCACCGAGCACGGCACCGTGGCCTTTGACGACGAGCGCAAGGCCGCCATGGTCAGCAACCTTATGGTGGTGCTCTGCGGCGAGAGCCAGGTGACCCCGGTCGTGAACACCGGCACCCTGTACACGTGAGGCTGAGCCGTGAGGCTCGTGGCTGACATGACCACGATGGGAGGGTGACGTGGCGCCGTGGTTCGGCCCCAGGCGCTACGGCTGGGGACTCACGCCCATCTCCTGGCAGGGCTGGGCCCTGACCGGGGCGTACGTCGCCGCCGTGTTCGCCTTGGCCATCTTCGTGGCGACGCCGCAGCCCTGGATCTTCTGGACGCTGCTCGTGCTCGCCACCGTCGCCTACTTCCTCGTCGCCTTCCTGACGCGGCGGATGTGAGCACGATGGAGCGGACGCTGAGGCGGGCGGGCGCAGGGCTGCGGTAGGCGATGACGACGCGCAAACAGTACCTGCTGAGGATCGACCCAGCCCTGTGGGGCGAGGTAGAGAAGTGGGCCGCCGACGAGCTCCGCAGCGTCAACGCGCAGGTCGAGTACATCCTGCGCGACGCGGTGCGGAGGCGCCGCGGCGGGCGGGCCGCCGGGAACGCCGCCGCAGGCGGCGGGCGCTCCGGCGGCCCCGGCGAGTCTCGCGGCCGGGGTTCGTGACGGACGGCGGCGCGCGGCGAAGCGATACGGGGCACAGACGAGACATGGACGACCACGAAGCAGACGAACAGGGACGCACCGCCGGACACGTCCGGCGCGGGACGGCGACAGGCGATGGCGCCGCACTGCAGCTCATCGAGCTGCGGCGCCGCTATGGCGACCGCGCCGCCCTCGACGGCCTCAGCTTCGCCGTGCCGGCCGGCCAGGTCTTCGGCTTTCTCGGCCCGAACGGCGCCGGCAAGACCACGGCGATGCGGGCCATCGTCGGCGTCATGGCCCTGGACGGCGGAGAGGTACGCTGGCGCGGCGCGCCCGTCGATGACGAGGCCCGGCGGGCGTTCGGCTACATGCCCGAGGAGCGCGGCCTCTACCCCGGCATGACCGTCAGCGAGCAGTTGGAGTACCTGGGCCGCCTGTACGGCATGAGCTCGGCCGGCGCCCGGGAGTCGGCGCTGCGCTGGACGGACCGGCTGGGCGTCGCCGACAAACGTCCGGCCAAGATCGAGACGCTGTCCCAGGGCAACCAGCAACGGATCCAGCTGGCGGCCGCGCTTGTGCACGACCCCGACCTCCTGGTCCTCGACGAACCGTTCGCCGGACTCGACCCGGCCGGCGTCGACGAGATGAGTGCGGTGCTGGCGGAGCGCGCCGCGGAGGGCGCGACGGTCCTCTTCTCCAGCCACCAGCTCGACCTGGTACAGGACCTCTGCGAGGCGGTCGCCATCATCCATCGTGGGAGGCTGGTGGCGGAAGGCAGCCTCGACGAGCTGCGCGGTGGCGGGGAGCCGCGCCTTTCCGTGCGCGTGGCGGGCGACCTCGAGGGGCTGTGGACTCACGATCTCCCAGCCGCGGTCAGAGTCGCCGGCGTCAAGGCAGGCACGGTGTCCGTAGTCCTCGCCCCCGGCGCAGACACGCAACTCGTCCTCGACGTCGCCCGCGCCGCCGGCGGGGTGGAGCACTTCTCCGTCGACCGGCGCCGGCTTTCGGACGTGTTTCGGGAGGCCGTCTCCGGCCGGCTCGACGAAGCCGGACCGACCGGCGGAGGGCCGGCGGACTCGGACGGCGGAGGCGAGCGCCCGTGACCGGGTGGCTCACCACGCTCTGGCTGGTGGCCGCGCGCGAGCTCCGGCAGGGGATGCGCGCGCGATCCTTCCGCGTCGTCACCGTACTGCTCGTGGCAGCGGTGGCCGCCGCCGTCCTCATCCCGGCGGCGCTCAAAGGACACCGGACCGTGGACAAGGTCGGTGTCGTCGGCGCGGCCGGGCCCGCCGCCACCGCCACGGTCCACATCGCCTCCCGCATCACCGGCACGACGGTGCAGGTCGTCCCGTTCGGCAGTCTCGCCGCCGCGGAGGCCCAGTTGCGCGAGGGCAACCTCGCGGCCGTACTGGTCCCGGGGCGCGCGGTACTCATCGCCCGCACGCCCTCGGCCGGGTCGCCGGCGAGCGGGTCCAGCCTGAGCGGCGCCCTGGCGCTCGCCGGCGGGCTGGCGAGCGGTTCCGGCGCCGCGCCGGGCGGCAGCCTGCCCGTCCGCGGCCTGAGCCCGCCGCTCACCGCGCTGAGCGTGCGCCTCACGGGGCTCGCCGTCTCGATCGCGATCTACATCATCATCCTCATCTACGGGTCGCGCATCACGGTCGGCGTGAGCGAAGAGAAGTCGAGCCGCGTCATCGAGGTCCTGCTCGCCGCCGTGCGGCCCTCGCAGCTCCTGTACGGAAAGGTGCTCGGCCTCGGGATCCTCGCCCTGTCCCAGGCGCTGGCGATCCTCGTCACCTTCGTCGTGCTGGGATCGCTGGTGGGCTCGAGCCTCATCCACAGCGCGTCGCTTCAGGTCGTCGCCGTGGGAGCGCTGTGGATCGTCGTCGGCTACGCCTTCTACTGCACGGCTTACGCCGCGGCCGGCTCGCTGGTCAGCAAGCCTTCGGACGCCTACAACGCCTCACTCCCGGTGCAGCTGCCCCTGATCGTGTCCTACATCATCACCTTCACCGTTCTGTACGGGGACACCGTGCCCGGCTTCTACTGGTTCCTCGCCTACTTCCCACCGACCGCGCCGATCTCGATGACAGTGCTCGTCGCGGTCGGCGTCGCGCACCCGTGGCAGGTCGCGCTGTCCGTGCTGCTCTGCCTTGCGGCCACCGTCCTGATGGCGTGGATCGCGAGCAGGGTGTACGCCCGCGGCATCCTGCACGGCGGCTCCCGGCTCCGCTGGCGTCAGGCGCTGCGCAAGGACGGCTGACCGCCGCTGCGACCGCCGCGGGCTGTTGTGCTCGCCCCGCCGGCCGTGCTACATTGCCGAATCGGCAGACCGGCATGCCGGTGCAACCGGTCGAAGGCGCTCTCCAGACGAAGCTGTCTGGGGGCGCTTCTTGCGTTCAGGGCAGCGGTCGGCGACGCGAAGGGAGGCACGGCTGGAAGGACAACCACACTCACGCATCACGAACCCATGGCCGAACGAGCCACCCCGCGCGCTCGCCCTCCGCGCTGACGGCGTCCTCCGACGGCCGAGGATTGCCGCGGGCGGCCGAGGGACAAGACAGCGATACGACGAGGCGAGCCGAGGAGGCGTGATGGAGGAGTTGGCTGCGGGCATCCGGCGCTGGACGGCGCCGCACCCCGAGTATCGTCCGGCGGTCGAAGAAGTGGAGTCGTATGCGCTGGTCGCCGGCCCGGCGCTGCTGCTGGTCGACCCGCTCGTACCGGCGGAGGACGACGAGCGGCGCACGCGGGTGCTCGCCGAGCTCGACCTCCTGGCCGCGGCGGCGACCCGGGTCGAGCTGCTGGTCACGATCCCGTACCACACGCGGAGTGCGGAGGCGCTCTACGAGCGCTTCGCGCCGGAGCGCCCCACCAGGATCTGGGGCCACGCCAACGTGCGCAAGCGGCTGCGGCCGGAGACTCCGCTCGAGGCCGTACCGCCGGGCGCCGCCGGCACCGCGGCGCCCATCGCAGGCGGAGCGGCCGAGGCATACACCATCGGCCGGCCGCGGCGCAGCGAGTATCCCGTGTGGGTGCCCGAGCTGCGCGCCGTCGTGTTCGGCGACGCCGTCGTTGGCGCGCAGGGCGGCCTGCGCTTCTGGAACCAGAGCAGCGGCACCGGCGCGGACTGGTACCGGGACGTGTTCGCGCCCACGCTCGCGCCGCTGGCGGAGCGGCCCGTCGAGCACGTCCTCGTCACGCACGGGCCGCCGGTGATCGGCGACGGCCAGCGGCAGCTGGCGCTTTGCCTCGCCGCGCCGCCGGTGCGGATGTACTGACGCCGGCGGCGATCCGGGCGCCGGTGGTCGCCGTCCCTCCGGCGCCTTCAGTCCGTCGGGTGCTTCTCCTCGCGCCGTTTGCGCCACTCGACGCGCGCGAGACTGACGAGGAACCAGGCCACGCTCGCCAGCGCCGCGAACAGCACGAGGCGATAGCCGACCCGCTCGGGGGTCGAGAGGCCCGGACGACTGACGAGGAACGAGAAGCCGATGATCAGCGCCGCCACGATCAGCGCGTAGGCGAGCCGCGTGAACCCCGCCTCCACGCGGTCCATGATCGGCTTGAACTCGGTCGGCCGGATGGAGATGCGGAACTCGCCCTCCCCCGCCCGGCGCAGCACGCGCGTCAGCTGCAGCGGCAGCGCGTCGAAGAACCGCACGTAGGCGCGCCCCGAGCGCAGTGTCTGTTTGAACAGCTTCTCAGGCCCGAACTGCTGCGGCACGAGCTTCTTGGCGAAGGGCTTGGCCGCATCCACCAGCCGGAACGAGGGGTCGAGCTGCGTCGCGACCCCGTCGACCATGCCCAGCGTGGTGAGCAGGACGGTCAGCTCGGTGGGCAGGTGCAGGCGGTGCTCGCGCATCATCGAGAGCAGGCGCTCCACCATGTCGTCGAGGCCGCCGCCGTTGATCTGCGCGCGGCGGTACTGGCTCATGATCGCCCCGAGCTCGATCTCGAGCGCGGCGAGGTCGACGTGCGGCGGCGTGCCGGTCATCTGCAGCACGGCCTCGGTGGCCCCGGACGGGTCGTCGTCGAAGATCGCCAGCAGCATGTCGAACGTCGCGTCGCGGTTGCGCTCGGAGACGGTCGCCACGCGGCCGAAGTCGACGAAGGCGATGCGACCCCCGCTGAGCGCGAAGATGTTCCCCGCATGCGGGTCGGCGTGGTAGTAGCCCATCTCGAAGATCATGCGGAAGTACGCCGCGACGCCGAGTTCCACGACCCGTGCCCCGTCGACGACCTCCGTACTCCCGGCCTCGAGCGCGGTCGCGGGGGTCCCGTCCACGAAGTCCATGGTGAGCACTCGGCTGGAGGTGTGGTCCCAGTAGACCGCCGGGAAGACGACCTCGGTAGTGCCCTCGAAGGCCGCGCGGAAGCGGTCCATGGCGCGGCCCTCGTGCGTGTAGTCGAGCTCCGAGCGCAGCACCGAGGCGAACTCGTCGGCCAGCGCCGCCACGTCGAAGTCCTTACCCCACTGCGTGTGCGCGCCGACGCGGTGCGCCTGCTCCACGAGGATCTCGAGGTCCATCTCCATGGTCTCGCTGACCCCGGGGCGCTGCACCTTGACGGCGACGGCGGTGCCGTCCGGCAGGGTGGCGCGGTAGACCTGGCCGATGCTGGCCGCGGCGAGGGGGGTCTCGTCGAAGGTCGCGAACAGCTCGCCGACGGAGCCTCCGAGCTCGGCTTCGATGCGCTCCCTCATCTGCTCCCACGGGAGCGTGGGGACGTCGTCCTGGAGCTTGGCGAGCTCGGCCGCGAGGTCGGGGGTGACCAGGTCGCGACGCGTGGCCAGGAGCTGCCCTATCTTGATGAACGCCGGCCCCAGCCGCTCGAGGGCGTGACGGATGCGCACCGCCGGCGGCAGGTCCTTCTCCTTGCCGGCGGATCCTGCCGCGGGCTCGACCGCGTCCGGCGCGATGTGCTCCTCGAACGCGCTCCCCTTGAACGCGCTGAGGATGCGCTCTTCCCAGAGCACCTGCGCGATCTGCCGGTAGCGCGCGCGCCGGAGCGCGCCGCGGGTCTGCGGCGCGTCCTTGTCACGACCCATGGACTCTCCCCCTTCAGGGCGCGGCACTGCCGCGCGTCGACTGCGAGCTCAGGGTCCCTCTTCCCCGCCGGGCCTCAGTGCCCTTCCGTTCGCGGCCCGGCAGTCCCCCACTCGGGAGCGCCGCAGGCGACCCGGTTGCCGCCCTCGTCGCGCGCGCGGCGCAGCGCGCTGTCGGCCGGCGCCAGCAGGTCGTTCAGGAACTCGTGGCCGGCACAGTCCGTCCCGGCGAGACCCACGCTGGCCGTCACCGTGACGAGCTGGTCGTCCTTCCAGACGGAGAGCGACTCGACTGCCTGGCGGAGCCGCCCGGCCACCTCCTCGGCCTCGCCGGCGTCCAGGTGCGGCAGCAGCATCACGAACTCCTCGCCTCCGAAGCGGCCGACGAGGTCGAAGGCGCGCAGGATCCGTCGGCAGGCGCCGGCGACGGCGCGGATCACCTCATCGCCCACGTCGGCGCCGTACAAGTCGTTGACGAGCGCGAAGTGGTCGAGATCGAGCTTGACCAGCCACATGGGGAACCCCTGCCGCCGCGCACGCGTCATCTCCCGTTCGCCGAGCTCCAGGAACGCCTTGCGCGTCAGGAGCTCGGTCAGCGGGTCGGTGGTCGCGAGCCGCTCGACCTGGCGCAGGAGCTCGACGCTGCGGGTCACGTCGTGGAGCAGCACCGAGTGCCCGAGCAGCCTCCCCCCGCGGCTGCGGACGCCGGTGAGCGCCAGCGTGAAGTGCCGCGATTCCGGCACGGCGCCGCCGGCCTCGTCGCCGGGCAGCGTCATGGAGAGCTCCGCGACCACCGTGTCCGGCGCGCTGTCGTCCGCGGCGTGCCCGATGCTCTCCAGCAGACCGGGGTGGAACGCGAGGATCTCGGAGACCGGCCGGCCCAGCGCCTCGCTGTCGAGGTCCGGGAACAGACCGCGCGCGGCCGGGTTGAAGTCGACGATGCGGTCGTGGGTGTCGAGCACGATGACGCCGTCAGACAGCCCGTCCACCACCATCCCCCGCGCCAGCGGGGCGATGTCGAACAGGCGGTAGCGGAAGAGCGCGTAGGCCATGATGGCGCCGGAGACGCTGATCACCGCGGTCGTCGGGTTGAGCCCCGGGGCCGGCTGGATGCCGAAGACGTACAGCGTGCCGGCCGCGACCGGCAGCGCGATGGCGACGATGAGCAGAGCGTACTGCCGCCGGTAGAGCCCCTGGCGGTCGCGCCAGATCGCGTGCCCCAGCAGGACGACCGACGCGCCCAGGAGCAGGTAGACGACCGGCATGAAGAAGGCGGCCCAATACCAGCCGTAGTCCGGGACGACGACTGCCGGAGAGGTCGCCGCGTCCAGGGAGGGCGCAACGCGGAAGATGTGCGCCGGGTTGGCCAAGAAGACTGCGATGGAGACGGCGACGAACGCCGCGAGCACGGCGACGAACCACCGCGGCAGAGAGCCGTAGCCGGTATGGCGGCGCACGACCTCGAACCACACGACGGGCAGCACCGCGATACCGATGAACTCGAAGTCAGCCCAGGCCAGCTTGGCGCCGAGCGTCGGGCTGAGGATCTCGAACACGTAGCCGACGGTCCACACAAGGAAGGCGACGAGGGTCGCCGCGAACCAGGGGGCGACGGCGTCGGAACGGCTGCGCCACGTCACCACCAGGAGCGCGACGAGCACCGCCGCCGAGACCACGAGCGGTGAGATGTACAGGGCCATGTGGGGCGTCACGACGCCCTCCCGCCGGTAGACGACTCCCTCTCGCTCATCTGTATCGACCGAGGCGGCGCAGAAATGAAGGGAGGGCGCGCGCGGAGGGGAGAGTCCGCGCGCGCCCGAGGCGCCAAGGAGGCTGGGCGCCGGGGTGTGACGGACGGGCGCCGGCAGGCGACCGTCCTTCACAGGGGAGGGCTCAGGCGGCGCCGGCCGTCATCGCCTCAGCCAGGAACTGGTCGTCAAGCTCGACCCGGCCGGCGCCGGGCTGCTCCTCGAGCCGGCCGGCATCGAGCCAGATGCGCCGCGAGGCGCGGCTGGCCACCCAGGTGTCGTGGGTCACGACGATCAGCGTCTGGCCGCGCTCGCGCCAGAGCTGCT
>Ga0302299_10001326_pt1 | contig 14853 bp, 11 predicted proteins | sample III_Fen_N3_4_FD_198795 | JGI IMG/M metagenome (GOLD analysis project Ga0302299, IMG submission 198795) | Peat permafrost microbial communities from Stordalen Mire near Abisko, Sweden - III_Fen_N3_4 | ecosystem: Environmental > Terrestrial > Soil > Wetlands > Permafrost | place: Sweden: Abisko... | reverse complement strand
GGCCTACGACACCGACGACGTGCCCTACCGGCTGCTCACGCTGCTGCAGATCGTCGGGGTGCTGATCCTCGCCGCGGGCATCCCGCGCCTGTTCGACGACCAGGACAACGGCGTGGTCACCTTCGGCTACCTGGTGATGCGGGTCGGGCTGGTGTCGCAGTGGCTGCGGGCCGCGGCCGGCCACCCGGAGGGTCGGCGCACCTGCCAGCGCTACGCCGTCGGCATCAGCGTGTGCATGGCCGGCTGGCTCCTGTTGCTGCTGGTGCCGGTGCACCTGCGGGGCCTCGGGTTCGCGGTGATGATCCTGGCCGAGATCTCGGTGCCGATCTGGGCCGAGCGCACCGGTGGCACCCCCTGGCACCCGGGCCACATCGCCGAGCGGTTCGGCCTGTTCACGCTGATCGTGCTGGGCGAGTCGCTGCTGGCCGCCACCGTGGCGTTCCAGTCGGCGCTCGACGGCGAGGGGGCCGACCGGCAGCTCTACCTCGTCGCCGTCGGTGGGGTGCTCACCGTGTTCGCCATGTGGTGGGTGTACTTCTCGAAGCCGTCCGAGGACCTGCTGACGTCGAACGAGGTGGCCTTCCGCTGGGGCTACGGCCACTACCTGATCTTCGCCTCGATCGCGGCCGTGGGCGCCGGGCTCGAGGTCGGGGTCGAGGTGGCCGCCGGGCACGCCGAGCTGTCGACGATCGTGGCCGGCTCCACCGTCACCGTGCCGGTGGCGATCTACCTGCTCACCGCCTGGGTGCTGCTCGTGCTGCCGCACCGGATCGGCGCGGTCCGCACCGCGGTCTACCCGGTGGCCGCCGTCCTCGTCCTGCTCACCGCCCTCACCGCCCAACCCGTGCTGCTGACCGGCCTGGTGCTGTGCGCGCTGGTGACGGTGTCGATCGCCCGGTCGAACCAGGCCCACCGTGCCCTGGCGACCGGCTCGACAACCTGAACCGGCCGCGTCGAGGGGACCTACCTTCCTGCCGCTAGCCTCTTGCCCACGGTGACCGACCTGTCGGACACCACCCACCTCCACCTCACTCGCCCGATCGTCCCCAAGGAGAGCAATGGAACTGCCCCCGATGCCGAAGATGGCCGGTGCCACGTCGCTCGACCCGAGCACCGACATGTTTCGGCTGCTCCTCAAGGAGCGCATCGTGTTCCTCGGGTCCGAGGTCAACGACGAGGTCGCCAACTACCTGACGGCGCAGATGCTCTACCTCGAGGGTGAGGATCCGGAGAAGGACATCTGGCTCTACATCAACTCGCCGGGCGGGTCGGTCACCGCCGGCATGGCCATCTACGACACGATGCAGTTCATCCAGCCCGACGTGGCCACGATCTGCATGGGCCTGGCCGCCTCGATGGGCCAGTTCCTGCTGTGCTCGGGTGCTCCCGGCAAGCGCTACTCGCTGCCCCACGCCCGCATCATGATGCACCAGCCCTCCGGTGGCCTCCAGGGCCAGGCCTCCGACATCGCCATCCAGGCCGAGCAGATCATCTTCATCAAGCGACTCATGGCCGAGAAGATCGCCGAGCACACCGGCCAGACGGTCGAACAGGTCGAGGCCGACTCCGAGCGCGACCGCTGGTTCACCGCCGAGCAGGCCAAGGAGTACGGCATCATCGATCACGTGCGGGCCAAGCGCGGCGAGATCCTCTAGCCGCACCTCGGCCCGGCCCACCGGGTCACCCGCTCACCAACGCAGCACGAAACGCCGGCCGGGTCGCTCGACCCGGCCGGTGCGCGTCTATCGCGACGTGCCGGTGGTCTGGGTGAGATCGAAGCCGCAGTTGGCGGTGACGTAGCCCTGCACCTGGATCACCGCGGCGGCGACGTCATCGGCGCGGGCGTTCTGGGCGACCAGGGCCGATTGGAGGGCCGCCTTGATCGACGCCTCGTCCTTGCCCGCCGTGGCCACCGCATCGCTGAGCTGGGCGGCGTAGTCGACGTAGAGGTTCATGGCCGCCTCGATGTCGGCGGGTGCAACCTTCCCGGCCGATTCCAGCTGGTGCACGGCGGCGACGATCTGGGTGGCGTCACCGACGGCGAGCACGTCGCCCAGGTCGCGGGTGTCGGCCATGCGGGAGCAGTACGCCTCGGTCGAGCGAGGTGTGTCGTGCCCCGACAGCACCAGCACACCCAGGGTGACGATCAGCACCAGGACGACCGCGCCGCTGGCGATCCGGATCAGGAGTCGCCGCCGACCCGCTCCGTCGGCATCGGCCGGCGCGACCGCGGAGCCCGACGGGTCGGCGGGGGCGGGTTTCGGTGGTTTGTCGGGTGGTGGGCGCGTCACAACGGCTCCGTGAGCCCGCCCGCGGCCATGTCCGGCGAGCAGTATGACCCTGCGGGACAGCGGCGGTGCGGACCCCTCGGCGGGTGAGGCGCCGGCCGGGTTTGCCTCGTCAGGGTCGGGTGGCCTCGGCCAGGGCCCGCAACCCGTCGACCGCGTGCTCGAGCCCATCGGGATCGCGGAACAGCGCCGAGCCGGCCACGAACACGTTGGCGCCGGCCGTGGTGGCGGCCTCGATGGTGGACGGGCCGATGCCCCCGTCGACCTCGATGTCGACATCGAGGCCCCGTTCGGCGATGAGCCGGGACAGCTCGGCGACCTTCGGCTCCATGGCGGCGATGTAGGACTGGCCACCGAATCCGGGGTTGACGGTCATCACCAGCACCATGTCGACCAGGTCGAGCACGTGGGCGATCTGGGAGATCGGGGTGGCCGGGTTGACGGCCACGGCCGCGGTGGCGCCGAGGTCGCCGATGGCACCGAGCACCCGGTGCACGTGGGTGCAGGCCTCGGCGTGGACGATGAGCCGCTCGCAGCCGGCCTCGACGTAGAGGTGGGCCAGCCGGTCGGGCTCCTCGACCATCAGGTGCGCCTCGAAGGCGACGCTGACGAGCGGCCGCACCGAGGCGATCAGGTCGGGCCCGAACGTGAGGTTGGGCACGAACCGGCCGTCCATCACGTCGAAGTGCATGCGGTCGACGCCGGCCTTCTCGAGCCGGAGGCACTCCTCGCCGAAGCGGGAGAAGTCGACGGGGAGCACCGATGGCGCGATCTCGATCGGTCGCGGTTCGGGCCGGTGCGGTTCGGTGTCGGGGGTGCGGACCAGGTCGGTCATGGTTCCTCGGAGGGCGATGACGGGAGCGCGCCGACGATACCCGCCTACGCTCACCGGTGATGACGGCCCCCCTGACACCCGAGCGAGACCTCTCCGACCTGCCCGACGAGCTGCCCGACGACCTGGCTGAGCTCGACCTGCGCACGACCGCGTTGGTGGCCGGAGGTGAGGCGATCGCCCGGGACGACAGCGGTCGGGTCGTGTTCGTGCGGGGCGCGCTCCCCGACGAGCTGGTGCGGGCCACCGTCACCGAGCGTCACAAGCCGGGGAGCCCGCGGGGCTGGGCCCGGGCCCGCGTCGAACGGGTCCTCGAGCCGTCGCCCCATCGGGTCGAGCCGCCCTGCCCGGCGGTGGCCGCCGGGTGCGGTGGGTGCGACCTGCAGCACGCGGTGCCGACGTCGCAGCCGGCCATGAAGGCCGCCATGGTCGCCGACGCGCTCCGTCGCCTCGGTGGCATCGACGATCCGCCGGTGGTGGAGGGCGACGCGCTTCCCGCGGTCGGCTTCCGCACCACGGTTCGCGCCGGCGTCATCGAAGGGCGCGCCGGCTTCCGCCGTCACCACGACCACGAGCTGGTGATCCCCGAGAGCTGCATGGTCGCCCACCCCCAGCTGGACGAGCTGTTGACCCAGGGTGACTTCGCCGAGGCCACCGAGGTGACGCTGCGCATCGGTGGCGCCACCGGCGAGCGACTCGTCGTCGTCGATCCCACCGCGGCCGGGGTGATCCTGCCCAAGGACGTGCTGGTGGTGGGCAGCACGGCGCTGCGCGAGGGTCGCCGGGCCTGGATCCACGACGAGGTGGCCGGTCGCCGCTGGCGCATCTCGGCCATGTCGTTCTTCCAGACCCGCACCGACGGGGCCGAGGCGCTGGTCGCCGCCGTGGCCCGCGCCACCGGTGACGCCCTCGACGGATCCCGCCTTGTCGATGCCTACGCCGGCGTCGGGCTGCTGGCCGGCAGCCTGCTCGACGGCACGTTGCCGGCCGGGTTGGGCCACGCCGCCTCAGCGGTGGTGGTCGAGCGCTCCCCGTCCTCGATCGCCGACGCCCGTCAGAACCTCGAGCACCTCCCGGCGCGGGTCGTGAAGGCCGACGTCGACCGGTGGCGGTCCTCGCCCGCCGACCTGGTGGTCGCCGATCCGTCACGATCAGGCCTGGGCAAGAAGGCCGTCGCCGCGCTGGCCGACACCCGTGCGCCCGTTCTGGTGCTGGTCAGCTGCGATCCGGCCGCCCTCGGCCGCGACGCTAAGCTGCTGGCCGCCCAGGGCTTCCGCCTCGAACGGGCCGAGCTGGTCGACCTGTTCCCCCAGACCCACCACGTCGAGATCGTCTCCCGCTTCGTGCGCTGACCACCGAATCGGCTGATCGGGCATCCAAGACCACCGTCGGCGCCGTACCAACCACGACCTATGACGATCGAACCCCTCCAAGACGTCTCCGACGCCGTCCTCGTCATCGGCATCAGCCGGTACCAGGAGCAGTCGCTGGCCGAGGCCTACCGCCGTCACGCAGGGGCGGTCTTCGGTCTGTCGCGGCGTCTGCTCGGCAATCCCACCATGGCCGAGGAGATCGTCCAAGAGGTCTTCCTCCGCCTGTGGAACCAGCCCGAGAAGTTCGACCCCGAACGCGGGTCCCTGCGGTCCTACCTGTTGGCCCAGTGCCATGGCCGTTCGGTCGACCTGTTGCGGTCGGAGTCATCGCGTCGGAGTCGTGAGGAGCGAGACTCCCAGCGCACCGCCGAGGCCGGCTACGACCTCGAGCACGAGGTCCTCGACATCGCCGTCGCCGATCGGGTCAATGACGCCATGCGCAACCTGACCGACGACGAGCGCAGCGCCATCGAACTGGCCTACCTGGGCGGTCACACCTACCGCGAGGTCGCGTCGATGCTGGGCCAGCCCGAAGGTACGGTGAAGAGCCGGATTCGAGCCGGGCTGAAGAAGATGAGGGTCGACCTGGTCGACTCGGGCGTCGGAGGCGTCGGATGACCGAGTCGCTCAGCACCCCCGAGATCGAGGAGCTCATCGGCGCCTACGCGCTCGACGCGGTCGATCCCGACGAGCGAGAGGCCGTCGAACGCCACCTCGCCGAGTGCCCGCGTTGCCGCACCGAGCTCGCCGGCCACCTCGAGGTCGCGGCCCTGCTGGGCAACACCGGCGCACCCGCTCCCGACGGGGTGTGGACCCGCATCGCCGCGTCGCTCGAGGAGCCCCCTCCTGCGCTCCGCCTGTCGGTGGCACCGCTCGACGCCTCGCCCCGGCCCGTGCCGGAACCCGACCAGGCCACGCCTACCACCGACGGCAAGGTGGTCGATCTCGCCGTTCGGTCGACGCGGCGCGAGGTCAGTCGACGGCGTTGGATCAACCGGTCGTTGGGTGTCGCGGTCGCCGCGGCCATCGCGGTGATCGCCCTGCTCGGCGTCGAGGTCGTGCGCCAGGATCACCGCATCGATCAGATGCGGGGTGAGATCGCCGGTTCGGCCGGGCTGCAGGGCGCGATGGTCCAGGCCATGAGCGATCCGTCCAGCCACAAGATGAGCCTGGCGTCGCCCACCGGGGACGACATGTCGGCCGCCGCGGTGATGACCGAGGACGGCACCGGCTACTTCGTCGCCACGTCGATGCCGGCCCTGTCCGAGGGGCAGACCTACCAGCTCTGGGGGATCATGGCCGACGGTCAGGTGATCTCCCTCGGCGTGCTCGGCAACGATCCCCAGATGGCGGCGTTCCAGGCGACAGGCGGGCTCACCGGCCTCGCGGTCACCGAGGAGTCCAAAGGCGGCGTGCCCCAGTCCCAGAACCCCGCGGTCCTCAAGGCCTGAACGAGGCGCGTCCAGCGGGCACACTGTCGCCATGTCGTCATCGGGCCCATTGAGCGCGGAGGAGGTCGAGCGGTTCGTCACGGACGGCTTCGTTCGACTCGAGCAGGCGTTCGCGCCCTCCGATGCCCGCCTCGGCTGCGAGCGGCTGTGGACGCAGGTCCGCCGCCAGCACCCCGGGTTCGACCCCGTTCGTCGTCGCACCTGGCCAGGCCCGGTCGTGCGGGTGGCCGGGTCGGGCGCGGCGCCGTTTCGTCGAGCGGTGTCGGGCCGACGTCTCACCGGCGCCTTCGATCAGCTGGTCGGTGCAGGACGGTGGCTCCCTCCGTCGCAGCTCGGCCCGTTCCCGATCCGCTTCCCGAGCGCCGTCGACCCGACCGACACGGTGTGGCACGTCGACGCCAGCTACGACCGGGGCGGCGGCGACTGGCGACTCGACGTGTCGTCGCGTCGGCGGGCGCTGCTGATGTTCTTCCTGTTCACCGACGTCGGCCGGGCCGATGCCCCGACCCGCATGCGGGTCGGCTCGCACCTCGATGTGCCCCCGGTGCTGGTCGACCGTGGCCTCGACGGCCTCCACTTCGTCGAGGTCGTGCCCCGACTGGCCGAGATCGAGTCCCGGCCCGTGGCCCTCGCCACCGGTCGAGCCGGCGACGTCTACCTGTGCCACCCGTTCCTGGTGCACGCCGCCGATCGCAACCGGGGCCGTCGTCCCCGCGTGATCGCCACGTCGGTGCTCACCCCTCGCAGTCGGATGCGCATCGCGCCATCGAGCCGCCAGGTGGCACCGATCGAGCAGGCGGTGAAGCTCGCGCTCGGTCGCTCGCGCTGACGACCGCCGGTCGGAACGGCAGAGCCCGAGGCGTGATGCCTCGGGCTCCGGATGTTGCGTGGTACGCCCCCTGGGACTTGAACCCAGAACCTGCGGATTAAGAGTCCGATGCTCTGCCAATTGAGCTAGAGGCGCCTGAAGGGGATTGACCCTATCCGATGGGTCCGGTGCCGATCACACTCGAAACCACTGCACCGGGTGCGAGAACGGCAGCGACCGCCCGCATCCGAGATGCGAGCGGTCACTCCGATGGGGTGGCTGACGGGATTCGAACCCGCGACATCCGCGACCACAACGCGGTGCTCTAACCGAACTGAGCTACAGCCACCATGGGAGCCGACAGCATAGGCCACCGGCCGTCTGGCGCCGAACCCGGTTGACGGACGCTCGGGTGCGCTTCGGTGATGTCGTCGGCGTGCGAAACTGTCGGGTCCGCGATTCGTCGGGCAGCTGGCCTCCGTAGCTCAATTGGATAGAGCACCCGGTTTCTACCCGGGCGGTTGGGGGTTCGAATCCTCCCGGGGGCGCGGTTCTCCCGCCCGGTCACCACGGCCCGAGGAACAGGAACTGGATCACGATCGCGGTGCCGGCCTGGAAGGCCAGGTGCACCCGACGACCCCCGACTCGCAGGCCCACGAAGGCGAACGTGGCCAGGGTGAGCCAGGGGTAGAACAGCAACCAGATGCGCTCGACCTCGCCCTTGGCCAGGCCGGACAGGTCGGCCAGCACCAGCGCCACCAGCACCGGGGCCAGAGCGAGCCAGTAGCGGCCGCGCAGCCGCACGAAGGCGACCAGCACGGCGGGGCCCAGGGCAAGGGCCACCACCACCAGGTTCGACCAGACGAAGTAGGAGTAGGGCCGGGCCTGTTGGCCGATGTCGATGTCGTACTGGGCCCGCACGGCCGAGAAGCCCTGCACCAGGTCGAACCCGGCGGCCCACCACGCCAGCACCACCAGCGCGAACCCGCCGAGCCACGCGCCCATCCCGGCGAGCCGGCGCTTCCAGAGCACGCCGGCCGCCGCGGTGCAGGCCAGCAGGGGGATGGCGCCGTAGGTGAGGCTGACGGCCAGGCCGGCGACGATCCCGGCGACGGCGAAGGCCAGGTTCGATCCCCGCTTGCACCCGACGGCGAACATTGCGATCGATGCCGCGACGACCCCGGCGAAGAACCCATCGGGGGTGGTGCCGAACCAGACGGCCGAAGGCAGCAGCACCAGGAACGGCGCGACCGTGCGGGTGGACGACTCGCCGAAGACCTGTTTGGCCGCCACCAGCACCGCCGGCACCACGAGCGCTCCACCGGCCAGCACCAGGGCGGTGCGCCAGCCCGAGCCGTGCAGCCCGATCTGGTCCAAGAGGCGGAACAACGTGACCATGCCCGCCGGGTGGGAGCGGACGTGCACCGGAAACGAGCTGAGCAGCTCGCGGTCGTGGAAGAGGTCGAAGTAGGCGCGGAGCCCGTGATCCCGGACGAACGGGATCATGGCGGCGTAGTCGTCGTCCCGGGCGAGCTGGTGGGCGAGCGGCCCGTCGGACAGGGCGAGGATCACGGTCCACCCGAGCGATGCCGCCCACCCGGTGACGAGCAGCCATCGCCACCGCATGCGTCGGGCCACCAGCGGGCCGGCGGCCACGACGGCCGCGGCGTAGACCGTCGCCCCGACGAGGTTGAGGTGCCAGCGGCGTTGGAACGTGGCGAACAGGGGCGGCCACGCGAGGAAGAGGTTCTCGCCGCGACGGTAGAGGCGCCCTCCCCATTCGTGGGCACCCAGCACGACCCCGACCAGACCGGCGACGGCGACCAGCTCGAACGCCAGCTCGCGACGGACCTCTCGCCACGATGCCCGCGTGGTGCCGCGCCCGGACGGCGCGCGGCCTCCGGTCGCGGACCTCAATACACCCAGACCTGGAACCCGGGGTAGGGCTTGTGCAGACCCTTGACGTCGACGGTGAACGTCACGTAGCTGCCGTCGAGCGTGAGCGCCGACGAGAGGCGGATCGTCTGGGCGACGTCGGTCGGCGGCTGGATGCCGAACACCTCGGGGTCGAACTGGCTGATGTCGATCGGCCCGGCGCGGAGCTGGTAGGTGCCGTCCTTGGTGATGTCGACGGGCTCGGTCATGATCGGATCGAGGGTGCTGAGCTCGACGGGGATCATCTTGCCGTCGGCGCTCCGGGTGCGCTGGGCCATCGTCGGGTGGCGGCGATCGCTGCGCACCGGCGCCCCGAACGTGCGGAAGCGGGTCGACGCCACGTTGCCGACCGTGCGGGGCGGATCCTGCTTGCAGGCGGCGAGCAGCCCCAGGCACAGACCGAGGCAGAGCACGATGGCCACCAGGCGGCTCGACCGGCGTCGTGGACTCGGGATCACGTGGGACTCGAGATCAGGGGTTCGACGGCGTCGGCGTCGGCGGGGGCGCCGGTGCGCCGGTCGAGCGGCAGGGCCACGATCACCAGGAACAGCAGGAGCACCCGCACACCTGACTGGAACGCGTTCTGGCCCTGGTCCTGCACCTCGAGCATCAGCGGCAGGGTGAGCGCGGCGGCGACCCAGCGCATCGCCGAGCGACCGTTGCCGATGATCAGCGGCACCGCGGGGATCAGGAAGTACAGGTGGTGCGACCAGGTGATCGGCGCGCACAGCAGGCCGACGCACATGATCACGGTGATGGCGCCGAGGTCGTTGCCCCGGTCGAACGCGAGGCGGGCCCGCCAGATGCCGACGGCCACCAGGGCGACGCAGATCGCGACCCACAGGATCGACTGCAAGCCGTTGGCGATCGGGAGCCAGGTGAGCACGCGGCGCAGGCTGTTGCTGTAGCCCGAGTCGAGGCCGCCGACGCGACTGGTGTCGAAGAGGACGTCGGTCCAGTAGCTGTGCGAATCCGACGGGTAGAGCACCCAGGCCACGAGGCTGGCCGCGACGAAGGTGGCGACGGCGGTGACGATGGCCCGACCCCGACGGGCGACGCCGAAGTAGAACACGGCGATCATCGGGGTGAGCTTGATGGCCGCCGCCAGGCCGACGCCGATGCCGGTGAACCCGCGCTCGCGGCGGGCGCTGAGGCAGTCGATCAGCACGATCAGGGCGAGGAAGGCGTTGACCTGGCCGAGGCGGGTGGTGAGCACCACCGGCGTGGTGAGCAGCCCGAACGCCACGAAGAGGGGGACGAAGGCCGGCCAGCGCGGTGGGTCGGGCAGCGCTCGCGCCGCGATCACGAGGAACGCCAGCGAGGCCAGCAGCGAGGCGGTCGTCCAGAGGTGCTCGCCCACCGCGGTGCTGAGCTGGGCGAAGGGCCACAGCACGACACCGGCGAACGGGGGATAGGTGAACCCGAGGTGGGTGTGGGGCTCGGCGAAGCCGTAGATCGACGTCTGGCGGGTCCAGCTCGACACCGCCTGCATGTAGATGTGGAAGTCGAGCCGCTGGAAGAACGACTGGTTCCACAGCTGGTGCAGCACGAAACCGAAGGACAGCACCGGGGCCAGCCAGGCGCCGTACTCGGCCAGCCAGCGGCGGGGCTGGGGATCACGCCCGGAGCGACTCGACACGCGGCGACCGTAGTGCGCGGGTCGACGCTCCTGCCATCAGGGGATAGACAGAGCGCCATGACCGCTCCCTCCTCGATGACCCGAGTCAGGGCTCCCCGCTGAGCGACCAGCCGCCCGGGGACTCGCACGCCTCCGTCCCGGAGCCACCACTGGGCGTCGTGCCCGATGCCGGCTTCCCCGGATCGGGGGTGCCGGGGCAGCTCGGACCCACCGGCGGGGTGTGGACGCCGGGCATGCGACTGCTCACCGTCGGTCTGATCCTGCTCGTCACGTTGGTCGCTTCCGAGGCGTTGGCCGTGGCCACGGTGATGCCCAAGGTGGAGGACGACCTCGGCGACCTGTGGCTCTACGGGTGGGTGTTCAGCGCGTTCTTCCTGGGCAACCTGGTCGGGTTGGTGGTGGCCGGGCAGGCCTGCGATCGCATGCGACCCGTGGTGCCGTTCGCCATCGGGCTGGTGCTGTTCATGGTGGGCCTGGTGCTGGGAGGACTGGCTGGCTCGATGGGGATGCTCGTCGGCGCACGGGTGTTGCAGGGCATGGGGGCGGGAGCGTTGCCGGCGGTGGCCTACGTGGCGATCGGTCGTCAGTACGCGCCCGTGTCGCGCCCCCGCATGTTCGCGTTGCTGTCGACGGCCTGGGTGGTGCCGTCGGTGATCGGTCCCGGGCTGGCCGCGGTCGTCGGGGAGCACTTCGGCTGGCGCTGGGTCTTCCTCGGCCTGGTGCCGATCGTGGGGGCGTGCGGCGTCGCGGTCATGGGATCGGTCGGCCACATCCCGGCGCCGGAGGCGCCGCTCGAGGAGGTGTCGAGCCTGCGCGACGCGCTGCTCACCGCCGCCGGCGCGGGGCTCACGCTGGCGGGCCTGGCCGAGTCCCGGTTGCTGTTGGCCATCCCGCTGGTCGTGGCGGGGCTGGCGGTCCTCGTCCCCGCGTTCCGCCGGCTCACCCCGCCGGGCACGTTGCGGGCGCGGCGGGGTCTGGCGGCGGCGGTCCTCATCCGGGGCGTGCTCACGTTCTCGTTCTTCCAGGGCGACGCCTACGTGCCGCTCAGCCTGACCTCGATCAAGGGGGCGTCGACGTTCTTCGCCGGGGTGACCCTGACCGCGGCGTCGTTGACCTGGACGGCCGGGTCGTGGATCCAGGCCCGACGGGTGACCCATGACGGACCCCGCCCGCTCGTCCGGGTGGGCTTCGTGTCGATTGCCATCGGGGTGGTGCTGATGATGGTGACGCTGCTCGATGGCGTGCCCATCGCGCTGGCCATCGTGGCGTGGAGCGCGGCCGGGTTGGGCATCGGACTGGCCTACGCACCGATCTCCCTGACGACCCTCGCCCTGGCCGAGCCCGGTCGTGAGGGCTCGGCGACGGCCTCGCTGCAGCTGTCCGACGTGCTCGGCACCGCGCTCGGCACGGGCATCGGCGGCGTGATCATCGCCACCGGCCAGCGCCAGGACTGGTCGTTGCAGCCGACCCTGCTCGCCATCTTCGCCATGTCGCTCGCCATGAGCATCGTCGGGGTGGTGCTGTCGAGCCGGCTGCCCCGCACCATCGACGGGCCCGCCGCCGTCGCGCCGTCCACTGTCTGAGCGCAGCCGTGGTCTGCGCTGGCTCCGGAGCGAGCTGGCAGCCCGACACCTACGATGGCGCCGACGAGGAGGTACGGGGTTTGGCCGGACAGGCGCTCGACCCCTCCGAGCTGGTCGGCAACGGGCCGAGCGTCGGGGATCGAGGGGACACCAGGGAGCCCGAGGCTCCCTCGCGCCCGTCGGACGAGCCGAGGCCGGCGACCACCACGTTCCTGTTCACCGATGTCGAGGGCAGCACCCGGCTGTGGGAGTACGACCAGGAGGCGATGCGCGAGGCGCTCACCACCCATGACCTGATCCTGCGGCGGGCCATCGGCGCCCACGGGGGAGAGGTCGTCAAGCACCTCGGCGACGGCCTGTTGGCGATCTTCGGCGACGCGCCCGCCGGCGTGCAGGCGGCGGTGGAGGCCCAGCGCGAGCTGACCGGGCAGCCATGGGCGCTCGACCAGCCGCTGCTCGTCCGCATGGCCCTGCACTCTGGCGACGCCACCGAGGCGCGCGACGGCGACTACTTCGGACCGGTGCTCAACCGCTGCGCCCGGCTCATCGGCGTGGCCCACGGCGGTCAGATCCTCGTCTCGGACGCGACGGCCCGCGAGCTCGACGACCGACCGCTGGCCGGGATCGGTGTCGTGGCCCTCGGGCAGCACCGCCTCCGCGACCTCCTGCGCCCGGAGCAGGTGGCTCAGGTCACCGGTGACGGGCTGACGGGGGAGTTCCCGCCGCTGCGATCGCTCGATCTCTGGCAGGGTCATCTGCCGCTCCAGATGACGAGCTTCGTCGGCCGCGAGGACGAGATGGCGCAGCTGATCGAGCTCGTCCCCTCCGAGCGGGTGGTCACCCTGGTCGGCCCCGGCGGTGTGGGCAAGACCCGACTGTCGCTCCAGGTGGCCGCCGAGGTGCTCCACCAGTTCCCCGACGGCGCGTGGTTCGTCGATCTGGCGTCGATCACCGAGGAGCAGCTGGTGGTCGGCGAGATCGCCGCGGTCGTCGGGGCGCGGTCGGAGGGCGGCGCCGGCGACATGCTCCCGGCGTTGACCGACCACCTCGCCGAGCGGGAGCTGCTGCTCGTGCTCGACAACTGCGAGCAGGTGCTGGCGGCCGCCGCGTCGGCCGTGCTGACCCTGCGCGACCGCTGCCCGGGACTCCACGTGCTGGTGACCAGCCAGCAACCGCTGCGCATCGAGGGCGAGCGGCTGTGGCCGTTGGCCCCGCTGCCCGTGCGCACCACCGACCAGGAGCCTGGCGAGGCGGTGCGACTGTTCGTCGAGCGGACCCAGGCCGTCGTGCCGGGGTTCACCCTCGATGCCGATACGACGAGCTCGGTGGTCGAGCTGTGCGAGCGGCTCGACGGCATCCCCCTGGCGATCGAGCTGGCCGCGGCCCGCTCGCGGTCGCTGCAACCGGCCGAGCTGTTGGCCCGCCTCGACGATCGCTTCCGACTGCTGCGGGGCGAGCGACTCGATGCCATCGCCCGACACCAGACCCTGCGGGCCGCGGTGGCGTGGAGCTACGAGTTGCTGCCGGAGGGCGAACGGGTGCTGTTCGATCGGCTCGCCATCTGCTCGGGTGGGTTCGACATGGCCGCGGCCGAGTGGCTCGGCAGCGCGGTCGTTCCCGGCGCCGGCCCCGGCCCCGAGGTGGCCGTCGTCGACGACGACCTCGACGTCATCGACATGGTCGACCACCTCGTCGCCCGATCGTTGGTGGTGGCCGAGGAACAGGGTGGGGCGACGAGGTTCCGGCTGCTGCAGACCCTGCGCGAGTACGGGCTCGAGCAGCTGACCGAGTCGGGTCAGCGCGACTCGATCGAGGGGCACCATGCCGAGTACTACGGCACGGTCGTGCGCCAGGCCCACGAGTTGCTCGGCGGCCCCGACGACGCGCGGGCGCTGGCCCGCCTCGACGCCGACCTCGACAACGTGCGGGCGGCCATCAGCTGGTGCACCGTCCACGATCCGGCCAGCGCGCTCGCCGCGGTGAGCGCGCTTTGGCCCTACTGGGCGCAGCGCAACCTGATCCTCGAGGCCCAACGCTGGCTCGAGGCCATCGCCGCCGGGGTCGCCGCCGATCAGGCCAGCGATCAGGCCAGCGATCAGGCCGGTGATCCGGCGCGTGCGCTGGACGACCGGGGGCTCGCCCGGCTCTACGAGCGACTCGGGGTGGCGTCGTTCCAGACCGGGGTCGACGTCGAGCAGGGGATCGAGCGGTTGCTGGCCGCGTTGGAGATCCACCGTCGGCTCGACGACCGGTTCCGCATGGCCCGGGTGCATGCTCGCATCGCCCAGAACCTGTCGTCGTTCCCCCAGCTCATGGACATCGACCGGGCGCTGGCCCACGCTCGCGACGCCGAGGACCTGCTGCCGACCGATGCCGATGCCCGTTCGCTGATCGACGTCTACTCGGCCAAGGCCGCCATCGCCCTCTACGCACGCCGCAACGGCGAGGGCCTCGACGCCTCGAAGCGCGTGTTGCGCCTCACCCGGCAGCTGCCCTCTCCCCGTCCCCACCTCTACGCCCTCGCCTCCATGGGGACCCACCTCGGCTACTGCGGTCGTCTCGACGAGGGCTTCGCCATGCTCGAGCAGTCGTGGGCGCTGGCCCAGGAGAACGGCGATGCCTTCGCCCGGTTCCTGGCCGTGTGGCGCCGCGGCTTCGGCGCGGTGCTGGCCCGCGACCCCGACGACGCGTTGCTCTGGTTCGAGCGGGAGCAGGCAGCCGACCGGGCCGAGCGGTCGCCGTTGCGGTTGCGGACGATGGCCACGATGGTGGCGGTCGCCCGGCTCCTGCGCGGCGACACCCGTCCGGCCCTGCTGCTTCCGGCCGACGAAGCCGACAACGGCCCGCTCTTCGAGCCGCTGCTCGCGCTGTGCACGGCCGAAGGCGACGACGTCGGCTCGATCATGGCGGCCAGGGCTCACGAGGCCGAGCGCAAGGGCAACGT
>Ga0302299_10001325_pt1 | contig 14858 bp, 11 predicted proteins | sample III_Fen_N3_4_FD_198795 | JGI IMG/M metagenome (GOLD analysis project Ga0302299, IMG submission 198795) | Peat permafrost microbial communities from Stordalen Mire near Abisko, Sweden - III_Fen_N3_4 | ecosystem: Environmental > Terrestrial > Soil > Wetlands > Permafrost | place: Sweden: Abisko... | reverse complement strand
CCGGTCACCGCCCCCAACCCGCGAGCCTGCACCCAGGCGGCGGTGCCCGCGCCGCCGCAGCCCGCGTCGAGGACGCGGCGGCGCGGGTCCGGCCGCACTCCGGCGAAGAGCAGCTCATTGGCCTCCTCTTCGCCGGGGTGCGCGTAGTCGGCGTCGCGGACCAGCGCCAGCAGGCGCTTGCCCGTGGCGTTGTTCATCGCCGTGGGGCGGTCCGGCGGGCTCACGGCGCCGGTCATCCGTCCGCCCTCCTCAGATCAGGCCGTGCAGGCGCTGCAGCAGGGGGTCGAACTCGGGACCCTTGAAGCAATAGCCCATGTCGGTGAACGGCTCGCGCAGCGTGCGGACCTCGGCGGCGACGCCGCGACCCTCGAGCACCACCGCGGCCATCAGCTGTGCCACCTGAGCGAATTCCGCCGGCCCCATGCCGAAGCGCGTCATTTCGGCGACCCCGAGCCGGAGCGCGCCGGCGGCCGTGAAGCCCTCTTCGTCCGGCGCCGCCTGGTAGTTGACGATGATGCCGCTGTCCTCGAGCTGGCCGGCGACGTCCGGGCCTTGGCCGTAGCCGACCCGCACGACGACCTGGTGCGTCTCGGTGTACTGCACGTCCGGGTCGCCGGCGACGTCAAGCCCCGCGTCGTGCAGGGCCACCGCGAACGACTTGGCGTTGGTGATCACGGCCTGCTGCCAGGCGTCCCGGAAGTGGTTCATCTCGAACGCCGCCATCAGCAGGCCGAGCAGTGTGCCCAGGTGGTGGTTGCTGACCGAGCCGGGGAAGGTCCGGCGCTCGATCGCCTCCCACAGGTCGTACTTCTCGTCCGCCTCGACCCAGCGCGCGGCGACGACGCCGCGCTGGGTCCCGAAGAACGTCTTGTGCGTGGAGCCGGTGACGATGTCCGCGCCTTCGGCGAAGGGCTCCTGGAAGTGCTTGCCGGCGAGTCCGAGCACGTGCGCCATGTCGTACATGAGCACGGCGGGAATCTCCGCCGCGTCGAGGAACTGGCGCACCTCGTAGACCGGCTCAGGGTGCAGCACCATGCTCTTGCCGAGGATGACGAGCTCCGGGCGCTCCTGCTCGAGCACGTCCAGAAGCGCCGGCAGGTCCGCCTTGTACGGGTTCTCCCGAAGCACGGGGATGTCGACGACCGCCGGGAGCTCGGTGCGCGGGTCGCGGGCGACGTAGTCGCGCAGCGCGCCCATGGGTTGCGCGCTCAGGTGCCCGCCCTTGCCGATGTGGTTGTTGACGACCTTGCCGATGCGTCGCGGCTCCGCCTTGCGGTCGGCGCGGTTGAGGTAGTCGACCAGCGCGCTGAAGACGGCGGTGTTGGCCATCTGGCCGCTCACCGTGCGCGTCTCCACCTCGGGGCAGCCGAGGTAGGCGCGGAACTCGCTCACCAGCAGCCGCTCCACCTCGTGGATGAAGCTGGTGCCCTGGTAGTAGAAGACGTCGGCGTCGTAGAAGGCCTCGGCCTTCTTGTGCTCGGCGTAGCGGCCCGACGGATCGCTGATGCTGAGCAGCCGCGCCGCCGGCGACGCCGTCATCTCGCTGGGGATGAGGTCGATGCACTCGTGCTGGCGCCACTCGTGGTTGAGGATGGCCTTGTCCAGGAGCCGGAGCGCCTTCTCGCCAGTCTCGCCACCCTCGAGCTCAGTCAATTGGGGCACGTAGTCCCAGATGATGGCGCGCGCGCAGGGCGGGGCGTCACTGCGCAGGTGATGGGGGACGACGAGCCCCGGGACGCGCCGTCCGCGCACGTCCACCTCGACCTCGTCGTCCTCCAGGACGCGGCTGTCGATGTAGGCGAGCGCGATTGAACGCAGTTGGTGCTCCTCGGTCTGCAGCGAGCACAGGCCCTCGCCCGCCAGGCCCCAGTAGGGGACGGCGGTGCCGCTCGTCACCCAGCCCAGGAGGGTCCTCCCGTCGTAGCGCGTGTCGCCGGCCGCGGCGTGGACGGGCGCGCCCTCGCGGGCGATGCCGCGGCCGGTGACGGCCACGGGCCGGGTGAGCCGCGGCAGGTCATCCAGCAGCGAGTAGTCGCGGCGGAGGATGCGCCCGTACGCTCGCTGTTGCTGCTCGAGTTCGTGGCGGCCGATGAACTGGCCCTTGCGTGGCGAGAAGCTGACCGCGAACGTGGCCAGCGGGCAGCTGAAGATGGGGATCTCGCGGCCGTCCGGGTCGAGGCCGAGCTCGTGGCCGTAAAGTGGCAGGCCGGCCTCGAGCCGCAGCGTGTCTCGGGCGCCCAGCCCGACGGGGACGGCGCCCGCTGCGACCAGGGCGTCCCAGACGGCCGGCCCGTCGTGCGCCGCCATGAAGAGCTCGAACGCGATGGGCTCGCCCGTGTAGCCAGTGCGCGCGATGCGCGCCTCGACCAGGCGTCCGTCGCCGGGCAGCCGCAGCGTCGCGACGCTCAGCTCGTTGCGCAGCGGGTCGGGCAGTGCGCCGGTCTCGATGAGGCCGCCGAGGATGTCCCGCCCGGCCTTGCCCTGCAGCGCCACCATCGCGATCTCGCCGGTCTCGTCGCTCATCTCGACGTTGGGAACGTGCGCGAGATGCTCGTGAAAGTGCTCCCAGTCCTTGCGGCGGTTGGAGGCGTTGACGACAAGCAGGTACTCGCCCTCGGCGAAGCGGTAGAGGTAGGCGTCGTCTACGGCGCCGCCGGTCTCGGTGGGCACCATCGTGTACTGCGCCTGGAGCAGGTCGAGCGCCTCGGCGTTGTTGGTCAGTACGTGCTGGAGGAAGGGCACCGCGCCGGGACCGCGGAAGACGAACCGGCCCATGTGGGAGACGTCGAAGAGGCCGGCTCCGCCGCGGGTGGCGAGGTGCTCCGCGATGATGCCGGTCGGGTACTGCACCGGCATGTCCCAGCCGCCGAAGTCCACCATCCTGGCGCCGGCGGCGACGTGCTGTGCATGGAAGGGCGTGCGCAGGAGGCGCGCGCCTTGGGGATCGCCGCTCATCGTGCCCACTCCTTCAGCTTGCCGAGTCCTTCGCGGATGAGGTCCGTGCTGATGCCTGAGTAGGCGAGGCGTATGTAGCGTCGCTCCTCGCCAGGGAGCGCGCGGCCGAAGTGCAGGCGCGTGCAGAAGCTGACGCCCGCCTGCTCCAGCGCCGCGCGCCGCAGCTGGTCGTAGGTCTCGAAGCCCTTGTGCTCCATCAGGCCGGTGACGTCGGGGAACAGGTAGAAGGTCGCCTCCGGCCGGTAGCAGGTGACCCCGGGGATCTCGTTCAGCAGATCAACGGCGACGTCGCGGCGCTGCTTGAGGATGCCGATGATCTCCTCCGCTCCGGACTGGTCGCCGGTGAGCGCCTCAACGCCGGCATACTGGATGAAGTGCGTCGTGCACGACTCCTGGTTCACGTTGAGGGTGGCGATGGGCGCGATCAACTCCTTCGGCCCGATCGCGGCGCCGAGCCGCCACCCTGTCATCGCGTACTTCTTGCTGAACGTGTAGAGGATGACCGTGCGCTCTTTCATCCCGGGCAACGAGGCGATCGACGTGCTGCGGCCCGAGTAGCGCACGGCCCAATAGGCCTCGTCTGAGAGCACGTAGAGGTCGTGCTTTCGGGCCAGCGTCGCCAGCGCCTCGATCTCCTCGTCCGAGCTCTCCGCGCCGGTCGGGTTGTGCAGGTTGTTGAAGATGAGCAGGCGGGTGCGCGGCGTGATCGCCGCCTCGATGGCGTCGAAGTCGAGCAGGAAGTCCTTCTCTCCCGGGACGAAGCCGTACGGCTTGGGAACTCCGCCGAGGAACTCGATCTGGCTCTCGTAGATCGGGAACCCGGGGCTGGGGTAGAGGACCTCGTCGCCCGGGTTCATGAGCGTGAGCAGGAACTTCTCGATGACCGGCTTGCCGCCTGGCTGGACGGCGACGTTCTCCGCCCCGTAGGCGATGCCGTGGGAAGCTCCGACGTTGGCGGCCAGCGCCTCGCGGAGCTCGGGAATGCCGGCGTTGGGGCAGTAGCCCGTCTTGCCGGCGCGGATGGCGCGGAACGCCGCCTCGACGATGTTCTCCGGCGTCGGCAGGTCCATGTCCCCGAGGTGGAAGGGATAGACGGTGTGGCCCTGCGACTTCCACTCGCCCGCCTCGGCGGAGACGGCGAACGCCGTCTCAGTCCCGAGGCGGCCGACACGCTCGGCAAGAGGGCTGGTACTTGGTGCGCTCATGTGGCTCACCCCTTAAACGTCGAGGGACAGGGTGATGTCCCCATCACCCTGTCCGCCGCGGACACCGTCCGCCACTCCAGGGGCCCGTCCCGTCGCGTTCCGTTGGCCTGAGAGTTTCGGCGGCGCATCCGGCGCCATCCTTGCCCCTTCGGCGCCCGCCCATTCCTTCGAGCGGCGGGCTCTCACGCGGCCGTCCACCGGGCATCCTCGGTTCTCTGGCACTGTAGCACCGGGGTTCCGGCAGCCGCAACGTAGACTGCCGGCCGCGAGCCCACGACGGGGCGTCAGTCGTCCCCGCCGAGGACGAGCGGCTCCACGCGCACGGTGGCCTTGTCCCGGATGGTGCGCAGGACTCGCCGGTCCAGGCGGAAGTCCCAGCGGTTGAACACGAGCGCCTCCAGTGGGTGCCACAGCAGCACCCACGCCGCGATGCTCAGCCCCTCTGCGGCGATCGAGAGCGCCGTGTGGGGCGAGTCGGAGATCTGCTGGGCGAGCCACACGAAGAACGCGACGACCACCACCGAGAACGCCAGCATCAGCCAGCCACGCGAGTCGTTCCTCTTCGACTCGCGGGCGACGGTGGTCAGGTGCGCGTCGCAGTACTTCCGCAGCGCGGTGCGCAGTCGTCGCGCAGCGTCGCCCACGATCTGCTCCGGCGGGAGGCTCACCACGATGTCGACGTGCTCGACGCTCGGGTCGTCGGCGACGCATGCCTGCACGTAGTCGATCGCGGGGGCGTCGCTGTAGGCCTCGTACCAGTCTGAGAACGGGTCGATGTCGGGTGTGTGGAAGAAGTCGTCGAGGGAGCGCAGCCGGAGCGCGACGGTCACTGAGCTCATGAGGGCGACGCCTGCGGCGCAGGACCGGCCGGCAGCGAGAAGGAGAACGTCGCGCCCGACCCGAGCGAGCCGTCGGCCCAGACACGACCGCCGTGCGCCTCCACGGCGCGGCGGACGATGGCGAGGCCGACGCCCGAGCCCTCGTATTCCGCACCGTGCAGCCGCTCGAACACCTGGAACAGCTTGCCCGAGTGGCTCATGTCGAACCCCGGACCGTTGTCGGCGACGGAGTAGACCACCTCGCCGTCCCCCCGCTCGCTGTGAATGGCGATGCTCGGCTCTGGCACGTGCGCCGTGAACTTGAGGGCGTTGGCCAGCAGATTGGCCCACACCTGGCGCAATAGCGTCGGATCGCCGGTCGTAGGTGGGAGGTCGCCGATGAAGAGCGACACGCGGCCGCGCTGGCTTTCCGTCGTGATCTCGCCGAACGCACTCTGCGCCAGCGCGGCCATGTCGATCGCCTCTCGCGCCAGCCGGGAGCGCCCGAGCCGTGAGAATGCGAGAAGGTCGTCGATGAGCTGCCCCATGCGCCGCGTGTTGCCGATGATGTTGTCGCAGCAGCGGAGACCGTCGGCGCCGATGTCGCCGGAGTGGTCCTCGGCGAGGATGGTCGCGTATCCGTTGATGGCGCGCAGCGGCGCGCGCAGGTCGTGCGAGACGGAGTAGCTGAAGGCCTCGAGCTCGGCGATCGCGGCTTCGAGTTGCGCGGTGCGCTCGAGGACGCGCGCCTCGAGGCTCTCGTTGAGTGCGCGGATCCTCGCCTCGGCCTGCCGGCGCTCTGTGATGTCGCGGCTGACGCCGAGCACGCGGTCGACGCGCCCGTCCGCGTTCGTGAGCAGCGTAGTCGTGACTTCCGTCGCGACAATGCCGCCGTCCTTGCGGGGCTGGTCGACGTCGGTGACGTTGATCCGCGCCGACTCGTCCCCTTCCTCGAGTGCGGCGATGGCCGGCGGCAGCAGGGCCGCCACGTCTTTGGCCGACTCGGGAGTAAGGACCTCGTCGATCGCCTGCTCCATGACCTCCTGCACCGTGTAGCCGCGCAGCCGATGGACGGACGGACTCACGTACGTGAATCGCATGGTCGCCAGGTCGAGGATCCAGATGACGTCGGCCGTGTTGTCCGCCATGAGGCGGTGGCGGGCCTCGCTGTCCCTGATAGCCCGCTCGGCCTCGACGCGCTCAGTGAGATCGCGCGCGGCGGCGTAGACGAGGTCGCCGCGCGGGAACGCCCGCCACTCGAGCCAGCGGTACGTCCCCTCCTTGGTCCGGTAGCGGTTCACGAAGTGCAGCAATGGCTGCCCGGTCCGCAATCCGCTCATCGCGGCGTCGGTGGCGGGGACGTCCTCTGGGTGGACGAACTCCAGGAAGCGGCGGCTCGTGAGCTCCGCGACCGAGTAGCCGAGCGCTTCTTCCCAGTGCGGGTTGAGCTCGAGGAAGAACCCCTCCAAGTCGGCGATGCACAGCAGGTCCAGACTCTCGGTGAAGAACACGTTGAGCTCGTTGACCTTCTCCCGAAGCTCGGCCTCGGCGCGGAACCGGCGGATGGCGATCGTGGCCTGGTGCACCAGTGTCTCGATCTGGATCGCCTTCGTAAGGCTGACTCCGCGCTTGGGAGCGATGAGGAGGCCGCCATAGTTCATCTCGTCCCAGCAGAACCCGACCGAGAAGATGTCCTGGACGCCGAGCAGGCGCTCGGCCGCGGCACAGAGTGTCCGGGGGAATCGGCCGAGCACGACGGTGTAGAGCCCACCCTCGACCTTCTCGATCCGGCCGGTGCGGTAGGCCGCGCGGTCGTCGGGGCTGAGGTCGCGCAGCGGGAACTGCATGCTCAGCGGGTCCTCGCGGAGCAACTTGCGCACCGGCCCGAGCAGGCCGTCCATCCCGGCGGTCGCCGTGACCTCGAAGTAGGTGCCGTCCTGGGAGAGCGAAGTGACGGCGAGTCGGGTGCCGGGCTCGAGGGCGTGGGCGGCCTCGAGCACTGCCGCGTAGACGGCCTGCTCGTCCTCCGCCCCTATGAGTGCGACCAGCGCCTCATCGATGATCCGCACGTCACCCACGGTCCATCCTCATCTCCGCTCCCGATGCACACTACCCATGCGGCGGACAACCTAGCCTGCGCCGGACGGGCTCCCCGCGGGCGAGCCGGTAGCTCACCCGCGCGCGCTTCGGTAGACTCCGGAGCCGTGAGCGCACAGCAAGAGACATCGGCACGGCGCCCCCGCGTCTTCAGTGGCATCCAGCCGTCAGGCACGCTTCACCTGGGCAATTACCTTGGTGCGGTGCGCAACTGGGTGGCGATGCAGGAGACGCACGACTGCGTGTACTGCGCCGTCGACCTGCACGCCATCACCGCGCGGCAGGTCCGGGCCGAGCTCCGGCGCACTACCGTCGACCTGGTCAACCTGTTCCTCGCCTCCGGGGTCGACCCGGAGCGATCCATCGTCTTCGTGCAGAGCCACGTGCCCGCGCACAGCGAGCTCATGTGGATCCTCAACACCATCACGTACATGGGCGAGCTGCGGCGGATGACGCAATTCAAGGACAAGACCGCTGGGGCCGAGGGCGAGAGCATCGGCGTCGGGATCTTCGACTACCCGGTCCTCATGGCGGCCGACATCCTCCTCTACCGCGCCGACGCGGTGCCGGTGGGCGAGGACCAGAAGCAGCATGTGGAGCTCACGCGCGACCTCGCCGAGCGCTTCAACAACGCGTTCGGCAAAGCGCTGGTCGTGCCGGAGCCGATCATCCGCGAGGGCGGCGCCCGGGTCATGAGCCTGGATGACCCGGCCAAGAAGATGAGCAAGAGCGCCGGATCGGAGAACAGCTACATCGCGGTCATGGACGCGCCAGACGTGATCCGCAGGAAGATCCGGCGCGCGGTCACCGACTCCGGCACCGAGGTGCGTGGCGGGCCGGGCAAGCCCGCACTCACCAACCTGCTCGACATCTACGCCGCGCTCACTGACGAGGCCGTCGAGGTCATCGAGGCGCGCTACGAGGGCAAGGGCTACGCGGACTTCAAGGCCGACCTCGCCGAGGTCATCGTCGAGGCTCTCACCCCCATCCAGGCGCGCATCCGCGAGCTCGAGGCCGACAAGAGCTACACGCTCGAGGTCCTCAAGACCGGCGCCGAGCGGGCCGAGGCCATCGCCGAGCGCACGCTCGCCAAGGTGCGCGAGCGCGTCGGGCTGGTGCCGCGGCCGTAGCCCTCGCGGGCGCTCGTCAGACGCTCTCGCGCCCGGTACACTAGGCGCCTGCAGCGCTCCGCCGGAGGCATGATGATCTCTATCGAAACCATGAGGTTCCGCACCGCCGACATGATCGGCGAGGAGTTCCCCCTCGTCTTCTGGCGCGGCAAGGGCCGTATCGTCGCGTCGGACGACGTCAGCCTGTCGTTGCTGGTGCGCGGCATCCGTGCCGATCTCACGTGGGACCGGCTCGCCACCACCTGGAGCAGGACCCTGTCCAACCAGACGCTCACCGTGGACGAGCTGGGCGGCGGCGTCGACGCGGTCGCGATCGTGAGCCTTTTTGCTTTCCTGCAGGCCGATGCCGTGTCGGTGCTCGACACCGACGGCCTGCTCGTCGTCGACGATACCGAGGGTACACCTGTGCACCAGTTCGCCGACATGTCGCGGCCGACGTCGTGGGCGCCGTGGCGGCGCAAGATCCACGGCGACTGAGCCGCGCTACCCACATTTCTCGATCGTCAAAGGAGGGTGCGCCGTGATCCGCGTCGCTCGAGACCAGAGTGTGTTCAGCCTGTCTGCCGACGCCCCCCCCGTGGCCCGTGTCCGCCCCGGCGACAGCTTCATCCTCGACACCTGCGACTGTTTCAGTGACCAGGTGCAATCCGCAGACGCTGCACTCGGCGGCGTCGATTGGGAGCAGATCAATCCCGCCACCGGCCCGGTGTACGTGGAAGGCGTGGAGCCAGGCGACGTGCTGTGCGTGCGCGTCGACAGAATCGATGTGGCCTCGCGCGGCGTCATGGCCGTCAGTGGCGACTTCGGCGTGCTCCGCGACCAGTTCGAGGGCATCGCCTTTGAGATGGTGCCGCTCGAAGACGGCTACGCTCACGTCGCCGGCGTCCGCGTGCCCGTGCGGCCGATGATCGGCGTGGTGGGCGTGGCGCCGGCCGGCGCTCCTGTGGCGTGCGGCTCGCCGGGCCCACACGGCGGCAATATGGACACCCGCATCATCGGCGAAGGCGCGACGGTGTACTTCCCGGTCTTCGCGCCGGGCGCGCTGCTGGCCGCCGGCGACCTCCACGCGGCGATGGGCGACGGTGAGATCTGCGGCACTGGAGTCGAGATCCAGGGCAGCATCCAGTTGACGGTTGACGTGCGCCGGGACCTCACCTTGCACGAGCCCGTTGTGGAGACCGACGACGTGGTGGCCGCCATCGCCTCCGCGGAGACGCTCGACGCGGCGGCCGAGCAGGCGACACGGCACATGGCGGAGTTGCTGCAGCTCCGCCTGGGGCTATCGCCGGCCGCGACTGCGACGCTGATGAGCGCCGCCGGGCAGCTGCAGATCTCGCAGGTGGTCGACCCGCTCAAGACGGCGCGGTTCTCGATCGCCAAGGACCTGCTGGCGCCGCTGGGGGGCACGCTCGTCTGACCGATCGAGGGGGGAGTCATGACCGAGGGGTACGGGGCGCAGGGCATGGTCGGGCGGCTGCGCCGAGTGGTGATGCGACGGCCCGGCGAAGCGATGGCCGTCGCCGACCCCGCGTCGTGGCACTACACGGGGGCCATCGACCTTGTCGAGGCGCGCCACGCGCACGACACCTTCGCCGACGCGCTCCGCGCGTGGGACGTGGAAGTGCTCTACCATGACGAGCCGCTTCCAGACCACAGCGATAGCGTCTTCGTCTTCGATCCCGCGCTCGTGACCGACCAGGGCACGCTCGTGCTCAGCATGGGCAAGGAGCGCCGGCGCGGCGAAGAGGAGCCGCTGGCGCGCACCCTTCAGGAGTGCGGCGTGCCGGTATATGGCCGGCTCGAGGGGGAGGCGCGCGGCGAGGGCGGGGACACACTGTGGCTCGACCACGACACGCTGGCGGTCGGCCGCGGCTTCCGGACGAACGCCGAAGGCGTCCGTCAGCTCCGCGGCCTCCTCGACCCGCTCGGCGTCACCGTCCTCGATTACGACCTGCCGTACTTCACGGGCCCGGAGGCCTGCCTCCATCTGCTCAGCCTGCTCAGCCCGGTCGACGTCGACCTGGCCGTCGCCTACCCGCCGCTCATGCCGACCGCCTTCTGGGCGGAGCTCAGGCGCCGCGGCATCCGCCTGCTCGAGGTCCCAGAGGAGGAGTTCCTGCATACGCAGGCGACCAACATCCTCACTGTGGCCCCGCGCAAGTGCATCATGCTCGAGGGCAGCCCGGCGACGCAGCAGCGACTCGTGGAGGCCGGCTGCGAGGTCGTGACGTTCCCCGGCGAGCCGTTGTCGTTCAAGGCTGAGGGCGGTCCTACCTGCCTCACGCGCCCGGTGCTGCGCGACCCGGACTGAGGACGAAGGCGGTGGGCGGCGAGCTCAGCGCGACTGAACGCGGGGCGCTCGCCGCGCTCGACTTCGACGGTCTGGTGGCTCTGCTGCGCGAGCTGATCGCGATCCCGAGTCTCGATGGTGAGGAGACTCGCGCCCAACGGCGTGTCGCCTCGTGGATGGAAGAGGCGGGGCTTGAGACCGACGTCTGGCCGGTGGACCTCGAAGAACTGGCTGGCCACCCGGACTGGAGCCACGAGGTGGAGCGCGACGTGGCGCTCGGCGTCGTGGGCTGGGTGGGGGAGAAGGCGGCCGGCGCCGCTGCCGGAGGCAGCCCAGCCGGCCGCGACCTGCTCTTCAACGGCCACATCGACGTGGTGCCGGTGGGCGATGAGGCGGCATGGACGACGCCGCCCTGGGACCCGGCCGTCCGGAGAGGCCGGGTCTACGGCCGCGGCGCCGTCGACATGAAGGGTGGCCTCTGCTGCGCCCTCTTCGCTGCCAGGGCCGTGCGTGACGCCGGGGTGCGCCTGCGCGGCCGTCTGAGCGTCGCCAGCGTCGTCGGCGAAGAAGACGGCGGCACCGGCACGCTGGCCACCATCCTGCGCGGGCACTCCGCCGACGGCGCCGTTGTCGTGGAGCCGACCCGACTCCACGTCGTGCCGGCGCAGGCCGGCTCGCTCATGTTCCGCCTGGTCGTCCACGGTCTCTCGGCGCACGGCTGCGTGCGCGAAGAGGGCGTGAACGCCGTCGAGAAGTTCGTGCCGCTCCTCGCGGCGCTGCGCCGCCTCGAGGAGGAGCGGTGCGGTGCGGCGCGCCAGCCGCTCTTCGCCGGCTACCGGCTGCCGTGGCCGATCGAGGTCGGTACGGTGCGTGCCGGCGACTGGGCCTCGAGCGTCCCCGACACGCTGGTGGCGGAGGGACGCTACGGCGTCGCCGTCGGCGAGGACATGGCCGCGGCCCGGCGCGCGTTCGAGGAGGCCATCGCCCGCGCCGCCGCTGCAGATCCCTGGCTCGCCCAGCACGCGCCCGACGTCGAGTGGTGGGGCGGGCGCTTCGACCCGGCCATGACCGACGTAAGCCATCCCATAGTGACGACGGTCACCGACGCAGTCGCCGACGTCACCGGCTCGGCGCCTCCGGTGGAGGGCGTCACCTACGGCGCCGACATGCGTCTGCTCGTCAACGTCGGCCGCATCCCGACCGTCCTCTTCGGACCAGGCGACGTCCGCGTGGCCCACATGCCGGACGAGTATGTGCCGCTGGAGGACCTGCGTGCGGCGGCTCAGGCGCTCGTCCTCGTCGCACTCCGCTATTGCGGCGTCGAGCGATAGCCCGCGGCCAAGCCAGGCGCCGCCGCGCGGCGCACGGTCAGAATACCCGGGGAAAGTCCTTGGCCTCGCCCCTGCGCAAGCGTATAGTGGGCCATCTTTCGCCCCGTCTGACGCCCACGCGCCTGACGCACGCAGGCTCGGCCGGGAGGGAGTGTGCAGGCGCCGCCGTACGTCCGGGTCGGGGGGTCCGGGCGTCGGGACGCGAGGAGGCGTACTTTCGCGCCCCGGCGGTAACCCGTCAGGTAGCACTAGTCGAAAGGAGTGGACGTGTCAGAACCAGGCCCCGTCGCCCAGCTGGAGCGCAATGCCGTCGGCTTGACCGACGTCCTGTTCCAGTCGATCACGTCGATGGCCCCCGGCGCCGCCATCGCCGCTTCCATCCCCCTCGGCGCCGCGTTCGCCGGGGGCGCGCTTCCGCTTTCGGTGTTCATCGCGTTCATCGGCATGCTGTTCACCGCCGTGAGTATCGGACAGCTCGCCAAGCACATCCCGGCCGCCGGTTCGGTGGCTACGTACAACGCCGTCGGCCTTGCTCCCTGGGTCGGGTTCCTCGTCGGCTGGGCCTACGCCGCGGTCGAGGTGCTGATCGTCCCTCTCGTCATGCTGCAGCTCGGCTACACCGTCGCCGGTGAGTGGAACAGCGAGCAGTCGTCCTTCCCGATCAGCCTGTGGTGGATCTTCATGGTCGCCGGCACGCTGCTCATCTGCTTCCTCGTCTACCGTGGCGTGAAGACGTCGACCCGTACCGGCGTCGTCCTCGGCTTCATCGAGATCACCGTCTTTCTCGCCCTCTCGATCGTGCTGGTGATCAAGGCGGGGAATCACAACACGCTTTCGGTCTTCACGCCGCACTTCGCGAACGCCGAGGGCTACAAGGGCATGACCGGCGTGATCGCCGGAGCGGTGGGGGCGCTGCTCGCCTTCTCCGGGTTCGAGGCGGCCGCGCCGCTGGCGGAGGAGACCAGGAATCCGCGCAAGAACGTGCCGCGCGCGGTGATCCTGTCGACGATCCTCATCGGCGCTCTCTACATCTTCACCACCTACGCGGCTACTGTTTACTACGGCCCGGAGAAGTTCTCCGGGTTCGCCGCCTATGCGAACGGCGTGCCTTGGGACGGCCTCGCACGCTCCGTTTCGGTCGTGTTCTGGGCGCTCGTCCTGTTCGCGATCATCAACTCGACGCTTGCGAACGCGAACGCCGGGGCGAACGTGTTCACGCGGACGGCCTACGCGTTCGGCCGCGTCGGCGCGTTCCCCCGCTGGTTCGCCGACCTGCACCCGAAGTACAAGTCACCGCGGATCGGCCTCCTCGTCGAGCTGCTCCTGAGCCTCGCCGTTGGGCTGGCGCTGGGCTTCAAGTACACGCCGCAGGTCGCGTTCGGCATCATCGGCACAGCGCTGGTCGTGATCGTGGTGCCGGTGTACATCGCCACCAACATCGCCTGCATCGGGTTCTTCGCCCGGCATCGCAAGGACGAGCAGCACTGGGTGCTGCACATCATCGTGCCCATCATCGGAGCCTTGCTGCTGATCCCTGGCTTCTTCAGCGTCGCCGGCATCACCGGCGTCCCGGGGCTCTCGTTCATCTCTGCGCTGACGTCGCCGTACAAGTACGCGCCGTACGTGATGGCCGGGTGGCTGGTGTTCGGCATCGTGATCCTCTTCTGGCTGCGTTCGCGCCGGCCGGACGCGGTCGACAAGGTCGCCCACATCCACCTCGAAGACGAAGGTATGTGATCCAGGGCGCTTTCGACCAACGGTCGTGAAGCGGCCGGAGCACCGGATGGAGGGCCGGGGCGGCTGCTGTCGCTCCGGCCCTCCGTTTCTCCGGCGGCCGGGACTAGACTGACTCCTTCAGGGACCCGAGGAGGTGACGGCGTGCTTCCGCCCAGCGGCTACATCTTGAGGCGCCCCGGAGCCGGCGAGGCTGCGGCGATCCAGGCGATCCTCGACGCCAGTGAGACCGCCGACACGGGGGAACGGCGTCGCCACGATGCCGACGTCGCCAACGAGTGGCGGAATCCCAGGTGCCGCCCCGACGAGGACTGGTGGGTGGCCGTCGCTCCCGGCGGGGAGCTCGCCGCAGTCGGCTGGGTGTGGCGGCAGACCGCGGTGGAGATCACCGCCGACCACTACGTCCACCCCGCTCATCGTGGGCTCGGCCTCGGCGAGCTGATGCTCGACGCCATCGAAGCCCGGGCGGCAGAGATGTCATCACCGACGCCGAACGGCGCTCCGCGCAGCCTGCTCGTATGGAGCGAGGACAGCGACGTCGTGCGGCGCGCCTCACTGGAGCGGAGGGGCTTCGCGGCGATCCGGCAGTACTTCGAGATGGCGATCGGCCTCGAGGGCGACCTCGAGATGCCCGTCTGGCCCGCAGGTATCGTCGCCCGGGGATTCCGTCCGGGCACCGACGATGAAGCGGTCTACCGGGCCGATCAGGAAGCGTTCGCCGAGCATCACCTCTATGAGCCGCGGCCATACGAGGAGTGGCGCCTCTTCCACGTCGATGCGCCCGACGTCGATCTCAGCTCCTCGTGGCTCGCCTGGGACGGCGACCAGCTCGCCGGCTTCGCCCTCCAGTTCGCGGGCGACGAAGGCGCCATCATCGGCGATCTTGCGGTGCGCAAGGCCTGGCGTGGTCGCGGGGTCGGGCACGCCCTGCTCCTGACGGCCTTTCGCTCCCTGAGGGATCGCGGCCAGGTGGTCGCTCGTCTCTACGTCGACGCCCTGAACGTCACGAACGCGGTCCGCGTCTACGAGGCGGCCGGCATGCACGTCTCCCGCCGCTTCGACGTTCTGGAGAAGCCGCGCGTCTGACGCGTGTTGCCGGTCGCGGCACGGCGGCACGTGCTCTCGGCCGCCCGCTTCGCCCCGGGGAACGAAGAAGGGCCGGGGCGGCCTATGCCGCCCCGGCCCTCGGCGCTCCCGGCAGACCGAGAGCGTCCCAGGGGCTTCTGTCGCCGCGGTCAGTTGGCCGCGACGGTCTCCTTGCGGAAGGTCGGCATGTTGCGCACGCCCATCTCGGCGAT
>Ga0302299_10001323_pt1 | contig 14860 bp, 13 predicted proteins | sample III_Fen_N3_4_FD_198795 | JGI IMG/M metagenome (GOLD analysis project Ga0302299, IMG submission 198795) | Peat permafrost microbial communities from Stordalen Mire near Abisko, Sweden - III_Fen_N3_4 | ecosystem: Environmental > Terrestrial > Soil > Wetlands > Permafrost | place: Sweden: Abisko... | reverse complement strand
GCGGCCACCGGTTCCTGGTCGGACTCCGCCAGTTCCCGGCGGGCCGACCCGGCGTCGCGGGGTCGGTTGTTCGTGCTATCCGGTCCGTCCGGGGTCGGCAAGAGCACCGTGCTGAGCCGGGTGCGGTCACTGATTCCGGGCCTCTGGTACTCGGTGTCGGTGACCACCAGGCCCCGCCGGCCCGGCGAGGTCGACGGGGTGAACTACCACTTCGTCAGCCGGCAGCAGTTCGCCGAACTCGTTGAACAGGGCCAACTCCTGGAGCACGCGCACTTCGCCGGCAACCACTACGGCACGCCGCGGGCCGCGGTGGAACAGCGTTTGACCGCCGGTCAGGATGTGCTGCTGGAGATCGAGGTGCAGGGCGCGCGGCAGGTGCGGGCCGCTCCCGGACTCGGACCGGAGGCGGTGCTGATCTTCCTGGCCCCGCCGTCGTTCGACGAATTGGCCCGCAGGCTGGTGGGGCGGGGTACCGAGGACGAAGCCACCCGGGAGGCCAGATTGCTCGCCGCCCGCGAGGAGTTGGATGCCGAACGCGAGTTCGATCACACCGTCGTCAACACCGATGTTCAGTCCGCGGCCGCCGGCTTGGTACAGTTGATGGCTGGGTCGCGCCCAGGTTCACCCGTGGGCTGAGTGCGATCGACCGAAGTGTTCGGGTCGGCGGGGATTGCACGTCATGAGCCGGGTTTCGATCATGTCCTCTACCTGCCAGTTCTTTACCTGCCAGTTCTACCTGCCAGCTCTACCCTGCGCGGCACCGAGCCGCATGTGCCCCCGACGAACCAGGAGTCCCGTGCCGATGAGCACTGCAGCCGATAGCGCCGCACCGACGGCCGCCCAGATCGCCGCGGCGGGCATCACCTACCCGCCGATCGACGAGTTGCTGACCCGCACCAGCTCGAAATACGGCCTGTCGATCTACGCCGCCAAGCGGGCTCGGCAGATCAACGACTATTACGCCCAGCTGGGCGAAGGCCTGCTCGAATACGTCGGGCCGCTGGTCGAGCCGCTGCCCAAGGAGAAGCCGCTGTCGATCGCGCTCCGCGAGATCAACGCCGGCCTGCTCGAGCACACCGAAGGCGAGTGACCCCACTCGGCGACGATGTGCCGGCCGTAGCGGCGTCCGCTGCGCCCGGCGGCGGTGCCGTGCCTGATGTTCCTGTGCCTGACGGTATTGCTGCGCCTGACGGTGGTGCTGTGCCTGACGGTATTGCTGCGCCTGACGGTGGTGCTGTGCCTGACGGTGTCGCTGTGCCTGACGGTGTCGCTGTTGCTGGCGGCCCGCGCGGCCGCGTGGTGGTCGGCGTCGGCGGCGGGATCGCCGCGTACAAGGCCTGCGAACTGGTCCGTCGGCTGCGTGCCGACTCCTTCGACGTCACCGTGGTGCCGACCGCCAGCGCGTTGAAGTTCGTCGGCGTCGCCACCTGGGAGGCGCTGTCCGGGCATCCGGTTTCCGGGGACGTGTTCACCGATGTCCCCGCGGTCACCCACGTGGCCACCGGCCAGCAGGCCGATCTGGTGGTCGTCGCGCCCGCGACCGCGGACCTGATGGCCCGGGCCGCCACCGGACAGGCCGACGACCTGCTGACCGCGACCCTGCTGGTCACCCGGGCGCCCGTGTTGATGGCGCCCGCGATGCACACCGAGATGTGGACCCACCCGGCGACCGTGGCCAACACCGCCACGCTGCGCTCACGCGGGGTGATCGTCATCGATCCCGCGGTCGGCCGGCTCACCGGCGCGGACAGCGGGCCGGGTCGGCTACCGGAGGCTGAGCACATCGCCGCGCTGGCCGATCTGCTGCACCGCGACCCGCAGGCCCTGCGCCCCGACCTGCTCGGCCGCCGGATCGTCATCTCCGCAGGCGGTACCCGGGAGTTGCTTGACCCGGTCCGGTACCTGGGTAACCGCTCCTCCGGCCGGCAGGGGTACGCGCTGGCCCTGGTCGCCGCGGCGCGCGGTGCGCAGGTCACGCTGGTCTCCGCGAACGCCGCACTGCTCGCGCCGCCCGGGGTTGCGGTCGTGCCCGTCACCGACGCGCGTGAGCTGGAGACCGCCATGGTGGAGCTGTCCGCGGGTGCGGACGCGGTGGTGATGGCCGCGGCGGTGGCCGATTTCCGGCCGTCGAACACGGCCACCACGAAGATCAAGAAGGTCAGCGGGCAGGATCCCGCTCCGCTCACCCTGGTGAAGAACCCCGACATCCTGGCCAGGCTGTCGCAGCCGGGCTCGGCCCGCGCCCGGGTGGTCGTCGGGTTCGCCGCCGAGACCGGTGACGGGTCTGCCGACCCCACGGCCTCGGTGCTGGCCTACGCCCGGGAGAAGCTCGCCAGAAAAGGCTGCGACCTGCTGGTCGTCAATCGGGTCGACGACGGTCGGGCCTTCGAGGTCGACGACAACGCGGGCGTCATCCTGGCCGCGAGCGATCGGCCCGGCGACTGGTCCGATGTCGTCGCGGAGGCCCCGATCGGACCCAAAACGGTCCTCGCCGCGGCGGTCTGCGACGCGATCGCCGCACGGCTCGGCCTGCCGGGATGAGCCCCATCAGACTGCGGCGTGGACAAACGCGCCCCGCCGAACCGGGTGCCGTGTGTCGGGACCGGCGCGTGTCGATGGGAGAATTCACCGGTACCGCGAGTCTGCCGTCGACCCGGCGGTGTTGTTCGGTCCCCGTCCGATGAAGATCCGGCCAGCCATCCGCACACCCGTTCACCGCAGATTCCGCCCAGATTCCACTCACCATCCGATGCCAACCTGCGGGTCAGCCCGCCGCACCGTAGGAGCCTTTTCGTGACGTCCCGCCTGTTCACCTCCGAATCCGTCACCGAGGGCCACCCGGACAAGATCTGTGACGCGATCAGCGACACGATCCTGGACGAGCTGCTGCGTCAGGACCCGAACAGCCGGGTCGCGGTCGAGACCATGGTGACCACCGGTCAGGTGCACGTGGCCGGTGAGGTCACCACCAGTGCCTACGCCGACATCCCGACCCTGGTCAGGGAGACGGTGCTGCGGATCGGCTACGACTCGTCGGCCAAGGGCTTCGACGGCGGATCCTGCGGGGTCAACGTGGCCATCGGCGCCCAGTCGCCGGACATCGCGCAGGGCGTGGACACGGCGTACGAGACCCGCACGCATTCCGCGGAGGAGCTCGATGACGCGTTGTCCCAGCAGGGTGCGGGCGACCAGGGGCTGATGTTCGGGTACGCCTGCACCGACACCCCCGAGCTGATGCCGCTGCCGATCGCGCTGGCCCACCGGTTGGCCCGCGGGCTGGCCACCGTCCGCAAGTCCGGTGCGGTGCCGTACCTCCGGCCGGACGGCAAGACCCAGGTGACCATCGAGTACGCCGGTGACCGGGCCGTCCGGCTGGACACCGTGGTCGTCTCCAGCCAGCACGCGGAGAACATCCACCTCGAGCAGCTGTTGGCCGTTGACGTCAAGGAGCAGGTCGTCGAGCCCGAGCTGGCCTCGCTGGACATCGACGTCGCCGGATACCGGCTGCTGGTCAACCCGACCGGGCGGTTCGTCATCGGTGGCCCGATGGGCGACGCCGGGCTGACCGGCCGCAAGATCATCGTCGACACCTACGGCGGGATGGCCAGACACGGTGGCGGCGCGTTCTCCGGGAAGGACCCGTCGAAGGTGGACCGTTCCGCCGCGTACGCGATGCGCTGGGTGGCCAAGAACGCGGTGGCCGCCGGGCTCGCGGACCGCATCGAGGTGCAGGTGGCGTACGCGATCGGGAAGGCGTCGCCGGTCGGGTTGTTCGTGGAGACGTTCGGTACGGAGCAGGTGGATCCGGTCAAGATCGCTGACGCGATCCGGCAGGTGTTCGACCTGCGGCCGGCCGCGATCATCCGCGACCTCGACCTCAAGCGCCCGATCTACGCGCAGACCGCCGCCTACGGCCACTTCGGCCGCACCGACGTCGACCTGCCCTGGGAGAACACCGACCGCGCCTCCGACCTGAAGTCCGTCCTGGGCATCTGACCTGAAGTCCGTCCTGGGCATCTGACTCGGGCGCGCCTCCTCTTTTGGCGCGGATCAACTTCCCCGGCGCGGCTGAAGATGGCGGTTGTGGGACGGGTGGGGCGCAAGTGCACCATTTCATCCGCGCGGGTGTGGGGGCTGGATCAGCGGCGGCAGGACGGGTCGACACCCGCTCAGCGCGGCAGCGTTCGGGCGTGCGAGGACTGACGGTGCCGTCTGATATCCAGAACCCATGACGACCGCACGCCCGGCGACCCGCGGCACCCGCCGGTCTGCCGCGGGCGCCCGGCAATCGGCGGTCGAGCTTCCGGTGGCCAGGGTGGCGGTCGAGGTCTCACTGGCGCACTTGGATCGGCCATTTGACTACCTGGTCGACGAGAAGGACAGTGCCGCAGCCCAACCCGGGGTGCGGGTGCGGATCCGGTTCGCCGGGCGGTTGGTCGGCGGCTACGTGCTGGCCAGGCTCGGCGAGTCCGAGCACCAGGGACGGCTCGGTTACCTCGAGCGGGTCGTGTCGCCCGAGCCGGTGCTGACGGCCGAGGTGGCCGACCTGGCCAGGGCCGTGGCGGACCGGTACGCCGGCACCCTGGCGGACGTGCTGCGCCTGGCCGTCCCGCCTCGGCACGCCAAGGCCGAAGCCTCGATTGACGAACCGCCCGCGCCGTCCGGGCCGTCCGTACCGGCGGCTCCCTCAGTGCAGTCGGCGGGCCACTCGGTGTCGCGAGTACCTTCTGACGCTGGTTCCGCGACGACTCACGCCCGTGCCCCGACGACGTCATCGAGGCCCGACGCACCCTCGGAACCCGAGGGCTGGGCCCGCTACCCCGCAGGCCCGGCCTTCCTGGAGGCGGTCCGCCACAGCCGACCCGCCCGCGCGGTGTGGCAGGCGCTACCCGGCGAGGACTGGCCGGCCCGGCTCGCGGACGCCGCGGCGGTCGCGGTCCGCTCCCGACGTGGTGCGCTGATCATCGTGCCGGACGCCCGCGACCTGCACCGTCTTGACGTCGCCCTGGCCACCGCGCTGGACGGCCACCCGCACCTGACGCTGGCCGCCGACCTGGGACCGGCAGAACGCTACCGCCGGTTCCTGGCGATCCGCCGCGGCGACGTCCGTATCGTCGCCGGCACCAGAGCGGCGGTGTTCGCGCCGGTGGCCGACCTCGGTCTGGTGGCCGTCTTCGACGACGGCGACGACCTGCTGGCCGAACCCCGCGCGCCATACCCGCACGCCCGCGAGGTGCTGATGATGCGCTCTGCCGCCGGTTCGTGTGCGCTGCTGGTGGGCGGCTTCGCCCGGACGGCCGAAGCGCAGTTGATGCTCGACAGCGGCTGGGCGCATCCGGTCACGCCGGATCGGGCGGGGCTCCGGGCGGCGGTGCCACGGATCGAGGCCGCCGGTGACGACTACGCGACCGGCGCCAGCTCGGCGGCCGCGCACGCCCGCTTGTCGCCCGCGGCGTTCGCTGCGGCCAGGAGCGCGCTGGACATCGGTGCGCCGGTGCTCGTGCAAGTGCCGCGCGGCGGGTACCTGCCCATCGTGGCCTGCGCCCGGTGCCGCCGGCAGGCGCTGTGCCGGCGTTGTCACGGACCACTGGCCCAGACCGCGGGCGCCGGACCACCCAGCTGCCGCTGGTGTGGCGTTCCGGAAGCCCACTTCCGTTGTGCCGCTTGTGGTTTTTCCAGCATCAGGGCGATGGCCATCGGGACGGCGCGGACCGCAGAGGAGTTCGGCAAGGCATTCCCCGGGGTGACCGTGCTGTCCTCGGGAGGGTCGAAGGTGCGGGCCACGATCCCGCCCCGGCCCGCCGTGGTCGTCGCGACACCCGGCGCCGAACCGGTCGTCACCGGCGGCTACGGCGCGGCCCTGCTGCTGGACGGCAGCGCGATGCTGGCCCGCCCCGATCTCCGCGCGGCCGAGGAGACGCTGCGCCGGTGGATGGCGGCGGCTGCGCTGGTCCGCCCAGGCGGTGACGGCGGGCGGGTGATCATCGGTGCCGACGGGTCACTGCCCACCGTGCAGGCGATGGTGCGGTGGGATCCGGGCGGCCACGCGACCCGCGAACTCGCCGCCCGCCGGGAACTGCAGTTTCCGCCATCGGTGGCAATGGCCTCGATCGAGGGTGACGGGGCCGGCGTGCTGGCCGCACTCGACGTCCTCGCGGTGCCGCCGGACGGAGAACTGCTCGGCCCGGTCGAGCTGGAGGAATCCGGTCAGCAGCCCGACGTCCGCGAGATGGCCGAGCATGCGGAACATTTGACGGTCACCGCCGACCGGGAGCCGCGGCTGCGGGCGCTGGTCCGCGCCCCGCTGGCCCAACGAAAGGCGCTGTGCGCGGCCCTGCAGGCCCTCGCGGCGTCACGCTCGGCGCACAAGGAGCCCGGCTCGGTGCGCATCCGGGTCGACCCGTCCGACCTGTTCTGACGCGGAAGGATCGGGGCCGCGGCATGGAGATGTGGTGGCACAGACCTGGCCGTCGATCGATGCAAGGTCGGGCATGCGGGACCTGGCATCCAAGGACGGACCCGGCGGTCCTTGGATCAGCAGAACCCATCGGCGCACCACACGACGGGGGCGTCAGCCCAGCCTGGCCAGCAACCCGGCCTTCGTGGCCGGCCACTCCGAGGACCGGATGGAGAACACCACGGTGTCCCGGAACGTGCCGTCGGCGCGCACTTGATGCCGCCGCAACACCCCCTCCCGCGCTGCCCCCAACCGTGCGATCGCCGACTGCGAGCGCGCGTTCAGCACGTCCGTCTGGATCTTCACCCGACCGAAGCCGCACACCTCGAAGCAGTGCGTCAGCAGCAGCAGCTTGCACTCCGGGTTCACCGCGGTGCCCCACACCGACGGGGAGTAGCCGGTCCAGCCGAGGTGGATGCGTTCGTCCGGCAGCGACGGATCACCGAGGCTGGACGTGCCCACCACGGTTCCGGCGCCGCCCAGCGCGCCGTCGGCCACCAGCCGGACCGTGTACGCCACGCGTCCCCGCGAGGTGTCGGTGACGGTCTTCAGCACGACCGAGCGCATCGCGGCGACGTCCGGCGGTCGACCGGCGGGGCCACCACCGAACCCGAACGCGTACACCCGGGCATCGTCCAGCGCGGCGAACATCTCATCGGCGTCGCCGGCCACCGTCCGATCCAGCCGGACGACGGATCCGACCAACGGGCGGCCGTCGGGTGCCAGCGCCGTCATGGCTCTCCTTTTCGGTACCCCGGAATTTCCTTGGGGCTGGCGTACCAGCCCCGTGTGGCCCGCCGCGGCAGCGCTCGCGCACACTGTGTCGGGCTAACGCACGTGTCCGGCAACCGCGCGGGTCAACCGCCCGCAAAGCCGACAACGTACAGAGCACTGCCGGGAGCCTCGCAACCACCATCCCGTCTGCACAGCAAACGTCATGATCTTGGAAAGGCCGATCCGCTGCGTATCGTCTTCGCCGGCACCCCCGAGGCGGCGGTGCCATCGCTGCGCTCCCTGCTCGCGTCCCCGCATGATGTCACCGCCGTCATCACCAGGCCCGATGCCCGCCGCGGCCGTGGCCGCACGCTGTCGCGTTCGCCGGTCGGCGAGGTCGCTGACGTCGCTGACATCCCCGTCCTCACCCCGCAATCGGCCCGGGCTCCGGACTTCGCCGAGCAGCTCGCCGCCCTGCGCCCCGACGCCGCCGCGGTGGTGGCCTACGGTGCCCTGCTGCCCGGCCCGGTGCTGGCCGTGCCGACGCACGGCTGGGTCAATCTACATTTCTCGTTGCTCCCGGCCTGGCGCGGCGCTGCTCCGGTGCAGGCCGCCATCAGGGCCGGCGACCAGGTCACCGGCGCCAGCACCTTCCGGCTCGAGGAGGGCATGGACACCGGTCCCGTCTACGGGGTGGTCACCGAGACGATCCGCCCGCGGGACACCGTCGGCGAGCTGCTCGGCCGGCTCTCCGAGTCCGGTGCCGCCCTGCTCGTCGCCACTCTGGACGGCATCGAGGACGGCACGATCGTCGCGAAAACCCAACCCACCGAAGGAGTTTCCTATGCGGGCAAGGTCACCGTGGCGGGCGCCGAGGTCGACTGGTCGGTGCCGGCGTTCGCCGTCGACCGCACGATCCGGTCAGTGACGCCGGCGCCGGGAGCATGGACCGGATCGCCGTGGGGACGGCTGGTCATCGGTCCGGTGGAGCCCACCGATGTCCAGGGTCTGGCCGCCGGCGAACTGTCGGTCGGCAAGAAGGAGGTCCTGGTCGGTACCGCGACCACGGCGGTCCGGCTCGGCAGCCTGACGCCACCCGGACGCCGGCCGATGCCGGCGGCGGACTGGGCGCGCGGCGTCCGACCTGAGCCCGGCCGGGTGCTGCGTTGATTGCGAACGAGCCGTCAAACGCGCCGAACGAGCCGTCAAACGCGCCGAACGAGCCGTCAAACGATGCGTCGAACGAGCCGTCAAACGCGCCGAACGAGCCGTCAAACGATGCGTCGAAGGAGCCTGCAAACAACCCGCCGAGCGGACACTCCGCGGGCGACACAGCGGGACAGCGCGAGACCCCGGGACAACCCGACACCTCGCGACAACGCGACACTTCGGGACAACGCGACACTTCGGGACAACGCGACACCTCGGGACAGCGCGACACCTCGGGGCGCCAAGCACACCGGCCGGCGCGCGGCCAACCGGACCGGACCAAACGTCGTGGCCCCAACGGCCCGCCACGACGGCCGTCCACCCGTAAACCCCCCACCCCTGACGAGGCAAGGCGGGTCGCCCTTGACGTGCTCACCGCAGTCCGATCGGAGGGTGCCTACGCCAACCTCACGTTGCCGGGACTGCTCACCCAGCGCCATATCACCGGCCGAGACGCCGCACTGGCCACCGAACTCACCTACGGCACCTGCCGAGCCCTCGGGCAGCTCGATGCGGTGATCGGTGCGTGCGGCGACCGGGAGTTTGCCGACCTGGACGGCGTGGTCATCGACGCCCTCCGGCTGGGTGCGTACCAGTTGCTGCACACCAGGATCCCCCCGCACGCTGCGGTCTCGGCGACCGTCGACCTGGTCAGGGCCGGTGAACGGCCGGGCGGGGCCGGGTACGTCAACGCGGTACTGCGCCGGATCAGCGAGGCTGACCTGCAGACCTGGATCGACCGGCTGGCACCCGATGAGCGCACCGATCCGCAGGGGCATCTGGCCTTCGCCAGGGCACACCCGAGGTGGATCGTCACGGCGGTCGGCGACGCCCTGGGCGGCGGCCCGCGCAACCCGGAGCTCGAGGCGGCGCTGGAGGCGGACGACAAACCGCCGGCCGTGCACCTCGTCGCCCGGCCCGGACGCATCGATCGCGCCGAACTCGTGGCGCTGTCCGGTGGCCGGCCGGCGGCCTACTCGCCCTACGGGGTCTACCTGGACGGCGGCGATCCCGGAGCGCTGCGGCCCGTGCGGGAGGGCAGCGCGGGTGTGCAGGACGAGGGCTCGCAGCTGGTCGCCGTCGCACTGACCCTGCCGACCGTCGGCGGCCAGGAGTACCACTGGCTCGACCTCGCCGCCGGGCCCGGCGGGAAAGCCGCGCTGCTCGGCGCGATCGCGGCCCAGCGAGGCGCCCAGCTGGATGCCGTGGAGATCACCCCGCACCGTGCCGACCTGGTCCGCGGCACGGTCCGCGGGTTGCCGGTCCGGGTGCACACCGGTGACGGCCGGCACCCCGACCTCCCCGAGGCCGGGTTTGACCGGGTGCTGCTCGACGCGCCGTGCACCGGCCTGGGCGCGCTGCGCCGCAGGCCGGAGGCCCGCTGGCGCCGACAGCCGACGGATGTACCGCCGCTCACCGCGCTGCAGCGGGAGCTGCTTGCATCGGCGGCGCGGATGGTCCGCCCCGGTGGCGTCATCGCCTACGTCACCTGCTCGCCGCACCTGGCCGAGACCGCAGGGGTGATCGCCGGCCGCCCGCCAGGGCTCGAGCTGCTGGACGCGCGGGACTACCTGCCCGGTGTGCCCGATCTCGGGGCAGGCCCGACCGTGCAGCTGTGGCCGCACCGGCAGGGCACCGACGGGATGTTCCTGGCGCTGCTGCGCCGCGGCTGACGGCGGAGCACCACCTCGGCGGGCACCCAGAATCGGGACCAACGACCCGGATCGACAGCACTCCTGGCTCGATAGGCTCCAGCTGTGGCCACCCTGATCGCTCCCAGCATCCTGTCCGCGGATTTCGCGCACCTGGCCGACGAGGCCGCTGCCGTTGCGGGCGCCGACTGGCTGCACGTCGACGTCATGGACAACCATTTCGTGCCCAACCTGACCCTCGGCCTGCCGGTGGTCAAGTCGCTGCTCAAAGCCACCGACATCCCGATCGACTGCCACCTGATGATCACCGACCCGGACCGGTGGGCCGTCGGCTACGCCGAGGCCGGCGCGTACAACGTGACGGTGCACGCCGAGGCGGTCGCCGACCCGATCAAGATGGCCGCCGATCTGCGGGCCGCCGGCGCGAAGGCGGGACTCTCACTGAAACCGGGGACACACCTGGACGACTGGGTCGACGTCCTCAAGCACTACGACACGTTGTTGGTGATGACCGTGGAGCCGGGATTCGGCGGGCAGGCCTTCATGGCCGACATGATGGGCAAGGTGCGGCAGGCCAGGACGCTGGTCGACACCGGCCACCTGACGGTGATCGTCCAGGTCGACGGCGGGATCAGCGCGAACACCATCGACCAGGCGGCGGAGGCCGGGGCCGACTGTTTCGTGGCGGGTTCCGCCGTCTACTCGGCGAAGGATCCCGCGGTCGCGGTCGCCGAGCTGCGCGCCGCGGCGGCCCGCCACCGCCAGTAGGCAAGGTGGGCACCGCCCGCGTCACACGGGCCTCGCCCGAAAGACCCGGCCCTCGCCCGAAAGACCCGGCCCTCGCCCGAAAGACCCGGCCCTCGAACGGGCAACCCGGTCCGACTGCGCACCCTCGGACGGAATATCGGAACTCCCCGCTGGGTAGATAGGGGAGTATGAAGTGTTCGCCGGCGCCGGAAGTCGTGCTGCCGGTGCGGAGAGGATGATCATGTTCACCGGGATCGTGGAGGAACGCGGCCGGGTTGTCGACGTGCAGGTCTCCGACGACGGTCAGGACGGCACCGCGGGTGCGGCCAGGTTGACCGTGCGCGGGCCGATTGTCAGCTCCGACGCCGGTCACGGCGATTCGATCGCGGTGTCGGGGGTGTGCCTGACCGTGGTCGACAGGTCGGCGGACACCTTCACCGTCGACGTGATGGCCGAGACGTTGCGCCGGTCCACGATCGGCCGGCTGCGGGTCGGTGACGAGGTCAACCTGGAACGGTCGGTGACCGCAGCGACCCGGCTGGGCGGCCATATCGTTCAAGGTCATGTGGACGGAACCGGCACGCTGACGGTGCGCGCCCCGCACCCCGGCTATGACGAGATCCGGATTGCGGTGGGCTCCGAGCTCGCCCGGTACCTGGCGCCGAAGGGCGCGGTCGCGGTCGACGGGGTCTCGCTGACGGTGATCGACGTGGTCGACACCCCGGACGGCGCGGAGTTCGGCATCGGGATCATTCCCGAGACCCGGACCGCCACCACCATCGGGACCGCGCCGCTCGGCGCGACCGTGAACCTCGAGGTCGATGTGATCGCGAAGTATGTCGAACGGCTGATGGCCGTGCGAGAACGGGAGCAGGCATGACGACTGTGGATGTGGGCGCCGGATCGGAGATCACGCCGTCCCACCCCGCCGAGAACGGCGGACCGGCGCTGGCGCTGAACGGATCGGGGGGCGATCATCCGCTCGTCACCGAACGGATCTTCGGCCGCGCCGGGATCCCCGTCGACCTGGACGAGCTTGCGCCGGACCCGCACCGGGAGCTGACGGCGACCGGGTTCGACACCATCGATTTCGCCGTCTCGCAGGTCGCCGCGGGCCGGGCCGTCGTGGTGGTCGACGACGAGGATCGGGAGAACGAGGGCGACCTGATCTTCGCGGCCGAGCTGGCCACCCCGGAGCTGGTCGGGTTCACCGTCCGCTACTCGTCCGGGGTCATCTGCGTGCCGCTGACCGGTCCGGACTGCGACCGGCTCGAACTGCCGCCGATGTACTACGTCAACCAGGACAGCAAGGGCACGGCCTACACGGTCTCCGTCGACGCGAAAGACAATGTCACGACAGGGATCTCGGCCGTCGAACGGGCAAGGACCATCAGGCTGCTGGCCGATCCGGGCACCACCTCGGACGACCTGACCAGGCCAGGCCATGTGTTCCCGCTGCGCGCCCGCGAGGGTGGGGTGCTCACCCGGCCGGGGCACACCGAGGCCGGTGTCGATCTGGCCCGGCTGGCCGGGCTGCACCCGGTCGCCGTGGTGTGCGAGGTGGTCAACGACGACGGGTCGATGGCCCGGCTGCCGGAGCTGCGGGTGTTCGCCCGCCAGCATGACCTGGCGTTGATCTCCATCGCCGACCTGATCGCCTACCGGCGCACCCAGGAGGTTCATATCCAGCGCGTCGCCAACGCCCGGCTGCCGCTTCCGCAGGGCGAGTTCAGGGCGATCGGATACCTGAGCACGGTGACCGGCCGGGAGCTCATCGCACTGGTCTACGGCGAGATCGGCGACGGCGAGGACGTGCTGGTCCGGGTGCACTCCGAATGCCTCACCGGTGACGTGCTCGGGTCGTTGCGCTGCGACTGCGGTCCGCAACTGCATGCCGCCTTGCACGCGGTCGCGACCGAGGGCAGGGGTGTGGTGCTGTACATCCGCGGCCACGAGGGCCGGGGCATCGGGCTGCTCGACAAGCTGCGGGCCTACGAGCTGCAGGACGGCGGCGCGGACACGGTGGACGCCAACCTCGCGCTCGGCCTGCCGTCGGATGCCCGCGAGTACGGCACCGGCGCGCAGGTCCTGGCAGACCTCGGCATCCGCTCCATGCGGCTGCTCACCAACAACCCGGCCAAGCGGGCCGGCCTGGAAGGCTACGGATTGCAGATCATCGGACGGGTGGCGCTGCCGGTCTCGCAGAACCCGGAAAACCTGCGGTACCTGACGACGAAGCGGGATCGGATGGGTCATGAGCTGGATGGGTTGGGCCATGCCTGACGAGCCTCACTCGGTGGCGCGGCACGCCGTTCCGCCCGCACCCGGTCGCCCGGTCCCGCACGGCCCCGGGCGATGAGCGGCGAGGGTCGCCCAGCGCTGGACATCCCGCGGGCCGAAGGGCTGCGGGTCGGCATCGTCGCCACCAGTTGGCACGGCGAGATCACCGACACCCTGCTCGAGCGGGCGCTCTGGCTGGCCGAACAGGCCGGCGTCAGTGCGCCGACGGTGGCCCGGGTGCCGGGCGCGATCGAGATCCCGGTGGTGGCCCAGGAACTGGCCACCTCGCACGATGCGGTTGTCGCGCTGGGCGCGGTGATCCGTGGCGGCACACCGCATTTCGAGTACGTCTGTGACGCGGTGACGGCCGGGCTGACCAGGGTGGCGCTGGATGCCGGCGTGCCCGTCGGGAACGGGGTGCTGACCTGCGACACGGTCGAACAGGCGAAAGCACGCAACGGCGGGCCGGGAGCGTCCGAGGACAAGGGTGCGGAGGCGATGTCCGCGGCGTTGGCCACGGCCGTGGTGTTGCGCGGGCTGCGCTCGCCCGGCGGCCGGATGGGATTCGGCCGATGACCGGCCCGGGCGCCGGCAACGCCGCCGGCCCGGGCGCCGGCAACAGCGCAGGCCCGGGCGCCGGCAACAGCGCCGGCCCGGGTCAGACCACGGAGCCCAGTGCCGAGCGGACGTCGGGAGCGCCGGTGTTGCTGCAGGTCAGGCCCCGCAGGATCACCATCCTGGCGTCGATCGCGGCCACCCTGGTGATCGGCTCGATGGTGGTGATCGGCCTGTTGTTGCGGGACACCAACGAGGGCGTGACGTTCACCGTCAACGACCAGGTCGGCCTGATCGGCATCGGTCTGGTCCTCGGCGGCGTGATCATGACGGCGGCCCGGCCGCGACTGCGCGCCGACCAGGACGGGATGTCCGTCCGGAATGTGTTCGGTGAGACGTTCGTGCCATGGCCGCTGGTGGTGCGGGTGGCCTTCCCGTCGGGAGCGCACTGGGCGGAGCTGCAGATGCCCGACGACGAGGTGAAGGCGGTGATGGCGATCCAGGCCATGGACCGCGGCCGTGCGGTGACGGCGCTGGAACGGCTCCGCGCCCTGCACCATCGCTATGCCCCGCCACCGCCGGTGCCGTCGCCGCCCATCGAGCAGACCGGCCCGACCGAGCAGGACCCGCAGCGGCCGCTCGGCCGGCTGGAGATCATCGACAGGCAAAAGGCGGCGCAGCGGGACCGCGACCTCGCTGCCAAACAAGCGACCAAACAAGCGGCCCGACAGGCAAGGGGTGAGAAGAATCGGTGACAGCGCAGGTGACCCCGTCCGATCTGCGTCATCTCGGGCGGTGCGTCGAACTCGCCGGCCAGGCCATCGATACCGGTGACGAGCCGTTCGGCTCGGTGCTGGTCGCCGCCGATGGCCGGGTCCTGTTCGAGGAGCACAATCACGTCGTCTCCGGTGACGGCACGCGCCATCCGGAGTTCGAGCTGGCCCGGTGGGCCGGCGAGCACCTGTCGGCGGCGGAGCGGGCCGGCGCCACGGTGTATACCTCCGGCGAGCACTGCCCGATGTGTTCGGCGGCCCACGGCTGGGTCGGGCTGGGCCGGATCGTCTACGCCAGCTCGTCGGAACAGACCGCGGCCTGGATGGCCGAACTGAACGTGCCGCCGGCACCGGTGCTGCCGCTGCCGATCCAGCAGGTCGCTCCCGGCATCCAGGTCGACGGTCCGGTTCCCGAACTGGCCGAGCAGGTCAGGGACCTGCACCGCCGGTTCCACCGGGGCTGAGCAAGTCTG
>Ga0302299_10001322_pt1 | contig 14862 bp, 14 predicted proteins | sample III_Fen_N3_4_FD_198795 | JGI IMG/M metagenome (GOLD analysis project Ga0302299, IMG submission 198795) | Peat permafrost microbial communities from Stordalen Mire near Abisko, Sweden - III_Fen_N3_4 | ecosystem: Environmental > Terrestrial > Soil > Wetlands > Permafrost | place: Sweden: Abisko... | reverse complement strand
CTGTGGTGGTCAGCGCTGTGGTGGTCGGCGCTGTGGTGGTCGGCGCTGTGGTGGTCGGCGCTGTGGTGGTCGGCGCTGTGGTGGTCGGCGCTGTGGTGGTCGGCGCTGTGGTGGTCGGCGCTGTGGTGGTCGGCGCTGTGGTAGTCGGCGCTGAGGCCGTCGGCGCGGCGCCGGCGGGGTCCGGCTGTGGCTCGGCACCGCGCGCTGGCGAGGCGATCGCGAGCGCCGCTAGTAACATGCTCAGGCGAGGGCGCATCAGGTTCCGCTGGTTCGAAGGTGCGGCGCAAACCTCGCGGGCGAGGCCGCGCGCCGGTCTCGCGTGCCGCCCGGCGAAGCAGCCGACGAGCGCGAAGCGGGAGTCGTCACCGAGGGTGACTGGCATGGCGAGGCCTGGTGCAGCATCACTGGCCCACCGCCGAGACCGGACAAGGCCACCAGGTAGGCGGCGTCGCGGTGATATCCCACTGCGGCAGCGCGCACATCGGATCGTTGCGGCAGCCGCGCAGCACGTAGTGCGTCAGGCCGATGCACGCGTCGTCGCTGCGACCCGAGACCACGAGCTGGATCGTGCCGCTCGCGGTGCCGGTGCCGAAGTCGGGGATCTTGGCGCACGCCATCGTGCGGCGGGTCATGTCGGGCTGGTCGGACGGCGGCTCGCGGTAGCGGATGCTGCTGTCGGTGCGAAGCTCCTCGCATGCGACCTCGTGGAGCTCGGCGGGGCGTCGGTAGGTCAGCGCGACCGGTGCGTCGGTCGTCTCCTCGCGACACGTCCCGGGGGGCTCCTTCGGCAGCTCGCCCCGGAGCTGCGCGGCGATCGCCTCGGCCGCGCTGAACCCGCCGGCCGAGACCAGCGAGAAGCTTGGCAGCGGGTCGCCGCAGCCGCTGCGCGGGTAAAACGCGGCGCCGAGGTTGAACGCGCCCTCGCGGAACGCCAGGCGGGTGTCGGGCTCGGTCATCGTGACGAACGACGCGGCATAGACGGTGTCCGCGGCGGGAGGCGCGGTGTCCGGCGGGCCGAGCTCGCGGCCGTTCAGCCGGTTCGGCTGGCCCAGGCTGAGCGTGCCGTTGCCGTCGAGATCATCGTAGACCACGACGCTGGCGTACGCGACCCGCGCGGTGACGTCGCCGACCATCACGTCAGCGCCCGGCAGGTCGAACAGCGATAGCGTCGCGCTACCGTCGGCCTCGAGCGGTGCATCCACGGCGACCCGGGCGGGCACGAAGCCGAACGGATCGCGACAGCCGGCGGCGATCGCGGCCGCCGCGCTGGCGTCGTCGGGCGGCCGGATGCACAGCGGCTCGGTCAGCCACTGCGCGCCCCACACGAGCGCGACGCGCAGCGCCGGCGCCTTGCCAGGGAGCCGCACGGCGGCGAAGTCGCCGGCTACCTCGGCGCGCACCGTCGCGAGCGGCGGCACCGCGCCGCCGAAGCCGGACAGGTCGCCGCAACCTGCGAGGGCGAGCACGACCACGGCGCGTTTCATGGTTGCCACGCGACCCCGAGCTGCGCGTTCCAGCCCGCGCGCAGCTTGCCGTCGAGCACGTCGAGCGACGGCCCACCGCTGGTGACCAACAGCCAGGGCCCCGCGACGTGGAGCGCGACGATCGCGTCGAGATCCGCCGCAGGCAACATCTTGTATGCGGAGCTCTCGAGGTCGCTGCCGGTGAGGCCGGCGCGCATGCCCTGGTTGCGCAGCCGCGACTCGTGGACCAGGGTCCCGCCGAGCCCGAGCCGGAGGCCCAGCGTGCCGCGGCCCGCCGCTCTGTTCACCGCCCCGGTGACCCGGAGCTGCAGATCGCTGTGGGTCACCGTCCACGCGAGCGATGACTCGGTGGCGGACACCCACGCGGCGCGCGCGCCCCAGGCGAGACCCTGCCCGACGGATACCCCGGCGCCGAGCCCGGTGGCGAGGCCGGTCGGCAGCGCCGCCGGGAACCCGAACGCGAGTCCGGCATTCACCGCGAGATCTCCCCCTGGGCGGTAGCGCCACGTGTCGTCGCTCAGCAGCGTGCCGTCATCGGCCCGTCCGACGCGCGGCAGCCCGAAACAGCAAGCGATGACAACAGCGATGCGCCACATGGGGTCGTGTGGTTGTGCCCGCCGCCCCGCAGATCCTTCGCCTTGTCACGCAAGGCATTTCAGCGAAGGATCGGAGGGCCAACGGCCACTCACTGCATACCGTGGTTCGCCTCGTCCTCCTAGCCGTGATCGGTGTCGTGCATGTCGCGCGGGCCGCGCCGTGTCCGCCCGCCGTCGCGCTGACCGGCGACGATGCCGTGGTCTCGGCCGTGCGAGCGCAGCTCGGCGCGCGCGGGATCGCGCCGGAGACCTCGCGCTGCCCGGGGATCCGGGCCCGGGTCGAGCGCCGCGGCGCCGGGCTCGTGGTCGGCGTCGATGGCCCCGACGGTGTGGCGATCGAGCGCGCGGTCGGCGAGGTGGCGACCGCTGCGACGGTGATCGAGTCGTGGACGCGCGGCGATCTCGCGGCCCCGCTGCTCGCGAGCCGCGGCATGCCCGAGCGGGAGCGCGCCGAGCTGGTCGCGCCTGTGCCGGTCGCTGCGCCGCCCGCGGAGCGCGGCATGCAGCTGTTTGCGGGTGAGGAGACCACGCTGGCCAGCGACGGCAGCGCGTGGCTGGGCCTTCAGCTCGGCGCGTGCGTGATGCTCGGGCCGGTCTGCATCGCGACGCGGCTGCACGGCGGCAAGGTGATCTCGGAGCCGGCGAGCCTCGCGTCGTTCGAGCGCAAGGGCGCCGAGGCGTACCTCGGGATCGACGTCCCGATCGCGGTCGGCCGCACCCGGTTCACGCCCGGCTTCGCCGCAGGCTACGGTACGATGTTCACCCGCTACCGCAGCGACGGCGAACGCATGGGGGTCGAGATCAGCGGCCCGCGCGCCGAGGTCCACGCCGCGTTCTCCCTCCCGCTCAGCCCGCACTTCGCGCTCGACGTCATCGCCACCGCGGCGCTCACCCAGGCCGCCGGGATCGAGACCCACGGTGCGGTGCCCGATCCGGTGGCGTTCCCGGCCGAGCCCCGCGCCCTGTTCCGGCTCGCCATCGGCGTGCGTTACGGTGCGCTGTGACCGGCAAGCTCGTCCCGCTCCGCAGGATCAGCGGCGACATCACCGAGATGTCCGACGAGGCGCTGCTCGCCGCTGCAGGCACCGGCGACGCGCCCGCGCTCGGCGCGCTGTTCGATCGGTTCCACACCGCGGTCTACCGATTCGCCGCGCGGCTGCCGATGACCGACGAGCTCGCGCGCGACGATCTGGTCCAGGCCACGTTCCTCGAGCTCCGCAGCGCGGCGCGGTCGTACCGCGGCACGTCGTCGGTCAAGACCTGGATCCTCGGAGTCGCGGCCAACGTCGCGCGCCACACCTTGCGCGCCGAGCGCCGGAGGCGCACCCACCAGGCGCACTACCTCGATCGCCTGCCTGACCAGCCCGCCCTGCTCGACGCCCAGCTCGATCGCAAGAAGCTGCTCGCGCGCATCGCCGCGGCGCTCGCCGAGCTGCCGCACGATCAGCAGGTCGCGTTCCTGCTGTGCGATCTCGAGCAGCTGCCCGGCGTCGAGGTGGCGCGCGTGCTCGGCATCCCCGAAGGCACGCTGTGGCGCCGGCTTCACACCGCCCGCAAGGCGATGCGCGCCGCCGTCGAGAAGGAGGCGCGATGACGTGCCCGGGCGACGCCGAGCTCGCGCGCGCCGTGTCGCTCGGCGCTGCGCCGGAGCTCGCCGACCACCTCGCCGGCTGCGCGGCGTGCCGTGACAGTGTGGAGAGCTCGCGCAGGGTGATCGAGCTGGCGCGCGACCTGCCGGTCCAGCTCCCGTCGAGCGCGCGGCGCGAGGAGGTGCGCACCGCGCTGCTCGCCGCCGGAGCGGGCGCTGGTCGCCGGTCGCTCCCCGCCGCGTGGCTCGCCGCCGGGGCCGCCGGAGCGGCTGCGGCGGGCCTGGTCGGTTACCTGGCGCTCGCGCGCGCGCCCGCGGCGGTCATCGCCCACCGCCCGCACGGCACGATTCATCCTCACGCCGGCGCGCGCTACCTCACGAGCTCGGCGAGCCCCGACGAGGTCGTCCAGCTGATCGACGGTACGATCGACATCGAGGTCGAGCCGCTCGCGCCGGGCGAGCGATTCCGCGTCGCGGTCGGCCGCGCCGAGGTCGAGGTCCGCGGGACCGCGTTCACCGTCACGGCGCGCGCAGGGCAGCACACGATCGAGTTGCTCGAGGTCGCGGTCGCACACGGCCGGGTCGCCGTCCGGCCCGAGGTCGGTGCGCCGGTATCGCTCGGCGCAGGGCAGGCGTGGCGCGCCGCGCTCGCCACCGCCGTGCTGTCTGCTGCGTCGGTGCCCCCGCGCGCTGTCGCCGACGCGACCGCGCACCCCGTCGCGGCGCGCCAGCGCCTCGCGAGTGGGCCGGCCTCGCACCCGGCGGCCGTCGCCGAGCCAGGCGCCCCGCAGCGGCAACCAGCTCTTGCTGTCGCACCGAGCGTCTCGCAGCGGCGCCCGGCTGCTGCTGCCGTACCGAGCGCCTCGCAGCGAAACCCGGCGCCTGCTGTCGTGCCGAGCGCCTCGCAACGGAGCGCCGCTCCTGCTGCCGTGCCGCTTCACCTCGCCGCTGCTTCACCCGAGCCCGCGCCGGCTCCCGGTCCTTCGGCGTCGGCTCCCGGTCCTGCGGCGCGGGCGCCCGAGGAGCTCGCCTACGATCAGGCGTGGGCCGCGCTGCGTTCCGACGACTTCGTCCGCGCCGCGAGCGGGTTCACGCGCGTGCTGCTGGTCGCTCCGGACAGCCCGCTGGTCGAGGACGCCAGCTACTGGCGCGCCGTCGCGCTGGCGCGCGGCAGGCGCTCCGCCGAGGCGCTGTCGGCGTTCCGTGACTTCCTCGACGGCTACGCTCGCTCGCCGCGCGCCGGTGAGGCCAGCGCAATGCTCGGCTGGTTGCTGATCGACGCGCGCGACTACGACGAGGCCGCGCGCCGGTTCCGCGCCGCAGCCGGCGACCCCAACCCCGCCGTGCGCACCAGCGCGCAGGCCGGCCTCGACGCGCTCGCCCGCCGCCTGCGGTGAGCCACGACGCGCGTCGCGCAGCCGGGTCGATCGGCGGCCCGCGTGGGATCCGCGACGCGGTCGCCATGGTGCTCCCCTGCGCGTGGTGGTCGCGAGCGGTTCGCCACCAGGAGCTGGGCACGCACCTTCACGCGGCGAAGAACCGCAGCAGCGGCGGGGCGAGCACCTCGGGGACGAGGTCGTGGGTTGCGCCGTCGAGCACGAGCGCGCGGCCGTCGGGCACCGCGCGCGCCACGGCCTCGGCGGTCTCGCGCATGAACGCCGGGGCCGCGCCGGCGGCGATCGCGAGCGTGGGGGCGCGGATCGCGCGGGCACGATCGAGCGGCAGCTGGCCATCGCCCAGGATCGTCGCCTCGTAGACCAGGGTGTGTGCCATCGCCTCGAGCGCCGGCCGGAACGGCGCGCGGCGCAGCTGCGCGACCACGGGCTCGGGCAGCCCGACCATCCGGCGCTGGAAGTACTCGACCGCGTCGCCGCGCCGTCCGCCGCGCACCAGCGCATCGAGGGCGGCGGCGTGCTCGACCGGGCTCGCCGACGGCGCGACGGTCAGCGGCAGGTCGAACAAGGCGAGTCGGGTGATCGCGAGCCCGTGCGCCGCGGCGGCGAGCGCGAGCGCTGCGCCCGACGAGAAGCCGAACACGGCGGCGCTGCCGCCGGCGCGCTGGACCAGCGTGTCGAGGTCCTCGATCTCGCGCTCGACCGCGTAGGGTGCGCCGTCGCCGCTGCCGCCACGGCCGCGGCGGTCGTAGTTGAACACGGTGTGTGCCGCTGCCAGCGCGGCTGCGAGCGGCGCGCCAGCCGCGCGGGTGTTGAATGCTCCGAGCACGAGGATGACGGGAGGCCCCGCGCCGAGCTGATCGAAGGCAATGGTGGGTCGCATGTACGGTTAGACCCCCGCCAGCGAAGAACTCATCGGTCGATCCGATGATTCGTCACGCGTCGGTCCGTTCACTCGACCGAGACCGCCAGGCTCGGCTCGAAGCCACGGCACAGCGCGGCCGAGAACGTCGTGATCTCGGCGATCTGGTCCGCCTCGATCCGCAGCACATGGATGCCCGAGAACCGGTATTCGGTGGCGCCGTGCGGGCGCAGGTAGCCCGCGGCCGCGAGCTGGCGGTTCGCCGCGGTCGCCACCATGCGGTGGTCGCCGTGGAACCGCATCGGGAACAGCGCGAACAGCTGTTCGACGGCGGCGCGGCCCAGGAACCACAGCTTGGCCGGCGGCATCGCCCACCGCACGTCGTCGCGCAGCATGCGGGTGAGCTCGCCCGGATCGTCGCGCTCCCACGCAGCCATGTAGCGGGCCAGCAGGGCGCGCTCGCTCTCGGTCGGCGGCGCGAGCGGCATCCACGCAGCGCGGCCGCTGGGCACCCGCGACCGCATCGTGGTGTGCGCGCGCTGCAGGGTGCTCGTCACCGCCGCCACGCTCAGCTCGAGCAGACCGGCGACCTCCTTCGCCGACCAGCCGAGCACGTCGCACAGCAGCAGGATCGCGCGTTGACGCGGCGGCAGGTGCTGCAGCGCCGCGAGGAACGCTAGCTCGATCGCCTCGCGCGACGCCGCGAGCGCCTCGGGATCGAGCAGGCGGTCGGGGAACGGCTGGAGCCAGGGCAGCTCGGGAGCGAGCGGCGGCGTCGCGCGCGGCTCGTCGTCGGGCGCGACCGCCGGGACGACGTCCTGCGGCAGCACGCGCGCCGGCCGGCGCTCGAGCGCATCGAGGCAGACGTTGGTCGCGATGCGGTGCAGCCAGGTCGACAGCCTGGCGCGGCCTTCGAAGCTCGCGCGCGCACGCCAGGCGCGCAGGAAGGTCTCCTGCACCAGATCCTCGGCGTCATCGAACGAGCCGGACATCCGGTAGCAGTGCACGCGCAGCGCCCGACGGTGCGCCTCGCACGCGGCAGCGAACGCGGCCTGGTCGAGCTCGGTCACGCACGCCGGGCATAGCACGCGCGCGCGGGGTGAGGCTGTCTAGAACGCGAGCACGACGAGGCCGCCGGCCGCGAGCCCGCCCCCGCCGACCGCCGTGAGGGCGGCGTAGCTCGGCCGGCCCTGGGTCAGGTACAGCGCCAGGCCGCCGGCGGCGGTGGCCAGGCCGACCGCGGTGAGCGCGATCCCGACGTGCGCGGCGTGGCGATCGTGGCTCGACGCCGCTTGCCGGGCGTGGTCGACGCGCTCGCCGAGCCCGGCGCCGCCGTCGGGGAGCTCGGGCGCGGTGGCGACCACGCCGACCGCCGCCTGCGTCGCCTTCGACGTGGCCTCGCTCACGGTGCACACATCGCAGCGGTCGGCCGCCTGCTGCACGACCTGGCCGGTGTCGGTGCGCACCAGCGTGACCACATAGCCAAAGCTCGTCCCCGCGCCGGTCAGCGCGGCGAGCAACACGAGGTCTGCGCCGGTCTGCGCCTTCACCTCGGTGAGGCACTTGCCGACGAAGCAGCCCTCGGTCCATCGCGTCGAGCGCAGCATCAGCTGCTTCATGCGCGCGCGGCCCACCAGCCAGTAGCGCCTGGAGTCGAGCTGCTGCTCGATCCCGCGCTGGAAGCTCTCCTTGACCTCGTCGGGCATGCCCTCGATGCGCAGCTCGAGGATCCCGACGACCCGTCGGTGCTCGCCGACCGCTGCGCTCAGGTCCGGATCGCCCTGGGCCGGCGCTGCGGTCGCTGCCGGGGCCGGGCGGGGCTCGGCGTGAACGATACCACCGGCGAGCACGCCGGCCGCGACGAGCAACGCACGCGTCACGCTTCGTCGACTTGCGTGATGAGCTGCTTCATCAGCCCATCGATCATGAGGTTGCGATCGGTGATCTGGTACTTGCCGTCGCGCCAGCCGGCCTGGACCTCGGCGTACCGCTTCTCGTGATCGGCGATCATCGCCCGGTACGCGCTGACCTTCTTGATGATGTCCTTCTGGTTGCGCACGAAGTACGACACCATCGACGCGCCGGCCGCGACGCCGAGCACCAGGCCGAGCGGGCCGCCGAGCGCGTAGCGCAGGCCGATCCGCAGCGCGAGCAGGAGGCCGGCGCCGAGCGCGACCTTCTTGGTGCCCGAGCCGTCGACCACCGAGTCCTTGGCGAGTGCAAGCGAGGTCTGGCCGGCCGCGATCAGGAGCGCGATGAAGTTCCCCTTACGGGTCGTCCAGCTGCGGTCGTAGTACTCCCGGATCGCCTGCTTCAGGAACGCGTCCCACGTGGCATACAGCCCGTGGGCGCTCGCCGCGGTCTCCTTCGAAGGCTCGGCCACGGGAGGAGCTTACCACTCGGGTTTGACAGGGGTACCTCCGTCGCACAGATTCGAGGGCATGACATCCACGAGGTTGGCCACAGCGCTGGTCGCCGCGATCGCCGTGAGCACCGCGACCAGCGTCGCTCACGCCGACCTCGCGAGCACGCGCGACAAGCTGATCGCCGGCGAATACAAGGTGGCGATGGCCGAGCTCGGCAAGCTCACCGGAAAGGACCGGCCCGCCGCGCAGCTCTTGCTGGCGCGCGCGCAGCTCGCCACCGGGGACTACACGGGGGCGGAGGCCACGGTCGCCCCGTTCGCGCAGGGGCCGGCCAAGGACGCGCAGGCGATCGAGGCCCACCTGGTGTTCGATCGGCTGCGCAGCATCACCGGCCGCACCCGCGACGCGCGCAGCGATCTCGAGCAGCTGTGGAAGGATCACCCCACCGATCGCACGATCCGCACCGCGCTCGGCGAGACCCGGCTCGCGCTGGGTGATCGGCTCGGCGCCAAGGCGCTGTTCGACGAGACCATCAAGGAGAGCGACGCCAACAAGCTCGATCTCGACGATCCAGTCCAGACCTTCCAGCTCGCGACCGCCGCGCGCTACACCTCGCAGTTCCAGCTCGCCAACGACGCGTTCCGCGAGACCCTCAAGCTGAGCCCGCAGCTGACCGACGCCGGGATCGCGTGGGCCGACCTGTTTCTCGAGAAGTACGCCGCGCAGCTCGCCGAGCAGACCCTCGAGGAGGTGTTCAAGGTCAACCCGAACGACCCCGAGGCCCACGCCGCGATGGCGCAGGTCATCGTCGAGACCCGCTACGACCTCGCGGCGGTCCGCCACCACCTCGACGCCTCGCTCGCGCTCAACCCCAAGAACGCTCGCGCGCTCAAGGTCCGGGCCTCGATCGAGATCGACCAGAACCAGTGGGACGCCGCCAACAAGACGCTCGACGGCGTGCTCGCCGCCAACAAGGACGACGTCGAGGCGATCGCGATGAAGGCCACCGTGGCGTGGCTGCGCGACGACACCGCCGCCTACCAGGCCGAGGTCAAAAGCGCGCTCGCGATCGACCCGGCGTACGCGGAGCTCTATCGCATCGTGTCGCGCTCGGCGGTCCGCGAGCACCGCTACGTCGAAGCGATCGAGCTCGAGAAGCAGGCCGTCAAGCTGCGGCCGGACTTCTACGAGGCCATGGCTGGTGCAGGCCTTGGTTACCTCCGACTCGGGCAGGAGAAGGAGGGCATCGACTGGCTCGACAGGTCGTGGGCCGGCGACCAGTACAACGTGCGGACCTACAACACCCGCACGCTGTTCAAGCAGACCATCCCCAAGGAGTACACGTTCGGCGCCAGCAAGAACTTCCGGATCCGCTACCACAACGAGGAGAAGGCCGTCCTGTCGCGCTACCTCGAGCCCACCATGGAGCGCGCGTTCGCCGACATGGTGCGGCGCTACGGCTTCACGCCGCGCACGCCGGTCACCCTCGAGCTGTACGCCGACCGCAACGACTACGGCATCCGCACCGTCGGCCTGCCCGACATCGCCGCGCTCGGCGTGTGCTTCGGCCAGGTCATCACGGCGATGTCGCCCGCGAACGGTGACATCAACTGGGGCATGGTGCTGTGGCACGAGCTCGGCCACGTGTTCGCGATCCAGCTGTCCAACTCGCGCGTGCCGCGCTGGTTCACCGAGGGCCTCAGCGAGTACGAGACCCTGATCGCGCGGCCCGAGTGGCGGCGCGAGAACGACGCCGACCTGTACGGCGCGCTCGCCAATGGCACGCTGCCGTCGATCGGCGTCCTCAACTCGGAGTTCATGCAGCCCGACACCGGCGCCGTCGTGGTCGCGTACTACCAGTCGGCGGTCACCATCGAGTACCTGGTGCAGACCTACGGGTTCCCCAAGATCGTCGAGGCGCTCAAGCTGTTCGGCAAGGGCCGCGAATCGGCCGACGTGCTCGGCGCGATCACCGGCAAGACGATCGCTGCGCTCGATGCCGACTTCCGCAAGTACCTCGAGATCCGGCTCGCGGCCTACGCAGGCACGTTCAAGCTGCCGACCCGCGGCTTCGACGACCTCACCAAGCTCGAGATCGCCGCCGACGCCGCGCCCAGGGATGGCAAGGCGCGCGCCATGGTCGCGCTCGGCTACTACTACGGCGGCGACTCCGACAAGTCGACCGCTGCCGCCAACGCGGCGCTCGCGCTCGACCCCAAGCAGCCGATCGCGCGCTACATCCTGGCCGAGGTCGCGCTCCACGACGGCGACGCGGCGCGCGCCAAGCAGCTGTACCAGAGCCTGGCGGCCGACGGCCACGACAGCTTCGACCTGCGGTCGCGGCTCGCGCAGATCGCCCAGAGCGAGGGCAAGATCGCCGAGCTCGACGCCCAGCTGTGCGCGGCCAAGAAGCTCGATCCCGAGCGCAGCCAGCCCTACCAGGAGCTCGCGCTGCGCTACGAGAAGGGCGGCCAGCTGCCCAAGGCGCTCGCCGAGCTCGAGCACTACGCGTTCCTCGAGCAGATGGACCTCGCGCCGCTCAAGAAGCTCGTCGTCGAGTACGGCAAGCTCGCGAGCTGGGCCAAGGTCCGGACCTACGGCGAGATGGCCACGTTCATCAACCCGTCGGACCCGGACATCCTGTCGGGCCTGGGCCGCGCCTACGTCGAGCTTCGCCAGCCCGACAAGGCGCTGTTCACCTACGACACCATGCTGGTCGCCAGCCCGCCGCCGCGTCGTCCTGCGCTGGTCCACCTGGGCCGCGCCCGCGCGCTGCTCGCGCTCGGCAAGAAGGCCGAGGCGAGGGCCGCGCTCGCGCAGGCGATGACCACCGAGCCGGAGAACGCCGACATCCTCGCGTTCAAGGCCACGCTCAAGTAGCGCGCAGGGGCTCGCTCAGGTCGGCGCCGTCGACCGCATGCTGTCGCGCGCCGAGATCCGCTGCCACCACTGACCGAGGCCCGCGACCTCCGCCATCAGCGGGAGGGCTTCGGGGGTACGCATGAAGTACTCGAACATCGGCGCCGCGTGCAGGTCGGCGAGGCTCAGGTCCGGCCCGGCGAGGAAGGCGCCGCCGTCGCTCAGCGCGGCCAGCGCGCGCAGGCAGCGCTTCGCGTCGGGCAGCGCACGCGCGATCCGGGCCTCGTCGGTCGGCTTGCCCGACGCGGGGTTCGATACCCGCTCGACGTAGATGTCCCAGACCAGCGTGCGATACGCGTGGCCATCGAGGATGCTGAGCGCCTGGTTCATCCGCGCACGCCGCCGCGGCTCGCCGGGTGACAGCGGTGGGCCGGGGAACACCTCGTCGATGTAACGCGCGATCGCCGTCGCCTCGTAGAGCGCGAACCCGGCGTGGTCGAACGCGGGGATTCGACCAAATGGCTGGCGCGCCAGGTACTCGGCGGGTGGCCCACCGGGCGCGAACACGTCGACCTCGACCTGCCGGTAGGCGACGCCCTTCTCGGCGAGCGTCAATCGCACGGTGCGGACATAGACGCTGTAGCTCGCGCCGTACAGCGTCGGAAGGTCGTGCATCGCGCTCAGTGTACCTGCAGGGCGCAGGCTACCGCCGGTCCGGAGCGTGGCGAGATCAGCGCTAGGTGCGTGCGGCGCTGGAGCGGCGCGGGCTCGCGCGGGGCGCCGGTTTCCCGGGCCTCGGTGCCGGCTCGTCGAGCGCGGCAGCCCGCTTGCGCGGCGCAGTCCGCTTGCGCGAGGCGGCGGGCTTGCGCGGAGCGGCGGCGGGCTTGCGCGGAGCGGCGGCGGGCTTGCGCGGAGCGGCGGCGGGCTTGCGCGGAGCGGCGGCGGGCTTGCGCCGCCTGGTGACCGGCTCGCGCGGCTCGATCGGCAGCGCGATCTCGCCGGCGTCGTAGGCTCGCACCAGCTGGGGTGGCGCGAGGCAGCGCCACGCCTCGGTCACCAGCGGGCGCAGCTCCTCGATCGTGACCGCGGCGAGGCGGACCAGCACCGCGGGGAAGCCGTGGTAGTGCGGCTCGGTGAAGAACTTTTCGGGGTCGGCCGACAAGAGCGCGGCCTTCTCGAGCTCGCTCGCGACCCGCACCGCGAGCACGCGCGGCTGTGGCACGCGAGGCCCGCGCGGGGACTTGCCGGCGGGCTTGTCCGGGAGAGCGCGCTCCATCCAGACCCAGACGAAGCCTCGGGCCTTGTTCTTGTGGGTCACGGAGAAGCCGAAGCGATCGAGCGATTCTGTCGCGCCCGGGAGCCTCCTGGCGATCCGGCGCACGTCGTCCTGGCTGGCCATTTCCGCACTGTAGCAACGCTCGGCGCGCGCTCGGCGGCGTCGGACTGGCTACATCGCAGTTTGTGTGTGGCGGCCCGATCACCGTGATACCGTGAAGGCCAATCCATACGGAAGGAGCGAGGCCATGAGGGGTTTGCGAGTATTCCAGCGGATGGTTCCGGTCGTGTTCTTCGCGTGCCTGGCCGGCTGTCCGCCACCGGCGGTGGTCGACGTGGCAGCCTCGGCGCTGGTCATCCAGCCGAGCATCATCGATGTCGATCCGTCGCCGTCCGACGGCAAGGTCCCGGTGATCGTCGCGTTCCTCCAGGGCGGCAAGTCCGTGCAGCTCGCGTCATCGAACACCGTGACCTGCAACGGGGTGACCCTGGCGTGGAGCGGCATCGGCTACGGCGGGCGCGTACCCATCGTGGCGGCGGGCGGGGACCTCGCGGTGGTGCACGCGCGCGCCGGGGTCTCCACGCCGGTGCACGTCACCGTCCCGGCCCGCCCTGTGGTCACCTCGCCCGCCGCGGGAGCGTCGCTGCCGCGCGCGACCAGCCTGACGATCACCTATGTCGCCGCGGCGAGCGCCGGGATCCGGCCGGGGGCCGGCGACGGGGCCACCGGGCTGAGCGGCGCCGAGCAACCCGACAGCGGCACCGCCACGCTCGACGTCAGCAAGCTCGCGCCGGGGCCCGGCACCGTCGACGTATCGCGCCGCGTCGTGAGCTCTCCCACTGGCACCGGGTTTGCGTCGGTGGTCACCACCTACACGATCTCGTCCGCCTCGATCCACGTCACCTGGCAGTAGCGCGGCGCATTCCAGTCCGCGGATCGTCGCGATCGGAATACCATGCGGCCATGAGCCGGCTGCTGGTGCTCGCCTTGGCCATCGCGTGCGCACAGGGGTGCAGGGCGCACTGGACCGCCGAGGTGACGCAGCCGATGCTCGTGCTCCAGGCCGGTGCGGCGGCGCGCACGTCGATGCCGCTGACGATCTTCACGCGCGACATGCAGCTGCGCTACGCGCGGCTCAAGAACACCGCGTACTACGTCGTGGTATCGCGCGATCGGTTCCGGTTCTACCTCTCGCTGCAGCACAAGTGGGAGGCGATGTCGGACGTGCGGACCTGGGACGCCTGGGTCGAGGACGCCCGCGGCATCCGGCACTATCCCGAGGAGGTCGATCAGCGGCGGATGGTGCCGCTCGGCTGGGGCACCGTGCAGGTCTACCAGGGGATCGGCGAGATCACCGTCTACGGCCGCGACCTGTACGCCGTCGCGGGGCACCTCACGCTGGTGCTTCGGCGGCCGGGCTACGAGTACCGCTACAGCTGGAACTCGTACGAGGATCCCGAGGCCGAGGCCACGGCCACGCGCGTTCCCCCGCCGGGCCGGGCCTCACAAAGCGCCACGCGCGACGGACGTTGACCGCGCACGTCGCGGCACCGTCGCGCCCGAGCCCTCCGATCGGACGTCACACGGTGAGGTCCGCGAGGGCCGCGCCAGGCGCGAGCTCGTCGACCGGTCCGGCTGAGCCCGTTCGGTGGCCGTGCGTCCAGCGCGACCAGAGGGCGCCTCGAGCGGCCGGCGCGGTAGGCCGCGCACGCGGCCGTGGACAGTGCGAGCATCGCGCGATGCGGATCCTCTCCCTCCTCGCTTGCCTGTTCGCCACCACGCCTGCGTTCGCCGCTCCGGTGATCGTCAAGGCCGCGCACCTGATCGACGGCGTGTCGGACCGGCCGCGCGATGGCGCCGCGGTGCTGGTCGACGATGGCCGGATCATCGCCGTGGCGCCCGCCGCCGTGCTGACCGCGCAGCACCCCGGCGCGCGGGTGATCGACCTCGGCGGCGCGACGCTGTTGCCAGGCCTTGTCGACGCCCACACGCACGTGTTCCTCGACGACGACGTCGGGCCGGGCGTGTACGACGCGATCCTGCTCAAGGACTCGACGCCGTACCGCGCGATCGCCGCGGCGGCCAACGCGCGCACCGCGCTCATGTACGGCTTCACCTCGCTGCGCGATCTCGAGACCGAGGGCGCGATGTACGCCGACGTCGACGTCAAGACCGCGATCGCGCGCGGCGTGGTACCCGGACCGCGGATGTCGGTCGCGACCCGCGCGCTGGCCCCCACCGGGATGTACCCGCTGCGCGGCTACAGCTGGGAGCTCGCGATGCCGATCGGCGTCCAGACGATCGACGGCGCCGAGGAGGCTCGCAAGGCGGTGCGCGAGCAGGTCGGCCGCGGCGCCGACTGGATCAAGTTCTACGCCGACCACGGCGTGTACGAGGGCAGGCCCGATCGCCCGGTGCGCAGCATCGTCAACTTCAC
>Ga0302299_10001321_pt1 | contig 14866 bp, 10 predicted proteins | sample III_Fen_N3_4_FD_198795 | JGI IMG/M metagenome (GOLD analysis project Ga0302299, IMG submission 198795) | Peat permafrost microbial communities from Stordalen Mire near Abisko, Sweden - III_Fen_N3_4 | ecosystem: Environmental > Terrestrial > Soil > Wetlands > Permafrost | place: Sweden: Abisko... | reverse complement strand
GGGCGGTCACCGGCACGAGGGCCGCTCGAGGCGGTGCGGCGGTGGCGACCGCGAAGCGGAACAGGGCGTCCTCCATGGTGGGGGTGGGTGAGAGGCGGGCGAGGGACCGGGCGGCGGCGGGTGCGGCCGCGGCGCAGGCGGCGATCAGCAGCGCGGGCCAGCCGAGGCCGTCGAGGGCCGCGGCCCCGCCGAGGGCCGGCTGGAGGTAGGCCTCGAGCCCGGTGAGCCCGGCGACGTAGAGGGGCACGAGGACGGTGGCGACCGCCAGGCCGAGGGCGACGCCCCGGGCGTCGGGCCGGTGGGCGAACCAGCCGACCAGCGCGGCGGCCGCGGTGGCCACGGCGAAGCCGGCGAGCACGGGGGAGGGGTCGTAGCCGGGGAGCAGTGCCACCGAGGCGAGCAGCAGGGCGCCGGCGGCCCCCACCGCCAGCGCACCGAGGGCCAGGCGCCGGCCTCGTCCGAGCACCGGGGCGTCGAGGCTGTGGGCCCGGCGCCGGGCGCCGACCACCCCGCCGACGCCGAGGAAGGCTCCGGCCTTGTAGGCGGCGTGGCCGACCAGGTGGGCCACGGCGGCGATCGGCGCGCCGGCGGCGACCGTGAGCAGCAGGAAGCCGGTCTGGGCCTGGGTGGAGCGGACCAGCACGCCCTTGGTGTCGGTGGTGACACCCATGGCGCTCACCGAGGTGACCATCGTCCAGGCGGCGAGGCCGGCGATCACCAGCCAGGTGGCCGGGAAGGCGTCGAGCACGCCGCCCGCCCGGAGCAGCAGCACGGCGCCGCCGTTGACGACACCGGCGTGCAGCAGGGCGCTGACCGCGGTGGGTGCCGCCAGGGTGGCGGGCAGCCAGTCGCGGAAGGGGTGCTGGGCGCTGCGGGCGGCGACCGCGACCACCAGGCCGAGGGCGACGGCGGCCCAGGGCAGGGTGGTGCCGACCGCGGCGGCGACCGCCCCGGGTGCCTGGAGGTCGAGGCCGGGGGCCACGGCGGTGAGCGTCACCATGGCGCCCACGAGGGCGGCGTCGCCGACGGCGATGGCGCGGCGCACTCCCCGGCCGCCGGGGCCGGCCGTGCCGACGAGGCGGACCAGGGCGATCCCGCCGGCGGCCCAGGCCAGGGCCAGGGCGAGGGGCGAGGCCGCGGCCGCCACCAGCAGGGAGGCGGCGAGCAGCAGGCCCGACCAGCGGAGGAAGCGGGGCCGGCCGGGGTCGAGGCGGAGGGCCCGGGCCGCGTAGGCCTGCACGACGAGGCCGATGCCGCTCACGAGCACCAGGAGCACGGCCGCCAGTCGGTCGATGCCGAGGCCCACGCGCCAGGCGCTGTCGCCGAACAGAGAGGCCCCGACCCGGTCGGTGCCGCTGACGGCGAGGGCCACCGCCGCAACGACGGAGCCGACGAAGGCCGTCGCGGTGAGGCCGACCGCCGCGCGGGCGCCCGCCGGGCGGGAGGGGGTGGGCGAACCGAGAAGGTCACCGACGCTCAACATGCGAATCACAATACGTGTTTCGCGATTCGTCTGCAACCATTCAGGTGTTCAGGCCCTCTGGCCGGGGGATCAGGAGCGCAGCGCCTCCGCCACCGCCAGGCCGGTGATGGGGTTGTTGAGGTACGGCTCGGGGTCGTGGGCCCGGTGGCCGTTGTCGACCAGGCGGTCCTCGACGGCTGGACCGAAGCGCTCGGACAGTCGGGCGTTCTCCGCTGCCTTGTCGCCGACGGCGGCCACGTTCACCCACCGCCGGACGTTTCCGGGCCAGGCCCCGACCCCGTCGACCGGCGCCGGCTTGAGGCCGTTGAACACCATCTCCGTGCCCAGTGGCGAACCGAGGGTGACGAGGGTGTCGACGTTGCCGTCGAGGCCGTTGGCCAGGGCGCGGTACGCGACCACCGTGCCCAGGGAGTGGGCGACCACCACACGCGTCTCGTCGGTGACGACGGCCTCGAACCGGGCCCGGATGCGCTCGGTCAGGTCGGGCTCGGCGACCATGGTGGCGACCATGTCGACGGTGCGCTCGAACACGGCGTTGTTGGCGGCCAGGTGGATGGTGGCGAGGAGGTCGTCGCCCATGTCGCCGAGCGATTCGGAGATGTCGGCCTTCGCCTGGGTGAGGGCCGGTGACTCCGCCGTCTCGGGGTCCGAGCGGAAGAGGTCGCCGTAGAAGCAGACGGTGACGTCGGCGTCGTCGACCTCGACCCCGTGGTGCCAGAGCCCGTCGCGCAGGGCGGGCAGCCAGCGGGACTTGAGCTCGTTCGGCCCCCACAGCTCGTTGAACGCCCCGTGGACCATCACGATCTTCGTCATGGGCGACAGCTTGCCCCCTCGGCCGCGTCCTTGAAGCCACGGTTCTCCCGCTCGATGGCGGTACCGATGCGGCGTCCCACGAGACGGCCGACCACACGCGACCCGCGACCGGTGATGTCGAGGGTGAGCAGGTTCACGCACCCACGGTCGTCGGGCCGGAGGTGGTGTCCGCCGGTCATGGTCACCGGGCCCACCTTCGTCCACCACTCGAAGGCGACCCCGGGGTCGAGCCGGCTGACCGTCCAGACGGCGGGGCGCTGGCCGGGCTGGGTGATGCGCGCCCGGCTGCCCACCGTCATCGGGCCGTCGTCGAGGCGCTCGACCCGGGTGATCGTGGGGGTGAGCTCGGGCCACCGCTCGACGTCGAGGGTGAGGGCCCACACCCGCTCGACCTCGGCCTCGATGAGCAGCTCGCTGCGCTGGAACGTGTTCGCGGTCATGGACACGACGATGTACCAAATGGTACAGTCTCGTCAAGAGGGTTTCCGAGGAACGGAGCTGCCGTTGACCACGGCGAGGGACGCGCTGTTGGGGAAGGCCATGGGCCACGTCGCCACCAACGGCCTCGGCGATCTCAGCCTGCGTGAGCTGGCCGCGGCCATCGGCACCAGCCACCGCATGATCCTCTACCACTTCGGCAGTCGCGAGGGCCTGGTGGCCGCCATCGTCGCCGCCATGGAGGACCAGCAGCGCGACGCCCTGGCGCCGCTGGCCGACGGCGCCACCTCGCCCCGGGCGCTCATCGAGTCGCAGTGGGCCCAGCTCACCGACCCCGCGCTGCGCCCCTTCGTCGCCCTCTTCTTCGAGGTGCTGGCCATGGCGGTGCACGAGCGCCCGGGAACGGAGGGCTTCCTCGACCAGCTCACCGACCCGTGGCTCGCGCTCGCCGCCGACCTGGCCGGGCGCATGGAGCTCGTCACCGACATCGACGAGCTCCGCCTCGGGGTGGCCGTGACCCGCGGGCTGCTCATCGAGGTGCTCGCCTCCGGGGAGGTCGAGGGGCCCACCGCATCGCTCCACCGCTTCCTCGACCTGTGGGAGGCGGCGGCCGCCTGACCGCGATCCGGCTCGCAGGCGTGCGGCGGATGGGGGAGAGTGACGGGATGAACCGGGGGGATCGCAATCCACACGCCGGCGCGCCGTTCACCGACGACGACGCCACCATCGCCGCCGCACTCGAGGACGTCTGCGTCCCGGCGTTGCTCTGCTCGCTGGTGCACATCACCGGCGACCCGTCCTGGATCCGGGGTGACCTGCGCCCGGCCCACGCGGTGCTGAACGACTACCAGGGCGGCATGACCCCGGAGCAGCAGGCCGAGGCTCGCCGCCGCGCGCTGCCGGTCATCGCCGCCTACCGCGACGGAGGCTGCGAGCTCCCGCCGTCGCCCTCGGCCGAGCTGGCCGAGGAGATGATGTCGTTCCTGGCCTGCGCACCGGTCGACCCGCGCGTCGTGCCGATGTTCCTCGAGGACCTCCACCTCGACGGGGCCGACAGCGGTGCCATCGAGTGGGGTGACGAGGTCCCGGCCGAGGTCAGGGCCGACGCCCACACCGTCGTCATCGGCTGCGGCGAGGCCGGCCTGCTCACCGGCATCCGCCTGGCCCAGGCCGGCGTGCCGTTCACCATCGTCGAGAAGAACGCCGGCCCCGGCGGCACCTGGTGGGACAACCGCTACCCGGGTGCCCGCGTCGACATCGGAAGCCACTTCTACTGCTACTCGTTCGAGCCGTCGGACCAGTGGACGGAGTACTTCGCCCAGCAGCCCGAGTTGAAGGAGTACTTCGCCCGGGTGCTCGACGACTACGACATACGGCCCCACTGCCGCTTCGAGACCGAGGTCGTCGGTGCCGTCTACGACGAGGAGACCGCGCGGTGGGCCGTCACCGTGAGGGGGGCCGACGGCACCGAGGACGTGCTCGACGCTCGCTTCGTGGTGAGCGCGGTCGGTGCGCTCAACCAGCCCAAGATGCCCGACATCCCGGGCATGGACGACTTCGCCGGCCCCTCGTTCCACTCGGCCCGGTGGGACCCCGACGTCGACTGGAAGGGCACCCGGTTCGCCCTCGTCGGGGCCGGCGCCAGCGGCTTCCAGATCGCTCCCACCATCGCCGACGACGTCGAGAGCCTCACCATCTTCCAGCGCACCGCCCAGTGGATGTTCCCGAACGCCGGCTACCACTCGAAGGTGCCGTCAGGGGAGCGCTGGGCCATGCGCCACCTGCCGTTCTACGGCCGGTGGTTCCGCTTCCTCACCTTCTACCCGGCGTCGGGTCTCTCGATGGACCGCAACCGCATCGACCCCGAGTGGGACGACGGTGGCCGCTCCATCAGCGAGGGCAACGCCCAGACCCGCGAGCTGTTCGCCGGGTACATCGCCTCACAGCTCCAGGACCGGCCCGACCTCCTCGAGGCCTCGATCCCGCACTACCCGCCGTCGGCCAAGCGGATGCTGCAGGACAACGGCTCGTGGCTGGCCTGCCTCAAGAAGCCCAACGTCGAGCTGGTGCGCACCGGCATCGAGCGCATCGTCCCCGAGGGCATCGTGACCACCGACGGCGTGCTCCGGGAGGTCGACGTCATCTGCTACGCCACCGGCTTCCGCCACAACGACTTCCTGTGGCCGCTGCACCTCGTGGGCAAGGGCGGGGTCACCCTGCGCGAGCAGTGGGGCGACGAGCCCACCGCCTACCTCGGCATCACCGTGCCCAACTTCCCGAACCTGTTCTGCCTCTACGGCCCGGGCACGAACCTGGCCCACGGCGCCAGCCTGATCTTCCAGTCGGAGTGCCAGGTCAACTACGCGCTGAGCGCCATCCACGAGGTGCTGGCCACCGGCCACAAGGCCATCGAGCCCAAGCACGACGTGCACGACGCCTACGCCGAGACCTACCTCGACGAGATCATGCAGATGGTGTGGGCGCACCCGTCGGTGCAGCACTCCCACTTCAAGAACCCCGAGGGCAAGGTGTTCACCCTGTCGCCGTGGCCCATCCCCGTGTACTGGGAGTGGACCCGCGCCGTCGACCCGTCCGACTACGAGCTCGCCTGACCAGGGTGTGCCCGCGGGCGACCGGGGGCGCGACCATGGCGCCGTGGCGGAACCTCCCGTGAGCGACGAGCCGAGCGAGGACACCGCGCCCGCCAAGGCGCCGGGGGCCGTGGCGCGCCTGCGCACGCGGGGCCAGGGCCTCGCCGACCAGGCCACCAGCTGGGTCGACGAACGACGGGGCGAGGTGGTGCCCGTCGACCTCGCCGTCGACTTCTACGAGCGCGACCGCGACTCCTTCGCCGCCGTGCTCGGCGCCGCGATCGCGCTGCGGCTGTTCCTGTTCTTCGTGCCCTGCGTGCTGGTGGTCACCGCCCTGCTCATGCTGTTCGTCGGTCACGACGGGGTGAAGTCGCTCGCCGACAACGCGGGGGTCACCGGCAGCCTCGCCACCCAGGTCGACCAGGCGACGACCGCCAGCACGACCACCACCTTCGGCCTGCTCGTCGCCGGCGTCTGGCTCACCGTGTGGGCGGGACGGTCGCTCACCAAGGTGCTGGCGGCGTGCTCGGCCGGCGCCTGGCGCCTGGGTGGCCGCCGTGGTCGGCCCACCCTGCGCATGGCGGGCGCCGTGACCACGATGACGTTCATCCTCGTGCTCACCGCCGCCCTCCTCAACCGGGTGAAGGACAACCAGGGCATCGCCGTCATCACCACGTCGTGGATGCTGGCGATCGTGGTCTACGCGGTCGGCTGGTTCCTGGTCACCGCCACCCTGCCCCGCGGCACGAGCGACCCCGGGGCCCTGCTCCCGGGGGCGGTGCTCGTGGGGGCGTCGCTCGCCGGGCTGCAGTGGTTCATGCAGTACTACCTGCCGAGCCGGCTCGACCACGTCACCGCGCTGGCGGGCAGCGTCGGGGCGTCGGTGGCGGCCCTCGGCTACATGTTCCTGATCGGGCGGGTGATGGCCTCGAGCCTCATCCTCGACGCAGCGGTCTTCGACCGCATCGGCAGCATCTCCGAGCTGGTCTTCGCCCTGCCCGTGCTGAACCGCATCCCCCGGCGCTTCCCGAGCGTCGCCCGCTACTTCGACCTCGACCGGGGCGATGCCCCGGGTGATGCCGTCGCCGTTGACGACGACGGCGCTGCCCCCGCGCCGCCCCCGGCCCCCGCTGACTGACCCATGGCTCAGCACGTCACGCCAGTGGTGACGCACTGAGCCATGGGGCCGGGTCAGCCCGTGGCCGCCTGGGTGAGGTCGTAGAGGGTGACCCCGCCGACCGTGGTGGACGTGAAGTTCTTCTCGACCCACGACTGGATCTCGGTGGTGGTGGACGAGCCCCCCATCTGCCCGCCGCCGAAGCCGCCGCCGCCGCCGAAGCCGCCACCGGCGATGTAGTAGTGGACCTTGCCCTCGTTCACGTACTGCTGGAACTGCTCGAGGGTCGGGTACGGGTCGCTGCCGTTGAAGCCACCGAGGCTCATCACCGGGTCACCCGTGGCGAGCTGGTAGCCGGCGGCGGTGTTGGCACCGGTGGTGGCGGCGATCCAGGTGTAGGAGTCGGCGTCGGTGCTGAGCAGGGCGACGAGCTCGGCGCTCGGCTCGCTCGACCCGAGCAGGCCTCCGGCGCCGCCCCCGGGGAACCCGCCGGTCGCCGTGCCGGTGCCACCCGTGCCGCCGGTCGGAGGCGTGGGCAGCTGGGCGCCGTTGGGCAGGGTGGGGAGCTGGCCCCCGGTGGGGAGCTGGCCGCCGCCGGGGAACCCGCCGGGGAAGCCCCCTGCGCCACCGCCCGGACCACCACGTGCGCCGGCCACGATCGGTCCGGCGGTCGGGATGGCGCCGGTGTGGGGCGTCGAGACCGTCTCGAGCGTGTAGGCCGTGGCCCCGGCGAGGCCGGCCGCGCCGGCCACGATCACCGCGGCGAGCGCCCAGTTCTTCGGGAGCACCCAGATCAGGCCGACGCCGAGGGTGGCGACCAGGCCGACCACCAGCACGGTCGGGCGCAGCCAGGGCATCCAGTCGGCGCTGCGGCCGAGCAGCACGGTCGACCAGAGCACGGTGGCGAACGAGGTCAGGGCCAGGGCCCCGGCGGCGTAGGGGCTGGTGCGGCGCCGCCACAGCTCGACCACGCCGATGCCCACCAGGGCACCGATCGCGGGGGCGAGGGCGACGGTGTAGTACTCGTGGATGATGCCCTTGCCGAGGCTGATGGTGAGCCCGGTGACGACGAGCCAGCTCCCCCAGATGAGTGTCGAGGCCCGCAGGCGGTCGGTGCGCACGGCCCGGATGGTGAGCACGAGCAGGGCGAGCATGAGGATGAGCGCGGCGGGCAGGAGCCAGGAGATCTGTCCGCCGAAGGACGAGTTGAACAGGCGGGTGATGCCCGTCGGGCCCCACATCGAGCCGCCGTTGCCACCCGGACCGCCGGCGCCCCCGCCGGGCACGACGCTGCCGGTCTCGTTGCCGGTGAGGCGCCCGAAGCCGTTGTACCCGAAGAGCAGCTCCAGGAAGCTGTTGTGCTGCGAGCCGCCGATGTAGGGCCTCGACGACGCCGGCCACAGCTCGACGATGGCGATCCACCAACCGCCGGCCACGAGCAGTGCGGCGCCGGCGATGAGCATGTCGGCCAGACGGCGGCGCAGCCGACCGGGGGCGGCCAGCAGGTAGACGAAGGCGAAGCCGGGCAGGACCACGAGGGCCTGCAGCGACTTGGCCAGGAAGGCGAGGCCGATGAACACCCCGACGGCGATGATCCAGCGCCGGGCGCCGGTCTCGAGCGAGCGCACGAGGGCGTAGGCCGCGAGGGTGAGCAGCAGGACGAGCATGGCGTCCGGGTTGTTGAACCGGAACATCAACGCAGCCACCGGGGTGAGGGCGAGCACCGTGCCGGCGATCAGGCCCGCCACCGCGCCGTGCCACCGCTTCACCGCGGCGTACAGCACGCCGACCGCGGCGACGCCCTCGAGGGCCTGGGGCACCAGGATCGACCAGGCGTTGACACCGAAGATGCGGGCGGCGATCTCCATCGGCCACAGCGAGAGCGGTGACTTGTCGACCGTGATGAGGTTGGCGGCGTCGGAGCTGCCGAAGAACATCGCCTTCCAGCTCTGGGTGCCGGCCTGGACGGCGGCGGAGTAGAAGGAGTTGGCCCACCCCGACGCGCCCAGGTCCCACAGGTAGAGGCCGGCGGTGACGAGCAGCAGGACGAGCAGTGCCGGCCGGGCCCACCTCGGGTCGGTCGGCCGGGCCTGGGGGTCCTCGGGGGCCCCGGCCTCCGCCGGCGGCACCGCGGTGCGGTCGGGCGGTGACGGCGGGGGAGGAGGGGGCGCGATGGTCGCGGTCGGCGGCCCGCCGGCCGCGTCGGCCTGGGTCCACACCGGGCTGGGCGGATCGTACGTGGTCATCGGGAGGCCTCTTCGTGGGCGTCGTCGCGGTCGGCGGCGAGGGGGTTGGTCGGGGGAGTCGAGGAGCCGCTGCGGGGGAACACCCAGGAGCGGTAGAGCAGGAAGCGGGCCACCGTGGCCACGGCGTTGGCGACGATCAGCACGAGGGTCTCGGCGGCCACGCCGGTGGCCGGGGCGAGGGCGTGGAGGGCGGCCAGCGAGCCGCTGGTGAGGCCGAGGGCGATGGCGAAGACCCCGAGGCCACGGGCATGGAGGCGCCAGCCGTGCTCCTCGTCGCGGAGCCCGAAGGTGATGCGGGCGTTGGCGGCGGTGTTCACCAGTGCGGTGGCGAGCAGGGCCACGAGGTTGGCGGCCTGGGCGGGCATGGCCTGCCGGAGCCAGACGAACAGCACCACGTAGGCGATGGTGCTGAGCACACCGACGGTTCCGAACCTCACCATCTGGCCGACCAGCCCGGGTGGGGCGTGCACCGCCGCCTCCGCCTCGGCCTTCTCCCGGAGCGCGGAGAGCGGAAGGCGCCCGGACGACAGGGCCCGGCCAAGCCGCCACACGCCCTTTAGGTCGGCGACGGCGGTGGAGACGATGTCGACCCGCGAGTCGGGGTCGTCGACCCAGTCGACGGGCACCTCGTGGATGCGCAGCCCGGCCCGCTCGGCGAGCACCAGCAGCTCGGTGTCGAAGAACCAGCCGGTGTCCTCCACCAGCGGCAGCAGGGCCCGGGCCCGGTCGGCCCGGATGGCCTTGAAGCCGCACTGGGCGTCGGAGAAGCCGGCGTGCAGCGTCGTGCGCAGGATGAGGTTGTAGGAGCGGGAGATGAGCTCGCGCTTCGGCCCCCGCACGACCCTCGACATCGGGCTGAGCCGGCTGCCGATGGCGACGTCGGAGTGGCCCGACACCAGGGGCGAGACGAGGGGGAGCAGGGCATCGAGGTCGGTGGAGAGGTCGACGTCGAGGTAGGCGAGCACGGTCGCGTCGCTGGCGCTCCACACCGCCTTGAGCGCCCGGCCCCGGCCCTTCTGGTCGAGGTGGGCGACCTCCACCTCGGGGAGCTCCAGGCTGAGGGCCCGGGCGATCTCGAGGGTGCGGTCGGTGGAGGCGTTGTCGGCGATGGTGATGCGGAAGCTGAACGGGAAGCGCTCGCTCAGGTAGCGGTGGAGGCGGCGCACGCTGGGGGCGACGTCGCGCTCCTCGTTGTACACGGGGACCACGACGTCCACGACGGGGGGCTCGGTGCCCGGACCGGTGGGGGAGCCGAGGATCTGGAGGGTCGGTTCGGGAGCCATGCCGGCCACTCTGAGGGCCGCGCCTCTGAGCCTCCTCGGGGTGGGCTGTGAGGTTCCTGTGAATCTCGACGCCTTGGCGGAGGCGGTGGGAGGCTTCTCACGGAACTCTCAGGAAACCTTCACGGACGTCTCACCCCGGCGCGGTCCACTGCACTCACCGCTGGTCCGACGAAAGCCGTTCACCCATGCCTCCCACTGCGTCCGACACCCGCCCGCCCCGTGTCCTCGTCGTCGACGACGAGGAGAACATCCGGTACCTGCTCGTGACCGCCCTGCGTCACGCCGAGATGGAGGTGGCGGAGGCGGCCACCGGCCGCGAGGCGCTCGACGCGGCCAAGGACTTCCGGCCGGACGTGCTGCTGCTCGACGTGATGCTCCCCGACCTCGACGGCTTCGAGGTGTGCCGCCGCCTCCGCTCCGACGGCTCGGGCGCACCGGTGATCTTCCTCACCGCCCGCGACGCCACCGAGGACAAGGTCCGGGGCCTGAGCCTCGGCGGCGACGACTACGTCACCAAGCCGTTCTCCCTCGAGGAGCTGCTGGCCCGCGTGCGGGTCGCGTTGCGACGCTCGGGCGCCGACGCCTCGTCCCCCAGCAAGCTCGAGTTCGCCGATCTGGAGATGGACGAGGACGCCCACCGGGTCTGGCGGGCCGGCACCCCGGTCGAGCTGTCGCCCACCGAGTTCAAGCTCCTGCGCTTCTTCCTGCTGAACCCCGACCGGGTGCTGAGCCGGGCCCAGATCCTCGACCACGTCTGGGAGTACGACTTCGGCGGCGTGGCCAACGTGGTCGAGACCTACGTGAGCTACCTGCGCAAGAAGCTCGACCCGCTCGGTGAGCCCCTGCTTCACACGGTGCGCGGCGTGGGCTACGTGCTGCGGACGGCCTGACGTGTCCCTCCGGCGCCGCCTCGTCCTCGCGTTCCTCGCCATCGCGGTGGTGCTGGCGGTCGCCGACGTCGTCATCATCCGCACCGTCGACGGCTCGCTCTACGGCCAGATCGACTCCCGTCTCACGAACGCCGTCGGGCCCGCCTTCGGCCCCTCGCCCCGCAACCCCATCCCTCAGCCCGGTCAGGGCCAGCCCTTCAGCGAGCTCTACATCGCCCGCTGGTCCGGCGCGACCGGTGACATCACCGTCATCTCCGACGGCATCGGGGCGAACCAGACCGCCCCCGACATCACCAGCGACGTCATCACGTCGCACGCGCCCCAGACCACCGGCACCGTGTCCGCGCCGTTCACCGTGGGCGCCGTGGGCTCCTCCGCCCACTGGCGCATGGTCGTCGCCCGCGGCACCGACGGTTCGGTCTCGGTGACCGGCCTGCCCCTCGGGCTCACCGAGGAGACCTCGACACGGCTCACCGCCCTCACCCTGGCCGCCTCCGGCGCCGTGCTCCTCGTGCTCGCCCTGGCGGCCTGGTGGGTGATCCGGCTGGGCCTTCGCCCCATCGACGACCTCGTGCGCACCGCCGACGAGATCGCCGCCGGTGACCTCAGCCGCCGCCTCCAGCCCGCCCCCGCCGGCACCGAGGCCGGCCATCTCACCGAGGCCTTCAACGGGATGGTCCACCAGATCGAGTTCGCGTTCGCCGAGCGCCAGGAGTCCGAGGACCGCCTGCGGCGGTTCGTGGCCGACGCCTCCCACGAGCTGCGCACGCCGCTCACCTCGATCCGGGGCTACACCGACCTCATGCAAGCGGGCGCACTCGACGAGCCCGACGCCCGGGCCGACGCCCTGCGCCGCATCCAGTCCGAGTCCGGGCGCATGGCCGAGCTGGTCGACGACCTGCTCGTGCTGGCCCGCCTCGACCAGGGCCGGCCGCTCGAACGGCTCCCCGTCGACCTGGTGGCGGTGGCCACCGACGCCGCCCAGGACGCCCGGGCCGTCGACCCCGACCGCCCGGTGGCGCTCGTGGTGCCCGACCGTCCGGTCATCGTGCAGGGCGACGAGGGTCGGCTCCGCCAGGTCGTCGCCAACCTGCTCACCAATGCCCGGGTGCACACCCCGGAGGGCACGGCCGTGACCGTACGGGTCGCCGTCGAGGGCGGGGCCGCCCGACTCGTCGTGGCCGACGAGGGTGAGGGCATGGCGCCCGAGGTCGCCTCCCGCGTCTTCGAGCGCTTCTACCGGGCCGACGCGTCCCGCAGCCGCGACCGGGGTGGCTCCGGCCTCGGGCTCTCGATCGTCGCCGCGGTGGCCGAGGCCCACGGTGGCCGGGCCGGGGTCGAGTCGGCACCCGGTGCCGGCACCCGGGTCACGGTGGAGCTCCCGCTCGGCTGAGCCGGCGTCTCGTCCCCTCACGCGAAGCCCCTAGGGTTCGGGCCGTACGCACTGATGGGGGTTGATGTCGTGTCGGACCTGACGCACCGCTGGGAGCCGATCCCGGGCACCGAGAAGATCCACGAGGCCGGCGGCCCGTTCGAGCTGACCACCGAGGACGTCCTCGGCGTGCCCACGCTGGTCTTCAGGAACCGGCACGCCAACCTGCGGGCCTCGCTCGGTTCCAGCGCATCGCGCCTCCCCGACTCGCCCCACCTGGTGTTCCCGGACCGGGGCATCGAGCTCACGTTCACCGACGTGGTGGCCTCCGCCGCCCGCATCGCCGCCGTGCTCGCCGAGCGTGGCGTCGGCAAGGGCGACGTCGTGGCCTTCGCCGCCGCCAACGTGCCGGCCTACACCGTCGCCTGGTGGGCCACGGTGTGCTCGGGCGCCGTGGTGTCCAGCCTCAACGGCTGGTGGACCCCGCACGAGCTCGCCTACGGCATCGAGCTCACCAAGCCGAAGGTGCTCGTCGCCGACGCCCGCCGCCTGGAGCGCCTGAGGGAGGTCGGCGTGCCCGACGGACTGGTGCTCATCGAGGACACCGAGCTCGAGCCGCTCCTCGGCCCGCCGGCGGCCGGCGACCCCGCCCTGCCCGACGTGGCCATCGACGAGGACGACCCCGCCATCATCCTCTTCACCAGCGGCACCACCGGCCGGCCCAAGGGCGCCACCATCTCGCACCGCCAGTTCGTGAGCTCCGCCCAGGTCGTGGCCTATCAGCTCGCCCTGGCCGCCATGTTCATGCCGCCCGACCCGGACGCGCCGCCGCGGCCGCAGTCGTCGGTGCTCTGCGTCTCCCCGCTCTTCCACGTTTCGGGCGCCCTCCCGCTCGCCAGCGCGGCGGCCAACGGCCAGAAGATCGTGTTCCCGCCGGTGGGCAAGTGGGACGAGGTCACCCACCTCCAGCTCACGCAGGACCACCACGTCGGCGGCTGGAGCGGCGTGCCCACCCAGTTCTGGCGGCTGCTCGAGCACCCACGCTTCGACGAGTTCGACACCACCTCGGTCACCAACCTCGGTGGCGGCGGGGCCACCTTCCCGCCCGAGCTGTTCAAGCTGGTCGGACGCAAGATGCCGTGGGCCCGGATGGGCTGCGGCTACGGCATGAGCGAGACGCTCGGTTCGGGCTCGCGCCTCGGCGGCGTCACCCTCGAGAGCCACCCGGCGTCGGTCGGAACCGTCGAGCCGCTGTGCGAGATCCAGATCCGCGGCGCCGACGACCAGGTCCTCCCCGACGGCGAGGTCGGCGAGATCTGCATCCGGGGCGCGTGCGTGTTCCTCGGCTACTGGGACAACCCGACGGCGTCGGCCGAGGCCCTCGACGACCAGCGGTGGTACCGAACCGGCGACTTCGGTCGGTTCCACGACGGCGTGCTCCAACTCGAGAGCCGCATGCGCGACCTCATCATCCGCGGCGGCGAGAACATCTACCCGATCGAGATCGAGAACCGGCTCATCGAGCACCCCGACGTCACCCACGTGTGCGTCGTGGGCGTGCCCCACCACATCCTCGGCCAGGAGGTCGCCGCGGTCGTGGTGGTGCGCGAGGGCGAGTCGCTCGACGCCGACGAGGTCCGATCGTGGGTCGGTGCCGAGCTGGCCTCGTACAAGGTGCCCGCCCACGTCGTGTTCAAGGACGAGCTGCCGTACAACGCAACCGGCAAGGTGCTGAAGAACGAGGTCGAGGACGACCTGGTGGCCCAGCTCGGCGTCGAGAAGGCCTGACCCCACCTGCAGTTCCCATCGCTGCGGCCTACACGGATCCTCCAGCGTTGGGCGCACCCACAGCGGCGATACCGAGGTCTGCCGCTTCAGTGCACGCAGCGCTTCGCGTTTGGTCTTGCTCTCGGCGACGCGCCGCTCGAAGTAGGCGCGGCCCCATTCGTCAGCGCGGAGGTTGCCCGCCGGTGGCGGTCTCCGGCCTGATCGCCGTCGGGCTCGGTCGGTCGTGCCTCTACCCGTGGGGTGTGTCTGCGGCTGCGGAGGACCGACGCCACGCGGAGCTGCCGCCGCAATTCGGATCCGTCACGCTCATCTGGACTTGCTTCTGGGGACCGTGGTGGTGGTCTTGGGGGACTTGTGAGGAGCCGTCGTCGGGGTGCTCGTCGACGGAGGGGAGGAGCCTGTCCCCGGTGTCGTCGTGGGGGTGGGCCCCGACGGGGAGCGGGTGAGCACGGCGATGAAGTCCCGTGCATCGGTGCTGAGGTAGCGGTCCGGACCCTTCGACTGCTCGGGCAGGAGCTTGGCCCCGTGAACCGTGGACGGATCCCCCGGTGCGGCGGCGCTGTAGGTGTTGAAGGTGGTCCAGGACTTGTTGATGTCGAGCTCCATGGCCCGGACACAGCCGGCTCGCATCATGAGCTCGGAGAGCGACAGGGCGCCGAGCCCGTCGCCGTAGCCGTAGACGAGGGCCCCGGTGGCGGTGACGCACACCCCGGAGCGCCACACGAGGACCTTGTTGCCGAGGGTGTCGCCCCACGCCCCGTTGGTGTTGTCGTCAAGACCGGCAGCAGGAACACCCGGGGCAGCGTCGGCGGCCGGCTTCCCGGCCAGGTTCGGGGCGCCACCAC
>Ga0302299_10001320_pt1 | contig 14866 bp, 12 predicted proteins | sample III_Fen_N3_4_FD_198795 | JGI IMG/M metagenome (GOLD analysis project Ga0302299, IMG submission 198795) | Peat permafrost microbial communities from Stordalen Mire near Abisko, Sweden - III_Fen_N3_4 | ecosystem: Environmental > Terrestrial > Soil > Wetlands > Permafrost | place: Sweden: Abisko... | reverse complement strand
GACGTACCTGATCCCACGGCTGTACGACGTCGAGGCGGGCCGGGTCACCGTCGACGGGCTCGACGTGCGCGACGTCACGCTGTCGTCGCTCGGGCGCGCCATCGGCTTCGTCACGCAGGAGACGTACCTGTTCCATGCGTCCATCCGCGAGAACCTGCTCTTCGCCAAGCCCGACGCGAGCGACGCCCAGCTCGAGGCGGCGGCGAGCGCGGCCGCCATCGCCGATCGCATCCACGAGCTGCCCGACGGCTTCGACACGATCGTCGGCGAGCGCGGCTACAAGCTCTCCGGCGGCGAGAAGCAGCGCATCGCCATCGCCCGCGTGCTCCTCAAGGACCCGCGGATCCTGATCCTCGACGAGGCCACCTCCTCGCTCGACACGGTGTCCGAGCGTCTCATCCAGGCCGCGCTCGCCCGGCTCACGGAGGGGCGGACCACGATCGCCATCGCCCACCGCCTCTCCACGATCCTGCGCGCCGACCGGATCCTGGTCTTCGAGCGCGGGCGGATCGCCGAGCGCGGCACGCATCGCGAGCTGCTGGCCCAGAACGGGCTGTACGCCCAGCTCTACCACGAGCAGTTCGAGGCTGAGGCGGCCGCCCTCGCGGAGCTGGGGACCGCGTAGGCGGCCCGAGCGGTCAGGCGGCGAGCGCCACCCAGCGGTTGCGGCCCAGCTCCTTGGCCGCGTAGAGCGCCGCGTCGGCTTCGCGGAGGGCGAGCTCGACCGAGGTGTGGGACAGGTCGAAGACGGCCACGCCGATGCTCACGGTCACGACGCCCCCGGTCGGGTTGTCGAGGTGTGGGATGGCCAGGGTCTCCACGGCCCGCAGCACGCGCTCCGCGGCGGTACGGGCGTTCGGCGCCGACGTGCCGTGCAGCAGGACCAGCATCTCCTCGCCACCGTACCTGTACGCGGCATCGCTCGTCCGGAGCGCATCCCGCACGGCGCCCGCGACCGAGCGCAGCGCCTCGTCGCCCGCAAGGTGACCGTAGCGGTCGTTGAAGCGCTTGAAGAGGTCGATGTCGATCATCAGCGCGGAGCATTCCGGTCGGCTGCGGCTGCCGGCCGCCTGGAGGCGGGCGACGTCCTCGGCCAGCCCGAGCCGGTTGCGCAGACCGGTCAAGGCGTCGGTGTGCGCAGATCGCATGAGCTCCTCGTTGAGGATCATCACCTGCGCCTGGGCGGCGATGAGCGTCTCCTGCTGCGCCATGACCTGCTGCTGCTCGGCGAGCTCCTCGGTGACGTCGCGAAGGTGCGCCCAGGTGCCGAGACGCTCGCCGACGCGGTTCGTCCAGGGTCCCGCCGTGACACTGACCACACGGGGCGGCTGGTTGGGCACATCCAAGTCGAGCTCGAACGGGCCGACGCGCTCCTGCTCCGCCGCCACGAGGTACGGACCGCTCGCGGCCAGTGAGCCGGCGTCGACCAGCTCGCGGAAGTCGCGCCCGACCAGATCCTCGGGGCGACACTCGACGATGGCCCCGGCTGCCTCGTTCGCGAATTCGACCCGACCCGCGGGATCAACGAGGACGAACCCGTCAGGGAGGCCGGTCGCCATCGCCGTGAAGCGGTCCTGCACGGCCGCGAGCTCAGCCTCGAGCCGCAACACCCGCTGTGAGGCGCTCGAGGCAGCGCGGAGCACCGGTCCGTTGCCGCGCGACGTGGGAACGAGGGCGCCTTCGTGCATCACGCCAGTATCCGAGGCGCGCGCTGCGCGGGGTATCAGGGCCTCCCCCTAGTTCTTGGCCGACCGGCCGACGAATCGGGGGGGGGTCGAGCGAGGGTCAGATCGCCCGCATCCTGTTGTTCTTGGGGTCGTGGGTCACCTCGGCGAGGCCCAGCGCCTCGAGGAGGGGCGGCATGTAGACGCCGAACCGGCCGCGGTACCCCTTCTTGAGCCCGTACCACCCGCCGCGCGGATTGTCCGCCGAGCGGCCCCACGCCTCGACCGTGCCCTCGGGCGCGGCCTTCTGCTCATCGGCGCCGCCGAGTGCCACCCAGTCGCCCTGGGCCTTGAGCCAGGCGTGGAGCTCCTCGATGGCGCGGACGTCGTAGGTCAGCTTCGTCGAGCCGACCTGGCACACGATCTGCGGCGGGTCGGCCCCGTCGTCGCGGTACATCGTGTAGCCCGACGTGCCCGGCGGGGTCGTCAACTGCCAAGGATCGTCCTTTGTGCCGGTGCCGGTGGCCATCGCGTTTCTCCCAGCGGCCGACGGGACGCGGCCGATGGACGGACCATCCCATACTGCGGTGGCGCACGCAAACATCGGCGCGGCCAGCGCCTGGCGTCCTTTGCATGAGTATGCACAAACATGTATAGTCATTCGGTGACCTCGCTCCGCCCGATCCTCGACCCCGCGAGCCAGCCGCCGGTGAGCGGTCGCGTGCGCCCGTGAGCGCCGACTCGACGGGCTCGACGATCGCGGCGGAGCGTGCGTCCAGCCCCAGCCCCACCCCTGCCGAGCGCGGCGCCCGCGCGCTCGCCGGCGACGGCCCCATCCGGATCGCGATCGTCGGTGCGACGGGATACGTCGGTGCCGAGCTGATCCGACTCCTCGCGCTCCACCCGCACGTCGAGATCACCGGTCTCGTGGGGCGGGAGCGCAAGGGTGACCCGATCGCGCACATCCACCCGCACCTGGCCACGAAGGACCTGCACGTCCACGACTACGTCCCCGAGGACGCGGAGGCGGTCTTCCTCGCGCTCCCCCACGGGACGGTCGCCAATCGCGTCGACGAGTTCCTCTCGCGCGATCAGGCCGTCATCGACCTCGGGCCGGACTTCCGCCTGCACGACCCGGCCGACTACCCCGCGTGGTACCACTTCGACCACCCGCGGCCCGAGCTGCTGGCCACCGCGGTCTACGGCCTGCCCGAGCTGCATCGGGCCGAGCTCGCCGAGGCCGGGACCAAGGCGGGCGCCATCATCGGCTCGCCCGGCTGCTACGCCACGACCACGATCCTCGCCCTCGTGCCGTTGGCTCGCGCCGGGCTGATCGCGGACGTCGTGGTGGACGCCAAGAGCGGCGTGTCGGGCGCCGGACGCGACCCCAAGGCCGACCTCCACTTCGGCGAGGTCAACGAGAGCGTCAAGGCGTACGGCATCTTCACGCACCGCCACATCGGCGAGATCGAGCAGGAGCTCCGCGAGCAGTCGCCCGCGCCCGGCGCCAACCCGGGCGTCACGGGGATCGACTTCCTGCCGCACCTCATCCCGATGACCCGCGGCATCCTCTCCGCCTGCCACGTGCGCACTACGCGACCCGTGACGCAGGCCGAGCTCGACGGGATCTACGCCGACGCCTACGGGGACGAGGCGTTCATCAGCATCGTCGCGAACGCCCCCGCCACCAAGCACGTCCTGGGCTCGAACGAGTTCCGCGTCTGGGCGAGGCTCGATGAGCGGACGGGCCGTGTGCTCGCGATCGGGGTGCTCGACAACCTCGTGAAGGGCGCAGCCGGCCAGGCCATCCAGGCCTTCAACGTGCTCCACGGCCTGCCCGAGTCTGCGGGCCTGCTCCAGCTGCCGCTCGCGCCCTAGACGCCAGACCACTCCCCCATTCGAGGCCAGCCCATGCCGCCCGACCCCGACCCGCTCCTCGCATCGCTGCCGACCACGCTCCCGCCGGTCGAGCGCATGTCGAGGATGCCCGGCGGGTTCGCCGCTGTCGGCACGACGGCCGGGATCAAGGCGTCCGGCCGGCCTGACTTCGCCCTGATCGTGGCGACGGGCGGTCCGGTGCCCGCGGCGGCGGTCTTCACGCCGAACCGCTTCGCGGCCGCGCCGGTGCGCCTGTCGCGCGCCAACCTCCAGGCGACCGGCGGCACGCCCGCGACCTGCGGGTACGCCGCGGCCGTGATCGCCACATCGGGCTCCGCGAACGCCGCGACCGGCCCCGACGGCGACGCCGACCAGGCGGCGATCGGCCAGGCGGTCGCCGACGCGGTCGGCACGTCGCCCGTCAACGTTCTGCACCTCTCGACGGGCGTCATCGGCACGCGGCTGCCGGTGGACAAGGTCGCAGCCACCGTGCGGCGGGTCACCGACGCGGGCCTCGAGCTCAGCGACCTCGCGCTCGGCCAGGCGGCCGTCTCGCTGCGGACCACCGACTCGACGACCAAGATGGCCAGCGCCTCCGTGCCGGTGCCGGGCGTCGACGGCGGGACGGTCGAGATCACCGTCACCGGCATCGCCAAGGGCGTCGGGATGATCCACCCGCGCATGGCGACGATGCTCTCGGTCGTGCTGACCGACGCCACGGCCTCGCCCCCCACGCTGCGCACCCTGCTCCGCGGCGCCGCCGCAGTGACCTGGGACCAGCTCTCGGTCGACGGCGACACCAGCACCAACGACACGGTCTTCGCCCTCGCGTCGGGCGCGGCCGGGGCGGCATCAGCCGACGATGACGCGGCCGCCCGGGCCGGCCTCGCCGCCGCCGTGGAAGCGGTCGCCCGCGACCTCGCCCGCCAGCAGGCGCGCGACGGCGAGGGCGCCACGGCCCTCCTCACCTGCCAGGTCACCGGCGCTGCCGACGACGCCGACGCGCGGGCCGTCGCGCGGGCCGTCATCAGCTCGTCGCTGGTCAAGGCGGCCGTTCACGGCAAGGACGCCAACTGGGGGCGGATCGCCGGCGCAGCCGGCAACGCGCTCGTGGCAGAGGCCGCAGTGCTCGAGGCGGCCGGACTCGCGCCGGAGGAGGCCGCCTCGCGCGCGTCGCAGCCCGCCGCCTTGGACCCGGACCGCATGCGGATCGCGATCGCCGGGCACCTCGCCTACGACGGCGCCGCAGGCGGCCCGACAGGCATTGACAAGGCCGCGGCCCGCCAGGCGATGGACGCCCAGGAGGTCCTCATCCGCGTGGATCTCGGCCTCGGCGCTGGCCGGGGCGAGGCCTTCGGCTGCCCCCTGACCGAGGCGTACGTGAAAGAGAACTCGGAGTACACCACGTGAGCGAAGTGGTGGTGGTCAAGCTCGGCGGGACGACGCTGGCTGAGCAGAGGCAGGTCCTCGCAGAGGTGGCGCAGATCGCCCGCAAGCGACCTGTCGTGCTGGTGCACGGCGGGGGCAAGCGCATGACCGAGTGGCTCGAGCGCCTCGGCGTGGAGACGCGCTTTGAGGGCGGGCTCCGCGTCACCGATCCCGCGGCCCTCGAGGTGGCGGCAGCGGTCCTGCGCGGCGTGGTCAACAGCGAGCTTGTTGCCGCGCTGCGCGACGAGGGGTGCGACGCGGTCGGGCTCTCGGGCGTGGACGGCGGCCTCCTCATCGGCGAGCGGCTGCCCAACGTGGGGCTGGTCGCCACCGTGACCGGCGTTCGGCGCGACCTCATCGACTCGCTGCTCGTCGCCGGGCAGGTGCCCGTGGTGGCGCCGCTCGCTCGCGACGCGCAGGGCACCGTGTGCAACGTGAACGCGGACGACGCCGCCGCCGGGCTGGCCGCGGGGCTCGGCGCCCGCCAGCTCGTCCTGATGACCGACGTGGACGGCGTTCGCGACGGCGCGGGCAACAAGCTCGACTCCATCACGCCCGAGCAGGCCGAGGCGCTCATCGCCGACGGCACCATCCGCGGCGGCATGGTCCCCAAGGTGCGGGCCGCCCTCTCGGCGCTGGCCTGGGAGGGCACCGAGGCGATCATCGCGGACGGCTCCGCGGAGCGCGCCCTGGCCCGTGCGCTCGACGACCGCCACTTCGGCACCCGCGTCTCGGGCCGCCCCGGGGCCGGCGCTGCGTGACCGCCGTGCTCGTCAAGCGCGAACGCCACGCCGCGATCCGCCGACTGGTCTCGGACCACCCGATCGGGAGTCAGGGCGATCTCGTCGGCGAGCTGTCGGCGCTCGGTTTCGACGTCACGCAGGCCACGGTCTCGCGGGACATCGCCGAGCTCGGCCTCGCCAAGGTCACGCGCGGCGACAGGTCCGTCTACGTCGTGCCGGAGTCGTTCGGCAACGTCCGGCGGCTGCCCGATGACGAGCGGCTGCGCCGAATCCTCGCCGACATCCCCGTGACCGTCGCCCGGAGCGGTCTGATCCTCGTCCTGACCGGCCAGCCAGGGACCGCGTCCGTCATCGCCCAGGCGATCGACGAGTCCACCCTCACCGACCAGGTCGGCACGCTGGCGGGCGACAACACGCTCCTCGTGCTCTTCCCAGACGAGCCGGCCCTGCTCCGCTGGCTCGACCGATTCGCCGCGATCCAGACCCCGGCCGAGACGGCCGCAGGCACGGAGGCCCTCTCCCGATGAACAAGGTCGTGCTCGCCTACTCCGGCGGCCTGGACACCTCGGTTGCCGTCGCCTGGCTCAAGGAGCAGTACGGGGTCGAGGTCGTCACCCTCACCGTGGACCTCGGTGGCGGCTCGCTCAAGGAGCGCATCGAGCGCCGGGCGATGAGCGCAGGCGCCTCGCGGGCCTACGTGGTGGACGCCCGCGAGACGTTCGTGAGCCAGTACGTCTGGCGCGCGCTCCAGGCCAACGCGATGTACCAGGGCGCCTACCCGCTCGCCACGGCGCTCGCCCGGCCCCTGCTCGCCCAGCTGCTGGTCGAGGTCGCCCAGAAGGAGGGCGCTGACGCGGTCGCCCACGGCTGCACCGGCAAGGGCAACGACCAGGTCCGCTTCGATGTGGCCGTCCACGCGCTCGACCCGGGGCTCGAGGTCATCGCGCCCATGCGCGTAGGGATGGGCCTGACCCGCGAGCAGACGATCGACTTCGCGAACGCCCGCGGCATCGAGGTGCCCGTCACCAAGGCCGCGCCCTGGTCCATCGACGTCAATTTGTGGGGCCGCTCGTGCGAGACGGGCCCGCTCGAGGACCCCTGGGCCACGCCGCCCGAGGACGCCTATGCCTGGACGGTCAACGCCGCCGCCGCGCCCGACGCGGTCGAGATCGTCATCGCCTTCGAGGGCGGCATCCCCGTCTCCGTCGACGGCGAGGACCTCGCGGGCGCGGCGATCGTGGAGCGGCTGCACCAGCTCGGCGCGGCGCACGGCGTGGGCCGGATCGACCATGTCGAGGACCGCCTCGTGGGCATCAAGAGCCGCGAGATCTACGAGGCGCCGGCCGCGGTGGTCCTCCACACGGCGCACCACGCCCTCGAGGGCCTGGTGCTCTCGAAGGAGCAGCTGCGGTTCAACCGCTTCGTGGCCGACGAGCTCAGCCAGATCATCTACGACGGCCTGTGGTTCAGCGCCCTCTCGCGCGACCTCCGGACGTACGCGCTGAGCAGCCAGCGCGTGGTCTCGGGCGAGGTTCGGATGCGGCTCGACCACGGCCGGGCGTATGTGGTCGGGCGCCGCTCCCCGCTCTCGCTCTACGACAAGAACCTCGCCACCTACGAGGCCGGCGACGCGTTCGACCATGCGGCCGCGGTGGGCTTCATCGAGATCTTCGGGCTGCCGCTCCGAGTCGAGGCGGCCCGCCACGGGGCCGTCGGCAAGCACCATGGCGCCGCATGGACATGGACCAACCCGCTGCTCGGCGGTCTGCCGACCACCGTGTCGGAGGCGACCGGAGCCTGACGATGGGGTGAGCCGAACGTGGTGAAGGGGCGGCTCGCACCGCCCCTTCGTCGTTGGCCTGACGACCCGGCTGCCCGGGCGCTCGATGGTCAGTGGTCGGCGACCTTCACCTCGTAGGTGATGTTGTCGCCGTGCTGCTGGGTCCAGAACAGGCGCCAGCGGCTCGAGTTGTGGTCCGAGGGGTCGAGGAACGTCGGGTTCGCGGTGCCGATCAGGCCTGCGGCCGATGAATCCCCGTCGGACAGGTGGATGCCCGTGATCTCGTTGTCGCCTTCATTCTTGCCGAAGCCGGCGTTGCCGGCGTCGAGCGTCGCTGAGGCGTCACGACCCTCGGCGATGATCCGGAGCGGTTCCGGCCCCGTGCCCGGCGTCCCGAGCTGGAACACGAATGCCGAGTCGAGGGTGCCGCGCTGCGTGTGGAGCGTGTCGCCCGCGTCCTCGACGGCGATCAGGCGTCCGCGATCGAGGAACGTGAGGTTGTCAAACCCCGAGTGGTCCACGTCGCCCAGATAGAGCGCGCTCAGCCGGCCGGTGTCCGCCGACGGATCGACCTGGGAGAGGCGGAGGAGCCCGCCCCAGCCGCCGTACGACGCGCCGGACGGACCATTGGCGCCCGAGGTGGCATTCGTGTCGCCGGTCTCGGTGAAGTAGAAGTCGGTGAAGCCCGAGGCCGGCCGGAACTGGCCGTTCTCGGGTCGCTTGAACGGTGTCCCGCCCTTGGCCTTGGCGAGCGAGTTGGCGTTGAAGGTGGCGGTCCCGTCCACGGCCGTGTCGTGGACCGTCACCCAGCGCGTCGCGAACGAGGTGCCGTAGGTGTGCAGGTCGCGCATGAAGCTCGAGGTGATGTCGGCGTCGATCTGCGACTGCGTGGGTGCGGCGCCGCCGGTGAACGTGACGGGGTTGCCGTCCTTGCCGTCCGCCTGGAGCACCTGGAGCTTGCCGCCCTTGCCGAGGTCGCGGCGGTCGTAGGGCACGAGACGGAAGATGAAGCTGTTGGGCTGCTTGGCGTTGTTGGTCGCCAGCCCGGCGCCCGCGGTGCCGGTCTTGCCGCCGAGATCCTCGACCAGCCAGATGTTGCCGTCGTTGTCCTCCTGGACACCCTCGTACCCGCCCCGGCCGAAGAGGCCGAGCCGATCCACGACAGTCGAGGGGTAGTCCTGGGTCGCCTCCCAGATCCCGCCCGTGGACGTGCCGTTGCCCTCAGAGCTGAACAGCAGCGTCCGCGTGAAGGGGTTCCACGCGGAGCCGTCGTAGACCGGCAGGTTGCCAGCGGGCAGATTGGCCGTCGCCACCTGTGTCGAAGCCAGCAGCGTGACCTTGTGCGCGGCGTTCGCGTCGAGGTTGATCCGCGTGATGTACCCGCGGGGGCCGGTCTCGTGGCCCTGGTAGAGGAAGTGCGAGCCGTAGCGGTAGGCCGCGTCGGCCCCGTGCTGGCCCGGGAGGACCAGGTATGTGTTCTTGTCGGGTTCGGTCTTCTGGGCCTCGGCCGGGGCGGCGAGGTTGGTCGGGAGCATCGGGTTGCCGTCGGCGAGATAGCCGTAGTAGGCGATGACGCCGTCGGCGGATGGGTTCTCCAGACGCCAGGCCCCTTGGGCGACGATCTCCTCGTCAAGCTGCGGGCTGAGCTCGTTCGGCGCGGTCATGCCAGGCGCCTTCGGCTGTGCGCCCACTCCGGACAGGTGGACGCCGCCGAAGGCGCTCGTCGACGCGACCACGGCAATCGAGGCGCCGACCGCGGCCAGTGACGCGAGCATGCGCCGCGACGGCAGCCGCTTGCCGAGCGGGCGGTCTTGTCGGGACGGGATGGACCGGTCATCGTGCACGGGACACCTCACTTATCGCGGCCGCGGGACACGTGGCGGCCGGAGGCTAAGACTCGTGCCGGAATGTCAACGGATTGTGGCCTCTGCGTTCGCGTTGCGACAACTCGCCGGGACGCGCCCGCGGATCAACCCATGGCCTTCGCCCGGCCGACGATCGTGTCGGAAGCCACCGCAGGCTGATCATGCCGTAGGCTGGAAGGGTGACACCTGAACCCTCCCGGCTGAAGGCGGGCAGCGACCCCAAGCCTGCAGCCCGGACTGCCACCCCGGCAGTCGAGCACCTCGATCCCTCCGCGCCGCCCTCGCCGGCCGCGTCGGGCCGGGTCGATCAGCTCGCCTTCCTCCACGAGTTCGCGCAGCTCCTGACCGAGGCGCGCGACTGGGACGAGCTCATGCGCACCCTCGTGGACCGCACGACCGTGGCACTCGGCGTGGAGGTGTGCTCCTTCTACCTGCTCGACCGCGACGGCGTGCGCCTCACGCTGGCCGCGACCAACGGCCTCGATTCCGAGCGCGTGGGCGAGGTCAGCCTGGCCGTCGGCCAGGGCATCACCGGGCGCACGGCTCGGACCCGCAAGCCCGTCACCTCGAGGGACGTCACGACGGACCCGCAGTTCTCCTGGGTCCGCGGCTTTGACGTCCACGGCCTCCACGCCATGCTCTCGACGCCACTGCTCTGGAACCAGCAGCTCATCGGCGTGGTCAACGTCCAGACCGCCGCGATCCGCGACTTCACGCCCGACGAGGTGGAGTTCCTCGGGACCATCGCCGCGCTCCTCGGCGGACTGGTGGAGAAGGGCCGCATGCAGGCCGAGGCCGAGGCCCAGCTCGACCGGCTCTCGCAGCTCGACGCCGCCCGCGCCGAGCTCCTCGCCGTCGTCACCCACGAGCTGCGCACGCCACTCGCCGTCGTGCGCGCCTATGTGGACCTGCTGGCCGACGCCGCCGCCGCGAACACCGCGGGCGACCGTCAGGCACAGATCGAGACCTGGCGCGTGGGAACCGTGGATCAGGTCACGCGGCTCGACCGGCTCGTCGACGGCATCCTGGCGTCGGTCCGCGGCGAGGGACTCACGGGATTGCGTCGGGACCCGTTCGACGTGGTGGCCGCGATCAGCGGCACCGTGGGCACGCTGGCGCTCCTCCTCCGGACCCGGGCTGTCCGCTGGTACCCGCCCGACGCCCAGATGATGGCCCGGGGCGACGTGGCCAGGTTCGCGCAGGTGCTCGAGCAGATCCTCGACAACGAGGCCAAGTACGCCCCGCCCGAGCAGGCGGTCTCGATCGGCGTCTGGCGGGTCGGCGACGAGGTGCAGGTCTACATCACCGACGACGGCCCCGGCGTCCCCATCGAGGACTGGGAGGCAGTCTTCCAGCCGTACGTTCGCCTTGACCGGGCCCGCGCGCGCGGCTCGGGCATCGGCCTGTTCGCGGCCCGGCGGCTGATGGAGGCCATGGGCGGCCGCGTGTGGATCGAGAAGAACGGATACGGCGGCTCGCGCTTCATGATGGCGCTGCCAGCGATCTGAGGGCCGTCCCCGGCGGCGGCCCCCGTGCCGCGCCGGCTGCGGCTCAGCGCGCCTCATCGGCCGCCGCTACCTCCAGAGCGACTCGTACGGGTGCTCGCCTCCGAGCAGCCGGCCGTTCGCGAAGCGGTCGGCCGAGAACGGGCGGATGTCGACCGTCGTCGGCCGCCCGTCGAGGATCCACTCCGCGAGGCACTGGCCCACCATCGGCGCGGTCTTGAACCCGGATCCCGAGTGCCCGCAGTCGAGGAAGAACCCGTCGGGGCCCGCCGGTCCGAGGATAGCGCGCTGGTCGGGCGTCATCCCGTCCTGGCCCTTGTTCGCGGTCCGGAAGTCGCCGTCGGCCATCCACGGCACGCGGGCCGTCAGCCGCTCGACCATGGGCTCGAGCACGTCGGGGTCGTAGCCGGGCATGGGCGCGTCAGGCGAGCCGCCGATCTCATTCCCGGTCTCGAGGCCCACGAGCATCAACTCCCGTCCCTCGGGGCGGAAGTACACGGCGCGGATGTGGTCGAGCACGATCGGGATCGACGAGGGCCGCGCCTCGGGCAGCCCGAAGTACGCAGTGTCATGCCGCCACGGCTCCACGGGGATCTCGACGCCCGCGGTGCGCGCCAGATCGGCGGCCCACGCGCCGGCGGCATCGACGACGATCGGCGCGTCCACGTCGCCCTCGGCCGTCCGCACGCCCGCCACCCGGCCGCTCGCGACCCGGACGCCACGAACGGGGATGCCGCTGGCGTAGGTCGCCCCGAGTCGCCGGGCGGCCGCCAGCAGCCCGGCCGCGGTCCCCGTGGGGTCGGCGTACCCCGACAGCGGCTCGTAGGCCACGGCGCCGATGTCGTCAAGCGTCATGCCCGGGACGATCTCCGCGAGTTCCGCCGTCCCCACGACAGACGTGGCGATCCCGAGCCGCTGCTGGTTGGCGACGTTCCCGCAGAGGGCGTCAGCGTGGGCGGGCCCCACGAGCTGGACGAAACCCGTCTGGACGAACCCCGGATCCCCGTCCCCGACGCGGTCGCGCCACTCGGTGAACCAGGGGAACGAGCGCCAGGCGAGCTCGGCCTCGAGCGCGAGGTCGTAGTGCATGCGCACGAAGCCCGACGATCGGCCCGTGGCGCCTGCGGCCACCGAGGAGCGTTCCAGCACGAGGACCTTGGCCCCGCGAGACGCGAGATGGAAGGCGAGCGATGCGCCCTGGACGCCCGCCCCGACGATCACGACGTCCGCGGTGCCAACCGGCAGGCGGCTCACGCGGCTGATCCGCTCCGGCTCGTGGCGGCTTGGGCCGACCGCGCGCCGGTCACTCGATCCCGAGCCGGGCCTTGGCGGCGGCCAGCGCCTCGGCGACGCGGTTGGGGGCGGTCCCGCCGATGACGTCCGCCGACGCGAGCGAGCCCTCGACCGTCGCGGCGGCACGCAGCGCGGCGGCGATCCCCCGCTCGTGCGCGAGCTTGCGGGCGACCGGATCGTCGGAGCCGTCGAGCGCGGCGCGGAACGCCTCGTCGGGGAGGCCCGCGAGCGTGGCGATCCCCTCGGCCTCGGCGCCGCCCACGAGCCCGCCGACGATGTGGTGGGCCGTGCGGAACGGGACGCCGCGCCGGACGAGCGCATCGGCGAGCGCCGTGGCGGTGGTGAAGCCCTCCTCGGCCGCCACGAGCATGCGCTCCCGGTTGACGACGAGCGTGGAGATCAGCCCGGACATCACCGCGAGCGACGTGTCGAGCGTGCGGACGGCCGCGAAGAATGCGGGCTTGTCCTCCTGGAGGTCGCGCTGGTACGCGAGCGGCAGCCCCTTGATCAGGGCGAGCATTCCCGCCAGCGCGCCGATCACGCCCGCCGTGCGCCCGCGGACCAGCTCGGCCGGGTCCGGGTTCTTCTTGTTGGGCATCATCGACGAGCCGGTCGAGAACGCGTCGGACACGCGCACAAAGCCGAAGCGCGGGTTCGACCACCAGGTGATCTCCTCCGCAAGCCGCGAGAGGTGGACCATCGTGAGCGCGACCGCCCCTAGCACCTCGACCACGAAGTCGCGGTCCGACACGGCGTCGAGCGAGTTGGCGGTCACGCCGTCAAAGCCGAGCTCGGCGGCGGTGGCCTCGCGATCGAGGGGGTAGCCGGCGCCGGCGAGCGCCCCCGCGCCGAGCGGCGAGACGTTGAGCCGGCGCTTGGCGTCCGCGAGGCGTCCCCGATCGCGCTCGAGCATCTCGACATAGGCGAGCAGGTGGTGCGCGAGGAGCACGGGCTGCGCAGGCTGGATGTGCGTGGTGCCCGGCAGGACGGCGTCGCCCTCGCGGTCGGCGAGGTCCACGAGCGCGCGCTCGAGGTCGAGGATGCCGTCGTCGAGCAGCCCCACGGTCCGACGCGTCCAGAGGCGCAGGTCCGTGGCCACCTGGTCGTTGCGCGACCGACCGGTGTGCAGCTTGCCGCCCACGGCACCAACACGCTCGGTGAGCAGCGTCTCGAGGTTCATGTGGACGTCCTCGAGGGACGGGTCCCACACGATCGCCCCGCCGACCACGTCCTCGCGAAGCCCCGCCAGACCGCGCTCGAGCGACTCGGCCTCCTCGGCCGTCAGCAGGCCAGCCCGGGCGAGGCCGCGCACATGGGCGATCGAGCCGGCCAGGTCGTCGAGCGCCAGCTCGGCATCAACCTCGATCGACCGCGTGTAGTCCGCCATGCGCGAGTCCGGCCCGTCGCCGAACCGACCGCCCCAGAGCCGCATCGTGCCTCCTGATCGAGTGCCTGCGGCCATCCTACCGGCCGCGCGAGGCGACGGGGCCTGCGCGTGCGAACGCCGATCAGGGCCTAGGCGAGGCCCGTTCCCAAACCGACGCCGATCATCAGGCCGTTGTCGGCAATGACGCGCAGGTCCGCGTCGGTGATCGGCTCACCCTTCTTGGCGGCACGCGCCCTCGTGTAGCAGTCCGAGCAGAGGAAGCTGCGCCCGCCATCGGTCCGGGTGACAACAAGACGGTCGGAGAAGAACACGCTGCCGGCCGCCGTCTCCTCGAGGCACTGCGTGCAGGGCTCGACGGTGGTCGACGGCACCTCGTCCGGCGCGGCGGCGCGGCGATGGTGCGGGAGCTTGGGAACGGACACTGGGGCACCTCAGCTGGCTGACTCCAAAGCCATCCTCCGGCCCCTGCCGGCGCTCGTCAAGGGCCGCGGGTGACGCGAGCGTCAGCCCGAGAGGACCTCCCGGAGGCGCTCGGCGCCCTCCTCGGGCGTCAGGTCGCGCTGGGGCTCGGAGAGCAGCTCGTACCCCACCATGAACTTGCGGACCGACGCCCGCAGGAGCGGCGGGTAGAAGTGCGCGTGCAGCTGCCACGCCGCCGGGTCGCCCACGCCGAACGGCGCTTGGTGCCAGCCCATGGAGAACGGGAACGGCCGGCCGAACAGCGCGTCAAAGCGTCGGTTGAGGTCTCGGAGGGCGACGGCCAGCGAGTCGCGGCGCGCGTCGTCGAGATCCGCCAGACGGGCCGCGGGCTCGGTCGGCAGGAGCATCGCCTCGAACGGCCAGGCGGCCCAGAACGGCACGACCGTCAGCCAGCCGTCGGCATCGCGCACCACGCGGGGCCCGCCGCGCTCGGCCGCGGCATAGTCCACCAGGAGCCGGCCGCCGGTCGCGGCGTGATGGGCGGTCTGCTGCTCGAGCTCGAGCGCCGCCTCGACCGGCAGCGCGTCGCCCGACCAGATCTGGCCGTGCGGGTGCGGGTTCGACGCGCCCATCGCGGCGCCGCGATTCTCGAACACCTGGACCCACTGATACCGGCCGCCGAGCTCCGTCGTCTGGTCCGCCCACACGTCCACCACCGTTCGGATCGCGGCTGCGTCCATCCCGGCGAGCGTGACGTCGTGGCGTGGCGAGAAGCACACGACGCGGCAGGTGCCCCGCGTACCCTCGGCGCGGAACAGCCCCTCGCTGATCCGGGCGTCCGAGGTGTCGGGTCGCAGCGCGGCAAAGTCATTGGTGAAGACGAAGGTGGCGTCGTAGGCCGGG
>Ga0302299_10001319_pt1 | contig 14870 bp, 15 predicted proteins | sample III_Fen_N3_4_FD_198795 | JGI IMG/M metagenome (GOLD analysis project Ga0302299, IMG submission 198795) | Peat permafrost microbial communities from Stordalen Mire near Abisko, Sweden - III_Fen_N3_4 | ecosystem: Environmental > Terrestrial > Soil > Wetlands > Permafrost | place: Sweden: Abisko... | reverse complement strand
AGTGGAACTGGTGGGTGCCCAGGCGCCTGGACCGGGCGCTCGCGGGCGTCCTGCCGCGGACCGAGGCCGAGGTGGAGGCCGCGATCCGATGAGAGGCTTCCTCCTGCTCCGGCTCGCCGCGCTGGCCCTGGTCGTGAGCGCGTGCGGCGGCCCGGTCTTCGCCAACCCCCCCGCGGCCCGCCCGCCCGTGACGCCGGCGCCCGCCGCGACGCCACGCCCAGCGGACCCGCAGCCAGTGGTCCTGCCGCGCGACGACGGCCCCCACGACCGCCTCACCGAATGGTGGTACTACACGGGCCACCTCAAATCGGCTGACGGGCGCCGGTTCGGCTTCGAGGACGTCGTCTTCCGGGCGGAGCGCGGCGGCTTCCCGGTCTCGTGGGCCTCGCACCTCGCCCTCACGGATGAGACCGGCGGGCAGTTTCACTACGCGCAGCGAAGCGAGATCGGGCCGCAGGTCGACGGCTCGCCGCGGGCGGGCGGTGCGGGCGGCGGCGCCGGCGAGCCCACCGGGTTCGCGTTCACCGTGTCCGGGTTCGACATCGCGAACCCCACCGCGGTGCTCGGCTCCCCGTGGACGATGAGAGGCGCGCTCGGCACCGACACGCTGTCCGCGGCGGCATCGGGCAAGGAGGTCTCCGGGGACCCGGTGGCGGCATTCGGGCTCGACCTGCGGTTGGCCGCCCGCAAGCCGCCCGCCCTCCACGACGGCGACGGCTACATCGACTTCGGGCAGGCCGGCGGCTCCTACTACGACTCGCGGACCGCGATGGACGCCACGGGCTCGATCACGCTGGCCGGCGAGACGCTCTCCGTCACCGGCGACGCCTGGTTCGACCACCAGTGGGGCGACTTCATCTCGGTGGGCGCGGGCGGCTGGGACTGGTTCGCGGTGAACCTCGACGACGGCACGGACCTCATGCTCTCGCTCGTCCGCGCGGCGGACGGGACCTACCCGCTGGTCTACGGGACCCTGGTCGATGCCGCGGGGGCCACGCGCCACCTGGCTGGCGCCGACTTCACCGTGACGCCGACCGCCACCTGGACGAGCCCCGCGACCGGCGCCGTGTACCCCGCCGGCTGGACGGTGACGCTCCCGGGCGAGGACCTGGAGGTCCGCCTCTCCCCCACCGTCGCGCAGCAGGAGCTGGACACCCGCGCCACCACCGGAGTCGTCTACTGGGAGGGCTCGCAGCGCGTCAGCGCGACCCGCGCAGGCTCACCCTTGGGCGGCGAGGCATACGTGGAGCTCACGGGGTATCCGCCGGCGCGGTAGAGAGGCCATGTCGGGCGGGGCCGGATCGCGGCGACCGCTCCGACTCGCCGGGCTCGTGATGTGCCGCCCAGCGGGCCAACCATCCGGTCACCGGACGAACCGGTCCGCTGCATGGCACACCCGTTCGCCGGGAAGGCCCCCACCGGCCGAATGTGCCATGGGCCGGGTGGATCGTTCTGTGAGCGAACCATTGCTTCGCTCGGGTCACGGATCAGGGGCTGGGCGCGGGTCGCGACGCCCGCGCGGGCGTCAAGTCTCGCCACCCCGCGAGCTCCTCCGCATCGCCAGCCCTGCGATCACCAGCGACACCACGATCGAGATCGCGAAGGCCACGCACCACGGGCAGATCGCATCGATGACGAACAGCTCGAGGTAGGTGAGGTACGCGACGAACAGCGTCGCGAGCAGCAGCATCCCGTACATCGCCAGGAGGACGCGGCGGTCGCCCCGCCGCCACCAGGCGCCCGCGAGCATGACCAGGACGATCGAGAACGCGAGGCCCATGAAGGCCACCGGGACGCCGAACGGCGCCGAGTACTCGGACGAGGCCACCGTCTCGCAGCCGTGGCTGGGGCCGCAGACGGCGTTCTCGCCGAGCACCCGGACGAGGCTCAGGTACCCGGAGATGGCCGTCGCGACCAGCCCGGCGAGGAGCAGGGGCAGGCCGAGCGGGCCGCGGCGGGCCCGCCCGGTGCCGGTTCCGGGTTCCGTGCCGGTTCGGAGGTCAGTGCCGGGGGTCAGGGCGCGGTGCTCCCCGACGGTGCTGCCGACGGCACGGCCGACGGGCCGGCCGAGGCGGCCGCCGACGGCGCTGCCGACGGAACGGCCGAGGGCGCCGCAGACGCAGCCGGCGAACCGGACGGCGCGGCGGACGCGTTGACCTTGGCCAGGGCCGCGTCGATGATCGTGGCCCAGTCGGTCGGCGTCTTGAGGCCGACGTATTGCTGGCCGTCGAGGTAGATCGTCGGCGTCGAGTTGATGCCCAGCTCGTTCGTGGCCTTGGCGGTGATCGCGGCCACCTCGGCAGCCGCCGCCGGGTCATCGAGGCAGGCGGTGAACTTGGCCTCGTCCAGGCCCGCCGCAACGGCGATCTTGATCACGCGGTCCCGCTTGAAGCCGCCCACGTTCTCGCCGGACTGGTTGTTGAAGATCCAGTGGGCGTAGTCCCAGTACTTGCCCTGCTCGTTGGCGCAGTAGGCGCCGATCGCCGGGATCTTGGACTCGTCCCCGCCGCGGCCCAGGAGGTCGATATCGTGGTGGACGATGCGCAGGTTCCCGTCGGTGACGTACTTGGCCACGAGCGTCGGCTCCACGTCCAACGAGTGCTTCGCGCACACCGGGCACTGGAAGTCCCCGTAGACCTCCATCGTGAGCGGGGCGTCGGCCTTGCCGAGGGCGGTCCCGTCCTTCAGGGCCGCGGGATAGCTGATCTGCGGGTCCACGAGCTTGCCGGACGCCTTGTTGCCCAGCTGCCCGACGGCCACGACCAGGACGATCAGCACGCCGACGGCGACGCCGAGGATCGTCATGTTCCTCGTGTTGATCCAGGACGAGCCACCGCCGCCGCTGCTCGAGCGCGTCTTGCGCTCGTCCCGGGCTGCCTCGAAGCGGTCCTTGCGCTCCGCGGCGCGCCGCTCCCTGCGGGTGGTCGGGGGGGTGGGTTGCTTGCCGCTCAGGGGAGGCCTCCGGTTTCGTGGTAGGGGGTGCGCGGGACGCAGTGATTGTGGCGCAGAAACGCCCGCGAAGCCTCGCAAGGGGGGCGCCCCGGCCGGAAGGGACGTTCGTCCCCACCGGGCGGGCCGCTCGGACCGGGACACGGGGTGCCGCTAGATGATACTGTGTCTCATATGGACACCCCCACCGCCGCGCCCGAGGCCTCCGGCACGCCGGCGCACCCGTCCGGGTTGCCGGCGCCCACCGACCACGAACGCGACCACCAGCCCGACCACGGCCACGCGCTGGATCCCGGGCACGCCCTCGCGCACGCGGACGTCTGGCTGAGCGACGTCTCGGCGGGCTACGGCGAGCGCGTCGCCCTGGAGCACGTGAGCGTCGCGGTGGAGCCGGGCAGCCTGCTCGCGGTGGTGGGCCCCAACGGCGCGGGCAAGAGCACGCTGCTCAAGCTGATGGCCGGCCTGGTCCAGCCGTGGTCCGGGCGCCTGCAGATCCTGGGCGGCCCCGCCGGCCGTGAGGCCCGCCGCGTCGCGTACGTGCCCCAGGCGGAGCTCGTGGACTGGGCCTTCCCCGTCACGGTGGAGGACGTCGTGATGATGGGCCGCTTCCCGCGCCTGGGTCGCGTACGTCGCCCCGGCCGCGACGACCGGCGGGCCGTCGTGGACGCCCTGGAGCAGGTCCGGATGGCCGGCCAGCTCCGCACGCAGATCGGGCGGCTGTCCGGCGGCCAGCGCCGGCGGGTCTTCCTCGCCCGTGCCCTCGCCGCGGAGCCGGACCTGTTCCTCCTCGACGAGCCCGTGACCGGCATCGACGTCACCACCCAGGAGCTCCTCATGGACCTCCTCGAGGCCCAGGCCGCCCGCGGCAAGACCGTGGTCGCCACCACCCACGACCTCGCCTGCGCGGCCCAGCGGTTCCAGCAGGTGCTGGCGGTCAACCGGACCGTGGTCGCCTTCGGCCCGTCGAACCTCGTCCTGGACGCGGACGTGCTGGCCCGCGCCTACGGCGGCCACCTGCTGGTCCTCGAGGGCCGGACGGTGGTCCTGGACGACGCCCACCACCACGACGACGCCGCCCCCGGCGAGCGCCACTTCCACGACCGGGGCCAGGGCTGATGGAGCTGATCCTCGAGCCGCTGCGCTCGCCCAGCATCGTCTACGCCCTCATCGCCTGCGCGATGGTGGGCATCGTGTGCGCGGTCGTCGGCACCTACGTCGTGCTGCGGGGCATCGCGTTCATCGGCGACGCCATCGCCCACGCCGGCTTCCCGGGCGTCGTGGTCGCCTACATGTTCGGCTTCCCGTTCTACATCGGCGCGGCCGTCGCGGCCGTGGGCACGGCGCTGGCGATCGGGTACGTGTCCAAGCGGTCCGGCCTGCGCCAGGACACCGCGATCGGCGTCCTGTTCGCTGGCACCTTCGCGTTCGGCGTCTTCCTGTTCAGCACCATCAACGGCTTCGTGGGCGACCTGTTCGGCTTCCTGCTCGGCAGCGTGCTCGCCATCGGCCAGGAGGACCTGGTCGCGCTGCTGCTCCTGGGCACGGGCGTGATGCTCACGATCGCGATCCTGTGGAAGGAGCTCCTCTACGCCACGTTCGACCCGCTGGGCGCCGCCGCGTCCGGCATCAAGGTGGACCGGCTGGAGTACCTGTTCCTCGTGCTGGTCGCGCTGACCATCGTGGTCAGCCTCCAGGCCGTGGGGATCATCCTCGTGGTCGCGATGCTGGTGACCCCGGCGGCGACCGCGCAGCTGCTCACGGTCCGGTTCACGCGCCTGATGGTGGTCGCGGCGGTCATCGGCGTCACGAGCGCGGTCATCGGCCTGTACGCCTCGTACTGGCTCGACGTCGCGAGCGGCGCCACCATCGTGCTGGTCCAGACGCTGATGTTCGCGATCGCCCTGGGCTTCGGGCCGCGCGGCCTCCTTGCCCGGCGCCGCGGCCACGTGGAGGCCCTGGCGGCCGACGCCCTGGAAGGTGCCGCGTGACGGGCGCCGTGGAACGGACCGGTGCGGTGCGGCGGCCGGGCGCCATGGAGCGGCCGGGCGCCGTGGACCGGCCGGGCGCCGTGGAACGGACCGGTACGGTGCGGCGGCCGGGCGCAATGGAGCGGCCGGGCGCCGTCGACCACACCCGCAACCACCTCGTCGAGGCCCTCGAGGGCTCGGGCCACCGGCTCACCGGGCCGCGGCGCGACGTCGCCGAGCTCATCGCCGGGCAGGACGGCCACTTCACCGCCGCGACGCTCGTGGACGACGCCCGCGGGCGCGGGATCGGCCGCGCCACGGTGTTCCGCGCGCTGGACCTGTTCGCCTCGATGGGCCTCGTGGAGCGCGTGGACCTGCCCGCGGGCGACCACGCCTACGTGGTCTGCGAGACGACCCACCACCACCACGCCATCTGCACGGGCTGCGGCCGCTCGCTCGACGTGGACGACGCCGGCCTGGCCGACGTGCTGGCCGCGATCGGCCGGCGCTCCGGGTTCCGCGTCACGGCGCACCGCCTGGAGATCTTCGGGTTGTGCGCGGCCTGCGGCGCCGCCGCGCGGACGGCCGGAGCGGCCGCCCGATGACCCGGCTCGCGCTCCTCCTAGCCTCGCTCCTGGTCGCACTGTCCGCCGCGGCCTGCGGCGGCGCCGGCGCCAGCCCCGCGGCAGGCGGCCCCGTCCGGGTCGTGACCACCATCACGATCCTCGCCGACATGGTCGCCCAGGTGGGTGGCGACCACGTGACGGTGGAGAGCCTCGTCCGCAAGGGTGGCGAGGTCCACACCTTCGACCCCACCCCGGCCGACGTCCGCCGCGTCACCGAGGCCCGGCTCATCGTGCGCAACGGCCTGGGTCTCGATGACTGGCTGACGCACCTGATCAGGAACTCCGGCTCCACGGCACCGATCGTCGTGGCCGGCGAGGACCTCCCCGGCGTGACGTACCTGGGCGGCAAGCCGGGCGGCGGCGCGGTGAACCCGCACGTCTGGCTCAACGCCGCGTACGGGGCGCTCTACGCGGACAGGATCGCGGAATCGCTGGCCGCTGTGGACCCCGCGCACGCCGCCGACTACCGGGCCGGCGCCGCCGCCTACGGCGAGACGCTGCGCGGCATCGACGCCGACGCGAAGGGCCGCCTGGGCGCGATCCCGGAGGCCAACCGCACCGTCATCTCGTTCCACGACGCGTTCCCGTACTTCGCCGCGGCGTACGGCCTCACCATCGACGGCACGATCGTGGACGCCCCGGGCCAGGACCCGAGCGCCTCGCAGGTCGCGGCCCTCGTGGACCTGGTCAGGGCCAAGGGCATCAAGGCGATCTTCGCCGAGGCGCAGTTCAACGACGACCTGGCCCGGGCGATCGGGCGCGAGACCGGCGCCACCGTGGTGTCCGACCTCTACACCGACACCCTGGGCGACGCGCCCGTCGACACGTACGCGGGCATGCTGCGCGCGGACGTGGACAAGGTGGTCGCGGCGCTCGGCGGGGGGTGAGGCGGCGACCCTCCGGCCTCGCCGCGGACCGCGAAACGCGAGCCGCGAAACCGGGTCGCCGCGGCCGACGTACTTGACGGTTGGGGGACCATTGGCTTCGCGCGTGTTGAAACCTTCGGCCGACGTGCTGACTCGGAGGCGTACAACACCATGCCCGGAGTCGATATGGCCCGCTACCAGCGCCCCCTCCCCGCAGCCGGACCGATGCCGCTCCCCGCGGAGGTCCGGTCATGCGCGTAGGAGCCGCCACGCTCGTCGCCATCGGGGCCATCGCGGCCCTGGTCGCGCTGGCCGTCACGGACCAGGTGCTGCCGGCGGCGGCGCCGCGCGTCGCCGAGCTGCGACCCTGGATCGCGGCCCGCGCGCTGGGCGTGACCGCCTACCTCCTGCTCGGGCTGCAGATCGCGACCGGCCTCGTGCTGTCGCACCCCCGGAACACCGCCTCCTGGCGCAAGACCCGCCAGACCTTTCCGTGGCACGAGATGCTGACGGTGTTCACGTTCGCCTTCGTGATCCTGCACATCGTGTTCATGGCGATCGACCCGTGGGCCAAGGTGGGCTGGGTTGGCGCGTTCGTCCCGGGCCTCTCCGGGTACCGGCCCCCGGCCGTCGCGATCGGCACGGTCGCCCTGTACGCCATGATCTTCACCGCCGTCACCGCCAAGTGGACCAAGCTGCTGCCCGGCGGGTGGTGGCTCAAGGCCCACCGGTTCGCGGCGCTCACGTTCCTGATGGTGTGGGTCCACAGCGTCCTCGCCGGGACCGACGGTGGCGCCCTGACCCCGCTCTACCTCGCGACCGGCCTGCCGATCCTGGCGGGCGTCGCGCACCGCCTGTGGACCGCCAGGGTCCGCCCCCAGCGCGCCGACGCTCCCGTCACCCCGAACCTCGCCGTCGCCAGGCCGTCGCAGGCCGCCATCACCGTGGAGGAGTCCTGATGTCCAAGCAGACGTTCATGCGGCTTGCCCGCAGGGTCCTCGTCGTCGCCGGGACCGTCGCGGTCATCGGCGTCGCCGTGGGGACCGTCCAGGTGGCTGCCGACTGGCGCGCCGCGTCGGCTCCGCTCGACGCCGCCCCGGTCGGCATGAGCACCATCGCGGCCGACTACGCCGCCGAGCAGACGCGCGCCGGTGACCTGGCCAACCAGATCGACGGCGTTGCCCAGCAGATCTCGGGCCTGCAGTCCGCCGTCATCACCGCCAGCGGCGGGGTGACCACCGACACGGCGAGCGCCACGGGCCTCCAGAAGCAGCTCGCCGCGGCCAAGGCGAAGCTGACCACCCTCCAGAAGCAGCTCAAGGGCGCCCAGTCCCGCCTCCAGGCCCTCAACAGCGCGGCCGCCCGCCAGGCCGCCGCGAACAGGGCGAGCCGGGTGAGCAGCACGAAGACCAGCTCCTCATCCTCGGCTGCGGCGACGAGCAAGCCCCGGGAGCACGGCGATGACTGAGCGCGCCCTGCCTGCCATCGGTGTCGGCGTCCGTGCCCGCCCCGTCACCTCCGGCCACGTCGGCCCCCTCGTCAAGCCCGCCGCGGGCACGGTCGTCCGCCCGGCCGTCGCCCGGAAGGAGACCGTTCTCTTCACCCCGGCCCGCGCCGGGATGCTCTTCGGGGCCTCCGCCGCGATCTACGCCGTGACCCTGGCCGGCATCGCCGGTCTCCAGTCCGAGGCCGACGCCTCCGTCGACGCGAGCCGCGTCCCGTACCTGGACGCGATCGCGGAGACGCGCGCGGCCAATGACGCGCTCGAGGCCCGGATCGGCGAGGCCAACGCCAAGGTCAGCAACCTCGTGGCCACCTACGGCGTCGCCGGCAAGGACGTGACGGCGTTCCAGGCCCGCCTCGACTCCCTCGCGGCGCTCGTCGCCGACGTCCAGGGCACGGCAGCGGCCCTGCCCACCCGCATCAACCTCCCGAGCGTGACGATGCACGGTGCCGTCGCGTCCGGCGGCGGCGGCAGCACCAGGACGTCCGCACCCAAGACCACCGCCAAGTCCGGCGCGTCCGGGGGCTGATGCCCGCCGGCGTGGCTGTCCAGGCCACACCCGACGACGCGACCGTCCCCTCCGACCGGCTCGCGTCGTTCTGGGGTCGCGCCCTCGGGTCGTCCCTGCGCCTGACCGTCCGGATCCCGGAGCCCGCGGCGGACGCGGGCCTCGCGGCGGCCGAGCAGGCCTGGACCGAGGTCCTCGCGGAGTTCGACGCGGTGGACATCGCGCTCTCCCGGTTCCGCGACGACTCGGAGCTCACGCACCTCAACCGCCTGGCCGGCTCGGGCCGGGTCGTGCGGGTCTCGCGCCGCCTGCGCGTGGCCCTCGCTGCCATCGACCGCGCGGGCCGCATCACCGGCAACCGCTTCGACGCCAGCGTCCTGGGTGTCCTCGAGCGCATCGGGGAGCATGGCGCGGCGCTCGACGGGCGGGCACCCACCCGTCCCGCGGTGGACCCCGCGGAGCGCCGCTTCCGCGTTCACGTGCCGCCCGTGCCCGTCGACATGGGTGGCATCGGCAAGGGTCTCGCCCTCCGCTGGGCATCCGAGCGGGCTCTTGCCGTCCTGCCGGAGGGCATGGGACTGCTGCTCGAGGCCGGCGGCGACATCGTCGGCCGCGGCACGCCCCCGGCCGAGGGCTGGCGGGTCGGGATCGAGGACCCGGCCGCGGCGTCCGTCACGGATGAGGACCCGGTGGTCGTGGTGGCGCTCGACGTCGGCGCGGTGGCCACCTCGTCCGTCCGAGTGCGCAACTGGATCGGCCCCGACGGCGAGCCCGTCCACCACCTCGTGGACCCGAGCACGGGCGCCCCGGCGCGCGGCGGGCTGATCGCGGTGACGGTCGCGGCGGCGGACCCGGCATGGGCGGAGGTCTGGAGCAAGGCGCTGTTCATCCTGGGACGTACCGGCATCGGCGAGGACGCCCGCGCGCGCGGCCTGGCGGCGTGGTGGGTGGACGACGCGGGCCGGCTCGGGATGACCCCGGAGGCGCGGGTCCGGACGGCCTGGGTCGTGGAGGAGCGGCTGGGGTAGCGCCCAGGCGTGCGACCCGAGGCGGCGCTGGCCCGGAGGCCCGGCGACCGGGCGGCCTCGTCAGGCGCCGACGTAGGCCGCGAGGTGCTCGCCTGTGAGCGTGGAGCGGGCGGCGACGAGATCGGCGGGCGTGCCCTCGAAGACGACCCGGCCGCCGTCGCGGCCGGCGCCGGGGCCGAGGTCGATGATCCAGTCGGCGTGCGCCATGACCGCCTGGTGGTGCGCGATGACGATGACCGACTTGCCGGAGTCGACGAGCCGGTCGAGCAGGCCGAGCAGCTGCTCGACGTCCGCGAGATGGAGGCCGCTGGTCGGCTCGTCGAGGACGTAGATGCCGCCCTTCTCGGCCATCCGGGTGGCCAGCTTGAGCCGCTGGCGCTCGCCGCCGGACAGCGTGGTGAGCGGCTGGCCGAGGCTCAGGTAGCCGAGCCCGACGTCGGCGAGCCGGCCAGCGATGGCGTGCGCGGCCGGCACGCGCGCCTCGCCGGCGCCGAAGAACGCCTCCGCCTCGGTCACCGGCATCGCGAGCACCTCGCTGATGTCCCGCCCGCCGAGGTGGTACTCCAGCACCGATGCCTCGTACCGCTTCCCCTCGCACACCTCGCAGGTGGTGGCGACGCCGGCCATCATCGCCAGGTCCGTGTAGATGACGCCGGCTCCGTTGCAGTTGGGGCAGGCGCCCTCGGAGTTGGCGCTGAACAGCGCCGCCTTCACGCCGTTGGCCTTCGCGAACGCGGTGCGGACCGGGTCGAGCAGTCCCGTGTAGGTCGCGGGGTTGCTCCGTCGCGAGCCACGGATCGGGGTCTGGTCGACCGACACCACGCCGTCCCGCCCGGACACGGAGCCGTGCATCAGCGAGCTCTTGCCCGACCCGGCCACCCCGGTGACCACCGCCAGCACGCCGAGCGGGATGTCGACGTCGACGTCGTGGAGGTTGTGGGCGCTGGCTCCGCGCACCTCGAGCACGCCCGACGGTGCCCGCACCGACGCCTTCAACGAGGCCCGGTCGTCCAGGTGCCGCCCGGTCAGCGTACCGCTGCCTCGCAGCCCGTCGACGGTGCCCTCGAACACGACCTCGCCGCCGCCCGCACCGGCGCCGGGGCCGAGATCGACGACGTGGTCGGCGATCTCGATCGTCTCCGGCTTGTGCTCGACCACCAGCACGGTGTTGCCCTTGTCGCGAAGCCGCAGGAGCAGGTCGTTCATCCGAGCGATGTCGTGCGGGTGGAGGCCGATCGTCGGCTCGTCGAAGACGTAGGTGACGTCCGTGAGCGAGGAGCCGAGGTGCCGGATCATCCTGGTGCGCTGGGCCTCGCCGCCCGACAGGGTGCCCGACGGCCGGTCGAGCGAGAGGTAGCCCAGCCCGATCTCGACGAACGAGTCGAGGGAGTGCCGCAGGGCCGCCAGCAGCGGCCCGACCGACGGCTCGTCCAGGCCCCGCACCCACGCGGCGAGGTCGCTGATCTGCATCGCGCAGGCGTCGGCGATGTTGAGCCCCTTGATCCTCGACGATCGTGCCGCCTCGGCCAGGCGGGTGCCGTCACATTGGGGGCACGTGGTGAAGGTCACCGCCCGTTCCACGAACGCGCGGATGTGCGGCTGCAGGGTGTCGACGTCCTTGGACAGCATCGACTTCTGGATCTTCGGGACCAGGCCCTCGTAGGTCAGGTTGATGCCCTCGACCTTGATCCTGACCGGCTCCTTGTAGAGCAGGTCGTCGAGCTCCGTCTTCGTGAACCTGCGGATCGGCTTGTCCGGGTCGAAGAACCCGCAGCCGCGATAGATGCGGCCGTACCAGCCCTCCATGCTGTAGCCGGGGATCGTGAGCGCACCCTCGTTGAGCGACTTGTCGGCGTCGTACAGGGCCGACAGGTCGAAGTCGGTCACCGACCCCATGCCCTCGCAGCGCGGGCACATGCCCCCGGTGATGGAGAAGCCCCGGCTCACCGCCCTGGAGGCCCCACGCTCCACGGTGATCGCCCCGGTCCCGTGAGCCGAGGCGACGTTGAAGGAGTACGCCTGGGGCGAGCCGATGTGCGGCTGCGCGAGCCGGCTGAACAGGATCCGCAGCATCGCGTTGGCGTCGGTGGCGGTACCGACGGTGGAGCGGGCGTTGGCGCCCATCCGCTCCTGGTCGACGATGATCGCCGTCGTCAGCCCGTCGAGCACGTCGACGTCCGGCCGCGCCAGCGTCGGCATGAAGCCCTGCACGAACGCGCTGTACGTCTCGTTGATCATCCGCTGCGACTCCGCGGCGATCGTGTCGAAGACCAGCGAGCTCTTGCCCGAGCCGGAGAGGCCGGTGAACACCGTCAGCCGGCGCTTCGGGATCTCGATGCTCACGTCCTTGAGGTTGTTCACACGCGCGCCGTGCACGCGGATCAGGTCGTGGGCGTCCGCGACGTGCGGCGCGGGCGACCGCGGCTCCGGCCTCGTGGCCCCGCTGTCCCGGCTCATCGACACGGGCGACGGGTCCTAGCTCGCCGCGCCCTCGCCGCCGCTTCCGCGCGCCGTCGCCTCGGCCTCCGCGCGGAGCTGCGACGGTGGCGTCTCGCCCAGGGCCACGGCCAGCTCGTCGAGCGTCGGGTAGCCCTCGCGGGCGCCGGCGCGCGTCACGGACACGCTCGCGGCCACCACCGCGCGGCGTGCGGCCTGCTCCAGGTCCAGTCCGCCGGCCAGCGCCGCCGCAAGCGCGCCGTTGAGCGCGTCGCCGGCGCCCGTGGCGTCGATCGCCTTGACCTTGGGCGCCTTGATGTCGATCGCCGGGCCCTCGCGCCGGACGAGCACGGCGCCCACGGACCCGAGCGAGACCAGGATCGCGTGACCGGCGCCCGGGCCCTCGCTGGTCGCCTCCAGGAGCGTGCGGGCGGCCTTGACCGGCTCCTCGGCGCCGATGGCGGGCCGCCCGGTGCGGCGCGCGTCGTCCGCCACCAGCCGGGCGAGCTCGCCGCGGTTCGGCACGACGACGTCTGCCAGCGAGATCAGCGAGCGGTCCAGGCCGTCGGCGGGCGCGGGGTTGAGGATGGTCCAGGCGCCACCCGCGCGGCCCATGCGCAGCGCCTCGCGGGCGGCTTCGGTGGGGATCTCGTGGGTGACGATGACGGCGTCGCCCTTGTGGGGGTTGAGCCGGCTCAGCGCGGTCCGCACGTGCGCGGCGGTGAGCCCGGCGTTGGCCCCGGGGGCGACCGCGATCTGGTTCTCGGCCTTGGCGTCCACCAGGATCAGGGCCACGCCCGTCGCCGTGTGGTCCAGGGTCACCAGCACATCCGTGCCGATGCCCTCACGGGCGAGGGCGGCGCGCGCCTCCGACCCGAACTCGTCGTCGCCCAGGGCCGCGACGAGCATGACCGGGACGCCGAGCCTGGCCGCCGCCACGGCCTGGTTCCCGCCCTTGCCGCCGTGGAACCGGCGGAAGGTGCCGCCCAGCACGGTCTCACCGGGGAGCGGCAGGCGATCCGTCTGGACGACGAGATCGACGTTGACTGATCCGACGACCAGGACACGACCGCTCATCGGACCGCCTCCCATGTTCCTTTCTGGCCCGCGCTGTTCGGGGCCGCTACGAACCGGTGATGTACTCCCCGCCGTCCACGCCGATGGTCTCGCCGTTGATGAAGTCCGTACCCTCGCCGGAGAGGGCGAGGATCGTGCTCGCCACGTCCTGTGGGGTCGTCATGCGGCCAGTCGGGTTGCGGCGCGTCGCCGCCTCGATGATGGCGTCCTTCTCCGGGATCTTCATCAGCGCCGGCGTCCGCGTCACGCCCGCCCGGATCGTGTTGGCGGTGATCCCGGTGCCCAGGCGCGCCAGCTCCATCGCCAGCTGCCGCGTGTGCGACTCGAGCGCCGCCTTGGCCGACGACACCACGCCGTAGCTGGGGACGACCCGGGTGGAGCCCTCGGAGGTCATGGAGAAGATCTTGGAGCCCTTGCCCAGGAACCCGCCGCGCCACAGGTCCTGCACCCAGTAGACGAGGCTGTTCGCCATGACGTCCTGGGTCATCTCCATCTTCTTGCGGTCAACGCCCGCCTTCGGGTCCTCGGTCAGGAACGGGACCAGCGAGCCGAAGGCGAGCGAGTGCATGACGACACGGACGTACGGCTCCCGGCCCTCGGCCCGCGACCGGTCGAAGCGCTCGCGGAGGGTCTCGAGCGCCGCGGCGCGCTTCCCGTCGTCCGCCGCGTTCATGTTGATGTAGAGCGCCTCGGAGCCCAGGCCCTCGATCCGGGCCTTGATCTCCTCGACGTGGGCCACGGCGGCGCGGAAGTCGAGGTGGATCCCGGCGATCCGGTAGCCGGCGCCGGCGAGCGCGAGGGCCGTGGCCTCGCCCATCCCGGAGGAGGCTCCGAGGATCAGGGCCCATCGCTCGCGGTCGTCGGTCATGGTTCGCCTCCGGGGACGTGGTGGGGGTCTCCGCGAAGGGCAGGCCCCGCGGCACCCGGAGTCTAGCAGCGCCGGTTCGCCCCTCTTGACGACCGATGCTATTTTGGCAATCGCCTAATTCGTCATTCGCCGAAACAGGAGCCCGACACGAACCGCGTCTACAAGGCACTCGCGGACCCCACGCGCCGCCGGATCCTCGCCCTCCTCCGGGAGCGGCCGATGACCGCCGGTGAGCTCGCGGGCCAGTTCGAGCTCTCGTGGCCCACGATGTCCGGCCATTTCGCCGTCCTCCGCGAGGTGAACCTCGTGCAGACGGACCGGGCCGGCTCGACCCTGACCTATCGGCTGAACCAGACCGTCCTCCAGGAGGCCCTCATGGCCCTGTTCGACGCCCTCGGTGTCGATCCCGCGGAGCGTTCCGCATGAACCTCCGCAGCTTCCACGTCGTCGGTGGGATCGCACTCCTCGCGATGCTCGCCGTCGCCGCCTGGGGGATCGCCCAGGTCGGCGCGGGGGCGCAGGTGCCCATCCACTGGAACGTCCAGGGCGAGCCGAACGGGTTCGCGCCCGCCTGGCTGGGCTTCCTCCTGATCCCGGCGATCACGGCGGGGATCGTCGTGCTCATGACGGTGATCCCGCGCATCGAGCCCCGCCGAGAGAACCTGCGTCGCTCGGCGCCCGCCTACCGGACGATGGCGGTGGCGCTCGTGGTGCTGATGGCGGCGATCCAGGCGGTGGTCGTCCTGAGCGGAACCGGGATGGTGATCCCGGTCGGGTACGTGGTCGGCATCGGCGTCGGCGCGCTGTTCGTGTTCATCGGCAACGTCCTCGCGACGGTGCGCAGCAACTTCATGTTCGGGGTGCGGACCCCGTGGACCCTCAGCAGCGACCGCTCCTGGGACCGGACCCACCGTCTCGTGGGGCGCCTGTTCGTCCTCACGGGGATCCTGATGATCGTGCTCGCGCTGACCGGCGCCCTGTGGCTGGTCATGGGTGGGATGCTCGTGTTGCTGACCGTGACCCTCGCCACCGGCTACTGGT
>Ga0302299_10001318_pt1 | contig 14873 bp, 20 predicted proteins | sample III_Fen_N3_4_FD_198795 | JGI IMG/M metagenome (GOLD analysis project Ga0302299, IMG submission 198795) | Peat permafrost microbial communities from Stordalen Mire near Abisko, Sweden - III_Fen_N3_4 | ecosystem: Environmental > Terrestrial > Soil > Wetlands > Permafrost | place: Sweden: Abisko... | reverse complement strand
GTAACTGCGTCCTACGCAGGCGGCTCGTTCTGGACGTCGTGCTCGGTCGCGTACTCGTCCACGAGCGCGTCGATCACGGCGGCGCCCTCGGAGAAGGCGTAGTTGATCTTCACGAAGGGCTCCCACTTGTCGGGCAGCGCGTCCTCCGGGAAGATCGCCTCGACGGGGCACTCGGGCTCGCAGGCGCCGCAGTCGATGCATTCCTCGGGATCGATCACGAGCATGCGCCCGAACTCGTGGATGCAGTCGACCGGGCAGACGTCGACGCAGGACTTGTCTTTGATGTCGATACAGGGCTCGGCGATGATGTAGGTCATGGTCGTCGCATCCTACCCGGGAGGCGCGACGGCCTCCGGAGGAACTGTCCCACCTCCGCGTCAGCCCTCGGTCAGCTCCGCGACGAGCTCGGGCGCCCGTTCCACGAGCGCCGACTTGACGATCACCTGATCGAACCCGGCCACGTGGCCCGCGCGCAGCCCGGCGGTGTCGGTGTGGTTCGTATACCCGAGGATCGGCACGTCTGGCCAGTTGTCGGCGACGTCCATCGGATCGATCCGGGCGATGTCGCAGACGACGAGGTCGGGCGGATGGGCCGAGTCCCTCGTCACGAGCTGGTGCCCGGGCAGCAGCCCCTCCAGCTTGCTGCGGAAGAAGAGGTCGACCCCCACGAGCAGGATCGTCGCCATGCCCCCAAGCTAGCAGGGTGCGAGGACGGCCTCTAGCCCGCGGCGGCGACCTCCGCGGCTCCGTCGACCTCGAGAAGCGAGAGCCCGAGAGCGGTCGGCTCGTGGACGATCGCATGTCCGCGGCGGTGGGAGGCGACGAGCCCGGCCTCCCGCAGGACGGCGAGGTGACGGGAGACGCCGCCGATGCTCAGGCCGGCCCGGCGCGCCAGCTCGCTCGTGGAGAGCGGGCCGTCCAGCATCGCCAGTAGCCCTGCCCGCGTTCGGCCGATCAACGCCGCAAGCGCCTCTGATCCCGCCGACTCCCCTACCTGCCAGAGGGTGCCGATCCCGCGTGACGGGTAGACGATCGCGGGCGCCCACGGTGGTCGAAACATCGTCGCCACCATCGGCCAGACGAAGGCGCTCGGCATCAGCAGGAGGCCCTCGTGCGTCACCTCGACGCGGAGGTCGGGCTCCTCGCCGCCGCCCGACCCGATCACGACGTCGCCGCCGTCCCAGGCGACACGCTCGTGGAGGTCGCCGAAGACGGCCAGCGCGCCTCCGGCGGCAAGCGCGCGCGTGCGGTAGACGACGTCGCCGTCCAGCACGAGCCGCAGCCGTGACCAGTGGTCGGCGAGCGCCCGCTCCCAGTACGCCTCGATCAGCCGCACGAGACCGTCGACGCCTGAGACGGGCTTGCGGTAGAGCCGTTCGAGGCCGGGCGGCAGCGCGTCCTCGTAGGTGACAGCGAGGTCTCGTCGGATCTGCTCGGGAGGCGTCGCCCGGACGCGCTCGAGCTCCTCGGTCAGCTGCGGACTACCCGATCGCGGCGGCGGCGTCAGGAAGTCGGGGACGGCCGCACACGGTGTCCAGAGCGAGAGCAGGGTCTCGACGTCGATCCCGTCCAGCCGCGACCGCGCCGCGAGCGCCCAGGGCGTGTGCAGCGAGCTTCCGGCGGGGTCGGCGAGGGTGCGCAGGCTGAAGACCGCCTCCAGCAGCGGCGAGTGCGCGAGCCGCGTGCGGGCGAGCCCGTCGACGGACAGGTGAAGCCTGAGCCTGTGGCCCATCACGCGCCTCCGAGACGCTGCATGCCGGGTGAGACGCCGATCGCCCGCGGAAGTTTCCATCCACGCGCAAACACTTCACCGGGCCGGCTTGGACGACGATGATCGCACGCATGACGCAACGGCGACAAGCGCTGCTCGGCCGACCCCACCCGGCGCGCGTCGCCGCTCGAACGCCGCCGGCGCTGGCGCTGTGGCAGGCCTTCGAGGCCGGCGCCTGGGACGAGGCCCGCGCGCTGCTCGACCCTCGCTTCGTCGCGCACTGGCCGCAGTCCGACGAGTGCTTCAGAGGGCCCGACAATTTCATCGCGGTCAACCACGCCCACCCGGCTCCGGGGTGGCGTCTCGTCGTGCACTCGCTCGTTCACACCGTGCGCGCCTCGGCGCTGCAGTTGTCGCTCGAGCACGCGGAGGGCACCGACCACGGCGCCTGCTTCTACGTCGTCTCGCGCGGGCGCATCGTCGCCGCCACGGAGCTCTGGGCCGAGCGCACTCCCGCACCTGCATGGCGCGCCTCGTGGAACCAGGGCGCGGCAGCGTAACAATAAATAAATATTTATCTATATAGACTCAAGTAAGACGCACTCCTCGGACTCGGATCCTGCGTCGCCGCGAAGACCGCACACCCTCGCGGACTGGCATGTCCCCTCCCTGATGGCTCCTCCCCGACACGGTAGGAGGAGCCTTCAGCTCTATATACAAACTTTTATCTATATAGATCGTCGCATCTTGCACCACGGCGGCCGCCGTGGTGACCACCGACTCGAGGAGGAACCGTGGTGCACAGGAGGCGATCGTCGGCGAGGCTGGCGCTGCTCACAGCAGCGTGCGTGCTCGTCGGCTCACCGGTGGTGGGAGCGGCGTCAGCGCGCACCGCCGAGCCCACCAAGCAGGGTGGCACGTTCGTCGTGGAGCTCTCGACGGACATCGACTACGTCGACCCACAGCTGGACTACCTCTCCAGCGGCTGGGAGATCCAGTACGCGGTCGGCTGCAAGCTCTTCAACTACCCGGACAAGATGGGCGACGCAGGGTCGCAGCTCCAGCCCGAAGCGGCGGCGGGCCCGCCGACCGTCTCGAAGGACGGCCGGTCCTACGTGTTCCGGATCCGTCCCGGCCTGCGGTTCTCCACGGGGGAGCCGGTGTCGGCGAAGAGCTTCGCCGACACGATCAATCGCGTCGCATCCCAGGAGCTGCAGTCGCCGGGCTCGTCGTTCATCGACATCATCCAGGGTGCCGACGCCGTCCTCGCGGGCCGGACGAAGACAGTCTCGGGCGTGACCGCCAGCGGCAACCAGCTCACGATCAGGCTGCTGCGGCCGGCGCCCGACCTGATCGCACGGCTCGCGATGCCGTTCTTCCAGGCGATCAACCCCACCCTCGCGGCGGACACCGACCCCCAGGGCGTCAACACCTTCGCGAGCTGCGGGCCGTACTACGTCGCAGCCCGGACGCCGAACCGATCGATCACCCTGAAGCGGAACACCTTCTACAAGGGCAGCCGGCCGCACAACGTCGATCAGATCGAGTACCGGATCGGCAACTCGCTGCAGGTGATCGAGCAGAACGTCGAGAGCGGCACGGCCGACTTTGCCGCGCAGGGCCTCGACCCCACCTCCTGGAAGCGCCTGGCGGACAAGTACGGCGTCAACAAGGGCCGAGTCTTCATCTCGCCGTCGCTCTCGGTGGCGTACCTCGCGATGAACTACGACCGGCCGTTGTTCAAGAACAACTTGCCCCTGCGCCGAGCGGTCAACTACGCGATCGACCGCCGGGCCTTGCTCGCCCAGGCCGGCTTCGGGGCCGGGATCCGGGCCGACCACATCCTGCCGCCCGGCGTCCCCGGCTCGAAGAAGGTGAACGGCACCCTCTACCCCCTCAAGGGACCCAATCTGAAGAAGGCCAACGAGCTCGCGAAAGGCCGCACGGGGGACGGCAAGGCCGTTTTCTGGACCTCGAACCGCGGCGCGGCGCCGCTGCAGGCGCAGATCTACCAGTACAACCTGAAGCAGATCGGGATCGACGTCGAGGTGCAGCAGTTCTCCCGGGCTGTCCAGATCACCCGCGAGGGCGTCCGTGGCGCGCCCTTCGACTTCACGACGGAGCAGTGGACCGCGGACTACCCCGACCCGTATGACTTCGTCAACGTGCTGCTCTCGGGCGACTCGCTCCGTGACGCGAACAACAACAACATCTCCTACTTCAACGACCCGTCGTACAACGCCTCGATGCGGAGCGCCTCCAAGCTGACCGGCGCGTCGCGCTACACGACCTACGGCGGGCTCGACATGGACATCTCGAAGAACGCCGTCCCGTGGGCAGTCCGGGCCTGGGGCACCGACCGGATCTTCGTCTCGGCGAGGACGGGCTGCTTTGTCCACTCCAACGTCTACAGCTTCGACCTCGCGGCTGTCTGCATCAAGTAGCCATACGCGCGCCCCGGGATCCGTTCGGTCGGATCCCGGGGCGGGGCCGTGTAGCGTTGCGCCCATGGCGCTGCGCTACGCGATCCTGGGGCTGCTCTCGACAGAGCCCATGAGCGGCTACGACCTCTCCAAGTGGATGGACCGTGGCCTCGGCAACATCTGGTCCGCGCACGCGAGCCAGATCTACCCCGAGCTCGCCCGGCTCGTCGAGGGAGGCGCGATCGAGGAGGTGCCGGGCGAGCCAGGGCCTCGGCGGAGGCGCGTCTACGGCCTCACGGAGACAGGCGCCTCAGAGCTGCGCGACTGGCTCTCCGGCCCGTCTCCAGACCCCGGTTCGCGCAGCGAGGCCTTGCTGCACGCCGTCCTACTGGGCCAGCTCGAGCCGGCCGCGGCCGCAGCGGCGTTCACCGCCGAGGCCGCACGACACCGCGAGCGGGCGGTCTTCCACGAGGCTCTCCGCGACGAGGCCTCGGCACGCGATTCTCCCCTCGCCCCGCTGCGCCTCGCCTTCGACTGCGGCGCGCGGATCGAGCGCACGCTCGCCGAATGGGCGGAGGCGGCCGCGGACGAGCGCATCCACCGCCGGCCGCGTTCGCGCACGCGCCGCTAGAGGAACCCGTCGATGCCGAGCCGCTCCAGCCCACGATTAAGGTAGATGCGGAGGACGTAGAAGCGGTCGAAGAAGAGCAGGAGCCCGAGCACGACCATGATCGTCCCGCTGACAAACTGGATCGCGACGAAGTGGTCGCGCAACCACCGGAACGCTCCCATTGCGCGCGTGAAGAGCGCACCGGCGAGGACGAACGGGATCGCGAGGCCGAGGGAGTAGCAGGCGAGCAGGAACGCTCCCTGGAAGACCGTGTCGGAGGTGCCGGCGAGGACGAGGATCGACGCGAGCACCGGGCCGATGCACGGCGCGGCGCAGATCGCGAAGGCGCCGCCGAGCAGCACGCGCGAGCCGCGGCTCCGCGCCCCCTGCACGAGACCCGCACCGACGAGCCGCTCCGGCCACGGCAGCAGGCCCATGAACGCCAGCCCGAACACGACGAGCACGAAGCCTGCGATCCGCTGGAGCATGAACTGGTTGCTGAAAAGGCCGGCTCCGATGAGCTGGGCCCCGACGCCGAGAGCGACGAAGACGGCCGTGAAGCCGAGGACGAAGGGGATGCTCGCGAGCACCACGCGCCGCGCCGAGCCCCTGTGTCCCAGCCGGTCTGCCTCCACCGCGGAGACGGCGGAGAGGTACCCCGGCACGAGCGGCAGGACGCACGGCGCGAGGAACGAGACGAAGCCGGCGACGAGCGCGACGAGGGGCTCGGTCGCCGACACGGGGCTAGGCCTCGTACCGGGCGAGCTCCTCGTCCACCCGCTGCTCGAGGGCGGGATCGAGCTCGACGTCCTCGCCGGCGCCCGGCTCGTCCTCGCGGCGCCGGCTCCACGTCCACGCGAGCCCGCCGACGACGACCGCCCCGAGCGCGAGCGCGCCGAGGGGCAGGAGCCAGGCGAGCAGGTCGAACCCGTGCTTCGGCGGCTCGGCGAGCACGGCCGGGCCGAACTGATCGACGAGCTGGGCCTTGATCTGAGCGGCACTGTCGCCCGCTGCAATGCGCACCCGAATGAACGCCTTCATTCGCGTCGCGATCGGCGAGTTCGACTGGTCGAGCGTCGTCTTGCAGGTCGGGCAGACGATCTCGGCCTCGAGGTCGGCTTGCCTGGGAGGGCCGGCCGCCGCCGGGGCGGCGAGCACGAGCACCGTGAGCAGGGCTACGAGAAGCCGGGTCACTGCGCGGAGGCGAGCGCTTGCCGCAGCCCCTCGGCGAAAGCGGCCCTGTTGCGGTCGGTGTCGATGCCACCCTGGATCCGCTCACCGACCAGATGCCCCGAACGGTCGACGAAGAACGTCTCCGGGAAGCCCGTCACGCCCCACTTCCCGAGCGTTGACCCATGGCCGTCGTAGACGAGCGGGTAGGTGACGCCGAACCGCCTCGCGAACCGCTTCGCGTCGCCGCGAAAGTCCTGTGCATCGACGCCCAGGACGACGAGGCCCCGAGAGCGGTATTTCTCGTAGCTCTTCTGCAGGGCCGGAGCCTCGTCCTTGCACGGGATGCACCACGAGGCCCAGAAATTCACGACGACGGGCTTCCCCTTCAGGTGGGCGAGCGCCAGCTTCGTGCCCGGCGCGTCGAGCCGCTCCAGCGTGAAGGCGGGTGCGGTGGGGTGCTCTCCCTTGGCCAGCTTGCCGGCCGCTCCCGAGCCGTTGCCGAACGCGAGCTTCCAGACGAGCAGCGCGAGCAGACCGACCACCGCGGCAACCGCGATCACCTGGCCGGCCGTCTTGGCCCGGCCCGTCATGCGGCAACGATGAAGACCGGCGTCCCCACGTCGACCTGGGTGAAGAGCCACTCGACCTGCGGGATCAGCATCCGGATGCAGCCGTGGGAGGCCGAGTAGCCGATCGAGGCCGCGTCGGGGGTGCCGTGGATGCCGACGTTCGGCGACGAGAGGCCCATCCAGCGGGTGCCGAGCGGGTTCCCCGGCCCGGGCGGGATCGGCTTCGCGTCCTTCGCCCAGTCCGAGGCGGGCGGGTTCCACCACGGGTTGAGCTGCTTGTTGACGATCTCGAACTTGCCGAGCGGCGTCGGGTACTGCGAGCGGCCGGTGGCGACGTCGAACTGCCGCACGAGCTTCGAGGTGTGGCCGACCCGGTACAGATAGAGCTGGTTCGAGCCCCGGCGGATCACGATTGCGCGGCCGATCGTGCCGGCGGTGACCTCTGGTGCGATCGTCTCGAGCGGAAGCTGCAGCGGGTCGCGCTTCTGGGTCTTGAGCGCGACGACGATGTCGCCCGCGGCCACGAGAGGCTTGAGTCGCCGGCCTGGTACCTCCTTCGTCGCGAACGGCGTCAGCTTGCGGAGCTTCAGGGTCGCCTCGACCGGCGCCCGGTCGAAGCGCGTTCCGAGTGACGCGACGAGCCGGTCGACCTTCGGCCGGGAGACGTCGACCTTCAGGGGCACCGCGAAGCCGGGCCGCTTGACCCGTGCGGCGAGCTGGAGGGCCTCCTCGAAATGCGGCGTCGCGCCGAGATCCCGGGTCGTCACCACGACGCGGGCTCCCGTGCCGCCCACGAGCGTGAGCGGGCGCGAGAACCGCGCCTTCACAAGATCGCGCGCCTCTCTCACCGTCAGGCCACCGACGAGCGTGCGTCCGATCGTGACGCCCGCGGCGATCAGCTTCGGCGGGGCAGGCACGGGCGTCGTCGTCGGAGGCGACGTCGTCGTGGTCGGCACGGTCGCCGCGGTGGTGGCGCCGGTCGTGGTGCCGGTCGTCGTGCCGTCGTCCGCGCCGGCGCGGGGCGCCGCCGCGAGGAGGACGGCGACGATCACCCCAGCGGCGGCGCAGGCAGAGAGAGCTGCGATCGTCACCCCTCGATTCACTGCGTCAGTGTAGCCACGAAGATTCGCGGATCGTTCGTGATCACCCCGTCGACCCCGGCCTCTTCGACGCGGCGGAGATCGGCAGGATCGTCGACCGTCCAGGCGAGCACCGGGAGCCCCACCGCGTGTGCCCGACGGACGGAGGACGGCGTCACGAGCCGGTGCTGGAGCATCACCGCACTCGCCCCCGCACGGCGTGCGAGCCGTGGCAGGCGGAGGGGCACGGAGGCACGCATCGAGGTGAGGCCGAGGGAGACGACCGGCCAAAGGTACGGCTTGCGGGAGATCGAGAGCTTGTCCTCCGGGTAGGTGATCCCGACCTTCACACGCGGCGCCGCTGCCGCCAGCGCCTTCAGGCTGGCGACGTGGACGCCGCTGACCACCGTGCGCGACTCGAGGCCGTGCCGTCGGATCGCCGCGCCCAGCTCGTCCAGCCGGCTGCGCAGCTTCAGGTCGACGTGAAGGCCGACGTGCGGCGCCTCGTCCACGAAGAACGCGAGCGCTTCGTCGAGGGTGGGCAGCTCGGGTGCGACCTCACGCAACGCGTCGAGCGAGAGCCGGCGCACCCGGCCCGTCGCAGCGCCATGACTGACTTCGTCGAGATGATCCGAGTGCGCCAGGACGAGCGGGCCCCCCACGAGGTCGAGCACGTCGAACTCAATCAGGTCGACCTCCGCCGCGACGGCCGCGCGGAACGAGCGCAGGGTGTTCTCCGGTGCGAGCGCCGCGGCACCGCGGTGGCCGATCCTGAGCACGCGCCCACGAGGGCGACCGAGCTCGATCATGCCGGCCTGCCTCGTGCGGCCCGTCGTCGGAGGGCGGTGTGCGTCAGAGCCCGAAGAGACGTTGGATCTCGTGCCAGATCGTCACCGACAGCACGACGCTGCTGATGAGCAGGATCGCGAGGACGAGCCAGAACCTGACGCCCGCCCTCTTCGTTCGCCGGCGGTGCTCGATGCGGGCCTTCCGCCGGGCGCGATGCAGGCGGACGGTCTCGCGGACGGCCTCGTGATCCACGAAGGGGATGTCCTCGGTCCCCGGCTCCCGCAGCTGCTGCGCCATCCTCTAAGTGTAAGGGCCGGACCCCCGCCGCGCGATGATCCATACTATGCAGCCGATGGCCTATCCCGAACGAGACTTCCGGGGCGAATCCCTGCTCGAGCGCGGGATGCTCGGCGTGGGCGAGCGGCTCGAGCTCCTCGCGGGCGTCGTGCTCGCAGTCTCCGCCTTCACGGGCTGGTACTCGGGCCCCGGTGAAGGCGTCAAGGTCTCGGTCACGGGCTGGGACACGGGGTATGCCGGCAAGATCATCTTCTTCCTCGGTGTCGCGGCGGTGATCGTCGTGGTTCTCCGCGAGGTGGGCGTCACCCTTCCGGCCGCGTTCCCCGAGAGCCTGATCACGATCGCGCTCGGCTCGGTTGCCACGATCATCGTCCTCATCCGGGTGATCTCGATCCCGGAGGACTTCTTCTTCGCCGGCCGCGGGGTGGGGATCTGGATCAGCCTCGCCGCCGCGATCGGCGTCATCGTGGCCGGGCTGCTGGAGGCGTCGGAAGAGCTCTGAGCCTGTCGCGGCGGTCAGCGCGACGTGGTCGCCGGCTGCTGAGGTAACGGCTGGAGGGTGCGGACGTAGGTCTGCGTGGACGGAGACGGCGGGCCGTCGTTCAGCGCCTGGCCGAGCGCGATGCCGATCGCGAAGATCGCGAGGGCGATCGCCCCGATCACGGCCCGGCGGGGCCAGGGGCTCCGGCGCGAGGGGTGATGGCGTGTGGGTCGCTCGTTCACGGTGCGTAGTCGGTTGCGCCGCGCGCATAGACGTGGAAACCGGCATCGCCGACCATCGCAACCGACCGGGCCCAGCCGGGGGTCGGAGCAGCCTCCTCGATCGCGTGGCGCACCCAGTCGTCTGCGCCGTCGTAGGCAGCCGCGAGCTGCCGGAGCGTGAAGGTGCCGCCCACCCGGCGACGCAACTCCGCGGAGACGATGTCGAACTGCTCGTGCAGGCGCACCGCCTGGGTTCGATCGCGGCAGGCGAGCTCGAACCGCCGGAAGCCGTCCTCCCAGTCGCGGCGGGCGCTCTCCAGGGTCGCGCTCATGCGCCGGGCTCCCTGGACGAGCAGCACCCGGCAGCGGGCCACGGCTCTTCGATCTCGGCCAGGACGAGCTCTCCGACCCGGTAGCCGGGCTGGGCGAGCGCAAAGGCAACGTGGGCGTGAAGGCACTTCAGCTGCGCCGGGTTCCGCGAACCGCCGATCCCCCAGTCGAGCGAGGCACCTCCGTCCGTGCCGGACCGCCCGCCGGCGAGCTCCCGGCGGATGACCCGCTGGCGACCGGTCGCCTCGTCCAGGTCGGCGGTGAGCGTGGGGCTTGCGGCGACCGAGGCGCTCCAGCGCTCCACCCCACCGGCGGCCTCGAGCCGGGAGACGGCGGCCACGAGGTGGCGGCACGTGAGATAGTAGGTGGTCGGGAAGGGCGTGCCCCGGTCGTCGTAGGGCTCCTGCTCCGTCACGGCCGGCGCCCCGTAGGGGCAGCGTGCCGCCACCCGGCGGAAGGCCCGGGGCCTGCGCCCGATCTGGCGCTCGACGAGATCGCGGTCATCCACGCGTGCAGCTTAGGCGCAAGGGCTCACCGACCCGCGCCGGCTCCGTCAGCCGGTACCTCAGGGCGTGGCGGAGGAGTGCGTGCGCTGCCAGGCCGAGATGCCCTTGACGATGAAGAGACGCTCGCCCGGCTTGACGTAGCCGATCCGCCGCGCCTCGCGGGCGAGCGCGGCGTCGCTCATGGTGCGCGCGAGCCTGCGCTCGAGCCGCGCCTTCTCCGCCCGCAGCGTCACGACCTGCGCCTGCCGCGCGCCGAGCTCGCTTCGCGTGTGCACGTAGCTCGAGATCGGCCGGACGTAGAGGAACGCCATCACCGTCACGACGGCGAGGGGGAGCAGCAGCCGGAAGCGGCGAGGGCGGCGCCCGGGTGCCTTCGGAGAGGAACGTGCCACCCTCCCTCCTTCGCGATGGGCCCGCCGGTTTCCTCCGCGGCACCTAGTGGGGGGCTCAGCTCGAGAGCGGCCCCGCTTCGCGGAAGGATGGTTACAGGTGCGACCTTGCCTCAAGGGCCGCTAGGCGATGTCGACCTTGATCACGTTCGTCGTACCCGGGATGTTCACGGCGGTGCCTGCGGTGATCACGACCCGGTCGCCGCTCGAGACGATTCCGCTCGTGCGCGCCGCGTCGATCGCGCGGGTCCAGAGGTCGTCGACGTCGTCGGTCGCGTCGATCTCGAGGGGAGTCACGCCCCACTCGAGCGCCATGTGCCGCAGCGACTGGCTCTGGTGCGTGACGGCGACGATCGGGCGGCGCGGCCGCAGTCGCGCCACGGCCGAGGCCGTCCTGCCGCTGAAGGTCGGCACGAGGATCGCCTTCGCCTCGAGCGCCTCGGCGATGTCGCAGGCGGCATTCGACATCGCCTGGCCGATCGTGGGCGCGTCGTCGGCGTGAGGGATCTCGTGGCGGTAGCCGAGGCTCGGCTCGACGGCGCACGCGATCCGGTTCATCACCTCGACCGCCTCGACCGGAAACTCGCCCATTGCCGTCTCGCCGGAGAGCATGATTGCCGTCGTGCCGTCGAGGATCGCGTTCGCGACATCGGAGGCCTCTGCCCGGGTCGGCTCGGTCTGGTGGATCATCGACTCGAGCATCTGGGTGGCGGTGATCACCGGCCGGCCGCGCTCGAGAGAGCGCGAGATGATCCGCTTCTGCAGCAGCGGCACGTCGGCGCTGCCGATCTCGACCCCGAGGTCGCCGCGGGCGACCATCACCGCGTCCGACTCGGCGAGGATCTCGTCGAGCGCGGCGATCGCCTCTGCCTTCTCGATCTTGGCGATCACGTGAGCGCCCGAGCCGCGCGCCTCCATCAGCGTCCGCAGCGCGCGCACGTCCGAGGCGGAGCGGACGAACGAGAGCGCCACGAAGTCGACGCCCAGCTCCAGCGCGAACTCGAGGTCGTCGAGGTCCTTGCGCGTGATCGACGGGATCGGGAGGGGGACGCCGGGAAGGTTGACGCCCTTGTGGGACGAGACGACGCCGCCAACGATCACCTCGCAGCGGGCACGGCCGCGCTCGACGGCCAGCACGCGGAGCTTCACGTGCCCGTCGTCGATCAGGACGTCGTTGCCGATCTGGAGGACGGTGCCGAGCACCGAGGGGCTGATCGGCAGATCGCCGTCCTGGGCCGCCTCCTCCCCGGCGATCACGACGGTGGTGCCCCGCTCGAGCATGATGGGCGACTTCAGGTCTCCGAGCCGGAGCTTCGGGCCCTGCAGGTCTGCGATCAGGGCGATCGGGCGGCCGGCGGCCGCTTCGGCCGCGCGTACGGTCTCCGCGTGGCGCCGGTGGTCGTCGTGGCTGCCGTGCGACATGTTGAGGCGGGCTCCGTCCATGCCCGCGGAGATCAGAGCCGCGATCGCGTCCGGAGAGGAGGACGCAGGACCGATGGTGGCGACGATCTTCGTGCGACGAACGTGCATCGGCTCAGGCGGAACGCGCGGCCCGCGGGAACGTGCTCCAGCCCCGGTAGGCAGCCTGATCACCGAGCTGGTCCTCGATGCGCAGCAGCTGGTTGTACTTTGCCGTACGGTCGGAGCGGGCCGGTGCGCCCGTCTTGATCTGGCCACTGTTCGTCGCGACGGCGATGTCGGCGATCGTCGCGTCCTCGGTCTCTCCCGAGCGGTGCGAGATCACCGTCGTGTAGCCGTTGCGCTGGGCGAGCTCGATCGCGTCGAGCGTCTCCGTCAAGGAGCCGATCTGGTTGACCTTGACGAGGATCGCGTTGGCGACCTTCTCCTCGATGCCGCGGGCGAGGAAGTCGACGTTCGTGACGAAGAGGTCGTCGCCGACGAGCTGGATCCGCCCGCCGAGGCGGTCGGTGAGCGTCTGCCACGTCGCCCAGTCGTTCTCGGCGAGGCCGTCCTCGATCGAGACGATCGGAAAGCGCTCCACGAGGTCCGCCCAGAGCTCGATCATGCCGCCGCCGTCGAGCGTGCCGCCCTGCCGCTCGAGCACGTAGACGCCGTCGCGGTAGAGCTCGCTCGTGGCAGGATCGAGAGCAATCGCCACTCGGTCCCGATGACCGGCGCGGTCGGCCGCCTCGAGGATCGCCTCACAGGCATCGAACGCAGAAGAGAGATCGGGTGCGAACCCGCCCTCGTCGCCGACGCTCGTCGAGAGGCCGCGCTCCTTGAGCAGCGCCTTGAGCGCGTGATAGCACTCGACGCCGATCCGGAGGGCCTCCGAGAAGGTCTCGGCACCAGCCGGAACGAGCATGAACTCCTGGAAGTCGAGGCCGCTTTGAGCGTGTGCCCCGCCGTTGATGACGTTCATCATCGGCACCGGCAGCACGTGGGCGTTGGCTCCGCCGATCCACCGGTACAGGGGCAGCTCCGCCTCCGCGGCTGCGGCCTTGGCGACGGCGAGGGAGACCCCGAGGATCGCGTTCGCGCCGAGCCGGGCCTTGGTCGGCGTGCCGTCCAGGGCGATCATGGCGGCGTCGACCTCACGCTGGTCGCGCGCGTCCATGCCGCCGACGCAGTCGGCGATCTCGCCGTTGACGTGGGCGACTGCCCGGGTGACACCCTTGCCGAGCCAGGCGTCGCCTCCGTCGCGCAACTCGACGGCCTCGTGCTCGCCGGTCGACGCGCCCGAGGGGACGGCGGCGGCGCCGAACGCGCCCGACTCGAGGCCGACCTCCACCTCGACGGTGGGGTTGCCGCGGGAGTCGAGCACCTGCCGCGCGTGGACGTGGACGACCGAGCTCACGGCAGACAGCCTAGCGCGACGAGCCAATTCGTTCGCCGGTTGCGCAAAATTCGCTCACTCGGCGGCGGCGCCGAGTCGTTCCTTCGCGCGGATGTACCAGCCTTCCTGGGCGTCGAGGTCGAGCTCCGCCCAGGTCTCCCCTGCCTCGGCGGCGAGGCGCTCGGCGAGCTCGATGCGCTGCACGAAGCGGCCGCTCGAGGCGCGAAGGGCGAGCTCGGGGTCGACGTTCACGAGCCGGGCCACGTTGACGACGGTGAAGAGCAGGTCTCCGAGCTCGGCGAAGACGCGGGGATCGGCTTCGGTCTCCGGCGCCGGGCGGCCGGTGCGGCCGAGCTCGGCCTCGACCTCCTCCACCTCCTCGTGCAACTTCGCCAGGGCCCCGCCGAGCCCGGGCCAGTCGAATCCCACCGTGGCCGCACGGCGCTGCACCTTGCGTGCATGGAGCAGCCCCGGGAGCGCCTCCGGCACGTCGTGGAAGACGCCGGAGCGCCCTTCCTGCTCCGTCTTGATCGCCTCCCAGCGCTCACGCACGCGCCCGGCCGAATCGGCCTCGGCGTCGCCGAAGACGTGCGGGTGCCGGCGCACGAGCTTGGCGTGCACCCCGCGAGCCACGGCCTCGAGGTCGCCAAGGCCCTGCTCCTCGAGCAGCAGGGCCAGGAAGTAGGTCTGGAAGAGCAGGTCGCCGAGCTCGTCGAGCAGCTTGGCCGGATCGCCCCCGTTCGCGGCATCGGCCACCTCGTACGCCTCTTCGACCGTGTGGGGCACGATTGTGCGAGCGGTCTGCTCCCGATCCCAAGGGCAGTCCCGCCGCAGCCGGCGGGTCAGCTCCTGCAGCTCCACGAGCGCCTCCGCGAGAGACGCCGCGTCACCCAGCGGCACCGTCTCAGCCGGTCGTCGCGGCCGAGCTCGTCGCAGCGGCCGGCGGTGCGAAGCCGGTCGCGTACGCGACCTTCTTCGCGAAGAAGTCCTTGGTCTCCGTCGTCCACTTGGTGATCGCGTCGTTCTTGGACTTCTCGAGCAGCGTCGCCTCGATCTGTGGCTTCGCCTGCTTGAGCGGCGTCGTCGTAGGCGGCCGGACGTCCGAGATCGGCTGGATCACGTGGTAGCCGTACTGCGTCTTGATCGGCCGGGAGACGACGTTCTTGGACAGGTTGAACGCCGTCGCGTCGAAGGGGGCCACGGTCTGGCCGCGCACGATCGTCAGCTTGCCACCGTTGTTCTTCGAGCCCGGGTCGATCGAGTACTTCTTCGCGAGGGCGGCGAAGCTCGCGCCCGCCTTGAGCTGGTCGTAGATCTTGTTGGCCTGCGCCTTGGACTTGACGAGGATGTGCCGCACGTCCCGGCTCTCGCCCGTCTGGTACTGGCTCTTGTTCTGGTTGTAGTACTTGGTGATGTCGGCGTCCGAGACCTTGGCGTCCTTCGTCACGGAGGCGTAGATCTTCTCGGAGATCAGCTGGGCCTTGATGTCCGCTTTGAG
>Ga0302299_10001317_pt1 | contig 14888 bp, 10 predicted proteins | sample III_Fen_N3_4_FD_198795 | JGI IMG/M metagenome (GOLD analysis project Ga0302299, IMG submission 198795) | Peat permafrost microbial communities from Stordalen Mire near Abisko, Sweden - III_Fen_N3_4 | ecosystem: Environmental > Terrestrial > Soil > Wetlands > Permafrost | place: Sweden: Abisko... | reverse complement strand
GTGCGTGCCTTCGCGACGGCAAGAAGGAAGGCCAGGGCCCCGACTGCGGTTGCGAAGGCCCCGATCGTCGAGATCACGTTGTACGCCTCGGTGCTCCCGTGGCCGCCGAACGAGGAGGCGCCGGCCCGCTGACCCTGGTCGCCGAGCAGGAAGAGCGGGAAGAAGGCGCAGTTGAAGCCGAGGAACAGCACCACGGCCGCCGTGGAGGTGAGCCTGTCGTCGAGCAGCCGGCCGAAGATCTTCGGCCACCAGTAGGTGAGGGCGCCGAGGAGCGCGAGCAGCCCGGCGCCCCAGAGGAGGTAGTGCGAATGGGCGGCACCGAAAGCGGTTCCGCGCAGGTCGCGGCTGTCCGAGAAGATCGCGAGGAAGACGGCGGAGAGGGTCCCGATGACGAGCAGCACGACGGCGCCTGCGGCGAACAGGAGCGGCGGCGTGAAGCGCAGGCTCGAGCGTGAGCGCCAGAGCGTGTCGAGCAGCAGCGCCACCGCGACGACGGCGGGGATCGTGGCGAGGATCGCGAGCAGGAGCAGGACGATGCTCGGGTCCTTCCCCTCCGCTCCGGCATAGGCGTGGTAGAGGGCGAGCAGGAGCGTCAGACCGGCAAACCCGACCAGCGACTGGGTCAGTACCTTGGCGTTGGCGATCGCGCGCCCGCCGAAGACGGCCAGGATCTCCGCGACGATCCCGACGACCGGCACCAGCGCGAGGTAGGCGAACGACTGGCCGTAGAGCCAGGTCAGCCCGCCCTTGACGGTGTCGTCCCTGTTGAGGAAGAAGTCGAAGGAGCCGCCGTATCGCCGTTCGAGCAGGATCAGGACGAGGCCGACCCCGGCGAGCGGCACGAGCACGACCGAGGCGTAGGCCCAGACCGCGACCGACCACACGAACAGCGGCGTCCTCGACCAGGTCATCCCGTCGGCGCGGAGCGACTGGATCGTCCGCGCGAGATTTGCGGCCGAACCGGTGACCGAGACGGCGAGAAGGAGCATCCCGATCAGCCAGAGGTCGACGCCGTGGCCGTCCTGCGTGATCGACGTGGGCGGATACCCTGCCCAGCCCGCCTCCGACGAGCCGCCCTTCGCGAAGGCGGAGAGCACGACGGCTGCGCCGCCGAAGACGAAGAGCCAGAGCGACACCGCCGCGAGCTGAGGCATCGCGATGCGCTTCGCACCCACCATGAGGGGGACGAGGAAGGTGGCGAGGCCGACGACCGCGGGGACGAGCACGAAGAAGACGAGCAATGTGCCGTGCATCGTCCGCATGCCGGCGTAGGTGCTGCTGCCGAGGAAGGAGGAGTCCGGCTGCGTCATCTGGATACGCATCAGCAGGGTGAGGATCCCGGCGATCACGAAGAACACCGCTGACCAGCCCAGGTAGAGCGCGCCCAGGCGCTTGTGGTCGACGGAGACGAGCCAGCCGGCGACGCGGCCGCGATGCCAGGAAACGGCGGGCTGGGACGTGCTGCTCATGCGGATGCTCTCCTGATGTCGCGCGGTCGAAGGTGACGGAGATGTCATTCTAGGGGGCGTGAGCGACAAGACCACCGTGCAAACGCGCGTCCCGCTTCCCGCCGATGTGACGCGCCCGTTCGACGTGTTCGTGAACGGCGTCCCCCAGAGCGAGGGAACCGACTACGTGGTCCGCTCCGGCTACCTCTACTTCGAGCGGCCGATGAAGGAGGAGGGCAAGCTCGGGCTGATGCGGTGGACGTCGATCTTCCTCGGGATCGCCGGCTCCTACGGCCAGAACGACTCCGTGGATATCGCCTACGAGGTGGACGGGAAGAAGGTCGTCGCGGCGAAGCTGCCACTCGAGCCGGTCGACTAACCACCGGCTCAGACCGGCACGAGCACGAGCCAGGCGAAGCCGATCGCCTCGCGGTAGCCGCCCTCGTACTCCCGGCGCCGCTCCGCCGCGAACGTGGCGGCCGCGGGGTCACCGGAGCCTTCGAGGCCCGAGCGCCAGGCGGCCTCGAACGCGTCCCACTCCTGCTGCGACGACGACAACGCGTGCTCGATCCCGAAGCCCGCGTCCCGCGCGGCGGCCTCGAGCTCCACCGGCCCTGGCAGCTCGCCGATCGCTGCGAGCGCCCGCTCCGAGGGGTCGTCGGCCCAGACCCCGTCGGCGAACAGCACGCGCCCCCCGGGCGTCACTCTCTGCCGCAGTGCCTCGAGGGCGGGCACGTGACCGCCGAAGGCGTGCGCGGAGGCGACGCAGAGGACGACGCCCGCGACGTCGACGAACGTGTCCGCCGGCGCCTCGACGAGCTCGACGCGCTCGTGCAGGCCGCGCTGCGCCGCCGTGCGGAGGCCGCGGGCCAGCGCTTCCCGCGACGTGTCGACGCCCGTGCCCGTCGTGGCGGGGTGGGCAGCGAGGATCCGCAGCAGGAGCTCGGCCCAGCCGCAGCCGAGGTCGAGCACGTGGTGACCCGGCGAGATCGGCAGGGCGCGGACAAGCTCCGCCGCCCGCTCTTCCGAGAGCGGCGCGTTGAACGTGAGCCCCGCGTGCGCGAGGCGCCGGAAGGCGTCAGACACGTGCGGCCCGCGCCGCGGAGGCGCGCAGGCGGGCGGCCTGCTCCGGTCCGAGCCGTCCCTGCTCGAGCCGCCAGGCCCAGTTGCCGCCGAGCTCGCCCGGCCGGTTCATCCGTGCCTCCGAGCCGAGCTCGAGCACGTCCTGCACGGGGACCATCGCGAGGGCGGCGCGCGACGAGAGCGCCAGCTCCAGCAGCTCCCACGGAGCGCGGTCAGGGAAGTGGCCGCGGAGCGTGTCGGTGTCGTGCGTCGAGGAGTAGACGACCTGGTGGACGCGGTGGTTCTCGAGACGATGAGGATTGTCGTCGGGCCCTTCGAAGGCCCAGAGCAGCACCACCATGCCGGGAAAGCCGAGCGTGTCGCGCAGCTCGTGGACGTCCGGCGTGATCACTCCGAGATCCTCCGCGATCACGGGCAGCGGTCCAAGCTCCTGCGCTGCTGCGTGGAAGACGGCGGCGCCCGGCCCGGGCTCCCAGTGGCCCTCGCGCGCGGTCTCCGCCTCCGCGGGCACGGCCCAGTAGCCGGCGAACCCGCGGAAGTGGTCGATCCGGAAGACGTCCACGAGCCCGAGCGTGCGTCGCATGCGCTCCGTCCACCAGCGGTAGCCCTCGTGCCGGAGCGCCTCCCAGTCGTAGAGCGGGTTGCCCCACTTCTGGCCGATGTCGTTGAGCGGGTCGGGCGGCGCGCCCGCGACGAAGTCGTCCGGGAGGAAGAGCTCGGGGTGGGTCGCGTGGTCACAGCTTTGCTCCGCCACGTAGATCGGGACGTCGCCGATCAGGCGCACCCCTCGCTCCGCCGCGTAGGCGCGTAGTGCCGACCACTCGCGCTGGAACCGCACCTGCTCCGCCAGCGACTCACCACCTGCGAACGCGACCCAGTCGCCGATCCAGTAGGCGTTCTCGGACTCGAACCGGCGCAGCTCCGACGGCTCGACGGTCGCATCGGGGTCGGCAAGGAGACCCGGCCAGGCCGCGAAGGCCGACGCGGACGCGTAGGGAGAGCCGTATTCGTCGGGCGGGTTGAGCGGCAGCACCTGCCAGAAGCGCGCTCCCGCGGACGCCAGCCAGTCCACGAATGCGTACGCCTCGGGCCCGAGCCTGCCGCCGGGCAGCGAGGTCGGATGGAGGTTGACGCCGAGGGAACGGGTGAGCCACATCGCCAGACTGTTTACCTTGTCGGTCATGGCGGTGCAGCGGATACAGATCCAGAGCGTGCGGCCGCAGGTCGACTGCGGCCGGTTCCCGGCCAAGGCGAGCGTGGGAGACACGGTCGAGATCGCCGCCACGATCTTCCGCGACGGCCACGAGAAGCTGCAGGCGGTCGTCCGCTACCGGCCCACCGGCAAGCGCCGCTGGCGCGAGGTGGCGCTCGAGGCGACGGGCAACGACCTCTACCGGGCGCAGATCACCCCCGACGCTCTCGGGCCCTGGGAGCTTCGCATCCAGGCGTGGGTCGACCCGTACGCGAGCTGGCTCGACGAGCACGACCGTAAGGTTGCCGCCGGCCAGGCCGATCTGAGCAGCGAGCTCTCCGAGGGCCGGCTGCTCTTCGACGACGGCACGGTCGAGGAGTGGCATGCGGCCGCGCCGGCGCTCTCGGACCGCGCGCGCAAGGACGCCGTCAAGAGCGACCTGCTCCGGATCGACGTCGACCGCGGGCGCGCCCGCTTCGGAGCGTGGTACGAGCTGTTCCCGCGCTCGTGGGGCGGCTTCAGCGGCGTCGCGGCGGTGCTGCCGGAGATCGCCGCGCTCGGCTTCGACGTCGTCTACCTGCCGCCCGTGCACCCGATCGGCGAGACCTTCCGCAAGGGTCGCAACAACGCCGAGCGCGCCCGCAAGGGTGACCCGGGCAGCCCGTGGGCGATCGGCGGGCCGGCCGGGGGCCACGACGCCCTCGATCCCGACCTCGGCACGGACGATGACTTCGACGCGATGGTGGCGGCCGCGAAAGCGGCGGGGGTCGAGATCGCGCTCGACTTCGCGATCCAGTGCTCGCCCGACCACCCCTGGCTCGTCGAGCACCCCGTGTGGTTCAACCGCCGTCCCGACGGCACGATCAAGTACGCTGAGAACCCGCCCAAGCGCTACCAGGACATTCACAACGTCGACTGGGACTCCGAGCAGCGCGACGAGCTCTGGCGGGCGCTACGCGACGTCGTGCTCGGCTGGTGCCGGCGTGGGATCCTCGCCTTCCGGGTCGACAATCCCCACACGAAGCCTGTGCCCTTCTGGGAGTGGCTGATCGCCGAGGTGCGCGCCGAGTTCCCCGAGGCGATCTTCCTCGCCGAGGCCTTCACCCGGCCGGCGCCGATGACGACCCTGGCCAAGGTGGGCTTCTCGCAGTCCTACACCTATTTCACCTGGAAGAACACGAAGGCGGAGATCGTCGAGTTCGTCGAGCAGGTGCGGTCGTGGGCGCCCACCTACCGGCCGAACATGTGGCCGAACACGCCGGACATCCTCCACGAGTACCTCCAGGACGGCGGCCGGCCCGCCTTCGAGGCGCGGCTCGTGCTCGCGACCACGTTGTCCCCGAGCTACGGCATCTACTCGGGCTACGAGGCATGCGAGAACACGCCCGTGCGGAAGGGGAGCGAGGAGTACCTCGATTCGGAGAAGTACGAGGTCAAAAAGCGGTCGCTCAAGGGGCCGCTGCTGCCGCTGATCCGGCGGCTGAACGAGATCCGCCGCGCGCACCCCGCCCTGCAGCGCTTCGAGAGTCTCACGTGGCTCGACACGCACAACGGCGAGCTGATCGCCTACGCGAAGAGCGAGGGCGACGACGTCGTGATCACGGTCGTCAACCTCGACCCCACCGGCCCCCAGGAGGGGCTCTGCATCCTGCCGCCGTCGCTCGGCCTGCCCGACAGCTTCACCGCGGTCGACCTCCTCGCCGACAGCGCGTACCGGTGGCGGACCGGGCGGAACTTCGTCGGCCTCCCGGCCGGCGGCGCCCACGTGATCGCCGTCGAGCCGCAGCCGCTCGAAGGCACCGCGTGACGGGCAGGGCGACGCCCGGGGTTACGGTCGCCGGCCCGGGCCGGCTCGGTCGCCTCCCGTCGGACGAGCTCCTCGGGTTCCTCCTCGGCCGGCGCTGGTTCCGCGCCCTCGAGCACCCTCCCGCGAGCGCGCGCGTCGCGGCGGCCGTCCACGCCGACGACGTGCTCGAGCTCTCGCTCGTGGACGTGCGGTTCGAGGACGGCCTCGGCGGCTTCTACCTCGTGGCGCTCGGCGCCGACGGCGGAGACGCGATGACCGACCCGGCCTCGCTGCGCCGGCTCGCGCAGCTCGCGGGCGTCGACACCCCCTGCGCCTCGGTGCGCACGGCGGGCGGAGAGCAGACCAACTCCGCCGTCGTCCTGGACGAGAGCGTCGTGCTGAAGCTGTACCGCCACATCGAGCCGGGCCCGGGCATCGAGGCGGAGCTGCTCCACGGCCTCCAGGCGGCCGGCTTCACCTCGTCTCCCCGACTGCGCGGCGTGATCGAGGGTGGAAGCCCCGAGCCTCACACGACGCTCGGGATCGTGACCGACTACGTCGCCTCCGCAGGGGACGGCTGGGAGCTGACCCTTGCCTCGCTCTCGGCCGGCGACACGGGCTGGCTGCCTTCGCGCGCGCGACGCCTCGGGGAGGTGACGGGCGCGATGCACGCAGCGCTCGCGTCGTCGCCGGACCCGCTGATCGCGCCCGAGGTGCCGGGCCCGCACTCGGTCGGGGAGCTGACGGCGGAGCTCGAGCGAGATCTCGCGCTGCTCGCCGGCACGCCGCTCGCGGGGAGGCTCGACGAGGTGCGAGACGTCGTCCGCTCGCTCGGGGAGAACGCCGAGCTGCCACGGCTGGCGCTGCGGATTCACGGCGACTACCACCTCGGCCAGGCGCTGTGGGCCGACGGCGGCGACTGGGTCGTGATCGACATGGAGGGAGAGCCCGCCCGGCCGATGTCCGAGCGGCGGCGCCGCACGTTCGCGCTGCGGGACGTGGCGGGAATGCTGCGCTCCTTCGCCTACGCAGCCGATGCCTCGAGCCTCCACGGCGACGTGCCCGCGCCGGCGGACTGGGAGCTCTCTTGCCGGTCGGCGTTCCTCGAGGGGTGGCGGGCCACCGTCGATCCGCGCCTCGTGCCGGCGGGCGAGCGGGGCTGTGAGCGGCTGCTCGCCCTCTGTGAGCTACGGAAGCTCCTCTACGAGCTCCACTACGAGCTCTCACACCGGCCCGACTGGGTCTGCATCCCCGTTGCCGGCCTGGAGCGGATACTGGGGGAGACATGACGTCACTCGGCGACCTCGACCTTCATCTCGCCGGCGAGGGCCGGCACGAGCGGCTCTACGAGCGGCTCGGCGCCCACTGCCTCGACGAGGGGGGCGTCCGCTTCGCCGTCTGGGCCCCGAACGCGCGGGCCGTCTCCGTCGTCGGCGACTGGAACTACTGGAGCGAGGGCGCCGACCCGCTGCACCCGGTCGGCTCGTCGGGGATCTGGGAGGGCGTGGCCGTGAACGCCCGCGAGGGCCAGCGGTACAAGCTCTCCGTCGCAGGAGCCGACGGGATCACGCGGCTCAAGGCCGACCCGTACGCCGCCTTCGCGGAGGTGCCGCCCGAGAACGCCTCGATCGTCTACCGGAGCCGCTTCACCTGGTCGGACGACCTGTGGCTGGCCCGCCGTCGTGCGACCGACCCGCTCGTGAGCCCCTTCTCCGTCTACGAGGTGCACGCCGGCTCGTGGCGGCAGGGGCTCTCGTGGCGGGAGCTCGCCGAGCAGCTCGTGCCCTACGTCGCCGAGCTCGGCTTCACGCACGTCGAGCTGATGCCGGTGATGCAGCACCCCTTCGCGCCCTCCTGGGGCTACCAGGTGACCGGGTACTTCGCGCCGCAGTCGACGTTCGGGTCGCCCGACGACTTCCGTGCGCTCGTCGACACGTTCCACGCCGCCGGCATCGGCGTGCTGCTCGACTGGGTGCCCGCGCACTTCCCCCGCGACGAGTGGGCGCTAGCGCGCTTCGACGGCACCGGCCTCTACGAGCACGACGACCCGCGCCGGGGGGCGCATCCCGACTGGGGCACGCTGATCTTCAACCTCTCGCGCAACGAGGTGCGGAACTTCCTGCTCGCGAACGCCCTCTACTGGGTGCGCGAGTTTCACGCCGACGGGCTGCGCGTCGACGCCGTTGCCTCGATGCTCTACCTCGACTACTCGCGAGACTCCGGCCAATGGGTGCCCAACGAGCAGGGCGGCCGCGAGAACCTCGAGGCCGTCTCCTTCCTGCGGGAGCTGAACGAGGTCCTGCACGGGCGCGAGCCCGGCGTGGCCGTGATCGCCGAGGAGTCGACCGCCTGGCCGGGTGTCTCCCGGCCGACCTCCATGGGCGGGCTCGGGTTCACGTTCAAGTGGAACATGGGTTGGATGCACGACACGCTCGCCTACGTCGAGCACGAGCCCGTGCACCGCCGGTTCCACCACGACGAGCTGACCTTCTCGCTCGTCTATGCCTGGGACGAGAATTTCGTCCTGCCGATCTCCCACGACGAGGTCGTGCACGGCAAGCGGTCGCTGCTCTCGAAGCTGCCGGGCGACCGTTGGCAGCAGCTCGCGACCCTGCGCGCCCTCTTCGGCTTCATGTGGGCCCACCCGGGGAAGCAGCTGCTCTTCATGGGGAGCGAGCTCGCCGAGTGGGGCGAGTGGTCGGAGGGCCGCTCGCTCGACTGGCCGCTCCTGGACGACCCCGACCACGCCGGCGTGCGGGCGGCCGTGCGCGACCTCAACGCCGCCTACCGGGCCCAGCCCGCGCTCTGGGAGATCGACTTCCGGCCCGAGGGGTTCGCCTGGCTCGTGGGCGACGACCGCGACGAGAACGTCGTCGCCTTCGCCCGGTTCGCAGCTTCTGGCACGCCGCTCGTCTGCGTCGTCAACTTCTCCCCGGTCGTACGGGAGGCGTGGCGGCTGCCGTTGCCCGCCGGTGGCCGCTGGCAGGAAGTGCTGAACACCGACTCGAGGTTCTACGCGGGCTCGGACGTCGGCAACGGCCTCGGGATCGAGGCGGAGGAGGTCCCGATGCACGGGCAGGCCTGGTCGGCGCCCGTGACGCTGCCGCCGCTCGCGACGATCTGGCTCGTGCCGGCAGCGTGAGGATGAGGCGATAATGGAGCGTATCTCCTCATCCTCACGCTGATGCCTGCTGCCGCGCTGCGCGCGGATCCTGAAGCCGGGAACCAACGGTTCCCCGTGACCCCCGGGTAGGCTGGGGCGGGTGACGACGCGCGACAACAGCATCGTCGTCGAGAAGCTCGTGCGGGAGTTCAGGAAGGGCCCCCGCGCCGTCGACGGCATCGACCTCTACGTCGCCCCCGGCGAGATCTACGGCTTCCTCGGGCCCAACGGCGCCGGCAAGTCGACGACGGTGCTGATGCTGACGACCCTGCTGCCGCCGACGGCGGGCACGGCGCGGGTCGGCGGCTACGACGTTCGCAACGAGGGACCGAAGGTGCGGTCAGTGATCGGCGCCGCGCTGCAGGAGGCGGCGCTCGACCCGCTCCTCACCGGTCGCGACCACCTGCGGCTGCAGACGATGCTGCAGGCGATCCCGCGGGCCGAGCGCAAGCCGCGCCAGGAGGAGCTGCTCGAGCGCGTCGGCCTGACGGAGGCTGCCGACCGCAAGGTGCGCGGCTACTCCGGCGGCATGAAACGCAGGCTCGACCTCGCGCTCGCCCTCGTCCACCGGCCCAGCATCCTCTTCCTCGACGAGCCCACGACCGGCCTCGACCCGCAGAGCCGCACCGCGCTCTGGGCGGAGGTGGCGCGGCTCGCGCGCGAGGACAACGTGACCGTGTTCCTCACCACCCAGTACCTCGAGGAGGCCGACGTCCTCGCCGACCGGGTCGGGATCATCGACCACGGCAGGATCGTGGCCGAGGGGACACCGACCGCATTGAAGGCCGAGATCGGCCGGCCCAGCATCCACGTGATCCCGTGCCGTGAGGACGACCGCCAGCGCATCGCCGGGCTCCTGGCGGAGTTCGGGGAGCCTCTCGGCGACGGCCACGACCTGGCGGTGCGCCTGCGTGAGGGTGCAGGCATGGCGGACGTAATCCGGGCGATGGACGCGAACGGCGTCGTCGTCGACGACGTGGAGCTGCGGGCGCCGACGCTCGACGACGTCTTCCTCGCCAAGACGGGCAGAACGCTCGAGGGTGCCGCAGAGAGCGGGGACGGGGCAAAGGCGCTGTGAGCGCCCTGCCGACGCAGATCGGTGCTCTGGCCCAGCGCTCGATCACCCGGACGGCGCGTCAGCCGGCGAGCGCGATCCCGCCGCTCATCTTCCCGGTCGCGCTGATGCTCCTCAACTCGGGCGGGCTCCACGCCTCGACGGAGCTGCCGGGCTTCCCGACGGGCTCCTTCCTCGCCTTCGCACTCGCCGTGCCCTTCATCCAGGGTGCGCTGTTCTCGACGATGAACGCCGGCACCGACCTCGCGCGCGACATCCAGACCGGCTTCTTCTCGAGGCTCTCGTTGACGCCGGTACGGGGCTCGGCCCTCCTCGCCGGCCAGCTCGCCGGCATCGTCACGCTCGGCGTGCTCCAGGCGGTGTTCTACATCGTCACCGGGCTCCTGCTCGGGGTGCGCTTTGCGTCGGGCCCGGCCGGGATCGCCCTGCTGCTCCTCTACGCGGCGCTCGTCGCGCTCGGCTTCGGTGCCCTCGGGTCGTTCCTCGCCCTTCGCACCGGCTCGGGCGAGTCGATCCAGGGCCTCTTCCCGGCGCTGTTCGTGTTCCTCTTCATCTCGTCGATGAACACCCCGCGCAACCTGATCGCGGTCGACTGGTTCCGCTTCCTCGCCTCGATCAATCCCGTCTCGTACCTGATCGAGTGCGTGCGCAGCCTGATCATCACCGGCTGGGACGCCGAGGCGCTCGCGCTCGGCTTCGGGATAGCGATCGCGCTGTCGCTCGTCTCGCTCGCGCTCGCGGTCTGGGCGCTCGGCCAGAGGCTGGAGCGGACGTGAGGGTCTGGCCCGTCGCCTCAGGCGTCGCCTGGCGCACGTTGAAGAACGTGATCACGACGCCGTCGCTGCTGATCCCCTCGCTCGCCTTCCCGCTCTTCTTCTTCGTCGCCTTTGCCGGCGGGCTCTCGCAGGTGCAGAATACGCCGGGCTTCGACTACCCGAACGGCTACACGGCCTTCCAATTCGTCTTCGTCTTGCTCCAGTCGGCGGCGTTCGGTGGGGTCTTCACCGGTTTTGGCGTCGCGCGCGACTTCGAGGGCGGCTTCGCGCGGAGGCTGCTGCTGGCGGCGCCGAACCGCACGGGGATCGTGCTCGGCTACGGCCTCGCAGCCGCTCTGCGCTGGGTGATCGTGGCGACGCTGCTGACGATCATCGCGCTGATCGCGGGGATGCAGGTCGGCGGCGGGCCGGTCGACGTGGTCGGGCTCTACACGCTGGCCCTGATCATGAACGTGTGCGGCTTCCTCTGGGCCGCGGGGATCGCGATGCGGCTGCGCACGATGCAGGCCGGGCCGCTGATGCAGATGCCGGTCTTCCTGCTCCTCTTCATCGCCCCGGTCTACGTGCCCCTCGCCCTGCTCGGCAGCACGCTCCACGCCTTCGCGCGCGTCAACCCGGTCACCTACGCGCTAGAGGCGGGCCGCGGCTTCCTCGCCGGCGACCCGACCCACGTGGCGCTCGGGTTCGGCCTCCCGCTCGTCGCCGCGATCGTCCTCTCGGTGTGGGCCTTCCGCGGCCTGCGCTCGGCGGAGGCCGCCGGCTAGGGGAGGACTCGGTCCATCCCGCTCGCTAGGGTGCCGCGATGCGCCCCTGGCCCGGAAAGCCGTTCCCGCTCGGCTCGAGCTGGGACGGCGACGGCACGAACTTCTCCCTCACTTCCGAGAACGCGGAGCGGGTCGAGCTCTGCCTGTTCGACCACGACGACGTCGAGACCCGCTGCGAGCTCATGCGGGTCACCGCGCACAACTGGCACGGCTACCTGCCCGGCATCGGCCCGGGTCAGCGCTACGCCTACCGCGTGCACGGTCCCTGGGCGCCCCAGCGGGGGCATCGCTTCAACCCCCACAAGCTCCTGATCGACCCGTACGCGAAGGCGATCGAGGGACCGGTGCTGTGGGACCGCGGCCGTACGCTCGGCTACGCCGACGGGGACGACCTCGTCATGGACGAGACCGACGACGCGGCGGCGATCCCGAAGTCGGTCGTGATCGACGAGTCCTTCGACTGGGAGGGCGACGAGCTGCTGCGGCGCTCGTGGGAGACGAGCGTGATCTACGAGCTCCACGTGAAGGGGTTCACCCAGCAGCTGCCGGGGGTGCGGGAGGACCTGCGCGGCACCTACGCAGGGCTCGCCTCCGAGGCGGCCATCGCGCACCTCGTCGATCTCGGGGTCACCGCGGTCGAGCTGCTGCCGATCCACCACATCGCCGACGAGCACTTCCTGCAGGCGCGGGGCCTGACGAACTACTGGGGCTACTCCACGATCGGCTTCCTCGCCCCGCACGCGGGCTACGCGGCGACGGGTACCCACGGCCAGCAGGTGCGCGAGTTCAAGGGGCTCGTGAAGGCGATGCACCGTGCAGGGATCGAGGTGATCCTGGACGTCGTCTACAACCACACGGCGGAGGGCAACCACCTCGGCCCGACGCTGTCCTTCCGGGGTGTCGACAACCTCGCCTACTACCGCACCCTGCCCGACAACCCGCGCTACTACATGGACTTCACGGGGACGGGCAACTCGCTCAACCCCGTCAACCCGTCGGTGCTGCGCCTGATCATGGATTCGCTCCGCTACTTCGTGCTCGAGTGCCACGTCGACGGCTTCCGCTTCGACCTCGCCTCGGCCCTCGCCCGCGAGTTCCACGACGTCGACCGGCTCTCAGCCTTCTTCGACATCATCCACCAGGACCCGGTCCTCTCCCAGGTGAAGCTGATCGCGGAGCCGTGGGACGTCGGCGAGGGTGGCTACCAGGTCGGCAACTTCCCCGTCCTCTGGACCGAGTGGAACGGAATGTACCGCGACACGATCCGAGACTTCTGGCGCGGCCGCAGCCCGGTGGCCGAGTTCGCCCGCCGGTTCACCGGCTCGAGCGACCTCTACCAGTCGGACGGCCGGCGCCCGTTCGCGTCGATCAACTACGTCACGTGCCACGACGGGTACACGCTGCGCGACCTCGTGAGCTACGAGCAAAGGCACAACGAGGCGAACCTGGAAGGGAACCAGGACGGCACCACCGACAATCGCTCCTGGAACTGCGGCGCCGAGGGGGAGACCGACGACGCCGCCGTCAACGCGCTGCGCGACCGCCAGACGAGGAACTTCCTGGCCACGTTGCTCCTCTCGCACGGCGTGCCGATGCTGCTCGCGGGGGACGAGCTCCGCAACTCGCAGCAGGGCAACAACAATGCCTACTGCCAGGACAACGAGCTCAGCTGGCTCGACTGGGAGCTCGACGAGCGCGGCCGCTCGCTCCAGGGCTTCACCCGGCGGCTGATCTCCGTCCGGCGTATGCACCCCGTCTTCCGCCGGCCCACGTTCCTCACGGGCAGCGAGCACGAGGAGTCGGGCGCACCCGACGTCTGGTGGTTCCGGCCCGACGGCCGCGCGATGACCCGCGGCGACTGGGAGCGGGGCGACGCGCTCGCCCTCGGCGCTTTTCTCAACGGCGCCGAGATCGCGGCCGAGACGCGCCAGGGCGAGCCCATCCTCGACGACTCCTTCCTCGTGCTCTTCAACGCCTGGCGCGACCCGCTGTCGTTCCGGCTGCCGCCGGTGCGGTTCGGGCGGCGCTGGGCGCTCGAGCTGTCGACCGCCGATCCCGACCTCGCACCCGGAGCCTGGGAGACGCCGGTGCGCGGTCACGTCGAGGTGCCCGAGCGCTCGCTGCTCCTCCTGCGCCGCGTCGCCTGACGCGCAGGCGGCGGGCTTGCCGCGCCCGCTACCCGGAAGGCGCCTCGAGGACGCGGAGGCTGACTGCGACGATCTCCGGGTCGAACTGGGTGCCGGCCGCTGCCCGGAGGCGGCTACGCGCCTCCTCGACGTCCAGCGCCTGCCTGTACGGCCGGGTCGTGGTCATCGCGTGGAAGGCGTCGCAGACGAAGATGATCCGCGCCTCGAGCGGAATCGCGTCGCCTCGGAGCTTGTCCGGGTACCCGCGCCCGTCGAAGCGCTCGTGGCACGCGCGCACGATCGGCCGAACGTGCTCGAGCTGGTCGATCGGCGCGAGGATCCGCTCCCCGAGCGCGGGGTGGCTCTCGATCAGCTCCCGCTCCTCGGCGGTCAACGGCCCGGGTTTCGTGAGGATGCTCGCCGGGATCCCGATCTTGCCGATGTCGTGGAACAACGCCCCGAGCTCGATCCGCTTGAGCACGTCCGACTCGAGGCCGAGCTCCTCGCCGACCTTCACGGCCATGTCCCTGATCCAGCGAGCGTGCGATGACGTGTACTCGTCCTTGGCCTCGAGCGCGTTCGCGAGCGCCTCGACCGTCGAGAGGAACGTTCGCTCGAGGCTCTCGAACGAGAGGGCGTTGGTGAGGGCAAGCTTCGCCTGGGCCGCGATGCCCGCGAGGAGGTCGAGCTTCCGGGAATCGAAGGCCTCGCCCGGCTCGAGCGCGAGTGTGAGCGCGGCAACCCCCGCCTCGAGGTGGATGGCCGCGACCGCGTAGCGGTCGGCGACTGTTCGGCTGAACTCCGGGCCGAGCGCTGCGAGGTAGTCCTCCTTCTCGATCACGAACGGCGTGGCGTGGCGCGTGAGCGGTCGCAGCACGGTGGCAGGCAGGCGGTCGCCGGCGCGTGCATGGTCGTCACCGTCGTCCTCGGGCCAGTGGCTGACGCACTCGAGCGCGTCACCGTCGCCGAAAGGGAGCCACAGCGAGGCGCGCCTGACTCCGAGGATCCGGGCCGCACCCTGCGTGACGCGTGCAGCCACGCTGTTGAGCTCCGTGCAGGACGAGAGCTCGCGTGACAGATCGAGCAAAGCCTTGGCGCCGTTCGCCTCACGCCTCTCGGCCTCGTAGAGCTGGGCGTTCGCGAGCGCGACCGAAGCGTGCCCGGCGAGCACCTCGAGGAAGCGGAGGTCGTCGCTGTCGAACTGGTCGAGGCCGAGCTTCGACAGCACCAACACGCCGACGACAGTGGCGCCGTACCGCAGCGGGACTGCGAGGAGCGACTCTTCGATCTGAGATGTTCCCTGGATGTGATGGCCGATTCCGCACCTGGCGGCGTCCCCGGTGAGGAACGGGGCCCCTGTAGCGGCCACGTGGCCCGTGACGCCGACGCCGACCTTGGTCGCGAGGACGTCGAGCTCCGAGCCGACCGTCTCGGTCAGAGCGCCACGAAAGGCGATCGGCCAGAGGTCGTCTCCG